>Ga0306920_100001567_pt1 | contig 28464 bp, 36 predicted proteins | sample flu12Cox44000170_FD_204666 | JGI IMG/M metagenome (GOLD analysis project Ga0306920, IMG submission 204666) | Lab enrichment of tropical soil microbial communities from Luquillo Experimental Forest, Puerto Rico - flux4day.12C.oxic.44.000.170 (v2)... | ecosystem: Environmental > Terrestrial >... | reverse complement strand
CGGCTTCTCCTATCCGCTGAGCCAGCTCAATCGCGTGACCCAATCGGTGCGTCAGCCTGGCTCCGCCATCAAGCCGCTGAGCTATCTGGCCGCGCTGGGACGGGGCCTGCAGCCCAACACGCTCATTGCCGATGAGCCGATCACGCTGCCGCCCATCGGCAATGGCCGCGCGCGCGAGCAGGACTATTGGTCACCGAAAAATTACGATGGGGGAGCAGGCGGTATTCTGACCTTGCGTCGCGCCCTGGAAAACTCGCGCAATCTCGCCACCGTGCACCTTCTCCAGGGGGGCATCGAGGACAGTCCAGAGATGAGTCTCGATCGGCTGTGCCGGCTTGCCATGGAAGCGCAAATCTATCACGAGTGCGTGCGCTATTATCCCTTTGTGCTCGGCGCGCAGCCGGTGCGGCCAATCGATCTTGCCGCCTTCTATGCCGCCATTGCCAATGAGGGATTGCGTCCAGCCCCGTACTTGATCGACTCGATCGAGCGAAACGGTCTCATCGTTTACCGCCACGATCCGAAATCATCCGCCATGATCGGTTCTGTCGATCGTGCCGCCTTCTATCAGCTCAAGACCATGATGCAGGGGGTGCTGGCACGGGGTACTGCGAATTCGATTGCCAGTCTTGCGCCTTATGTTGCCGGCAAGACCGGCACCTCCGACATCGAGAACGACGCCTGGTTCGTGGGTTTCAGCAACGATGTGACGGTCGCGGTCTGGCTCGGCTACGACAATGCGGCTGGCAAGCGCCGCACGCTGGGCGGCGGCGCGACCGGCGGCCATGTTGCGGTTCCGATATTCGAGCCGATCATGCAAGCTACATGGACGCATGTAGCCCCGAGGACTGCGCTCGCGCCGCCTTCACCGGAAGCCAAGCGCCATCTGGTCTGCAAGTCGACCGAAGTCGATCCCGGCCAAATGCCGGCACGCGCCGTGCGGCCCGTCACAGAATGCTTCCGCGTCGATCTCAACGGCCAGATCGTGGATACGCAATATCAGCTCGTATCTCGCGATTACGGCTATGGCGGCGGCTATTACGGAATCGGTCCGAACCCATATCCCTTCGGCTACAATGGCTACGGCCCGGGCTCAGGAGGCTATTACGATTACTACGGCCGCTATGTTCCGGCGCCGCGCGAAAGCCCGCGTCCACCGGCACAGGTCTATCAGCAGCGCGATCCCTATCGGTCATATCAGCAACCGCGCTTCAATCCGTTCGGTTTTTTCTTCGGCAACCGATGGTGAACCGGCCTAGCGAGAGCAAATGAGCAACTTCAAGACCGTGGTTCTGCTTCTATCGCTGACGGCGATGGGGGCCTCCGCCCAAGCGCAAACGAAGCCGTCTGATTTCCGAATAGAGGAAGTCACGACGGCTGCCGGTCTCGCAGTCAGCCAGCTGAAGCCGAAGACCATCACATTCATGGATCGGCCGAGTGAAGAGCTAATCGATCCCGACGCTGGACTTATTCGCTTTGAGGATTGGGCTCGGGAGCACCCAACCGAAAAACAGTTTCTGACGCCGTTTCCGAGCTATGTCGAGCCCACTGTCGAGGTCACAGTGGATGGGGTGCGCAAGCGTGTCAAAGAAAAGCTTCACATGTATGTGGCCGAGGCGCGGTTTGCGATCGCGGTGCGGCCCGCGTCGGTTGACCTTGCAAGCTATGTGAACCTGCCATTCGTCGAGCGCACCGACCCCGCCGTAAAGCATCAACTGATCACGCCGGCTGAAGTGGTATCCGCCAAGGATCCGCGCGCCGCGCACAATCAGCATCCGCTGCGGCGCTGGTGCGAGGCCAGGCCCGTCACCATCTGCATTCGTTCACGGTATCAGTTCGAAGGCAAGCTGCCGCTCGGCATCCAGATTGCCAACAAGCTGCGAGATCCTTCAAAACCGAAGATCGCGGATCACCTGGAGTTCGAGAGCGAGCTCACCCTGCGCCCGCCGGCGGAGGTCACTGAGCTGGGTCTGGCGAGCTTGACGGGGCTCGATACTGCGCCAGTGGGCGCCCTCGAGCAGAACATCTTTTACGTCAATCAGGTGATGCAATTCGGCAAGCTGCTCGCGGTATTTCAGCAGCATCCGGCCGACGCAAACCAAACCATCGTCACCGTTTTCATGGCGCTTGCCGTCGAGACCAATATCTTTCTGAAGAAGAAGGAGTTCAGCAACGTGCCGGTGCTGCGGAATCTTGTTCCTGCACAGGTGCTTGCCGGCAAGAGCTCATTCAATAGCGGCAGCTCGATCAGTGCCGGATTGCCGGTCTATGCTCGCAATCAGGTAAAGGCCATCGCCGGTATCCTCGACAGCAGGTAGAATTTAACCGCTGTACTCCGGGCAGACAAAAGTTCCCAAAATGGAACTGCCGTCCGGTTCGCAAATTTGCCGCCTTTCCGAATTTTGTGTCCCGCGGGCACAGTAGGCGTTCTCCTCCTCAGGGCTTTGCCCGTGGTGCGAGGGAGGAAAATAGTTGAGGGGAGGCCGATGCGCGGGGCATTCGGCCAAAAACCGACGCCGTAATCCCCGGCGGCGCCGGAGACATCGACCTGTCTACGATAGTGCTGGACTTTGACGGCGGTCGGCTGAACCGCCGTGGCAGCAAATCTTTCACTCTGCCCGCCGCGCCGGAGCACGCGCCGGGCGCAGCGCACGCCTCGGCTGCGCTGGCAGGTGCCCGGGGCCTTGATTGGTTCACGTTCTTCCTGGCCGATATCCAGACCGGTTTCGGGCCGTTCGTTGCGCTCTATCTCACGGCACATGAATGGGCGCAGTTCGATATCGGCCTTGTTCTCACGGCCGGCGGCTTGGTGGCGCTCATCAGCCAAATGCCCGGCGGTGCACTGGTTGACGCGGTGCGTTCGGCGCGCTTGGCGGGGGCGCTGGCGGTGGCCGCAATCGGGGTCAGCGCACTCGCGCTGGCAATTTGGCCAAGCTTTCCCATCGTTATGGGCTCGCGCATCCTCCATGCGGCCGCCAGTTGCATCTTGGGACCGGTGATCGCGGCGATCAGCTTGGGTCTCGTGGGCCATGCGGCGCTCGGGACGCGCCTGGGACGCAATGCGCGCTTCGCCTCGATCGGCAATGGAGCAGCCGCCGGCGCCATGGGCCTGTGCGGTTATCTCGCTTCGAGTCAGGCTGTTTTCTTTCTGACCGCAGTCCTTGCGTTACCCGCGTTGTTGGCGCTTTCGCGCATCCGCATGAATCAAGTGACGCCGCGCAAGCGCGTGAAAACGGAGACGGACGGCGCAGGGCCGCTCGTCCTCATGACGGATCGCCGTATGCTGATCCTTGCCGGCTGCGTTTTGTTGTTTCAGCTCGCGAATGCGGCGATGCTTCCGCTGGTCGGCGGCATCTTGTCGACGCGCGTGAGCGAATGGGCCACCGCCCTGACCGCAGCCTGCATAGTCGTGCCGCAACTCATCGTGGCAGGATTTGCGCCCTCGATTGGACGCATAGCCGATGCGTGGGGCCGACGTCCACTGCTGGCCGTATGCTTTGCCGCGCTGGCGGTGCGCGGCGTGCTGTTTGCGATCGTGACCGCTCCATATCTGATTGTTGTCATTCAGGTACTCGATGGAATCTCTGCCGTCGTGCTTGGGATCACGCTTCCGCTGATGGTCGCTGACATCACCCGAGGCACCGGCCGATTCAATCTGGGACTGGGCATCATCGGCAGCGCGGTCGGAATTGGCGCCGCGCTGAGCACGAGCATAGCTGGATTCATCATCGATCATTTCGGCGGCAGTATCGCGTTTTACAGCCTCGCATCCTTTGCTTTGGGCGGGCTGGTCTTGGTCTGGATGCGGCTCCCGGAAACGCGTTCCGAGGCAGTGCCGCGAGCCAGCCACTAAATTAAATTAATCCCCGCATCGTAGTTAGCGCCTGGCATAAGCCCACGCTCGAACAGTGGGGGCGAACGCCTCCCTCCACTTTGTGGGGGTGCCCCGGGGCCCGGTTGTCCCCTCCAAGATACAGAAGATTTACGGAAACCCGCAGCCGCTTGATGCGTTGCATAAATCTGTACAGCGCCCTCAACCAGGCGGGGAGTTTCAACCTATATGACGGACATATGTCGCTATGCCGCTCGGCCCCTGGCGTTTCTTGTCCATTATGTGAGGGCGCGACCCATAGCCCATGCCGTAATTCTCGCTGCCGTAGCCGCCGCGGTAACCTGTTCGGTCGGGGCTCAATATGGCATCAAGGTCCTGGTGGACATACTAAGCCGGGGATTCGCCGACCCGGGCAGCGTCGCGCATGCCTGGGCGGGTTTTCTCTTTTTGGCCGGCCTAATTTGCGCAGATAACCTTTTGTGGCGTGTCGCCGGCTGGATCGCGAGTTCCACCTTCGTGGGTGTGACCGGAGATCTACGCCGCGATCTGTTCCGGCATCTTACTGGACACGCGCCGAGCTTCTTTGCCGATCGCATGCCCGGCACCCTCACGAGCCGGATAACAGCAACCTCCAATGCCGTCTTTACGCTAGAGAACATGTCCGTTTGGAACGTCTTGCCGCCGTGCCTGGCGACGATAGTGGCAATCGCTTTTCTTGCCCTCGTGAGCAAGGCCATGGCGGCAGTTTTGACGGTCATCGCCACGATCCTGGTCCTTGCGATGTTTCGCCTCGCCGCGGCCGGCCGGCCACTGCATCATGAGTTCGCGGATAAGGCGGCGGCAGTCGACGGCGAAATGATCGACGTCGTCGGTAATATGCCGCTGGTATGGGCATTCTGCGGCATTGCCCGCGAGCACAGCCGCCTCGACGCCACCATCAATCGGGAAATGAAGGCCCGTCGCGGCAGCCTGATCTATCTGGAGAAGTTGCGGCTCTTCCATGCCCTGGTGACAGTGACGCTCGCCATTGCCCTGTTAGCGTGGGCGCTGGTGCTTTGGCAGAACGGGGCGAGTACCGCCGGCGACGTGGTGCTGGTGTGCATGCTCGGCCTGTCCATCTTGCACGCCACGCGTGACTTGGCGGTAGCGCTCGTCGACGTTACGCAGCACGTCGCCCGGCTATCCGAGGCACTCGCGACGCTGCTGGTTCCACATCGACTTTGCGACCAGCCGCGGGCGCGCTCGCTGGCACGACCTGGCGCGAGCGTCGCGTTCGAGAACGTCTCCTTTACTTACCCGGACGGACGCAGAGTCTTCACTCGCTTCAGTGTGCACATCGAGCCGGCGCAGCGCGTAGGTTTGGTAGGCGCCTCGGGCTGCGGTAAGTCGACCCTCATTGCATTGCTTCAGCGTTTCTACGATGTGCAGGAGGGCCGGATCCGGATTGGCGGCCAGGACATTTCGAAGGTGACCCAGGAGAGCTTACGCAGCGCGATTGCCGTCGTTCCCCAGGACGTCTCGCTATTCCACCGTTCGGTCTTGGAAAACATCCGCTACGGGCGGCCGCAGGCATCCGATGGGGAGCTATTCGCCGCCATTGCGGCAGCCAATTGCAGCGATTTCCTAGAGACTCTTCCCGAAGGGCTGGCAACGATCGTCGGCGATCGAGGCGTGAAGCTATCGCTCGGCCAGCGGCAACGCCTCGGCATCGCACGCGCCTTCCTGAAGAACGCTCCCATTCTTCTCCTGGATGAGGCGACCTCTGCCCTCGACAGCGAATCTGAAGAGGCGGTGCGGCAGGCGCTCGACCGGTTGATGGGCAACAGGACCGTCGTCGCGATTGCGCACCGCTTGTCAACCTTGCGCAGCTTCGATCGTATCGTGGTGCTGAAATCTGGAAGGGTCTGCGAGGATGGCCCGCCGCAGGTGTTGATGCGCAGCGACGGCCTCTATGGCAGCCTGGTACAGCGAGAGGTGGCTCGATTGGTCAAGCAGGCCGCCTGAACGCCTGAGCAGCCAGCAAGCTGATTTTGCTGGTCTTTGCGCCTTGACTTCGTCCCATCACGCCGATACATACCGCCCACTTTTCGGCAGGCGGTGAGCTTCGCTTGCTCGCAATGGCGCGCCTAGATTCCGCTAAGGCATTGAGATCTTTGCGTCTCATCTGCGGAACGGCCTCAAGCAGCCGCGAGGGATGAAGCTCAGACGCTGCCTCTGACGCAAGGTCAGATGAGAAGGGAACGACCGCTTCGCACATGCGCGGCGCGGTTCCTGCTGTGAGCGGGTGAGCGCCGGAATCGATCGATATGGCGCTCTCCCGTTTTGTGCGTTGGTGAATGACCCCGTGTGGGAAGAGCGAAGGAATGCCGACCATCAACCAGTTGATCCGCAAACCGCGCGTGACGCAGCATGCCAAAAAAAAGGTGCCTGCCTTGCAGCAGTGCCCGCAAAGGCGAGGCGTTTGCACGCGCGTCTATACCACGACGCCGAAGAAGCCGAATTCCGCATTGCGCAAGGTTGCCAAGGTTCGCCTGACGAACGGCTTCGAGGTGATCGGCTACATTCCCGGCGAGGGTCATAATTTGCAGGAGCACTCAGTGGTCATGATCCGTGGCGGCCGCGTAAAGGATTTGCCGGGTGTGCGTTATCATATCCTGCGTGGCGTGCTCGATACGCAAGGAGTGAAGAATCGCAAGCAAAGACGCTCCAAGTACGGAGCAAAACGACCCAAATGACCGGGTCGCTTACGGGCGAGAAATAGAGAGTAGAGGACGATGTCGCGTCGCCACAGCGCCGAAAAACGAGAGATCAACCCGGATCCAAAGTACGGCAACCTGGTGGTCTCCAAGTTCATGAACTCGATCATGCGCGCTGGCAAGAAATCGGTGGCCGAGGGCATCGTCTATGGCGCGCTTGAGATCATCGAGGGCAAGACCAAGCAAAACCCGATCGCCGTCTTCGAGCAGGCGCTTGACAACGTCATGCCGGCGATCGAGGTGCGCTCGCGGCGTGTCGGCGGTGCCACCTATCAGGTGCCGGTCGAGGTACGTGCCACTCGCCGGCAGGCGCTCGGTATCCGCTGGATCATATCGGCCGCGCGCGAGCGTAACGAAAAAACGATGACCGAGCGGCTTTCAGCCGAGCTGCTCGATGCATCGAACAGCCGGGGAAACGCCGTGAAGAAGCGCGAGGACACGCACCGCATGGCTGAGGCCAACCGCGCGTTCTCGCATTATCGGTGGTGAGCTCCGGCGAAGAGATCGAGGACATAGACGCGAATGCCCCGCAGCCATCCGATCGAGGACTACCGCAACTTCGGCATCATGGCCCACATCGATGCCGGTAAGACGACCACGACCGAGCGGATCCTCTATTATACCGGCAAAAGCCACAAGATGGGCGAGGTGCACGAAGGCGCCGCTACCATGGACTTCATGGAGCAGGAGCAGGAGCGCGGTATTACCATCACGTCGGCGGCCACCACGGCCTTCTGGCGCAACAAGCGCCTCAACATCATCGACACGCCCGGGCATGTTGATTTCACCATTGAAGTGGAGCGCAGCCTGCGCGTGCTCGACGGCGCGGTGTGTGTGCTCGACAGCAATCAGGGTGTCGAGCCGCAGACGGAGACGGTCTGGCGGCAAGGCGACAAGTACAAAGTGCCGCGCATTGTCTTCTGCAACAAGATGGACAAGGTCGGGGCTGATTTCTTTCAATGCCTCAAAGATATTGTCGATCGGTTAGGCGCCAAGCCGGTCGCCATCCAGCTTCCGATCGGCGCCGAGCAGCAGTTCAAGGGTATAGTCGATCTCGTGCGCATGAAGGGCGTGGTTTGGGACGACGAGTCGCTGGGTGCAAAGTACCACGATGTCGATATTCCCCCCGACATGCTCGAGCAGGCGAGAGAGTATCGCGAGAAGCTGATTGAGGCGGCGGTCGAGCTCGATGATGACGCCATGACCGCCTATCTCGAAGGCAAGGAGCCCGACGAAGCAACACTCAAGCGCTTGGTCCGCAAGGCGGTGCTGACGGGTGCGTTCTTTCCGGTGTTCGCCGGATCGGCTTTCAAGAATAAGGGCGTGCAGCCGTTGCTCGACGCGGTCGTCGATTTCCTTCCCTCGCCGCTCGATGTGCCGCCGATCCGGGGGGTGGACAGCAAGGGCAACGAAGTCCTGCGCAAGCCCTCCGACAGCGAGCCGCTGGCGATGCTCGCCTTCAAGATCATGGACGACCCATTCGTCGGCACGATCACCTTCTGCCGGATTTATTCCGGGCGACTGGAAAGCGGGACCGGCGTCCTCAATTCCACCAAAGAGCGGCGGGAGCGGATCGGCCGAATGCTGCTAATGCATGCGAACAATCGCGAGGACATCAAGGAGGCCTTCGCCGGCGATATCGTGGCGCTCGCCGGCCTCAAGGAGGTGCGGACGGGCGATACGCTTTGCGATGCGCAAAGGCCGGTGATTCTTGAGAAGATGGAATTTCCTCAACCCGTGATCGAAATCGCGATCGAGCCTAAGTCAAAAGCGGACCAGGAGAAGCTTGGCGTTGCCCTTGCGAAGCTGGTGGCGGAGGATCCCTCGTTTCGCGTCACCACCGACAAGGAGTCCGGGCAAACCATCATCAAGGGAATGGGGGAGCTGCATCTCGATATCAAGGTCGATATCTTGAAGCGCACCTACAAGGTCGACGCCAACATCGGCGCGCCGCAGGTCGCCTACCGCGAGAAGATCACTAAACCGGTCACCGTCGACCATACCCACAAGAAGCAAACCGGCGGAGCGGGCCAGTTTGCCCGGGTCAAAATCGTGGCTGAGCCGTTGCCGCCTGCCAGCGGCTTCGAGTTTGTGAATGAGGTCGTCGGTGGGACCGTGCCGAAGGAATATGTCCCAGGGGTCGAGAAAGGTCTCGAATCCGTGCTCGGCTCCGGCGTTCTCGCGGGATTTCCGGTCGTCGACCTCAAAGTGAGCCTGATCGACGGCGCCTATCACGACGTCGACTCGTCAGCGCTCGCCTTTGAGATCTGCGCGCGCGCGGCATTGCGCGAGGCGCTGCAGAGAGGCTCGCCTGCGTTGCTCGAGCCGATTATGAAGGTCGAGGTAGTGACCCCAGAGGAATATACGGGATCGGTCATCGGCGACCTGAATTCGCGGCGTGGTCAAATTCAGGGCCAGGACATGCGCGGCAACGCCAACGTCGTCAACGCGATGGTGCCGCTCGCCAACATGTTCGGCTATGTCAGCAATCTACGCTCCATGTCGCAGGGCCGCGCCACCTTCACCATGCAATTCGACCATTACGAGCAAGTTCCCTCGGCAGTAGCTGCCGAGATTCAGGCAAAGTTTGCCTGAAATGACAATACAGAGCTTAGGAAAGGACCGAAACGGAGAGTCCCATGGCCAAGCAGAAATTTGAACGCACGAAACCGCATTGCAACGTGGGGACCATTGGTCACGTCGACCACGGCAAGACCACCCTAACGGCTGCAATGACAAGGGTATCGGCGGAGAAGGGATGGACGCCGAATTTCGTTACCTATGACCAGGTGGCGAAGGCCTCGGAGGCTCAAGGGCGGCGCGACGCGAGCAAGATTTTGACCATTGCGACCAGTCACGTCGAATACGCAACCGCGAAGCGCCATTACGCCCACGTCGATTGCCCGGGCCATGCCGACTATGTGAAGAACATGATCACGGGTGCGGCGCAGATGGATGGCGCCATCCTGGTCGTCTCAGCGGCGGACGGTCCGATGCCGCAAACGCGCGAGCACATCCTGCTCGCCCGCCAGGTCGGCGTGCCCTACATCGTGGTATTTCTCAACAAGGTGGACGTGGTCGATGACCCGGAGTTGCTCGATCTGGTCGAGCTCGAGGTGCGCGAGCTTTTGACGAAATACCAGTTCCCCGGGGACAAGGCGCCTGTAATTCGCGGTGCTGCCATCAAGGCGCTCAATGGTGAGAAGGGCGAGTTTGCCGATCAGGCTATTCTGAAGCTCTATGAGGCGCTCGACACGTTCGTGCCGGTGCCCGAACGGCCCATCGATCAGCCGTTCCTGATGCCGATCGAGGACGTGTTCTCGATCTCCGGCCGCGGCACGGTCGTCACCGGCCGGATCGAGCGCGGCAAGATCAAAGTTGGCGAGGAGGTGGAGATCGTCGGCCTGCGTGACACGCAGAAGTCGGTGGTGACCGGAGTCGAGATGTTTCGCAAGCTTCTCGACGAGGGCGTAGCGGGCGACAATGTCGGCTGCCTCTTGCGCGGGATCGATAAGGACGCCGTGGAGAGGGGGCAGGTGCTGTGCAAGCCTGGATCGGTGAAGCCGCACAAGAAATTCAAGGCTGAGGCCTACATCCTGACCAAGGAGGAGGGCGGCCGACACACGCCGTTCTTCAACAATTATCGGCCGCAGTTCTATTTCCGCACCACCGACGTCACCGGACAGGTGACACTGCCGCAGGGCACCGAGATGATCATGCCCGGCGACAATGCAGCCATGGACGTCGAGCTGATCACGCCTATTGCGATGGAGGAGAAGCAGCGGTTTGCCATCCGCGAGGGGGGCAAGACGGTCGGCGCAGGCGTGGTGGTGTCGATCACGGAATAATAGCGGGCAGACGACAGAGGACGGAGGACAGATGACACGCAGATGCAAGTGAGCGGAGCGATCCGTCTCCGTCATCTGTCGCCCGTCATCTGAGGAATCATGAACGGCCAGAACATCCGCATCCGGCTCAAGGCATTCGATCATCGGATTCTCGATGCATCGACGCGCGAAATCGTGGCGACGGCCAAGCGTACGGGCGCGCAAATTCGGGGTCCAATACCGCTGCCGACCAGGATCGAGAAATTCACCGTTAATCGTTCACCGCACATCGACAAGAAAAGCCGTGAGCAGTTCGAGATGCGCACGCACAAGCGGCTGCTCGATATCGTTGATCCCACGCCGCAGACCGTGGATGCGCTGATGAAGCTCGATCTCGCGGCCGGCGTAGACGTCGAGATCAAGCTCTGAGCCGGAAGACAGGGACAAGCAGAACGGGATCGCGAGCATGCGCTCAGGAGCAATCGCCCAGAAGATCGGGATGACTCGCGTGTTCACCGACGCCGGCGAGCACGTGCCGGTAACCGTGTTGCACCTGGCCGGATGTCAGGTGATTGCACATCGCAGCATGGACAAGAACGGCTATGTCGCGCTGCAGCTGGGGGCAGGCGCGCGCAGGGCCAACACCGTCAGCAAGGCACAGCGGGGTCATTTCGCGCTGGCAAGCGTGGAGCCCAAGCGCAAGCTCGCCGAGTTTAGGGTGCAAGAGAGCGACCTCATTCCGGTCGGTGCTGAGATCACGGCTGATCATTTCATGGTCGGACAGTTTGTCGATGTCACCGGCATATCGATCGGCAAGGGCTTTGCCGGCCCTATGAAGCGGTGGAACTTCGGCGGCCTGGGCGCTGCTCACGGCGTCTCGATCTCGCACCGCTCGCACGGCTCGACTGGCGGGCGTCAGGACCCGGGCAAGACCTTCAAGAACAAGAAGATGGCCGGGCATTTGGGAGTCGAGCGCGTAACCACGCTTAACCTCAAGGTGGTGCAAACCGACGTTGAGCGAGGGTTGATTCTGATCGAGGGAGCTGTGCCGGGACACAAGGGCGGATGGATCCGGCTGCGCGACGCGGTCAAGAAAAAGCTGCCGGATGGCATTCCCAGGCCCGGCAAGTTTCGTATGCCGGAAGCTGCAACGCCGGCCCAGGCGGCAGCCACGCAAGAAACCGCGCAAGGCGATTCAGCGGCCGCGAAGGAGCGTACCTGAGATGGAGCTCAAGATTCGCACTCTCGAAGGTGCTGAGGCGGGGACCGTCGATCTCCCGGACGCCATCTTCGGTCTCGAGCCGCGGCCCGATATCCTGCACCGCTGTGTACGCTGGCAGCTTGCCAGGCGTCGGCGTGGTACCCATGACGTCAAGAACCGCAGCGAGATCAATCGGACCGGAAAAAAGATGTACCGGCAGAAGGGCACCGGGTCGGCGCGCCACGGTCCAGCCAGGGTCAATCTCTTTCGCGGTGGCGGCCGTTCATTCGGCCCGACACCGCGCAGCCATGCGATTGGTCTGCCGAAAAAGGTGCGGGCGCTTGCGCTCAAACATGCCTTGTCAGCCAAGGCGCGGGACGGCGGCATCATCGTGCTCGATAAAGCAAGTGCAACGAGCGGCAAGACAAAGGAGCTGCAGGCCAATTTCTCCGCGCTGGGTCTGACCCGCGCACTGATCATCGACGGCAGCCAGCTCGACGCCAATTTTGCGCTCGCGGTGCGCAATATCCGAGACGTCGACGTGCTGCCGGTGCAGGGGATCAATGTCTACGACATTTTGCGGTGTCAGACGCTGGTCCTGACCAAAGCTGCTCTGGAATCACTGGAGGCGCGTCTAAAATGAGCACGAACGATCCGCGCCATTATGACCTCATCCTAGCGCCGGTCATCACGGAGAAGGCGACGCTCGCCTCCGAGCGCAATCAGGTGATGTTCAAGGTCGCGAAGCACGCAACCAAGCCGCAGATCAAGGAAGCGGTGGAGAAGCTCTTCGATGTGAAGGTCAAGCGAGTCAATACGCATGTGCGCAAAGGCAAGATCAAGGCGTTCAAAGGAAAGGTGGGCGAGCAGTCGCAAGTCAAGCGAGCCGTGGTGACCCTGGAAGAGGGTCACAGGATCGACGTGACGACGGGTCTGTAGGAGAAAGCGCAAGATGGCACTCAAATCCTATAATCCGGTCACTCCCAGCCAGCGCCAGCTGGTGCTGGTTGACCGTTCCGGACTTTTCCGTGGTGCGCCCGTAAAGTCGTTGACCGAGGGCAAGAGCTCCGCCGGTGGGCGCAACAACCATGGCCGCATTACCGTGCGGTTTCGCGGCGGCGGCCATAAGAAGGCCTATCGCACGATCGACTTCAAGCGGCGCAAGTTTGATGCTCTTGCGAAGGTCGAGCGGCTTGAATATGACCCGAATCGCACGAGCTTTATCGCACTCATCAAATACGATGACGGCGAGCTCGCTTACATCCTGGCGCCGCAACGGCTCTCGCCGGGTGACACGGTGGTGTCCGGAGAGCACGTGGACGTGAAGCCGGGAAACGCGATGCCGGCTGGAAATATTCCAATCGGAACCATCGTGCACAACATCGAGATCAAGATCGGCAAGGGCGGGCAGATTGCACGCTCGGCCGGAACTTATGCGCAAATAGTCGGACGTGACGGCGATTATGTCGTCCTGCGTCTCAACTCGGCCGAGCAGCGGCTTGTGCATGGTCGCTGCATGGCAAGCATCGGCGCCGTGTCCAATCCGGACAACATGAATATCTCGATTGGGAAGGCCGGTCGCAAACGCTGGATGGGACGCATGCCGCACAATCGGGGCGTGTCTATGAATCCCATCGACCATCCGCACGGCGGCGGCGAAGGCCGCACCTCGGGAGGGCGACATCCCGTAACGCCCTGGGGATTCCCTACCAAGGGCAAGAAGACCCGAAGGAACAAGTCCAGCGGCAGATTCATCCTTGTCAGCCGCCATGCGCGGAAGAAGCGATAGCGAGGCGGGCATCATGGCACGGTCGATTTGGAAAGGCCCATTCGTCGATGACTATCTGCTCAAGAAGGCAGAAGCCGCGCGGGCATCGGGGCGTCACGAGATGATCCGCATCTGGAGCAGGCGCTCGACCATATTGCCGCAATTCGTGGGGCTCACCTTCGGCGTCTACAACGGCCAGAAGCATATTCCGGTGCTGGTGACGGAAGAGATGGTCGGTCACAAATTTGGAGAATTCGCGCCGACGCGTGTGTTCTACGGCCATTCGTCTGACCGCAAGGCAAAGCGCGCGCCCGCTGCAGCGGCTCCAGGCGCTGCTCCGGCGGCGGCAGCTCCCGCAAGCGGCACGAGTGGCGGCGCAACGTAAGCTCGGAGGCGGCGATGGGCAAGAAGGGGCGCGGGCGAGCGCTGGCCGACAATGAAGCGAAGGCAGTGGCTCGCATGCTGCGGATCAGCCCGCAAAAGCTCAACCTGCTCGCGCAACTCATTCGCGGCAAGAAAGTGGCGACTGCGCTTGCTGATCTTGAGTTCTCGCGCAAACGCATGGCACGCGACGTGCGCAAATGCTTGGAATCCGCAATCGCCAATGCCGAGAACAACCACGACCTCGATGTCGACGAGCTCATGGTCGCGCAGGCACACGTCGGCAAGGCGCTCGTGCTCAAGCGATTTCATCCGCGCGGCCGCGGTCGCATGGGTCGTATTTTGAAACCGTTTGCGCATTTGACCATCGTCGTGCGCGAGGGTCAGCCAACCGCCTCCTGAGGCGGGCGCAAAGGAAGGTGAGCATGGGTCAAAAAGTCAATCCGATCGGGCTGCGGCTCGGCATCAATCGCACCTGGGATTCGCGCTGGTATTCCGGCAAGAACGAGTATGGGCAGCTGCTGCACGAGGACATGAAGATCCGCGAGGAGCTGATGAAGGACCTCAAGCAGGCGGCCGTGTCCAAGATCGTGATCGAGCGTCCGCATAAGAAGTGCCGTGTCACCGTTCAATCGGCTCGCCCTGGAGTTGTCATCGGGAAAAAGGGCGCGGACATCGAGAAGCTGCGCAGGAAAGTCACTCATCTCACGAAATCGGACGTAGTCATCAATATCGTGGAGATCAGAAAGCCGGAGCTCGACGCGCAGCTGGTGGCCGAATCCATCGCACAACAGCTGGAACGCAGGGTTGCCTTTCGGCGCGCGATGAAGCGCGCCGTCCAATCGGCGATGCGGCTTGGCGCCGGCGGCATTCGCATCAACTGCTCGGGGCGACTGGGCGGGGCGGAAATTGCACGCATGGAATGGTACCGCGAAGGGCGAGTGCCGCTGCACACGCTGCGCGCGGACGTCGACTATGGCGTAGCGACCGCGTTCACCACCTATGGCACTTGCGGCGTGAAGGTCTGGATCTTCAAAGGAGAGATAATGGAGCACGATCCAATGGCGCAGGACAAGAAACTGGCAGAGGGCGAGGTAGGGCGCCCGCGTCGCGACATTTCCTGATCGCTCCGACCGAGGCTTAAGAAAGGCAAGCCGCCATGCTGCAACCGATGCGCACCAAATTTCGCAAGGCGCATAAAGGCCGCATCAAGGGAATTGCGACCTCGGGCGTCGAGCTTGCCTTTGGCCGGTTCGGTCTCAAGGCGCTCGAGCCCGACCGGGTCACCGCTCGCCAGATCGAAGCGGCGCGCCGTGCGCTTACCCGGCATATGAAGCGAGCGGGCCGCGTCTGGATCCGCATCTACCCGGATGTCCCGGTGTCCAAGAAGCCGCTTGAGGTTCGCATGGGCTCCGGCAAGGGCGCGCCGGAGTTCTGGGTGGCGCGGGTAAAACCCGGCCGTATCCTGTTCGAGATTGACGGCGTCTCCGAGGGGCTTGCGCGCGAGGCTTTCGAGCTCGCGGCGGCCAAGCTGCCGGTAAAAACGCGGTTTGTTGAACGCATCGCCGAATAGCTTGGGAGTTAAGCCATGAAACCCGGCGACCTGCGCGCCATGACAGTCGATCAGCTCGATGACGAGATTCTCAAGCTCAAGAAGGAGCGGTTCAATTTGCGATTTCAGCGGGCGACCGGCCAGCTGGAGAACACCGCGCGCGTGCGCCAGGTTCGCCGCGATATCGCGCGCATGAAAACCATTGCCGCGCAAAAACGCGCGGCGCAAGCCGGACGCGCTGCTGGCAAGGCCACGTCGGCCTGAACGAAAACGGAGCACGGAGCAAATGCCAAAGCGTACGCTGCAAGGTGTTGTCGTGAGCGACAAGCAGGACAAGACCGTGGTCGTGCGCGTCGAGCGCCGTTTTACCCATCCCGTCATGAAGAAAACCGTGCGCCGCAGCAAAAAATACTATGCACACGACGCGGCCAACGAGCACCACGTCGGCGATATCGTGTGGATTGAGGAGCGTCGGCCCCTATCCAAGCTCAAGCGGTGGGAAATCGTGCGCAGCGAGAAGAAGAAGGTCGTCTGAGAGCCCGCGCGGGACCGCAGCGAATAGAGCAGCCAATGATTCAGATGCAGACGAACCTAGACGTTGCGGACAACTCCGGGGCACGCCGCGTCATGTGCATCAAGGTGCTGGGCGGCTCGAAACGCAAATACGCCACGATCGGCGATGTCATCGTCGTCTCAGTCAAGGAAGCCATACCGCGCGGGCGGGTGAAGAAGGGCGATGTCATGAAGGCAGTGGTGGTGCGAATCTCGAAGGACATCAAGCGCGCCGACGGTTCGATCATCCGCTTCGACCGCAACGCGGCAGTTCTTATCAATCCACAGTTCGAGCCGGTCGGCACGCGTATCTTCGGCCCGGTTCCGCGCGAGCTGCGCGCCAAGAACCATATGAAGATCATTTCGCTGGCGCCGGAGGTGTTGTGATGGCTGCCAAAATCCGCAAGGGCGATAATGTCATTGTGCTGGCTGGGCGCGACAGGGGCCGCACCGGTGAGGTGATCCAGATTCATTCCGCTGCCGGACGCGCCCTGGTGCGGGGCATCAACATGGTCAAGCGGCATCAGAAGCAGACGGCGCAACAGGACGGTGGGATAATCGCCAAGGAAGCGACAGTGCATTTATCCAATCTTGCGCTCGCCGATCCCAAGGATGGCAAGCCGACGCGCGTCGGCTTCAAGTTTGTCGGCGAAGGCGACAACCGCCGTAAGGTGCGGTTCGCCAAGCGTTCGGGAGTTGAGATCGATGGCTGATCCAGAAAAGGGAAAGCCCAAATTGGGCAAGGCGGCGAAGCCGGAGAAGTCGGAAAAAGCTCCGAAGCCGGAGAAGGGGGACAAGGCGCAACGGGCGCAGAAACCCGAGAAGGCCAGTAAGGCCGAGCACACTGCCGACAAGGCTGCTCGCACGGCAGAGGCAGGCCCAGCCGCGCCCCAGGCGCAAAAGCCGCAGCAGCCCGTGCTGCCGCGGCTGAAAGTCTTTTTCGACGACGTGGTGTGCAGGAAGCTCGCCGAGGAGTTCGGTTATAAGAGCCGGCTGCAGGTGCCCAAGATTGAAAAGATCGTCATTAACATGGGCATTGGCGAGGGTGTCAGCGATCGCAAGAAGGTGGAGGCGGCGGCCAACGATCTAGGGTTGATCGCCGGGCAAAAGGCCGTGATCACCAAGGCGCGAAAGTCGATTGCCACGTTCAAGGTCCGCGATGGGCAACCAATCGGCTGCAAGGTGACGCTGCGCAAGAGCCGCATGTACGAGTTCATGGATCGGCTGGTGAACATCGCGTTGCCTCGCGTGCGCGACTTTCGCGGCCTTTCCCCAAAAAGTTTCGATGGGCGGGGAAATTACACGCTCGGGATCAAGGAGCACATCGTCTTTCCCGAGATCGACTATGACAAGGCGGCCGATATCTGGGGACTGGACGTCACTGTCTGCACCAGCGCCAAGTCGGATAACGAGGCGCGCGCGCTCTTGAGCGCATTCAATTTTCCCTTCCGGCAGTGAGGCCCGCCCGCAGACGCGGAAAGCCAGGAGACATGGATGGCGAAGAAGAGCCTGATCGAGAAGAACAATAGACGGCGGAAGTTGAGCAAACGGCATTCCGGCCGGCGCGCTCGGCTCAAAGCGATTGCGCGCGACAAGAGCAAACCGATGGAAGAACGTTTCGCGGCTACTCTCAAGCTCGCGGAGCTGCCGCGCAACTCATCGCAGACGCGCGTGCGTAATCGCTGCGAGGTGTCAGGCCGTCCGCGCGGATTCTATCGCAAGCTCAAGCTCTCGCGCATTGCTCTGCGAGAGCTCGGCTCAAAGGGATTGATCCCCGGCCTCGTCAAATCGAGCTGGTAGGGAGATCGAGCATGCCAATGAACGATCCGCTCGGCGATATGATCGCGCGCATTCACAATGCGCAAATGCGGAACAAGACCAAGGTCTCGATGCCGGTCTCTCGCCTGCGCCTGAGCGTTCTCGATGTGCTCAAGAGCGAGGGCTTCATTCGGGGCTACGCGGCGGTCGAGCATTCGAACGGTCGCAAGGAGCTGGAGATCGAGCTCAAGTATTTCGACGGCGAGCCGGTGATTCGCCAGATCTCCCGCATATCGAAGCCCGGACGGCGCGTCTATGCATCGGTGAAAGGCTTGCCGCGGGTGAATAACGGACTGGGCGTTGCCATCCTCTCGACACCGAAGGGAGTAATGGCCGATCACGACGCGCGCGACAAGAATGTCGGGGGAGAAATCCTCTGCACGGTGTTTTGACGATCACGCGAGCGGGTCGGATAGGAGCGAGCTGCACCATGTCACGCGTCGGAAAAAAGCCTGTTGCGATTCCCGCCGGGGTGAGCGCCAGCGTTGAAGGTCAGGAGGTGAAGGTCAAAGGCCCGAAAGGAACGCTTGCGCTCACGCTCCATGGCGATGTGGGCGCCAGGGTGGATGGTAGTGAGCTCAGAGTGGATCCCCGCGCGGATACCAAGCGCGCGCGGGCGATGTGGGGCACCTACCGTTCGTTGCTTGCCAACGTGATTACCGGCGTCACGAAGGGTTTCGAGCGGCGCCTGGAAATCACAGGTGTCGGATACCGCGCGGCAGTGCAAGGCAAGAACCTGCAAGTGCAGCTCGGCTATAGCCACGACATTACTTATCCCATTCCGGAAGGGATCACGATCGCCACGCCCAGGCCAACGGAGATCGTGGTCACCGGGATCGACGGTCAGAAAGTCGGACACGTGGCAGCGCAAATTCGGTCATTCCGCAAGCCAGAGCCGTACAAGGGCAAGGGCGTCAAATATGCGGGCGAATACATCTTCCGCAAGGAAGGCAAGAAGAAATAGTGGGAGCGCACGGTGGCAACGGTTGCCGATCGAACGGAGCGAAGGAAGGCCAAGGTGCGGCGTCATGTGCGCCGGGCAGGGGGCGATCGCATGCGGCTGTCGGTCTTTCGCTCGTCGAAGCACATCTACGCGCAAATCATCGACGACGGCAAAGGGCAGACGATCGCATCCGCCTCGTCGCTCGAAAAGGAGATGCGCACCGCGTTGAAAACCGGGGCCGATGTCGAGGCCGCCAAGATGATCGGAAAACGCATCGCGGAGCGGGCGGTATCGAAAGGCGTTGAGCATGTTGTCTTCGATCGTGGCGGCTATCTTTACCATGGTCGCGTCAAGGCGCTTGCTGACGGCGCCCGCGAGGCGGGATTGAAATTTTGACGACGCCTGAGGAGGACCGAGTGCACACTACGAGAGTTGGCTCAAGCGGCGAGCGAGCGCCCTTGATAGTCTGTCAGCTTCTCCTGGATCTTCGAGCGAGGGAGGAAATGCATGGCGCGTGAGCCGCGCGAGCGCCGAGACCGTGAGGAGCGCGAAAGCGAATTTACCGACAAGCTGGTTCACATCAACCGTGTGGCCAAGGTCGTCAAGGGAGGGCGCCGCTTCGGGTTTGCCGCGCTGGTGGTTGTTGGCGACGAGAAGGGACGGGTTGGATTCGGCCACGGCAAGGCCCGCGAGGTGCCGGAGGCGATCCGCAAGGCCACCGAGGCTGCCAAGCGCGGCCTCATTCGCGTGCCGTTACGGGAAGGTCGCACGCTCCATCATGACGTTGCCGGCCGCCATGGTGCCGGTCGCGTATTCCTGCGTGCTGCCCCTGCGGGCACGGGCATTATCGCTGGAGGTCCGATGCGGGCCGTCTTTGAAACTCTGGGAATGCAGGATGTCGTAGCCAAGTCGCTTGGCTCGTCCAACCCCTATAACATGGTGCGGGCGACCTTCGACGCGCTTAAGCGGCAGGATTCGCCCCGCTCGGTCGCTGCCCGGCGCAATATCAAAGTATCCATGTTGCACGCTCGGCGGCGCGAGCCGGGCGAGAGCGAGCAGGCGGTCGATTAGCTTGCTACGCACGGGAGCATCGCATGGGCAAAACCGAGGCAGTCATAAAGATCGAGCAGGTGCGCAGCCCGATCCGCTGCCATCATTCCCAACGAGCCACGCTGATCGGTCTGGGCCTCAATCGCATTGGCCGGGTCGCGCAGGTCCCTGACACGCCGCAGATTCGTGGAATGCTCTCCAAGGTGAAGCACCTGGTTCGCGTCGTCGAGGCAAAGTAGGCACAGGGAACATACGATGAAGTTGCACGAGCTGGCCGATCGGGAGGGGGCGCGCAAGAAGCGTGCCCGCATTGGCCGGGGCATCGGCTCGGGAATGGGAAAAACCGGCGGACGCGGCGGCAAGGGTCAAACCGCGCGGGCAGGTGCGCGCATCAAAGGGTTCGAAGGCGGCCAAATGCCGCTGCACCGCCGGCTGCCGAAACGCGGTTTCAAGAATTCACCGTTCGCCCGCAAGCTCAACGAGGTCAATCTCGATAAGGTACAGGCGGCGATCGACAGCGGGAGGCTTGATGCCGCTGCCGTCGTTGACGCCGGCGCGCTGGTGAAGGCTGGCGTGCTCAGGCGTGCCAAGGGGGGCGTCCGGCTGCTGGGTTCCGGCGCGATCAAGACCAAAGTGGCTTTTTCAGTCTGGGGCGCCTCCAAATCGGCGGTGGCAGCCGTGCAGCAGGCCGGCGGCTCGGTTACCATTCTGGCTCCCGCGCGAAACACGGGCGAACCGGCGGCCTGAGGCCGATATAACCTGAGCGCCACATTGGAGCTTTCAGCCCATGGTGTCAGCAGCAGAGCAACTCGCGGCCAATCTTAACTTCTCGGCGCTCGCCAAAGCTGAGGAGCTCAAGAAGCGCCTCTGGTTCACCCTCGGGGCGCTCCTGGTCTATCGATTAGGGACGTATATTCCCCTGCCAGGCATCGATCCTTCCGCCTGGGATCAGATTTTCCGCTCGCAGGCCGGCGGTATTCTTGGAATGTTCAACATGTTCTCTGGCGGCGGCATCCACCGGATGGCGATCTTTGCCTTGAACATCATGCCGTACATCTCCGCCTCCATCATCATCCAGCTGATGACGTCGGTGTCGCCCACGCTGGAGCAGCTCAAGAAGGAGGGAGAGCAGGGCCGCAAAGTGATGAACCAGTACACCAGGTATTTGACGGTGCTGCTGGCGGCCTTTCAATCCTATGGCATCGCGGTCGGGCTGGAGGGTGCCGGCAATGTGGTCGCCGATCCCGGCTGGTTCTTCCGCATCGCCACGGTGATCACGCTGACCGGCGGAACCATCTTTCTCATGTGGTTGGGCGAGCAGATCACTTCGCGCGGGATTGGCAACGGCATCTCACTGATCATTCTCTCGGGGATCGTGGCGCAATTGCCCTCGGCTCTCGCGGGAACCCTTGAGCTGGGCCGTCAAGGGGCCTTGTCGACCGGGCTCATTCTGGTGGTCCTGGTCATGGCTGTCGCGGTCATTGCCTTCATCGTCTTCATGGAGCGCGCACAGCGGCGGTTGTTGATCCAATATCCCAAGCGCCAGGTCGGCAATCGCATGTTCGAGGGCCAGTCCTCGCATCTTCCGCTCAAGCTCAACACTTCGGGCGTGATTCCGCCGATCTTCGCCTCTTCGCTGCTGCTGTTGCCCACGACCGTGGCCAACTTCAATGCAGGAAAAGGACCGGACTGGTTCGTGACCATCACGACCCAGCTCGGTCACGGAACGCCGCTCTTTCTGGTCCTTTATGTCGCGCTCATCATCTTTTTTGCGTTCTTCTACACGGCAATCGTGTTCAACCCGACGGAAACCGCCGACAATCTGAAAAAGCACGGCGGCTTCATCCCTGGGATCAGGCCGGGCGAGCGGACCGCCGAGTATATCGATTACGTGCTTTCCCGCATCACCGTGATCGGGGCGGCCTACCTTGCCGTTGTCTGCATCCTGCCGGAGATCCTCATTTCCTACGCCGCGGTCCCGTTTTATTTCGGCGGGACCTCGTTGTTGATCGTGGTAAGCGTCACAATGGATACGGTGGCGCAAATCCAAGGTTATCTGCTGGCGCATCAGTACGAAGGTCTGATCAAACGCTCGAAACTGCGGGGACGCCGGAGATGAGGGTAATCCTGCTCGGCCCTCCCGGGGCCGGCAAAGGGACCCAGGCCGAGCATCTCGCCAAGCACGGTCTGGTGCAGCTCTCGACCGGAGATATGTTGCGGGCGGCAGCCGAAGCCGGCACCGAGATCGGGCTGCGGGCGAAGGACATCATGGCGCGCGGGGAGTTGGTACCGGATGAGCTTGTGCTGGCCATCGTTTCGGCTCGTATTGACGAGCCCGACGCACGCAAGGGCTTCATTCTCGATGGGTTCCCGCGCACCGTGCCGCAGGCCCGGGCGCTCGATCGCATGCTGAAGGAAAAGGGGTTGAAGCTCGATGCTGTCATCAAGCTCAAGGTCGATCAGGGGATTCTGCTGGAGCGGATCAAAAAACGGATCGCAGAGACCAAGGCCCGCGGTGATGCGCTGCGCCCCGACGATGATCCCGACGTCCTGCGGCGCAGGCTGATAGCCTATCGTGAGCAGACCGCGCCTTTGGTCGCCTATTACCGGCGGCAAGGCGTGTTGCAGCAGGTCGATGGCATGGCGCCGGTGGCAGAGGTATCGATCGCCATTGATCGGGCGCTGGAGCAGGCGCGAGCGGCAAAATCGCGCGACTCGGCTGTTGGATCGTCAACGGGGCCGCGAGTTGAAGGAGGCTAGCGGCAGCGGGAGGTTGGCTCCGGATAACGGGTCAGCGGGAAAGCAGCCGAAAAGCCCTTTGAAATCAAATGCCAAAACCCCATGCTCGGGTAGCCGATAGCTCGCTTACGAGGAGCTAACCTGGGGCAAGGAGCGGGACGGGCGGAGGTTGACGAAACGTATTTGAATCCATTAATAACCCCCATCCAATTGGAGAGTCGATCGATACCGCGCCCCGCGGGACGGGGAGGGGTGTCGTGCTATTGCTTGCGGTTGGCCCCGAGCGGAACCATCGCCGGCGGTTGCGACCAAGCCGGCAGAAGGAGTGGAATACTGTGGCCCGCATCGCCGGCGTCAATATACCGACCAACAAGCGCGTCGTCATAGCTCTGCAATATATCCATGGGATTGGGCCGAAAAAGGCCAGCGAAATCATGGAGAAAGTTGCAATTCCGCAAGAACGGCGCGTAGCGCAGCTGACCGATCAGGAGGTGCTTCAGATTCGCGAGGTGATCGACCGCGACTATATGGTCGAGGGCGATCTGCGGCGCGAGGTGGCGATGAATATCAAACGGCTTATGGATCTTGGTTGCTACCGTGGGTTGAGGCATCGCCGTGGCTTGCCGGTTCGCGGTCAGCGGACCCATACCAATGCTCGCACGCGTAAGGAGCCGGCCAAGCCGATTGCGGGCAAGAAGAAGTAGGCACTCGCTGGCAACGAATGTCGTACCCCGCCGCGCACCTCGCTGCGTCACAGTAAGACTGGTGTTTGACGTGCGGCAGGAGTGCCGCGCTCTCTAGAGGATATGGAATGGGAAAGGAACCTGCCCGCGTCCGTCGACGCGAACGCAAGAACATCGCTTCCGGAGTCGCGCATGTGAACGCGACCTTCAATAATACGATGATTACGATCACCGACGCACAAGGAAACACCATCGCCTGGTCGTCGGCTGGGACCATGGGCTTCAAGGGATCGCGAAAATCGACCCCTTACGCGGCTCAGGTCGCGGCCGAGGACGCCGCCAAGAAAGCGCAGGAGCACGGGATGCGCACCCTCGAGGTCGAGGTGGCGGGACCGGGCTCCGGCCGCGAATCGGCGCTGCGTTCGCTCCAGTCGGCCGGGTTCACCATCACCTCCATCCGCGACGTCACGCCGATCCCCCACAACGGCTGCCGTCCACGCAAGAGACGCCGAGTATGACACACGATGTTCTCCTTCGACGGGCTCCCGAAGAGTCCGCCACCAGCAATTCCCACGGAGCGGAGTGGGGGGCGCGGCCCACCACCGTGCCGGGCAATGCGATGGGTGCCAATGTGACCATTCAGAAGAACTGGCAGGAACTGATCCGACCGAACAAGCTGCATGTATCCCCGGGCGCCGATCCCAAACGGGAGGCAATCGTGGTCGCCGAACCGCTGGAGCGAGGTTTTGGGGTTACGCTAGGAAACGCACTGCGCCGGATTTTGTTGTCCTCCCTGCAGGGCGCGGCGGTCCAGTCGGTGCACATCGACGGCGTGCTGCACGAGTTCTCCTCGATTCCCGGTGTCCGCGAGGATGTGACGGACATCGTGCTCAACATCAAGGACATTGCCATCAAAATGCAAGGTGACGGCCCCAAGCGCATGGTCGTCAAGAAGCAAGGGCCCGGTGCAGTCACCGCCGGCGACATCCAAACGGTGGGCGATATCGTCGTGCTCAATCCGGACCTTGTTCTGTGCACTCTGGACGAAGGGGCCGAGATCCGGATGGAGTTCACCGTGAATACCGGCAAGGGCTATGTTCCGACGGAGCGCAACCGACCGGAGGATGCACCAATCGGTCTGATCCCGGTTGACAGCCTCTACTCGCCGGTACGCAAAGTCTCCTATCGCGTGGAGAACACCCGCGAGGGCCAGATCCTCGATTACGACAAGCTGACGATGCAGGTCGAGACGAACGGCGCGCTCAGTCCCGATGACGCCGTCGCTTATGCTGCTCGCATCCTACAGGATCAGCTCAATGTGTTCGTCAATTTCGAGGAGCCGCGCAAGGAGGTGGTGGCCGAGGCCATTCCCGATCTCGCATTCAATCCGGCATTTCTCAAGAAGGTCGACGAGCTCGAGCTCTCGGTGCGCTCAGCCAATTGTCTCAAGAACGACAACATTGTCTACATTGGAGACCTGGTTCAGAAGAGCGAGGCCGAGATGTTGCGCACGCCGAATTTTGGACGCAAGTCGCTCAATGAGATCAAGGAGGTGCTGGCGCAGATGGGGCTGCATCTGGGCATGGAAGTGCCGGGCTGGCCGCCTGACAATATCGACGAGTTGGCCAAGCGCTTCGAGGATCATTATTAGAGCGGCTGTAGGGTGGGCAAAATCGCACGCCAGGAAGCGGCAACTCGCGCAGCATCGGGGCGATTTTGCCCACGCGGAGGCTAAACGCGTGGGCATCGCGCCGCGAAGCCGTGGCAAATAACGAAGGCTCATGGGGCGCGATGCCCACCCTACGAGCTGTCTCCCAAGGAGACGCGCATGCGTCACGCTAACGCTCATCGCAAGCTCAACCGCAAGCACGAGCACCGCCGTGCCATGTTTGCCAACATGGCCAAGGCCCTCATCAAGCACGAGCAGATCGTCACCACGCTGCCCAAGGCAAAGGATCTGCGGCCTATCGTGGAGAAGCTGGTGACGCTCGGCAAGCGGGGCGATCTGCACGCGCGGCGCCAGGCGATCGCTCAGATCGGCGACATTCACCTGGTAAAAAAGCTGTTCGAGGTACTCGGGCCTCGCTACCAAGGACGCAATGGCGGGTACACCCGTGTTCTTAAGGCCGGCTTCCGCTACGGCGACTCAGCCCCGATTGGCGTGATCGAGTTCGTCGATCGCGAGCTGGCGGCAAAGGGCATGGACTCGGGCAAGCCTGCGGAGAAGACGACGGCGGACGAGCAGACCGCGTCGGCCTGATATTCATTTGCGTCAACGGCGAGCGTATATCAGGGCATCTCGTAGCCTCGGAGGCGCCATGCCTTTTCATCTCCGCTCGCTTTTTTTGGCCATCCTCATCAGCTTCGCGACCGCATTGCTCGGTGCTTCCGCGCAGGAGCGTCGCGTGCCGTCCTCGTCGAACGAGGTCCGCCTCTCCTATGCGCCGATCGTCCAACGGGTAGCTCCTGCAGTGGTGAACGTCTATGCCGCAAGGATGATCGCGGTGCGCAATCCATTCTTTGATGATCCGATTTTTCGCCGCTTCTTCGGTATGCCCGGCGGATCGGGAGAGCAGGTGCAACGCTCGCTCGGCTCAGGGGTCTTGATCGATCCCGCCGGACTCGTGGTTACCAACAATCACGTCATTGAAGGGGCTGACCAAGTCAAAGTCTCGCTTGCCGATAAACGGGAGTTCGAGGCGGAGATGGTGCTCAAGGATTCGCGTTCGGATCTTGCAGTATTGCGCCTCAAAACGCATGGGGAGAGCTTTCCTGCGCTCGAGTTCGCCGATTCCGATGCCTTGGAGGTGGGCGACATCGTGCTTGCGATCGGCAATCCGTTTGCCGTCGGGCAGACGGTGACCCATGGCATCGTGTCGGCTGTGGCGCGCACCCAGGTTGGCATTACCGACTACCAGTTCTTCATCCAGACCGACGCGGCCATCAATCCGGGCAACTCGGGCGGCGCGCTGGTGGACATGACGGGCGGTCTGGTCGGCATCAACACCGCCATCTTCTCGCGCTCCGGCGGCTCGCAAGGCATCGGCTTCGCCATTCCCGCCAACATGGTGAGGGTGGTTGTCGCATCGGCCAGGAGCGGCGGCAGTGTCGTCAAGCGGCCGTGGCTTGGGGCGCGGCTGCAGGCGGTCAGTCCGGAGATCGCCGAAAGCCTTGGGCTTAAGCGTCCAGCCGGTGCTCTCATCGCAAGCGTGAGCACCGCAAGCCCCGCCGCGCGCGCGGGTCTCAAGAGCGGCGACCTCATCATCAACGTCGACGGACAGACGATCGAAGATCCGAACGCGTTCGATTATCGGTTTGCTACCAAGCCAATTGGCGGAAGCGCTCGTCTGGGCCTGATGCGGGCTGGGAAGGAGATCGCCGTGAGCGTGGCGCTTGAAGCTGTGCCCGATGCTTCGCACGATGAGCTGGTCATTGCCTCGCCCTCCCCATTCCAGGGTGCCAAGATTTCCAACCTCTCGCCGGCGCTGGCCGACGATCTTCGCATCGATCCCGGCGCGCAGGGCGTCGTGATCGTGGATGTCGCGAACGGCTCCCCCGCCCAAGGTCTTGGCTTCCAGCGTGGCGATCTTGTCCTTTCCGTCAACAACGCGAAGGTGACCAAGACACGCGATCTCGAGCGCATCGCTGCCCAGCAGAGTCGATTCTGGCGCATCACCATCGTGCGCGGCGGCCAGCAGATGTCGATGGAGCTGCGGGGATGACCGCGCGCGTCCGCAAGCGCGATGGGCCAAGCCTGTTCGCGGCGGCGGGGATGGAGCGCGATGCGCCACGGCCGCTTGCCGACAAGCTACGGCCGGGGAGCCTCGCTGAGGTCGTGGGGCAAGAGCATCTGCTCGGCCCGGATGGCGCGCTCACGCGCTTGCTTGCGACGCGCACTCTTGGCTCGTTGATCTTCTGGGGTCCGCCCGGGACCGGGAAGACCACGGTTGCCCGCCTGCTGGCGCAGGCTACCGATATGCACTTCGAGCAGATATCGGCGATTTACTCAGGTGTCGGAGATTTGAAGAAGGTGTTCGACGCGGCGCGCGAGCGCCGCGAGATGGGCGAGGGCACGCTCCTCTTCGTCGACGAAATCCATCGCTTCAACCGCGCCCAGCAGGACTCTTTCCTTCCCGTCACCGAGGACGGCACCATTGTTCTCGTCGGCGCGACAACGGAAAATCCTTCCTTCGAGCTCATCGCGCCGCTCTTGTCTCGCGCCCGCGTCATGGTGTTCAAGCCGCTTGCCGCGGATGCGCTCGCAAGTCTTCTGGCGCGGGCTGTGTCGATCGAGGGCCGAGCGCTGCCGCTCGATCCCGAGGCGCGCCGGTCCTTGATCCGGATGGCTGATGGCGATGGCAGGGCCGCGCTTACGCTGGCCGAGGAGGTTTGGCGAGCGGCGCGCGAAGGAGAGATGTTTGATGCACGCCAGCTACAGGAGATCGTGCAGCGCCGCGCTCCAATCTACGATAAGCAGCAGGATAGCCATTACAATCTGATCAGCGCCTTGCACAAATCCGTGCGCGGCTCCGATCCGGACGCGGCACTGTACTACCTGTGCCGCATGCTCGATGCCGGCGAGGACCCGCTCTACATTGCGCGGCGCGTGGTGCGCATGGCCGTGGAGGACATCGGGCTTGCCGATCCGAACGCGCTCAGCGTCTGCAACGCAGCCAAGGACGCTTACGATTTTCTCGGATCGCCGGAGGGAGAGTTGGCAATTGCGCAGGCGGTGATCTATGTGGCGACCGCGCCCAAGTCGAATGCCGCCTACCGAGCCTATGGTGCGGCCATGCATACGGCGAAAGAAGCGGGCTCCCTGCTGCCGCCGAAGCATATTCTCAATGCGCCGACGAAGCTGATGCGCGCGCAGGGCTATGGCGCAGATTACCACTATGAACACGACGCGCCCGATGCCTTCTCCGGCCAGGACTATTTCCCGGAGCAACTGGGCCGGCGGCAATTCTATGAGCCGACCGAGCGCGGGTTTGAACGGGAAATCAGCAAACGGCTGGCCTATTGGGCGAAGCTGCGCAAGGAGCGAGGTTGAGCGGTGTTCAGACCATCCTCGTGAGCGCAGACGAGCAGGGGATGCGCGTCGATCGCTTTCTGGAATCGCGCTTTCCCGGATTGTCATTCTCCCACATTCAGCGCGTCATTCGAAAGGGCGAGCTGCGGGTCAACGGCAGGCGCGCCAAAGCGCAACAACGGCTGGCGAGCGGCCAGGCGGTGCGCATTCCGCCCCTGCAACTTGATCAGTGCGCGCCACGGTCGCCCGCTGGGGCGACCGAGTCGAAGAACCGTGATTTTCTCAAGTCGATTACGCTCTACGAGGATGCCGATGTGCTTGTGCTCAACAAGC
>Ga0306920_100001566_pt1 | contig 28472 bp, 21 predicted proteins | sample flu12Cox44000170_FD_204666 | JGI IMG/M metagenome (GOLD analysis project Ga0306920, IMG submission 204666) | Lab enrichment of tropical soil microbial communities from Luquillo Experimental Forest, Puerto Rico - flux4day.12C.oxic.44.000.170 (v2)... | ecosystem: Environmental > Terrestrial >... | reverse complement strand
TAGAAACCTGAAAAATGCCAACAGCAGGGTGGTAGGGGTCGGAATGTGATTTTGGGGGCTGGGGACGAGCCGTCCGCGGGCATTGACCCGCGGCCAATCCTGATTGTGACTGGTCTTGTGCAGGAGGCCCGCATTGCGGCCGGCCCCGGCATGGCTGTCGTCTGCAGTTCCAGCGATCCTCAGCAATTGCGCGCGCTGCTGACGGTTTTCGATCCCCGTACCATCCGGGGCGTGGTCTCTTTCGGCGTCGCCGGGGGCCTGGATCCATCGCTCAAGTCGGGCGATATCGTGTTGGCCACGGAAGTCGTGGCCGGCGATGTCCGCTGGCTTGCCGGCCTGGCCCTGGGCGAAACCCAGATTGCTGGCATCGCGTTGGGGCGGCGGCGCGTCATCAGGGGCGGCCTTGCTGGCGTCGAGGAAGTCGTGATGGCGCAGGCCCGCAAGGCCGCGCTGTGGCTGGAGACCGGGGCGGCGGCAGTCGACATGGAAAGCCACATTGCGGCCGCCTACGCGGCGGAGGCGGGCCTTCCATTTGCCGCGCTCCGGGTCATCAGCGACCCGGCCAGCCGTGCGCTGCCGGTATTGGCACGCAGTGCCATCAAGCCGAACGGCAAGATCGATCTGCTGAAGATCCTGCGCGGGATTGTGCGCAATCCGCGCGCCCTGCATGCGCTCGTTTCGACGGGAATCGATTTCAACCGCGCGCTGAAAAGTCTACGCGGCTGTCGAGGCTTTCTGCTTGGCGGCGAGGGCCTCCTCGCGGCGGATATCTGACAGCTTCTTTTCAACCTGCTCCGCGAAGATGTATTGCGCCGGGCGCTGGCGGCTGAGATCGATCTCCGGCGCCATCGGGCCTGATGTCCTGATGCCGCGCATCGCCACCCAGATTGCCTTGAGGGGATTTTGAAGGGCTGCCGTCGCGGCGGTCGGCTCGTAGCCGCAATGGGCCATGCAGTTGGCGCACTTCTCATACCTGCCGGTGCCGTAGGCGTCCCAGTCCGTGGTTTCCATCAGCTCCTTGAAGGTCCTGGCATAACCTTCGCCAAGCAGATAGCACGGCTTCTGCCATCCGAAGATGTTGCGCGCGGGCATCCCCCAGGGAGTGCATTCGAAGTCCTGATTGCCGGCCAGGAAGTCGAGGAACAGTCCGGAATGCATGAAGTTCCACTTCTTGCCCTTGCCGAGCGCAAACACATCCCGGAAAAGCCTCTTGGTCTTGTTGCGGTTGAGGAAGTGCTCCTGGTCGGGCGCGCGCTCATAGGCGTAGCCAGGCGACATCGAAACGCCAACACCGAGTTCGGTGCAAAAATCGAGAAACTTTGCGATCTCTTCGGCCGGGTGGCCGTCGAAAATGGTGGCGTTGACGTTGACCGCAAATCCGCGCGCCTTGGCAGCCTTGATCGCCGACACCGCGCGATCGAAGACACCCTTCTGCGATACCGACTTGTCGTGATGCTCGCGCAAACCATCGAGATGCACTGAGAAAAACAGGTAGGGCGATGGCTTAAACAGGTCGAGCTTCTTTTCCAGAAGCAGCGCGTTGGTGCAAAGCGAGACGAACTTCTTGCGCGCCACGAGCCCTCGCACGATCTCGCCGATATCCTTATGGATCAACGGCTCACCGCCGGGGATGGCGACCATCGGCGCGCCGCATTCGTCGGCGGCGTCCCAGCACTCCTGCGCCGTCATCCGGCGATTGAGGATGGCGTCGGGATAGTCGATCTTGCCGCAGCCGACGCAGGCGAGGTTGCAGCGAAAAAGCGGCTCCAGCATCAGAACCAGCGGATAGCGCTTTCGGCCAAGCAGCTTCTGCTTGATCAGATAGCCGCCGATGCGCAGTTCCTTGAAGAAGGGTATAGCCATTGCAGATTTACTTTCTAAGCCTCTGGATGGTGTGGTTGATCAGCCCGCAGCGAGTTCCGCGGGCAGCCGGAATTCGATGTTTTCCTCGCGTCCCGGCAGCACCGAGACAGAGACCGGCCCGATTCGCCGCAAGGCCTCGATGACGTCATCGACGAGGATCTCAGGCGCCGAGGCGCCGGCAGTGATACCAACGGCGCCAGCGCCCTCCAGCCAGGCTGGGTTGAGCTCGCTGCCGTCGGCAATGAGGTAGCTCGGCACGCCCGCTTCCGCGCCGATTTCGCGCAGCCGGTTCGAGTTGGAACTGTTGGCGGCGCCCACCACCAGGATAACGTCGACAAGCTTGCTCAGGTCCCTGACTGCAGTTTGGCGGTTTTGTGTCGCATAGCAGATATCCCGGATGTCGGGGCCCTGAATGTCGGTAAATCGCGCCTGCAGCGCCGTAATGATGTCCTTGGTATCGTCGACACTGAGCGTGGTTTGCGTGATATATGCAACGGGCGTTCCGGCGGGTAGGGCCAGAGCCGTTACATCGGCGACGTTCTGCACGAGGAGGACGGGGCCTGGAACCTGCCCCATGGTTCCCTCGACCTCGGGGTGGCCCGCATGACCGATCAGGATCAAGGCCCGGCCTTTTGACATGTAGCGCTTGCCTTGATTGTGAACTTTTGTGACCAGCGGGCAGGTAGCGTTGAGCACGGGCAGGCCGCGTGCGGCCGCTTCCTCCTCAACGGTACGTGCGACGCCGTGGGCACTGAACACGGTGACCGCAAGCGGTGGCACCTCCGATAGGTCCTCGACGAAAATCGCCCCCTTGTTCTTCAGGCTCTCGACGACGTATTTGTTATGAACGATCTCGTGCCGCACGTAGACAGGGGGACCGTACTTTTCGAGCGCGCGTTCGACGATCTCGATCGCTCGCACCACGCCCGCGCAGAATCCGCGCGGCTGTGCCAGATAGACTTCGATGGGAGGCCCGTTACTCAAGTTACCTCACTCATCCTCTGAACCTCTGGAACCACTCTCGTTCCATGGAGGCACAAGGCTTTGTGTCAAAATTTCAACAGATGGGAAAGGCGTGCCGCTCGGACCCGCTCGGGATAGGTCCTGCTGGTACCATGGTAGTACCAGATAAACCGCTCAAACTGAGGTCTATATCCCCTTGCCGATCCGTCACTTTATTGCCCGACTATCCCGGCTATACAGCCACGCCTGAGGTTAGCCTCCCTGTGCTATGTCTCTGTGGTCTCAGCGAAAAATCTTTGCAAACAGGGTTAGCCCCGCTGGTGGAACTCGGCCAGAGACCGAGCTTTCCTCATCTTGCGGACAAGATTAGAAAGAATTGATGTGCTGACAAGTGTCGTTGTCTCGATCGTCAGAACGTGTACCCGATTTGCAACTTTCACGTTGCTCATCGCAGTGTTGCTTGCGGTCGCGGCGGCCTACTACACCGCCCACCATTTTGCGATCAACACCGACATCAACACCCTGATTTCCCAGAAACTGGATTGGCGCCAGCGCGACATCGAGTTTGACACGGCGTTCGATCGTGACAGCACCATCATTGCGGTGGTCGAGGCGCCGACGCCCGAACTGACGAGCTCGGCGGGCGCCGCGCTGGAGCAAAAGCTGAGGGGTGACAGGAAGAACTTCCTGTCGGTCCAGCCACTCGGCTTCGGCGAATTCTTCGAGAAGAATGGTTTGTTGTTCCTGTCGACACAGGAGGTCGGTCGGCTGACCAGCCAATTGCAGTCCGCGGCGCCTCTCATTGAAATTATGGCGGGCGATCCGTCCATCCGCGGGCTGACCGGCGCGCTCGAGACCGGGCTCGCTGGCATCAAGCGCGGCGAGTTCACGCTCGACGACACGGTGCGCCCTTTCGACATGATCGCGCAGACCGTCGAAAACGTCCTCGACAAGGGGACGGCCGATTTCTCCTGGCGTGAGCTGACCAGCAAGACGCCGCTGACCGAGGCTGATCGGCGCGCCTTTATCGAATTCAAGCCGGTTATCGACTACGCCGCACTTGAGCCCGGCAAGAATGCGACCGACGCGATCCGCAGCGCCGCCGCGGCGCTGGATTTGCCGGGCAAGTATCAGGCGCGCGTCCGCTTGACGGGACCCATTCCGATCGCCAACGAGGAATATTCCACCGTCCAGCAAGGCGCGATCGTGAATGGGATCGCTACCGTGTTCGTGGTGCTGTTCATTCTTTGGCTGGCATTGCATTCGAGCAAGATCATCCTGGCCGTGTTCATCAATCTGTTCATCGGCCTGTCGATCACGACGGCGGTTGGTCTGGCGATGGTGGGTTCGCTGAACCTGCTCTCGATCGCGTTCGCGGTTCTCTTCATCGGCCTTGGCGTCGACTTCGGCATCCAGTTCAGCGTCCGTTATCGCTCCGAGCGTTTCAAGAACGACAATCTCAGCGAAGCGCTGGAGGAGGCCGCGCGTCGCTCCGCCGTGCCGCTGTCGCTCGCGGCCATGGCAACTGCGGCCGGATTTCTGTGCTTTCTCCCCACCGACTACAAGGGCATTTCGGAACTCGGCGAGATCGCCGGGGCCGGCATGCTGATCGCGTTCACGTCCAGCATCACGGTGCTGCCGGCACTGTTGAAGCTCCTCAACCCTCCCGGTGAGAAGGAGCCTGTGGGCTATGCGTTCCTGGCGCCGGTAGATCGGTTTCTGGAAGTTCACCGCATTCCCATCATAGTCGCCACGCTTGCGGTGGCCTTGGCCGGCCTGCCGCTGCTCTATTTCATGAAATTCGACTTCAACCCCATGCACCTTCGCAGCGCGCAGGCGGAGTCGATTGCGACTTTCCTCGATTTGAGAAAGGACCCGAATACGGGCGCCAGCGCGATCAACGTGATGACCCGCTCGGAGGCGGACGCCGCGAAGATTGCGGCGCGGCTGGAGAAATTGCCGGAAGTGCTGCGCGTCATGTGGCTGGACAGCTTCGTGCCGGAAGACCAGCCGGCCAAGCTGAAGCTGATCGCGGAAGCTGCCAAGGTGCTCAATCCCGCGCTCAATCCTGAGTCCGTCGATGATCCGCCAAGCGACGCGGAAAATATCGATTCCCTGAAGAGTTCGGTTGAGAGCCTGCGCAAGGCCGCCGGCAATGCCAAGGGACCGGGCGCGGTCGCATCCCGCCGGCTCGCAGACGCGCTGCAAAGGCTTGCCGACGCCAGCGAGGCCACCCGCAACAAGGCGCAGGACGTTTTCGTCGTACCCCTGAAGATCATGTTTGATCAACTCAAAAACCTGCTGCAGCCGCAGCCGCTCAGCCTCGATACCCTGCCGCCGGAAATCGTGTCGTCGTGGAAGACCAAGGACGGCTTGATGCGGGTCGAGGCGCTGCCGCGCGGCGACCCCAACGACAACGATAATTTGCGCAATTTTGCCGGAGCGGTACTGGCGGCCGAGCCCAGCGCGATCGGCGGTCCGGTATCCATCCTCAAATCCGGCGACACTATCGTGAGGGCGTTCATCCTTGCAGGCATCTATGCGCTGGTGGTGATCAGCCTGTTGTTGTGGGTAACCCTTCGGCGCGTCACCGACGTGCTCCTGACGCTTGTGCCACTGCTGGTGGCGGGCGCGGTGACGCTGGAAATCTGCGTACTGATCAAACTGCCTCTCAACTTTGCCAATATTGTCGCCTTGCCGCTGCTGCTCGGCATCGGCGTCGCCTTCAAGATCTACTATGTCGTGGCGTGGCGTTCGGGCCGGACCAATCTGCTGCAGACCAGCCTGACGCGGGCGATCTTTTTCAGCGCGATGACGACGGCGACCGCGTTTGGAAGCCTGTGGCTGTCCAGCCATCCCGGGACGTCCAGCATGGGCAAGTTGCTGGCGCTGTCGCTGGTCACGACACTCGCCGCCGTCCTCCTGTTCCAGCCGGCGTTAATGGGCAAACCGCGCGATGTCGCCGAGTAGGCAGATATCGCCGATGCGGTCGGCGACCTCACCATGGCCTGATGTTCCGGCGGGACCGGCGGATCCCGCGGCACCTTTCGCGGCGCCGGTTGTTCTCGCGGTGCCCCTGGCCGTGGCAGAACTTGCGGGGATTGGCGGGCCGGCACGCGTCCACGTCTCACCGCCGCACAGGAAGCCCAGCAGGCAGCCGCGGATCTCCAGGTGGTCGGGGCCGGTGGGCGTGATTGTGGAGCTGTAAAGTTTGCCGTCCTTGGCGTTGTAGACCTGCCCCTCCCATTGATCGACGCCTGGCTTCTTCTTCATGTCGAGCAGGATCGGCATTCCAAGAAGGGGCCTGTTCTTCTTTGAAACATCCGGATTATTGACGTCTCGGCCGCCGGCATCCTTCTCCCAAGCCACCACGCCCCACATGCTGCCGTTGCATTGTGCGATCCGAATCTTTCCTTCGCCGTCCGCCACCCGCCAGTCGCCGGTCGGGTCGGCTGCCATGACGCGCGGCGTTGCGGCCAGCAATGTCCCGGCGCAAATTAGTAACACCTGCGAAAGTTGTCTTGGGCAGTGCAACATAGTTCAAACCTTTGCTTGCGTTGAACGCAGGAATAAGGGCAAAACGCCGCATTGGGCGTTTTCAGTTGACGATACGGCCATCAACCGACGTATGTAGCGGATGCTAGGTTTGAATCTTGACGTTTCCGAGATGTTCGTAGAGCGCCAGGCGCAGCGCAGTTCCATGCACGCGCGCCATCTCAACGAGCAGTTGGTCCGCGTCCTCAAGACAATCGGCTACGATGTGGGTTTCCAGAAGGGGCAGGGCCAATACCTCTTCGACCGCGAAGGCGCGCGCTATCTCGATCTCCTGAGCGGGTTTGGTGTATTTGCGATCGGCCGCAATCACCCGGCGCTGCGCAGGGCTTTGAAAAGCGTTCTTGACAGCGACCTGCCCAACCTCGTCCAGCTTGACGTTTCCACGCTGGCCGGCGTGTTGGCTGAGCGCCTGCTGAAATATGTGCCTTATCTCGACAAGGTTTTTTTCGCCAATTCCGGCGCCGAGACCGTCGAGGCCGCTATCAAGTTCGCGCGTGGCGCGACGGGCCGGCCGGGCATGGTACATTGCGCGCATTCGTTCCACGGCCTGTCCTATGGCGCGCTGTCGCTGACCGACGACGCCAATTTTCGCAGTGGCTTTGAGCCGTTGTTGCCCGGATGCACGGCGATCCCCTTCAACGATCTGGCGGCCCTCGAGCAGGCCTTGTCGTCGCGCCAGGTTGCCGCCTTCATCGTCGAGCCGATCCAGGGCAAGGGCGTCAACATGCCCACCGACGAATTCCTGCCGGGGGCGGCCGCATTGTGCCGTAAATATGGCACCCTGCTCATCGCCGACGAAATCCAGACCGGGATGGGACGAACCGGCCGCTTCCTCGCGGTCGAGCACTGGAATGTCGAGCCGGACATGGTGCTGCTCTCCAAGGCGCTGTCCGGAGGCCACGTTCCGGTCGGCGCGCTGCTGACACGCAAGAGCATCTTCGACAAAATCTTCAACCAGATGGACCGCGCGGTCGTGCACGGCTCGACGTTTGCAAAGAACGACCTTGCAATGGCGGCCGGTATCGCGACCCTGGAAGTGCTCGAGGCCGAAAAGCTTATCGAGGCGGCCGCCAAGCGCGGTGCGGAGCTCAGACTGGGCTTGACCAGGCTGGTGCCGGGGTACGAATTGATGAAGGAGGTCCGCGGCAAGGGTCTGATGATCGGCGTCGAATTCGGTCCGCCGAAATCCCTGCGCTTGCGTGCGTCGTGGAATGTGCTTGAGGCCGCAAGCAAGGGTCTGTTCTGCCAACTGATTACGGTACCGTTGTTCAAGGATCACAAAATCCTGACCCAGGTTTCGGGCCACGGCAGCCACACCATCAAGCTGCTGCCGTCGCTGACCATCACCGAAGAGGACTGCAGGTGGATCGAGACGGCGTTCGATACGGTCGTCGCCTCCAGCCACAAGGTGCCCGGCGCGATCTGGTCGCTCGGCAAGACGCTGGTCGACAACGCCGTGCGCAAGTCGGCCTGAAGCGGTCCGGTCGTTAGCCTTCGCTGTTCACCCTTGTCGCCGCCTCGAACTTGTCACCGAATTCGGCAAGTTCGTCGGCTCCGAGATCGCTGATTGCCCAGTAGTTCAGCCCGCGGTCGCTCCAGCGGCGGATGTTGAAACCCTGGACGGTGGCCATCCTCGCCGGACGATGCTCGGTGCTCGCGGTTTGCGCCACGAACAGGTTGATGACATGGGCGCGCCGCTTGTAGACGACGGCGGCGATTGCCCTTGCATCGACGTAATCAAGCCGGCCGCCGATCAGGGTGAAGCCCTGCGCGGTCAAATCGATCACCGGCGGCGACACATCGAGCCTGCCGTTGAACCAGGGCTTCACCGTGTGCTGGTCGGTGGAGACCACGTCGGTCAGATGGCCCGCCTGCAGCGAGCGAAGGTGGGCCGAGACGATTTCCCCCTCGATGCGCTGCTCGTCGTCATTGCGCAGCACGATGGCGACAAGCCCGCTCGCAGCTATCGCCGACATCGCCGAGCCAAGCGCAAAGCCACGCAGCACCGAGCGTCGGCTGGTCGCCACTTGGGGCTTGGGCAGCGAAGCCTCGATCCGCTTGCGCAGGAGAGGCGGGGCCGTGTAGCGCAAATCGACGGTGGCAACCGCCTGGCTCATCTGGCGATAGGCGGCAAGTTTTGGCGCGCAACGCGGACATCCGGCGATATGCGCCTCGACCTCTCGCGCATGAGAGGCGTCAAGCTCGCCGTCTATCAGCGCGTGAAGAAGAATTTCGGCCTCGTTGCAGGTCATTTCGTCTACTCCTGTTCCGCCAGCCAAGCCGAACGCAGCATGGCGCGGGCGCGCGCAAGACGGGACATCACGGTGCCGACCGGGACTCCGACCGCCTCGGCGATCTCACGGTATGAGAGGTTGTTCACTTCGCGCAGCACGAAGGTCTCCCGGAAAGGCTCGGCCAGCGCGTCGATCAGCCGTCGGATGGCGACCGCATCGCGCTCGCGCAGCATCTGCTCCTCCGGCGTTTGCTGCTCCTCATGCCAGAGTGGCGGCTCATCGGCGGCTTCCGGCGTATTCTCGATCGTCGTGCTCGGCGAGGCAGCACGTCGGGAAAATTCTGCACGGCATACGTTGCGCAGGATGGCAAGTAACCACGGTTTCATCGCCGGCCCGCGATAGGTATCGAAATGCTTCAGCGCGCGCAGGTAGCATTCCTGCGCGGCGTCCTCGGCATCGGCAGGGTTGCGCAGCAAATAACGCGCGAGCGTATACACGTCGTTCAGATACGGCAGCGCCGCTTCGCGAAAACGCAGCGCCTTGTCCGCCTCGTCGCCGGAATTGCTCACGGGCATCGCCTCCTGCGCCGCCTTGGCGGAGAACATGGGTGCCCGACCGGCTCGCACCAGCCGGACGGGCACCGTTGTGATGCCTTGGATTTGGCTGCTACTCAACCTTTATCATTCCGGTCATGTGCGGGTGCAGCGAGCAAAAAAATTTGTAGTCACCCGCGGAGGTGAAGGTGAAGGAAAAGCTGTTGTCGGTATCCATGGCCTTTGACCTGAACTTGCCCGCCGACACCACGGTGTGCGGAATGTCGTCATGATTGGTCCAGGTCACGGTGTCGCCGACCTTCACCTTCAGCTCCGCCGGCGTGAAGGTGAAGTTGTCGATCGTCACTTGGAGCTCCTCGGCATGCGCGGATACGCCGCCCAGCTGAAGCAAAGTGGCCGTGGCGAGGGCCAAACCAAGGCCACGCAGAGTGACTACTTTCATTTGTAAATATCCCGTTAGCCCTGCAGCGGCGTGTCGATGATCGCGAGAGGCTGATCGCCCTGCTTGAAGTTGATGCTGGCAATTCCGAGCACGCTGCGGAGCTTGGAATCTTCGACCTTCACCGGCCCCGGCGACTGCGCGGTGCCCGGCGCGGGCTGCAGGAATGCCGTCGAGCGCGCGGTGTGGAAGGTGACGTTGCCCTCGACTTTCTGCATCACTTGGTGAATGTGGCCGTTAAGCACCGTCACCGACCCGAAGCCCTTGAGATATTCCAGTGCACGGGCGCCGTCCTCGGTGCCCCAGCCCCATTGCGGATAGACTGACCAGAGCGGAATGTGCGCGAAAACCACGACCGGAGTGGACTTGGACTTGCCCTTGAGATCGCTTTCCAGCCATTCGAGCTGCTCGGCGCCGAGATTACCAAGCCCGCCGGCCTTGAGGTCGACCACGTTGACGAGGCCGACGAAGTGCACGCCGTTGGCGTCGAAGGAGTAATAGCCGGGACCCTTGTTGCCCTTGCCGTATCGCTCCTTGTAGAACTTGATCTCCTCGTCGAGGAAATCGTGCTCGCCCGGCACGTAATGCACGTCGAGCTTGGCTTGCGAGATGATGCGCTCCGCGTTGTCGAACTCGGCCGCCTTCGACAGATGGGTAATGTCGCCGGTGTGGATCATGAAGGACGGCTTTTTCGGCATCGCGTTGATCTTGTTAATCGCTTCCTCAAGCGTGCCGAGCGCATTGGGATTGGCCGGCTTGTCGAAGCCGACATGGCTGTCGCTGATCTGCAGGAAGGTCATGCCGGCGGGTTCGGCGGCATTTGCCGCATCCACCAGGCCGAGCGAACGCGGCACACCGCCTGAAATGGTCCAGAGTACGCCGGTGCCGGCCCAGGTCATGCATTCCAGCACCCTGCGGCGGCTGACGCCGTTTTCTTCATCGTGATTGTGTTGGCTCATCGCGCTCTCTCCGTGGACCCATGATTGGGTTCGATGGACCTGATCGGGCGCGTGAGGGGTTTATTCCCGGACGAACGGGTGGGGTCTGGTTGACGACGATTCCGTGATGAATCAAACTGTTAGGGCATGATTTGCGCGCAAAGCTTCGCATTTGCCGCGAGGAAAACCCGCTACCCACCTGCAGGGCCGACTTCTTCCAGGTCAGGCGCCCTGCGCATCCTCCAGGATCATCGCAGCACCCTTCTCGGCGATCATCGCGGTCGGGGTGTTGGTGTTGCCCGAGGTGATCGTGGGCATCACCGAGGCGTCGGCAATGCGAAGCCCGGCGATGCCGCGAAAGCGCAGCCGCTCGTCGACTACGGCTAGCGCATCGGTTGCTGTTCCCATCTTCGCGGTACCGACGGGATGGAAAATCGTGGTGCCGATATCGCCGGCAGCCTTCGCCAGCGATGCGTCGTCGTCACCCACGGTCGGGCCGGGCAGTAATTCGGTCGGATGATATCTTTGCAGCGCCTTCTGATTCATCAGCCGCCGCGTCACCCGGATGGCATCCGATGCGACCTCGCGGTCCTCGTCGGTCGAAAGATAGTTCGGAGCAATCGATGGCGCCTCGTCGGGCCGCCTCGAGCGGATGCGCACGGTGCCGCGCGAGGTCGGCTGAAGGTTGCAGGCGCTGACTGTGATGGCGGGGAAGCGGTGCAGGGGGTCGCCGAACTTGTCGAGCGACAGGGGCTGGACGTGAAACTGGATGTTGGCCCGCTCGCGGCGGGAATCGGAACGGGTGAAGATGCCGAGCTGTGACGGCGCCATGGTGAGCGGCCCGCGGCGGCGGAAGGCGTAGTCGAGACCCATCAGCGCGCGCCGCGGCAGCGACCAATAGGTCTCGTTCAGGGTGCGGACGCCCTCGACCCTGTAGATCGCACGCTGCTGCAGGTGGTCCTGCAGGTTGCCTCCGACGCCGGGCTTGTCGAGCACGACGTCGATCCCGAGCGGTGAGAGCCACCCGGCAGGCCCGATGCCGGAGCGATGCAGCACCTGGATCGAACCGATCGAGCCGGCGCAAAGGATGATTTCGCCCCTTGCCCGCGCCTCGAACGTTTCACCGCCGCGGCTGAAGCGCACAGAGGCGGCGCGGCCGTTCTCGATCGTGAATCGATCGACCAGCACATTTGTTTCCAGGCGCAGGTTGGGCCGCGCGAGTGCCGGCTTGAGAAAGCCGCGCGCCGACGACCAGCGGCGCCCGCGTTTCTGGTTGACGTGGAAATAGCCGACGCCCTCATTGTCGCCGGTGTTGAAATCGGCAGTCTTCCGGATCCCCATTTCCTCGGCGGCCGCGCCCACCGCGTCCAGGACGTCCCACGACAGCCGCGGCGCCTCGATGCGCCAGCCGCCGCCCGTGCCGTGATGCTCGCTGCCGCCCAAAAAATGATCCTCCAGCCGCCTGAAGGCCGGCAACACGTCCTCGTAGCCCCAACCCGCGAGGCCGAGCTGGCGCCAGTGATCGTAGTCGGCGGCCTGTCCCCGCATCGAGATCATCGCGTTGATGGCAGAACAGCCACCGATGACCTTGCCACGCGGATAGGCGAGCGAGCGGCCGTTCAGGCCGGGCTCAGCCTCGGTCCTGAACATCCAGTCGGAGCGGGGATTGCCGATCGCAAACAGGTAACCGACGGGAATGTGGAACCAGATCCAGTTGTCGTTGCCGCCGGCCTCCAGGATCAGGACGCGCTTTTGGGGGTCGGCGGACAATCGATTGGCGACGATGCAGCCGGCGGTGCCGGCGCCAACGACGATATAGTCGAAATCACCCTCAAATTGCTTCATCACCACCACCCGACCACTATCCGGCGCCCTTCCAAGACCGCAACCCACCGCTCGCAATACAGCATTACCGGAGGGTTGGGCGGATTGGCCTTTGCATGTTAGACAACCCGAACAACTAAACCCGAGAGCCGAGATTGCCCATGCCCATCGTCAACCGCGTCGCCGATCTTCAACCCGACATCCAGGCCTGGCGCCGCGATATCCACGAACATCCCGAATTGCTTTATGACGTGCACCGCACCGCAGCATTCGTCGCCGACCGCTTGAGGGAGTTCGGTTGCGACGAGGTCGCGACCGGGCTCGGCAAGACCGGCGTGGTCGGTGTCATCAAGGGCAGCAAGCCGGCCGGCACCGGCGACATCAAAGTGATCGGTCTTCGCGCCGACATGGACGCGCTGCCGATCGAGGAGCAGACCAATCTTCCCTATGCCTCGAAGACGAAGGGCTTGATGCACGCCTGCGGTCACGATGGCCACACCGCGATGCTTCTGGGCGCGGCGCGCTATCTTGCCGAGACGCGCAATTTCGCCGGGAAGGCAGTTGTGATCTTCCAGCCGGCGGAAGAGGGCGGCGCGGGTGCCGCGGCGATGATCAAGGACGGCTTGATGGATCGCTTCGGCATCGAGCAGGTCTACGGCATGCACAACGGGCCCGGCATTCCGATCGGCGCGTTTGCCATCCGTCCCGGCCCGATCATGGCGGCAACCGACGCCGTCGACATCAGGATCGAGGGGCATGGCGGGCACGCGGCCAAGCCGCACAAATGCATCGATTCCGTCATGGTCGGCGCGCAACTGATCGTGGCCTTGCAGCAGATCGTGGCGCGCAACGTCGATCCCCTGGAATCCGCGGTTATTTCGGTGTGCGAGTTCCACGCCGGCAATGCGTGCAACGTGATCCCGCAGACCGCCGAGCTGCATGGCACGGTGCGTACCCTGACGCCGCAGGTACGGGACCTCATCGAGAAACGCGTTCGCGAAGTGGTCGCGGGCGTGGCACAGATCACCGGCGCGAAGATCGATCTCAATTACGAGCGCGGCTACCCGGTCACGGTCAACCACGCCGCCCAGACCGAGCATGCAACCAACGTTGCAAGGCAGGTCGCGGGCGAAGCCAATGTCCACCATACCCAGCCGCTGATGGGCGGGGAGGATTTCGCCTATATGCTGCAGGCGCGGCCGGGCGCCTTCATCTTCTGCGGCAATGGCGACAGCGCCGGGCTGCATCATCCCGCCTACAATTTCAACGACGAGGCGATCGTCCACGGCACCTCCTACTGGATCAAGCTGGTGGAGAACACGCTGGCAGCGTAGTCGCACGTCGTTCCCTCTTCGCTCTCTTGTCCCGGACGCGGCGCAGCGCCCCTTGAGCGGTGCGCCGCAGAGCCGGGACCCTCCGGCACCGAGCAGGATCATGGGCCCCGGCTCAGCAGCGCACCGTACCGGACGATGCTTCGCATCGCCGGGATCACGCTGCGCTGCGTCCGGGGCACGAGGACGCGCTCTCGCGGCGCGTTGCGCCCGAGTTCGGCAAGAACGACGTCCCTCGAAGAGAGGAGGGCGCAGGGAATGCCGGGTGCGCCGCTCGCACCCATAGCCTCGCGTGCAAACAGAAAAGACACGCAAGCAGAAGTCACCACAGGTCAAGCCGCATCACCGACATTCCCCGCGCGAGTGGTTTTACGGTTTCCTTCGTGCTCTCCCCGGAGACCTGGCTTTTTTGCCTCCGTCGTCGGCACGATGCAAAGCATCGTCGCCAACTTGACACCTGCCTTGGTGTGCCGGGACCACACGACTTTGCCGTTCGCAGCAGACGTCATTCGTCTCTTGACGCGCCGCGCCCATCGCATCCCGTTGCCTTACGTTCGTGACGATCGCGAAGCGCCCCTCGTGCGGCAGCGGAACGGCGGCGAAGTGCCACTGATTTGGGGTCAAAATCACTGCGGCATGTTGGCGCGACGCGCAAATCGGGCATGGCGCGCATGCATATTTTGCCCGTCGGGCCACCACATCAACCGACGCATAAGCGTCATTGCGATCGAGATTCGATTGCTGAAATCGTAACGTTTGCACTTGCCGCGTCCCTGATCTATGTCAGTGCGCGGGGTGAAAACGGGCGTTAGGCGTGCCGGGGGGAAACCATGTTCCGATACTTGCGTCATCTTTTGCTGCTCTCGGCCGAATCGCATTGCGTGATGATGTTGCGCACGATCAGGCTCGCCGGAGGCGGAGCTTCCGCCATGGATGAGGCATGGCGCATCCTCAACGAAAAGGCGGCTGCGACGGCGGATATTCCTCAACGCTTGCTGGAAACGAGCTCGCCGCTCGTGCTCGCCGTCGGCTATCGCAAGATGGTGAGACAGAATCTCCGCCGCCTGTCGGCGGGAGAAAGCGCACCCGAGACACGTTGAAGGGCCGGTTGCATGCCGAAAGAGGCACAAAAAGGCCCGCGCCATCGGCGCGGGCCTTTCTGTATGCGCCGCTGCGGCTTAGCGCATGATCCGGAAAAGTGGGCACCGGTTTTCCGACAAGATCATGCGCAAACCAAGATCCTCAGAATATATTCGCAAACGTGAAGTACAGGAAACCTGCAAGCATCATCGCGATCGGTAACGTCAGCACCCAGGCCATCGCGATGTTGCGAACCGTCGACCATTGCAGCCCGGAACCGTTTGCGGCCATCGTACCGGCGATGCCGGAAGACAGCACGTGAGTGGTCGAGACCGGCAGGCCGTAACCGTCGGCCGCAGCAATCGTTGCCGCCGCCGTGATTTCGGCGCAGGCGCCCTGCGCGTAGGTCAGGTGGGTCTTGCCGATCTTCTCGCCGACAGTCACGACGATGCGCTTCCAGCCGACCATGGTACCGAGGCCGAGCGCGATCGCGACCGCGATCTTCACCCAGTTCGGGATGAATTTCGTCGCGTTGTCGAGCGAGCCCTTGTAGCTGTTCAGGATCTTGACTTCATCAGCCGAGAGGTCGGCCTCCTTGTCCTTCATCAGGAAGCGAATGGCTTCGGAGACGAGGTACATGTCGTTACGGGTGTTGCCGACGGCTTCGGAGGGGAACTTCGCCAGCGATCCGTATTGGGTGACCTGGTTGGAGATCTCCCGCACCAGCACGGCCAATGACGGGAAGGTTCCTTCGTTGATCTGCCGCTGCGCGACATAGCTGGTTACGGCGGGACGGGGATTGCCGATAATCTGGTGGCCGAACCCCTTGGCTTCGATCACCTTGCTGGCGGCTTCCGAGTTCTTGATGAACGCCTCGACCTGGCTCGCCGGCATCGTGCGGTTCAGCGCATAGGCGGTCGGCACGGTACCGATCAGGATGAGCATGATGAGGCCCATGCCCTTCTGGCCGTCGTTCGATCCGTGGAAGAAGCTGACCAGCGTGCAGGTGATGATCAGGATGCCGCGGATCCACCACGGCGGCGGCTGGTTGCCGACGGGCTCACGGAACAGCGCGGCTGCCGTGCGCTGCAGCACCATCTTGAGCGCGTAGAGCAGGATCGCTGCCAGCGCGAAGCCGAACAGGGGCGAGAGCAGCAGCGCCTTGCCGATATTGGCGGCCTGCGACCAGTCCACGCCGGAGGTGCCGTCGCGGCCGCGCATCAGCGCGTTGGCGATGCCGACGCCGATGATCGAACCGATCAGGGTGTGGGAGCTCGACGCCGGCAGGCCGAAATACCAGGTTCCGAGATTCCACATGATGGCCGCAATCAACAGCGCGAACACCATGGCAAAACCCGCGCTGGAGCCGACTTGGAGGATCAACTCCACCGGTAGCAGCGAGACGATGCCGAAGGCGACCGCGCCGCTCGACAGCAGGACGCCGATCAGGTTGAACATGCCCGACCAGACCACCGCGATATGCGCCGGCAGCGAGCGGGTGTAGATCACGGTGGCAACCGCGTTGGCGGTGTCGTGGAAGCCGTTGACGAACTCGAAGCCGAGCGCGATCAACAGCGCGACGAACAGCAGGATGTAGGGCAGATAGGTGTCGACCCGCGTGCCTGTCGCGTCGATGTCGACATAGATGCTGTAGGCGACAAACAGCAGCGCGGCTGCGACCACGCCCATATAGATGACGCCGGTCAGCGGATGAAAGCCGCGGTCGAGATCGGGGCCCCTTTTCAGGGCTGGCTCGATCGAACCAGGTAACGCGATGTCGGTCATATCAGTGCCCTCCTGCCCAATGCGCGAAGTTTGCTTGAGGCATATGACAGGTGGGTGAAATGCGACCGTTATCCCCTATCCGAGGGAGGGCAGGGATCGGTGATGGCGCAGCCTCCGCGCCGCTTGAGCGGGGAGCAAGAAGCCTCTTTGATCTCCTTGGAATTGCTTGTGAAAATTAAAAACACCAATCCCGGTTGACTCTTGGGGCGATGTTAGCTTTATACTAGAACATATCGTGAACATATAAGCGGATAAAGCGCCAGCTCCAGGCTCTCCAAAAGCCAGTGGCGGCCAGCATCAGGATCAAAGGACGCGGGCGACGCATGACGAGCGCACGCACGAGCACGCTTGCGACTTTGCGCGGCCGGATCGAGCGCATTGAAGCCCATGGCGGCGCTTTGGCGCCTCGCAGGGCGGCGCTCGGCCATGCGGAGGCGGATGCGGCGCTCGAGGGCGGGCTTGCTGTCGGGACGATGCACGAGGTGTTCGCGGAGGCCGGCCGGCACGGCGCCGCGGCGACCGGGTTCATCGCGGGCCTGTCGGCGCGGATCTCGGTCCGGCGGCCGCTGGTATGGGTTCGGCAGGATTTCAGCGAGATCGAATCAGGCGCGCTGTCGATGATGGGTTTTTCCGAACTCGGTCTCGATCCGCGTTGTCTGGTGACGGTGTGCGCCTTCGATGCGGAAAGCGCATTGCGGACGGCGGCTGATGCGCTTGCCTGCGATGCGTTGGGCGCGGTGGTGCTGGAGCTCTGGGGTCAAGTGCGGCAGCTCGATCTCGTTGCAAGCCGCAAGCTGACCCTGGCCGCGCAGGCTTCCGGCGTGACCGGCTTGCTGCTGCGGCTGGCGGCGCAGCCTTCCCCCTCGACGGCGGAAACCAGGTGGATCGTGCGCGCGGCGCATTCGCCGCCCCATGCGCGCTGGAGCGCGTGGGGAATGCCCGTCTTCGACGCGCAGCTTGTCCGCAACCGTCATGGCCCACTCGGGCGATGGATCATGGAATGGAAATGTGATGAGTGCCTTTTCAGCGAACCGGCGGCGGATTCTCAGCCTGTGGCTGCCACGCCTGCCCATCGACCGCATCCGACGCAAGCTCGCCTGCTCAAGCGGCAAGCCGGATAATGCCAACGCCGCAGCCAGCGTCGTCGTCGCCAAGGACAACAACGCGCTGAAAATCTATTCGCTGGATGAGGCGGCCATCGGTTACGGCCTGGCGATCGGCCTGCCGCTCGCCAATGCCCGCGCCATCTGTCCGCATCTGGATGTGTTCGATGCCGATGAGGCGGCCGATGCCAAAACGCTCGAGGACATCGCCGACTGGTGCGACCGCTTCACGCCGCTGGTCGCGCTCGATCCCCCGCACGGGCTCTATCTCGACATCACCGGCTGCGCCCATCTGTTCGGCGGCGAGGCCGCCCTTCTCAGGGCGTTGTGCGATGCCTTGACGGCGCAGGGGTTTACCGTCAGCGCGGCGATCGCCTCGACCGCGATCTGTGCGCGCACGGTGACGCGTCATATTCACGGCCGGATCGTGCCTGATGGCGACGAAGCCGATGCGGTCAGTCCCCTGCCGGTCTCCGCGCTTGGCGCCGATCAGGCGATCACAACTGGCCTGCGCCGCGCCGGGCTGAAAACCATCGGCGAGGTCGCGGCGCGCGCGCCTTCCGAGATCGCCGCCCGGTTCGGCAGCGGTTTTACCGCTCATCTCGCCCAGGCGCTCGGAGAGCGCGATGGCCCGATCAATCCGCGCAAACCGCTGCCGGACTATATCGTGGAAAAACGCTTTGCCGAGCCGGTCGCAACCGAAAGCGTGATCTCGGCGACCTTGTCCCGGCTGGCCGCAACGCTGGTTACCTCGATGGAGCGGCAGGGCAAGGGCGCGCGTCAGCTTCAGGCAAGCTTCTTCCGTACCGACGGTGCGGTGCGCACGATCGCCGTCGAGGCCGGACAGCCGATCACGCGCGCAGCGGTCATCGACCGGTTGTTTCGCGAACGGCTCGATGCGTTGAACGATCCGCTCGACCCCGGATTCGGCTTCGACCTGATCCGCCTGTCGGCGAGCCGCACCGAAATCGTCGTGCAGAAGCAGCACGATCTCGATACCCATGTGCACGAGAGTGACGAACTTGCAGCCCTGATCGATCGCATCGCCGCGCGGCTCGGCGGCCGGCGCGTCGTCGTGCACCTGCCGCAGGATACTCATATCCCGGAATACGCGGCCCAAGCGGCATCGGCGCAGCATCACCTTGCGGCCGCCTCTGTTGCGCTCTGGCCAGCGCGCGCGGCAGGCGAGCCGCCGTCGCGGCCGTTGCGGCTGTTCGACAGGCCGGAGCCGATCAAGGTGCCGCTGGCAACCGTCCCCGACGGACCGCCGCACCATTTCACCTGGCGCCGCGCGGTGCATGCGGTGGTGAAGGTGGAGGGGCCCGAACGCATCGCCATGGAATGGTGGAAGCAGGACGGCAAGGCACTGACGCGCGATTACTTCCGTGTCGAGGACGAAACGGGCCTGCGCTTCTGGATTTTTCGCGACGGCCTTTACGGCAGCGAGCTATATGACGTGGACGGCAGGCCCGCGCCCGCCAACTGGTTCGTGCACGGGCTGTTCGCATGAGCGCTCCCGATTATGCCGAGATCGGCATCACCACGAACTTCTCGTTCCTGCGCGGCGGGTCGCATCCGCAGGACTACGTGCAGCAGGCGAGCGCGTTGCGTCTTCCCGCTATCGGCATTGCCGACCACAACACGCTTGCCGGCGTCGTACGCGCCTACGAGGCACTCAACGATCCCGAAATCGAATACAGGCCGAGACTGTTGATCGGCGCGCGCATCGTCTTTACCTGCGGCACGCCTGATATCCTGGTCTATCCGCGCGATCGCGCATCCTACGGCCGGCTGTGCCAGCTCCTGACCCGCGGCAAGCGTGGCAGCGAGACCGAGGAAGTCGAAAAGGGCGAATGTCGTCTTGTCCTGGACGATCTTCTGGAGTTCGCCGAAGGCCAGCTCCTGGTCTTGATGCTGCCGCATCGTTTCGAGGCGAATGGTGCGCTAAAAATCCTGGAGCGTTTGCAGCAAAGCCGTGCCGAGGGCGTATGGCTTGCCGCAAGCCTGCTCTATCGCGGCGATGACCGGCGGCGCCTCGAGCAGCTTTCGCGCCTCGCTCTGGCTGCTCATGTGCCGCTGCTTGCGACCAACGAGGTGTTGTATCATCACCCCTCGCGCCGCCCGCTGCAGGACGTGCTCACCTGCATTCGCGAGAAAACGACGATCGATGCGATCGGCAAAAAGCTTGAAGCCAATGCGGAGCGCTATCTCAAACCGGCGGAGGAGATGGCGCGACTGTTCCGCGACTTCCCCGAAGCGATCGCACAAACCATGCGCTTTGCCGGCCGCATCGGCTTTTCGCTCGACCAGCTGAAATACCAGTATCCGGACGAGCCGGTGCCGCCGGGAAAAACCGCGCAGCAGCATCTGGAGGACCTGACCTGGGCGGGGGCCGCCAAATATTTCCCCGACGGTATCGACGCCACCCTTCGCGCCACGCTGCGCAAGGAACTCGATCTTATCGCCGAGCTCAGATACGCGCATTATTTCCTGACCGTGCATGACATCGTGCGCTATGCGCGCAGCCAAGGCATTTTATGCCAGGGCAGGGGATCGGCGGCCAACTCCGCCGTCTGTTACGTGCTCGGCGTCACCTCCGTCGATCCGACCAAGGTCGACCTGTTGTTCGAACGCTTCATCTCCAAGGAGCGGCTGGAGCCGCCCGATATCGACGTCGATTTCGAACATTCGCGGCGCGAGGAGGTGATGCAATATGTCTACAGGAGATATGGCCGCCACCGCGCCGCCATCATCGCAACCGTGATCCATTATCGTCCCCGCAGTGCGATCCGCGACGTCGGCAAGGCGCTGGGGCTGACCGAGGATGTCACCTCGCTGTTGGCCGATACCGTCTGGGGAAGCTGGGGCGATGGCCTCAGCGACGGGCAGGTCAGGCAGGCGGGACTCGACCCCCAAAACGCGATGATCGAACGCGCGGTTGCGCTCGCCTCCGAGCTGATCGAGTTTCCCCGGCATCTGTCGCAGCATGTCGGCGGCTACGTGCTGACGCAGGACCGGCTCGACACCTATGTGCCGATCGGCAATGCCGCGATGGAGGACCGCACCTTCATCGAATGGGACAAGGATGACGTCGATGCCCTCAACATGATGAAGGTCGACGTGCTGGCGCTGGGCATGCTGACCTGCATCCGCAAATGCTTCGACCTGATCGCAAACCACAAGGGCAAACGCTGGGAGCTTGCGACCATCCCGCAGGACGACAAGCCGGTCTATGACATGCTGTGCCGGGGGGAATCGCTCGGCGTGTTCCAGGTCGAGAGCCGGGCGCAGATGAACATGCTGCCGCGCTTGAAGCCGCGGGTGTTTTACGATCTGGTCATTGAAGTCGCGATCGTGCGGCCGGGTCCGATCCAGGGCGACATGGTGCACCCTTACTTGCGCCGGCGAAATGGCATCGAGAAGGTGACCTATCCGGCGCCGTCGCCCGAGCATGGCGATGCCGATGAGCTGCGCCGGGTGCTGCACAAGACACTCGGCGTGCCGCTGTTTCAGGAACAGGCGATGCGGATCGCGATCGAGGCCGCGAAGTTTACGCCCGAGGAAGCCAACGGCTTGCGCCGTTCGATGGCGACTTTCCGCAATCTCGGCACCATCGGCAAATTCGAATCCAAGATGATCGGCAACATGATCGCGCGCGGCTACGCGCCGGAATTCGCCAAAAACTGCTTCGACCAGATCAAGGGTTTCGGCTCCTACGGCTTTCCGGAAAGCCACGCCGCAAGCTTTGCCCAGCTCGTCTATGTCTCGTCATGGCTGAAGCATTATCACCCCGACGCATTCTGCTGCGCGCTACTCAATTCGCAGCCGATGGGCTTTTATGCCCCGGCGCAGATCGTCGGCGACGCGCGCAAGAATAATGTGGAGGTGCGCGAGATCGATGTCTCCTTCAGTTTCGCGGACAATACGCTGGAAGAGGCGGACGGAAAATATTGCGCGGTGCGGCTCGGCTTCCGCCAGATCGACGGCTTTCACCGGCTCGATCCGGATGAGGAGCGATTGAAACAGATGCGGTCGCCATCCCCGGTCAAAGCCGAAGACTGGGCCGAGCGCATCGTCAAGGCGCGGGAGCGCCGTCCGTTCACCTCGCTGGAGGATTTCGCCCGCGACACCGCGCTTCCCAAGCGCGCGCTGATGCTGCTTGCGGATGCCGATGCGTTCCGCTCGCTTGGGCTCGACCGCCGCGCCGCGCTGTGGTCGGTCCGGCGCCTGCCCGACGACGTGCCGCTGCCGCTGTTCGAGGCGGCAGCCGCGCGCGAGCAGCCGGACGAGAACGCAAAGGCGCTGCCTGAGATGCCGCGATCGGAACATGTGGTTGCCGACTACCAGACCATCCGCTTGTCGTTGAAGGGCCATCCGATGGAATTCCTGCGGCCGATGTTCGCTCGCGAGCGCGTCATCGCCTGCCGCGACGTCTGCCATCGCAACGAGCGGCTTTCCGTCCGCTGCGCCGGCGTGGTGCTGGTGCGGCAGCGTCCGGGCAGCGCCAAGGGCGTGGTGTTCATGACGCTGGAGGATGAAACCGGGATCGCCAATGTCGTGGTGTGGCCGAAAGTGATGGAAAAATTCCGTAAGGAGGTGATGGGTTCGCGCCTCATCCTGGTCGAGGGCTATATCCAGAGCAGTCCTGAAGAAGTGACGCATCTGGTCGCGCAGCGATTGATCGACCGCTCGCATGACCTGCTTGCTCTGTCCGACGACATGCTCCGTCGCAAACATGCCGTGCCGGCGGGACCGGCGCTGATAGAGCCGCTCAACGACGACCCTCGTGAACATTCCAACCATCCCGCGCAGAAAATCCGTCATCCTCGCAACGTGCGCGTGCTGCCACCGTCAAGGGATTTTCATTGAGGTCGGAGCTCACGCTCCTCGCAAGGACGGGGATGAACCGCTATGATGTCCCATCATGCAAACCCCTCGCGAAATTCTGAGCGATCTCTGGCGCCTTGCCGGCGGCGAGCCATCCGCGCTCGATGCCGTGACCCTGACGGGTGAGGAGCCGCAACTGCCGTCGTCGTTCCGCGTCGGCGCCGCAGCCCAAGCCTCGGTTGCCGCAAGCGGACTTGCCGCCGCCGAAATCTGGAAACAGCGCAGCGGAGAGGCGCAGGGCGTCGCGGTCGACATGGTTCACGCCACAGCCGAATGCCGCTCCGAACGTTACCTGCGCGTGGACGGCAAACCGCCGCCGCCGGCCTGGGACCCGACCGCCGGCATCTACCGCACGCGCGATAAGCGCTTCGTGCGGCTGCATACCAACTTCGCGCACCATCGCGCGGCCGTCTGCAAGGTTCTCGCTTGCGAAGCCGATCGCGAGAAAATCCAGGCCGCGCTGATGCAATGGGACGGCGAGCCCTTCGAGACGGCGGCCTATGCCGGCGGCGCGGTCGTCTCAATGATGCGATCCCATGACGAGTGGCAGGCGACGCCGCAGGCCGAGGCGCTGGCAAAGCTGCCGCCATTTACGATCGAGAAGATCGGCGAGGCGCCGCCGAAACCATGGCCCGCGGGCGATCGTCCGCTTGCGGGCGTGCGTGTGCTCGACCTGTCACGGGTGATCGCAGGCCCCGTGGCCGGCCGCACGCTGGCTGCGCATGGCGCCGACGTGATGTTGATCTCCGGCCCAAACCTGCCGGCGATTGCATGGCTCACCATCGATACCGGCCGCGGCAAGCTCGCAAGCTTTGTCGAGCTGAAGAGCGAGGCGGGCCGCAACACGCTGCGAGGCCTGCTGGCTGACGCCGATATCGTCGCGCAAGGCTACCGTCCACAGGCGATCGCCTCCCTCGGCTTCTCGCCGCAGGAGGCGGCACGGATCAATCCCGGCATCGTCTATGTGTCGCTATCGGCCTATGGCCACGCCGGCCCATGGGCCGGGCGCCGCGGCTTCGACTCACTGGTGCAGACCTCAACCGGCTTCAACCATGCCGAAGGGCAGGCCGCCGGCATCGACGGACCGAAGGAATTGCCGGCTCAGATGCTTGACCATGCGACCGGCTACCTGATGGCCTTTGCTGCGATGATGGCGAAGGCACGCCAGGCCCGCGAGGGCGGCAGCTACCTCGTGCGCGTCTCGCTGGCGCAGACCGGCCGCTGGCTATGGCATCTCGGCCGCCTCGCCGAGGGATTGAAGAGCGAGGATCTGAAAGGCGAGACCGTTCGCCCCTTCCTGCAGGAAATGCCCTCTGGCTTCGGTCCGCTGAGCGCGGTCAGCCATTCCGCAAAGCTTGCAAAGACGCCCGCGGCCTGGACGCGACCGGCTGTGCCGCTCGGCAGCCATGCGGCGGAATGGCCGGCACGGGCGTGAGATCAGAAGAACCCGTAAAGCCGCGCCGGATTATCGACCAGGATTTTCCTGCGGATCGCAGCGTCCGGCGCCCAGACGGGAAGCATGTTGAGAAGGCGGCCGTCGTCGATCTGGAATAGCGGCGCCACGTCGGTAACTTTGCGTCCGGGCACGCGCGCCGAATTCGGATGCGGCCAGTCGGTGCCCCAGACGATGCGGTCGGGATTGGCCGTAATCAATGCTTTTGCAAGCGGGATCACATCCGAATAGTCGGGCGCAAGCTTCGAGGCCCGGTAGGCGCCGGAGATTTTCACGTAGGCCTTGCCGGATTTGACGAGCTCCAACAGGTCGGAAAAGCCGGGTTGCTCGAGGCCGAGAGCCGCCTGTGCGCCGCCAAAATGGTCGAACACGACGGGCACGGGGGAGGCTGCGACGAGATCCTTGATCGCGGATACGATCTGGAGCGTCGTGTAGAACTGGACATGCCAGCCGCGCGTCTTCATGCGATCGACCGCCGCCCGAAAGCGTTGGCGGGCGACGTTGGGATCGTTGATGCCGCCGGTCGCAAGGTTAAGGCGGATGCCGCGAAAACCCGCCTGCTGCATGGCGTCGAGGTCGTTTTCGCCGGTCTTGTCGTCGATCACGGCAACCCCTCGGGCCGTCGAGCCCCGTGCCTTCATGCCAAACAGGGTGGCGGAATTGTCCGCGCCGTAGACGCTCGGGGTGACGATCACCACGCGCCCGATGTGCAGCGCCTTGTGCAGCGCCGTCATTTCCTCCGGCGAAGCCAGCTCAGGCGTATAAACCCGGCCTGCGAAGAACGGAAACCTTTTGGGATCGCCATGGATGTGGGTGTGACAGTCGCAGGCACCATCAGGCACATCGAAATTGACAGCCGTCGATGGCTGTGCGGCCTTTGCCAGCGCGCTTGGGCTCATCATGGCTGCTCCGGTCGAGAGGGTGGCAAGCAGGACGCCGCGCCTGCTGAACATTTCCTGTCGGCTCCCCGACCGGGTCGAGGTGGGGCGGACAATGCGTTTCATCCCAAAACAATTGTGGCGGGTGTTGTCGGGGTAGCGTGACGGTTTCCGCTTGCTTTCGCAAGGAGCAATGCACGCCGGTCAAGCCTCGATCGCGCGGCAAACCTCGACGACTAATTCCGTTAGCGGCCGCGACCCGTCGAGCCGCAGGAGGGGGCAGGGCAACCCCGCAAGCCATGCCTCCTGGCGGACGAGACTGCGACCCTCGCGCGTGCCGTCTTCGTAGTGCGATGCCCATTCGATGAAGGACTCTGTTTCCTCGTGACGCCAGCCGCCGGGGGCGACCGCCTTATCGCCGAAATGGGCGGCTTCGCGGGCGCGCAGGCGCTGCATGCGGATGTCAAGCGGTGTCTTGAGGAACACGACGAGATCGAAACACGGGATGAGCTCGTTGCCCCAGCCGTCCAGCGCGCCGCTCAGGACCCAATCGGCACGCGGAACGAACATTTCGTTCATCAACCGGAGACGTTCGGCAACGTCGCGCTGCAGACGATAGGGCGGCGTGGTGGGAAGCCAGAAGTAGTCATCGGTGTCGTGATGCGATGAGGCGAGCGTACTTGCCAAGGCGCGGCCGAGACTGGTGACGCCAGAGCCCGATGCGCCGGCGATATGGATGCGACGGCTCCTCATCAGTCCGCGCAAGCAGCGGCACGCTCAATCATCAAACCAGCCTCGGCCCCCAGCCCCCGCCGACGCGCCCGCTATCCTTAGCTGCATAAGGCGCTCTTCCGCCACATTAAAACAGCACGCCACGGCAACTCGGTTGCCAGCTGTTGCGCCTTCGTCACACACCACTATCGGTTCCGGATGCGCTATAGGGAAAGCGCGCTTGAGTCCCGCTGGATTGCGTTAACAAGCCGGGTTGGAAGTCGATGCCTAAACTTTTCAGCGATGGCGAGTCGATCGCGGAAGATATCGTCCGCGATGTCGGCACGAAGCTCGTGGTTGGGCTGCCGCTCGGGCTCGGCAAGGCCAATCACGTCGCCAATGCGCTCTATGCGCGCGCGGCTGCCGACCCTTCGATCGATCTGACGTTCTTCACCGCGCTTACGCTGGAAAAGCCGAAGCCGAAAAATCTGCTGCAATGGCGCTTCATCTCTCCCGTCATCGACCGGCTCTTTGGCGCCTATCCCGATCTGGCCTATGCCGAGCCGCTGCGGAACGGCAAGCTGCCGCCGAACATCCGCGTGGTCGAGTTCTTCTTCCTCGCGGGACGATGGATGCACGTGCCGCTGGCGCAGCAGAATTACATCTCCGCCAACTACACCCATGCGTCATCCTACATCCTGGCCTCCGGCCTCAACGTCGTTTGCCAGCTGGTGGCAAAGCGAGTGGTCAATGGCGAAACGCGCTACAGCCTGAGCTGCAATACCGACACCACGCTCGACGTGTTGCGAGCGCGCGCGCAAGGTGTCGCCGCATTCAAGCTGATCGGACAGGTCAATTCCGAACTGCCATTTATGCCGGGAGCGGGCGACCTGCCGGCGTCGGAGTTTTCCGCAGTGCTCGACAGCCCCGCAACCGACTTTCCCCTGTTTGCGCCGCCGGCCGAGCCGATCACCACCACGAGGTACGCGATCGGGCTGAATGCAGCCGGCCTTGTGCGCGACGGCGGAAGCCTGCAGATCGGCATCGGGCAGATCGGCGATGCCGTGGCGCAAGCGTTGATCGTTCGCCACACCGACAACGCGCAATTCCGCGCTATCATCAAGCAACTTGTGCCGGGTGCGCGGCAGGAGGGCGTGGAAGCGGCGCCGTTCGAGAAGGGCCTCTACGGCGTCAGCGAAATCATCACCGAAGGATTCATCGAATTGATCAAGGCCGGCATCCTCAAGCGCGAGGTCGACGGCGCCCTGCTGCATGCTGCGTTCTTTCTGGGGCCGAAATCGTTCTATCGCGCTCTTTGCGAGATGACGCGTGAAGAGATCGCGCGCATCCAGATGATGCCGGTGTCATTTACCAACGAGCTCTATGGGGATGAGGAGGGGAAACGAGCGGCACGCCTCGATGCCCGCTTCATCAACGCTGCGATGATGGCGACGCTAATGGGTGCCGTGATTGCCGACGGCCTGGAAAACGGCCAGGTCGTCAGTGGCGTCGGCGGCCAGTACAACTTCGTGGCGCAGGCGTTCGCGCTTGCCGGCGCCCGCTCGGTTCTCGCACTGGAAGCAACGCGGCAGGCGGGGGCGAAGGTGCAATCGAACATCCGCTGGGCTTACGGGCACGAGACCATTCCGCGTCATCTGCGCGATGTCATCGTCACCGAATATGGCGTTGCCGACCTGAGGGGAAAGTCGGATGCCGATGTCATCGCGGCAATGCTGCAAGTCGCAGATTCGCGTTTTCAGGATGAACTTATGCATGCGGCCAAGGACGCCGGCAAGTTGCCCAGGAACCACGAAATTCCGCGCGCCTATCGCGACAATTGGCCGGAACGAATTTCGGCCGCGCTCAAGCCGGCGCAGGAGGCGGGGCTGTTGCCGTCATTTCCGTTCGGCAGCGATTTTACCGAGGTTGAGCAGCGGCTGATCCCGGCGTTGCAAATCCTGCAGAACGCGCAAGGCACACCAATGCGCCTGGCTGGCCTCTTCTGGCGGGGATTATTGCGCACGCCCACCGCGGCGGACCGGGAGTGCCTGGCGCGGCTGGGGCTCGATCGTCCGGCAACATCGTCGGAGCGCTTCTATCGCGCGCTGGTGACTGCGGCTCTCGACGGCAAGACGTCAGACTAGGCCGCGTACCCATAAAGCCGGCCGACGATGCGACGAAGGTCCACGTCCGCTTTGCCCCCTTGGCGACCTAGTTCGTGCGGCGGCGCAATATGTCGCGATGGGCCAGAAGCGGTTATTCCGACTTCGGGCCGATCGCATTGCCGTCACCACGCGGCAGGGCGATGATGAACTCGGTAAATGCGCCGGGCTTGGTCTCCACGTCGATCCTGCCGCCATGCTGCTTCAGGCCGAGCCCCGTGCCTTCCGCGGTCGGCTTAGTAGTGAAGAAGGGACCCGACGCCCCGAGCGACGCCGCGTGGCCAGGCGTCGAGCACAGGACGCCTGGCCACTGCCCAGCTTTGTCTGCTCTTCACAGAAGTCTTTCGGAAAGGCTGCTTGATCAAGGCAAGTCACTCAGGAAAAGTGGTATGCCCCGTTGAGGCAAAGTGGATCTTTGTGCAAGACCAAATCCTTTCTATCCTGTTTTCAGAGCGGGCCTCGGTCGGACCGCAGAGCCGAATAGAGAAGCAGCTGATCGAGGCGTTGGAGACGCTGCAGAAGGCGGCCAGGAACGAGTTGGAACCGAACGACCCGCCTCGGTGCCGTAAGGTCCGTCGCAACGGCAAACCCTGAACCACGAACGGAACAATTCGTTATGGCCGTCACTCAACTCGACAAAGGCAATTCTTTCCGCGCGCTCCATCAAGGGACGCGCGCGTTCGTCATCCCCAACGCCTGGGACGCGGGATCG
>Ga0306920_100001565_pt1 | contig 28475 bp, 24 predicted proteins | sample flu12Cox44000170_FD_204666 | JGI IMG/M metagenome (GOLD analysis project Ga0306920, IMG submission 204666) | Lab enrichment of tropical soil microbial communities from Luquillo Experimental Forest, Puerto Rico - flux4day.12C.oxic.44.000.170 (v2)... | ecosystem: Environmental > Terrestrial >... | reverse complement strand
GCTACGTCACCGGCTCGATGCGGCCGCGCCGCGGCCCGGAGGACCGCATCCCATGATCCACGCCCCGAGACCGCGTACGGCGCTGCTCGCCGCCCTGATGCTGGCGGCGGCCGTGGCGGCGCCGCGGTCCGGCGCCCAGACGTCGACCGCCGGGGGCGCTCCCGCGGCGATCACCACGGCCTTCCAGCCCTTCGCCAAGCTCGGCATCCTGGGCGGCCAGTACCGCTACTGGTCGTTCAGCAACGGCAACAACATGCGCAACCCGCTCGTCTACTGGGCGCCGGGCTGGTTCCACGTCCAGCTCGAGTACTGGGACTTCGAGAACACCAACTCGAGCGATCACTTCCGTCCCGAGATCGGGCTCCACCTGCGCGACCCGCGCCGGTCGGTCTATACCCTGCAGTGGCAGCACCAGCTCCACCAGGAGCGCTGGTGGATGGCGACCGACCAGGTGCTGGGCAATCACTACGTGGGCCGCGCCTCGTTCAGCGCCATCACCACCCACGACGCCGCGGTCGAGGCGGCGAACGGCGGCTCCCCGGTATGGGTCATCGAGTTCGGTGAGGATTACTACTGGGGCTCGTACAACTTCGCCTCCGCGACCCTGGTGCGCGACCCGCGCCAGGGCGGCCTGTGGGTGGTGCCGATGCGCGTCCGGCTCGCCAACGAGCGCAACGACTGGTTCCAGGCCACCCTGTCGCCGGCCAGCGAGCGCTCGGTGGGATGGGCCGTGGATGGGAAGTATCACTGGCTGAGACTGGGGATCGAGCGCAACAGCCGCTACGATTTCACCAACGTGGACAACGTGATCTTCACGCTGGGCTTCGAGGCCAGCCTCGACCAGCCGCGCTGAGCCGGCGCCACCGCCGGTCCGACGCGGATGATCGTCTCGCGCCGCGCGGGGCTTCTGCCCCCGCGCGGCGCCGTGTTAGGGTCGCCGCGTCCAACCCGGAGGGAGCCGATGAGCATCCTCGAACGCATCCAGGCCGACATGGCGTCGGCCATGAAGTCCAAGGACGCCGACACGCTGAGCACCCTGCGCATGCTCAAGGCGGCGCTCATGGAGGCCAAGACCAAGAAGCCCAGGGAGGCGACGCTGGCGCCCGAGGAGGAGATCGAGGTGCTGCAGCGCTACGTCAAGAAGCGCCGCGAGACCATCGACGAGCTGACGCGGCTGGGGCGCACCGAGACCCTGCCGCGCGAGGAGCAGGAGATCGCGGTGACGCGCCGCTACCTGCCGCAGATGGTCGGCGAGGACGAGCTCAAGGCGATGGTCCGCGAGGCGATCGCGAGCACCGGGGCGGCGAGTGCCAGGGACATGGGCAAGGTCATCGGCGCGGTGATGGCGAAAGTCAAGGGACGCGCCGAGGGCGGGACCGTGTCACGCCTGGTCCGGGAGGCGCTGGGCGGCTGACCCGGGCCGCTACGGCAGGCTGTCGGGCGCCGTGACCACACTCTCCGACTCCGCGCCCGGCTCCACCGGGAGCGCCGCGCTGCCGGGCAGCGCGCCGGTGGTCGCGATCGGGGCCGGCGGCAGCGGGGCGTTGATCGCGAGCTGGTAGGCCTGCTCGTCGATGTCGCCGCGGCGCTTGAGCCGCCCGGCGATCACGCGCACGCGCCGCTCGATGCGCCGCCCGGGATCGAGCGGCGAGTAGCGCCGCGGATTGATGATGACCGCGGCCAGCAGCACCGCCTCGCGCGGCCCCAGGTTGGCGGCCGACATGCCGAAGATGCGCTGCGAGGCGGCTTCCGCGCCATAGATCCCGTCGCCCCACTCGATGAGGTTCAGGTAGAGCTCGAAGATGCGCCGTTTGGTGAGGGCGCGCTCGAGCCGCACCGCGATGAACGCCTCCTCGAGCTTGCGCGACAGGGTGCGCTGCTCGCCCAGGAACAGGTTGCGCGCCAGCTGCTGGGTGATGGTGCTGCCGCCGCGCACGATGCGCCCCGCCTCGAGGTTGCGCCGCGCCGCCGCCCCGATCTCGGCCCAGTCGAGGCCGCCGTGCGAGAAGAACGCGTCGTCCTCGGCGACCAGCACCGCGCGGCGCAGCAGCGGCGAGATGCGCTCGTAGGGGACCCAGCGCTGGTCGATCGAGAGCCGCCGCCCATCACTCGCCGCCTCCGCGACGCGCGCGCGCATCATCGCGGTCTCGCGCGGCGCCCGGGTGGCGAGCGCACCCACCGGATGCGAGGCCGCTCCGAGCGCGGCCGCCACCACCAGCGCCACCGCCAGCAGCGCCACCGCGAGCGCCGCCAGGACCAGCGGCCGTCGCACGCCCCGGGACCGGATCAGGGGGCGGGCGGCGCGCTCAGGACCACCACCGTCATGTCGTCGCTCTGGGGTGCGGCGCCGCGGAAGCGCTCGACCTCGCCCAGCACCTGCTCGATGAACTGGGCGGATGGCCGCGCGCCGCCCGCCTTCCACAGCGCGCTCAGCCGTTCCTCGCCGAACTCCTGGTTGCGCAGGTCGGTGGCCTCGGAGATGCCGTCGCTGTAGAGCAGCAGGGCGTCGCCGGTCGCGAGCGAGACCAGTCCCTGCTGGTAGTCGGCGTCCTCGATCAGGCCGAGCGGCAGCCCGCCCTCGCGCAGCTCCTCGATCGGCCCGTCGGCGCGCCGCAGCAGCGGATAGTTGTGCCCGGCGTTGGTGTAGCGCAGCTGACCGCTGTCCACCTCGAGCTCACCGTAGAACAGGGTCACGAACTTGCCGCTCTCCGCACGCGCCACGCTCTGGTTGATGTGGCGCACCGCCTCGGCCACCACCTGGCGGCCGTCGCAATAGGCGCGCAGCGTGGCCTGGACGTTGGCCATCAGCAGTGCGGCGGGGAAGCCCTTGCCCGACACGTCGGCGATCGCGAAGCACAGCCGCCCACCCTCGACCGCGAAGTAGTCGAACGAGTCGCCGCCCACCTGGCGGGCCGGCACCACGCGCCCGGTGATCTCCCAGCCGCCGGCCCGCAACGGCCGCCTCGGCACCAGGCTCGCCTGGATATCGCCCGCGGTCTTGAGCTCGCGCTCGAGCCGCTGTCGTTCCTCCTCGAGGCGCTGCTTCTCGAGCGCCTCGGCGCGCAGCCGCGCCTGCTCGATCACGCCCGCCGAGTTCCCGGCCACGATCGAGAGCAGCTGGACCTCGGCGCCCGACCACTGGCGCCCGGGCCGGTCCTGGGTCACCGCCAGCACGCCGGTGATGCGGTTCTCGACCTTGAGCGGCACCGCGAGGACCGAGCGCACCCTGGTCTCGACGCCGCGCAGCCCCGGAAAGCGTTCGTCGGCGAGCAGGTCGGGCGAGGCGAGGTAATCGCCGTGCTGGAGCAGGAAGCCGGTGACGCTCAGCGCCACCGGACGCGGCCAGGAGCCCGAGGCGTGCCCGGCCTGCTCGCGGCGGATGAAGGTGCGGCCGCCGCTCTGCGCGACGTCGGGATCGATGAGCCGGATCGAGCCCTCGTCGGCGGCCATCATGCCGGTGGTCTTCGACACGATCCAGTCCAGGATCGGCTGGAGCTCGGTGTTCGACGCCACCACCTCGCCCAGCTCCGACAGGAACTGGAGCGCCGCCAGCAGGCGCTGCGGATCGGCGGCGTCCACCTGGAGGACCTCTCGGGACATGGCTCACCACGCGGCGAAGGACCGAGGAGCTGCGCAGGAACGCTGGATACTATGGCCGTGCGCGGCGGGCGGCACAAGCCGGGCCGGGGCGCACGCGCTTGCCGCGTTCCGACCGCTCCACTATTCTCGCGCGGCCCGTCCCAGCAGCGGCGCGCGGATCGCCCGCGGCGCCCGCCGCCGGGCGCGGCCCTCGAGCCCGCCATGACGTCCACCGAGACCCAGACCTACAAGAACCTGCTGGTCGAGCGGCGCGGCCCGGTGACGGTGATGTCCATCAACCGGCCCGACGTCCTCAACGCCCTGAACCGCGAAACGCTCGCCGAGATCGAGGCGTGCACGAACGCGTTCGCCGCCGACCTCGAGCCGGGGGCGCTGATCGTCACCGGGGCGGGGGACAAGAGCTTCATCTCGGGCGCCGACGTCAACGAGCTCGCGGTGCTCGATCCGCGCGGCGCCCAGGAGATCTCGCGCTTCGGCCAGCGCGTGCTGGCGGCGCTCGAACGCTGCGAGAAGCCGGTGATCGCGGCGATCAACGGTTACGCCTTCGGCGGCGGCTGCGAGCTGGCACTGGCCTGTCACATCCGCCTCGCCTCCGAGAACGCGGTGCTCGGCCTGCCGGAGGTGAGCCTCGGCATCATCCCCGGCTACGGCGGCACCCAGCGCCTGCCGCGCCTGGTGGGGGCGGGGCGCGCGCTCGAGATCATCCTCTCCGGACGCCGGCTCAAGGCCGACGAGGCGGAGCGTTATGGCGTGGTCAACCGCGTGGTGCCGCGCGACCAGCTGCTGGCCGAGGCCGAGAAGCTGGCGCTCGGCATCCTCAAGAACGGCCCCCTCGCGGTCGCGGCGGTGATCGAGGCGGTCCATCGCGGGCTCGAGCTCGGGATCGACGACGGTCTGAGGCTCGAGAGCGGGCTGTTCGGCATCCTCGCCGCCAGCGCCGACATGCACGAGGGCCTGAACGCGTTCCTCGAGAAGCGCCCGGCGCGCTTCAAGCGCCAGTAGGGCGGGGCCACTCGATGCAGGATTTCATCGCCATGCTGGTGTCGACCGCGCTCGGCACCGCGGTCGGCCTCGAGCGTCAGCTGGGCCGCAAGCCCGCCGGGCTCAGGACCCACACCCTGGTGTGTCTGGGCTCGACCCTGTTCGTGCTGCTGACCGAGCGGGCGGTGCGGGAGTTCGGCGGCACCAGCCTCGATCCCACCCGCATCATCCACGGCGTGGTGACCGGGGTGGGCTTCCTGGGCGCCGGCAGCATCCTGCGCCAGGAGGGCTACGTCCACGGTCTCACCACCGCGGCCAGCATCTGGATGGTGGCGGCGATCGGCACCGCGGTCGGGGTGCGCGCCTACGGGCTCGCCACCGAGGGCACGGTGCTCGCGCTCATCGTGCTCGAGGGCTTCCGCTGGCTCGAGCGCGTCCTGTCGACCGGGCAGGATCGCACCAGCTAGCCAGCCGAGGGCGGCCGATGCGCCGCGACCCACCGTGCCGCTCGTCCAACGCCTGCTCGAGACCGCGCTCTACTGCGACGACCTGCCGCGCGCGCTCGGCTTCTACCGCGACCTGCTCGGCCTCGCCCCGATGTTCGCGGACGACCGCCTGGTCGCGATCGATGCCGGGCGCGGCACGGTGCTGCTGCTGTTCCGCCGCGGCGCCTCGGTGTCGGGCGTCCCGATGGCGGGCGGCCGCATTCCCGCCCACGACGGCGGCGGGCCGGTGCACGTCGCGTTCGCGGTCGAGGCCGCCGGGCTCGCGGCGCTCGAGGCGCGGCTGGCCGCGCGCGGCGTCGCGATCGAGAGCCGGATCCGCTGGTCGGCGGGCGGCGAGAGCCTCTACTGCCGCGACCCGGATGGTCACTCGGTCGAGTTCGCGACCCCGGGCCTGTGGCCCTCCTACTGAGCCGCGCTGCGGCTAGGCCGTGACCCTGGCCTGCTCGAGCGCGTCGAGGACCAGATCGCCGACCCGGGCGGTCGAGAGCCCGGAGTCGGATCCCAGCGACGGGATGCGCTGCGAGCGCAGCAGCCCCGCCACCGTCTCCTCGATGCGCTGCGCGGCGCGCCGCTCGCCCAGGTAGTCGAGCATCATCTGCACCGCCATGATGGTGGCGATCGGGTTCGCGACGTTCTGCCCCGCGTACTTGGGCGCCGAGCCGTGGATGGGCTCGAACAGGCTCACCCGCCCGGGGTGGAGGTTGCCGCTCGCCGCGATCCCGAGCCCGCCCTGGATCATGGCGGCGAGGTCGGTGAGGATGTCGCCGAACATGTTGCTGGTGACGACGGTGTCGAACCACTCCGGGTTCTTGACGCACCACATGGTCGCGGCGTCGATGTAGGCGTGGTCGCGCGCGATGTCGGGATACTCCCGCCCCACCTCCTCGAAAGTGCGCGTCCACAGGTCCATGGCCCGCACCGCGTTCGCCTTGTCGACCAGCGTCAGCTTCTTCCCCCGCGCGCGCCGCCGCGCCAGCTCGAAGGCGTAACGGATCACGCGCTCGGTGCCCTTGCGGGTGAACAGGATCTCCTGGGTCGCGATCTCGTCCGCGGTGCCCTTCTTGAAGTGGCCGTACATGCCGGCGTAGGCGTCCTCGGTGTTCTCGCGCACCACCACGAAATCGACCTGCTCCGGGGTCTTGTCCTTGAGCGGGCACAGGTGGGCGGCGTAGAGCCTGACCGGCCGCAGGTTGACGTAGAGATCGAGCCCGAAGCGCAGCCGCGCGATGATGCCGAACTCGAGGTAACCGGTCGGGATGCGCGGATCGCCGATCGCGCCCAGCAGGATGGCCTGGTGGCCGCGGATCTCCTCGAAGGCCGGATCGGGCAGCACCTCCCGGGTCTTCAGGTAGTGCTCGGCGCCGAACGGATAGCGGGTGAGCCGGGTGGTGAAGCCCTCGATCGCGGCCACGCGCTCGAGCACCCGCAGGCCCTGCTCGATCACCTCGGGGCCGATGCCGTCGCCGGGGATCACCGCGATGTCGTAGGACTTCGCCATGGGAAGCTCCGGGTTCAGGGTTGGTAGCCGACCTGGACGGTGGCCCAGGCGCATCGCGGCTGCCCGTTCTTGAGCGCCGGGTTGAAGCGCCAGTTGAGCAGCGATCTGAGCACGATGCTCAGCAGCGGGTCGGGCAGGCTCTCCTCGGTGGACCACGGGATTTCGTGCAGCACCGCGCGGCCCTTCGGGTCGACCACGATCGGCAGGTAGAGGTCGAGCTTGGTGAGCTTGCCCTTGAGCGAGTCGGGGAGCGGCAGGATCTCCTGCTTGACGATCGACGCGGGCGTGTCCCACTGCTGGAACTCCTCGCGCTTCGGCCGCTCGCTCGAGATGAGCAGCGCCATGCCGCGCACCCCGGTCAGGAACTCGGACGGCAGGGTGTCGGTCGGCACCCCGGGCAGGCGCGAGCGCACCAACGCGATCGCGGGCGGGTGGTAGCTCGAATCGAGCGCCACCGCGGCGCGGAACGCCTCCTGCGCGGCCAGCCGCCGTCCCGCGCGCCACTCGAACAGTCCCACCAGGTACTGGGCCTCCGGCAGCGTGGGGTCGAGGCGGGCCGCGTCGCGCGCCGCCTGCTCGCAGCTCGCGAGATCGCCGGTGTGCCCGGCCGCGATCGCGAGCACGAGCCGCTCCTTGCCCGAGCGCTCATGGAGCTCGACCGCGCGATGCGCCGCCTGGAGCGCCGCGTCCCAGCGCCCCAGCGCCGCCGCCACCTCGACGCGGGCGCGGGCGATGTACCAGTTCCAGCCGTCGTAGCGGCCGTTGACCCACATGCCCTCCCGCTGCCAGGGATAGGCGTTGCGCCGCGCCTTGGGCACGCTGTCGGCGAGCGCCTTCGAGAGCAGCGGGCTCCACAGCCGCGCCGCCGCCGAGTCGAGCTGTCCGGAGCGCGCCTCGTCGAGCGCCAGCGCCAGCTCGAGGTCGGCGTCGGGGGGCACGCGGCCGCGCACGGCGCGCAGCGCGTCTCGCGCCTGCGCGTAGGCGCCCAACTCCTCGAAGGCGCGGGCGTCGCCGGCCTGCTGGAGCGGCGACTTCTGGGCCCCGGCGCTCTTCGACGCCGGCTTGGCGGTGGCGCCGCGCTTCGCGGTGGCGGGGGGCCTGGCGGTCGTCGCGGGCTTGGGGGCCGGCGGGTGCGCGGCCGTGGTGCCCGCCGGGGGCGTGGTGGTCGCGGCGGCGGCGGCGGCGAGCAGCATGAGGGCGGCGGTCGCCGCCAGCGCCCGCAGCGAATGCCGGCCCCGGGGCATGCTCACGAGACGCGCGTCTCGTCGAGGGCGCTCAGGGTGGAGCGGATCTCGTCGTCGGTCAGCACACGATCGACGCTCTTCGCGCGCTGGAACAGCGCGCGGGTGCGCTCGGGCGTGGGCGCGATGCCATGGCTCTCGAGCCAGAACACCACGTTGCTCTCACCGCTCATTGGCCCGATCTCGATCGCCTGCCGGCGCCCCACCCAGCTGGCCGGCACCCCCGAGTAGACGCGGTCGGCGAGCCAGTCCTCGCCCTTCTTGAACGCCTTGATGACCGCGGCGGCATGGACACCGGTGCCGGTGCGGAACGCGTCGTGCCCCACCACCGGATAGTTGGGCGGAATCGCCACCCCGGTGCCGCGGCTCACGGTTTCGCAGTACTCGGCGAGCGCGGTGAGGTCGTTGTCGATCCAGCCCAGCAGGCGCAGGTTGACCAGCAGCTGGTCCATCGGCGTGTTGCCGACGCGCTCGCCGATCCCGATCGCGCAGCCGTGGACGCGCGAGGCGCCCGCCTGGATCGCCGCCAGGGTGTTGATGACGGCGAGCCCGCGGTCGCAGTGCCCATGCCAGTCGAGCCCTACGTCGGCGCCGCTCTCGCGCACCACCTCGAGCGCGAAGCGCACCAGGTTGGCGGCCCCGGCCGGGGTGGCATGACCAACCGTGTCGCACAGACACAGGCGGCCGGCGCCGCAGCGGATCGCGGCCAGGAACAGGCGGCGCAGCGTCTCGGGCCTGGCGCGCACCGTGTCCTCGGTGACGTACATCACCGGGAGGCCGTGCGAGACCGCGAGCGTCACCGCCTCCTCGGTATGGCGCAGCATCAGGTCGACGGTCCAGTTCTCGGCGTACTGCCGGATCGGCGAGGAGCCGATGAAGGTGCACACCTCGATCAAAAGCCCGGTGCGCTGCGCGACCTCGACCACCGGCAGGATGTCGGAAGCCAGGGTGCGCGCCGCGCAGTTGGCGCGGATCTTCAGCCGCGACGAAACGATCTCCTCGGCGAGCCGCGTCACGTCGGAGACCACGTGCGGTCCTGCGCCCGGCAGCCCGATGTCGGCGGTGTCGATCCCGAGCCGCTCCATGAGGTGGAGGATGCGCAGCTTCTCGTCGATCGAGGGCGAGCGCACCGACGGGGACTGGAGCCCGTCGCGCAGCGTCTCGTCGTCGAGCTGGACGCGGAACGGCGGCCTGGTCCAGCGCCCGCCCGCCTCGTTCCAGTCGTAGATCAGGTCGCGTTCCTGCATGCCCCGAGTCTACGCCCGTTCCAGCACGACCGCGATGCCCTGGCCGCCGCCGATGCAGGCCGAGGCCACACCCCAGCGCCGGCCGCGCTTGGCCAGCTCGAGCGCCAGCGTATAGATGAGGCGCGTGCCGGTCGCCCCGAGCGGATGGCCGAGGGCGATCGCGCCGCCGTTCACGTTGACTTTGTCGCGCGCGAGGCCCAGCTCCTTCTCGACCGCCAGGAACTGGCCCGAGAACGCCTCGTTGATCTCGAACAGGTCGATGGCCGCGAGGTCGACACCGAGCTTCTCGAGCGCCTTGCGGATCGCCGGGGCCGGGCCGATCCCCATGGTCGAGGGATCGACGCCCACGCTCGCCCAGGCGCGCACGGTCGCCAGCGGCTTTCTGCCCGCGGCGCGCGCGCGCTCGGCGGTGGTCACCACCAGCGCGGCCGCGCCGTCGACGATGCCCGAGGCGTTGCCGGCGGTGACGAACGACTCGGGGCCGAACGCGGGCGGCAGCTTGGCGAGCGCCTCGGCGCTGGTGCTGGGGAACAGATGGTCGTCGCGCTCGACCATCACGCTCTTGCGGCCCTGCTTGACCTCGACCGGCACGATCTCCTCGGCGAAGCGCCCGTTCTGGGTCGCCTGGTTGCCGAGGGTGTGGGAGCGCAGCGCGTAGGCGTCCTGCTGCTCGCGGGTGATCCCGTACTTGCGCGCCAGGTTGTCCGAGGTCTGGGCCATGAACAGGCCGCAGTACGAGTCCCGGAGCGCCACCATCAGCGAGTCCTCGAGCTCGCCCTGGCCGAGGCGGAGGCCGCCGCGCGCGCCGCGGATGACGTGCGGCGCTTGGCTCATGTTCTCCATGCCGCCCGCCAGCACCCAGGTGGCCTCTCCGGTCTGGAGCTGCTGCGCCGCGCTGATCACGCTCTGGAGCCCCGAGCCGCACAGGCGGTTGACAGTGAGCGCCGGCACGCTCTGGGGCAGCCCGGCCTTGAGCGCGACGTGACGCGCGCCGTAGAGCGCGTCGCCCGAGGTCTGCATGGCGTTGCCCATCACCACGTGGTCGACCTGCTCGGGCTGGATGCCGGCGCGCTCGATCGCGGCGCGCGCCGCGACCGCGCCCAGCTCGATCGCCGAGGTGGGGGCGAGGGCGCCGCCGGGGAGGCCGTCGCCGCGCTTGCCGCCGATCCACTCGGCCATGGGGGTGCGGGCGCCGGAGACGATGACGATTTCAGGGAGTCCATTGCTCGACACGGGATTGCTCCTGATGGAGGACGAGGCTCGAAGCCGCGGCCGGGCAGCATGCACGGGTTCCGCGGGCGCAAGGGCAGGGAGGTTGGATGCGAGATCGCGGGCACGGTAGCAAAGGGCCGGTGAAGCCTCAAGAACGCCACGCGACTCTCAAGCCGCGCGCGGGGTGGGCCGCCACTGCCATGGCCGAGTACCGGCCGGGAGAGGCAACAATCGGCCGGCCCTCGCCATGGCAGCGACGGCCCACGTTGCGATGGCGGCGCCGGCCCCGTGCGAGCGAGCCCGGTGCTGTCGCGGCCGAGAGCCGGCCGATTGTTGCCGTTCTCGGCCGGCTGCGGGCCGCGGCAGTGCCGGGCTCGCGCTCGGTCAGGCCGCCCGATGCCCACGTTGAGATGGCGGCGCCGGGCTCGCCCACGGTCGCGCGACGCGCCGTGCTACCCTTCCGCGCCGTGAAGGCCCACACCGATTACCTGGTGATGAACGTGCCGGCGCGGCGCGGGTTCGTGAACATCACCCCCGAGGTCGAGCGCGTGCTGCGCGATTCGGGCGTCGAGGAGGGCCTGGTACTGGTCAACGCCATGCACATCACCGCCAGCGTGTTCATCAACGACGACGAGCGCGGACTTCATGCCGACTACGAAGCCTGGCTCGAGCGCCTGGCGCCGCACGCGCCCACCGCGCAATACCGTCACAACCAGACCGGTGAGGACAACGCCGACGCCCACCTCAAGCGCCAGGTCATGGGGCGCGAGGTGATCGTCGCGGTCACCAAAGGCAAGCTCGACTTCGGTCCGTGGGAGCAGATCTTCTACGGCGAGTTCGATGGACGGCGCCGGAAGCGCGTGCTGGTCAAGGTGATCGGCGAATGAGCGCCGCCATCGTCCGCGGCGCGCGACGCGAGGACGTGCCGCGCATCTGGGAGATGCTGCTGACCTTCGCGCGCTACGAGCGTCTCGAGCACGAGGTGACGGGGAGCGCCGAGCGACTCGCGGCCGGACTGTTCGACGCGCCGCCACGGGTCGAGGGCCTGGTCGCCGAGCTCGATGGCGGGCTGATCGGCTACGCGCTCTTCTACCCCACCTACTCGTCCTTCTGGACCGCGCCCATGATGTGGCTCGAGGATCTCTACGTCGAGGAGCGTCACCGTGGGAGCGGTGCGGGCCGGGCGCTGCTCACCGCCGTCGCGCGGCTCGCGATCGCCCGTGGCTGCCGCCGCATGGGCTGGGTCGTGCTCGACTGGAACGCGCCCACGATCCGCTTCTACGAGCGCATGGGGGCGCAGCCGACGGGGCGGGGCTTGCTCCAGTACGGCTTCGACCACGGCGGCCTCGAGGCGCTGACAGGCACTTCGAGCAAAACGTGAAGTGCGGGCCGGAACCATCAAGCGACAGGCGTACCGGGGGCTCCCTTCATGCGATACGTGAAGGCCGCCCTCAAGCCTGTCGCACCGCCTCGGCGGCGCCTTCGGCCAGCGCCTCGTGCAGCGAGCCCGCGACGTCGGCGAGTGCGGCGGGCGGATCGTCGCCGGCGAGGTGCCGCGCCGCCGCCTCGCCGAGCCGCCGCGTCACGGTCGCCGCCCCGGCCTTGCCGCCTTCCTGTCCGATCGCGCCGTACTCGGCGTAGCGCGCCGCGAGGCGCGCACGCCGCGAGGCGTCGGCGGGCGGATCGGCGAGTGCCGCTTCATGCAGCGCGTCGATCGCCGCGGCGGTCTCGCGGTTGAAGCCGCCGGCGGCGATCAGCCCGCGCACGCAGGCGTAGAGCGTGAAGCACTCCCACTCGTCGCGCAGCATCGCCCGGTCGCGGCGACGGTCATCGGGCAGCGCGCCGGACTCGAGCAGGTCGTCGAGCAGGCGCGTTCCGAGGCGGCGATGAAACTCGGCGAGCGCCTGCCCGCGGCGCACCGGGTCGGCGATCACGAATCGCTCGCGCGCGGCTCAGCTCTCGAGCAGCTCTCGGGCGCGCTCGGTGGCGCGCACCACCGCCTTGATGAGTGTCACGCGCAGGCCGCCCTCCTCGAGCTCGAGGATGCCATCGATGGTGCAGCCCGCGGGGGTCGTGACCAGGTCCTTGAGCTTGGCGGGGTGCTCGCCGGTCTCGAGCACCATCGCGCCCGAGCCGAGCACGGTCTGGGCCGCGAGCTCGGTGGCGACGTCCCGCGGCAGGCCCACCTTGACCCCGGCCTCGGCCAGCGACTCGATGATGATGTAGATGAACGCCGGCCCGCTCGCCGACAGCGCGGTGACCGCGTCCATGTGCTTCTCGTCGACGATCAGCGTGCGCCCCACCGCGCGGAAGATGTCGAGCGCGAGCTCGAGGTGCTCGGGGCGCGCGTTCACACCCGCTGCCACCCCGGTCATGCCGCGGCGCAGCAGCGCCGGGGTGTTGGGCATGGCGCGCACCACCGGCACCGGCTGGGCGAGATGCTTCTCGATGAACTTGGTGCTCACCGAGGCCGCGACCGAGATGAGGAGCTGATGCGGCATCAGCGCGTCGCGCAGCTCGCGCAGCACCGCGGGCACGGTCTGGGGCTTGACCGCGAGCAGCACGATGCGGGCGCCCTTCACCGCCTCGGCGTTCGAGAGCGTGCCCGCGACCCCGAGGCTCCGGCGCAGCTGCTCGATCCGCTCGGCGTGCGCCGCGGTCACCGTGACGTCCTGGGCCACGACCACCCCGGCATCGATCAGGCCGCGCACCAGCGACTCGCCCAGCTTGCCCGTGCCCAGCACCGCGAGCTTGCCGCGACCGGGCCTGCGGGCCGGCGCTGGGTCCCGCGGGCGAGGCGCGGGCGTGGACGCGCGGGGGCTCACGACGGGGGGTTGGTGCTCCAGTCGTAGAAGCCGCGCCCGCTCTTGCGCCCGTGTCGCCCCGCCAGCACCATGCGCTTGAGCAGCGGCGGCGGGGCGAAGCGCGGCTCGCGGAACTCGTCGAACATGATCTGGGCGATGGAGTACGTGGTGTCGAGCCCCACGTAGTCGCCGAGCAGCAGCGGGCCCATCGGGTAGCCGCAGCCGAGCTTCATCGCGTTGTCGATGTCGTCGCGGCTCGCGAGACCCTGCTCGAACACCCGGACCGCGTCGAGCATGTAGGGCACCAGCAGCCGGTTGACGACGAAGCCGGTCGAGTCGCCGACCGACACCACGGTCTTGCCGATCGCGCGGCACCAGTCGGTCGCCGCTTTCATGGTCGCGTCGCTGGAGTTGATGGTGCGCACCACCTCGACCAGCTTCATGAGCTGGACCGGGTTGAAGAAGTGGAGCCCGATGAAGCGGTCGGGACGCTTCGCGAACGTGCTCATCTCGGTGATCGAGAGACTCGAGGTGTTGGAGGCGAAGATCGCCTCGGGCTTGCAGGCCTTCTCGAGCGCCCCGAAGATCTCGTGCTTGAGCGTGAGGTTCTCGCTCGCCGCCTCGATCACCAGATCGCAGTCGGCGAGGTCCTCGAGCTTCGTCGTGCCCTTGAGGTTCCCGAGCGTCTGGGTCATCGCCTCGGGTGTGACCTTGCCCTTCTCGACCCCGCCCTTGAGGAACTTCTCGATCATCCCCATGCCCTTCGCGAGCGCCTGATCGTTGATCTCGCGCACCACCGTCTTCGTGCCCGCCGCCGCAGCCACCTGGGCGATGCCGTGCCCCATGAGCCCGGCGCCCACCACACCGACCTTCTGGATCGCCATCGAGACGAAGCCTCCGCGCTTGGGTATGCTTCCGACGGGCGAGCGGCAGGATACGAGAGGCCCGGGGGAGCGGCAAGGAACGCACGGTCCGCACCGCCGTTGACGCCGCGCCCGCGAGGCCGCATCCTGTGTGCCCTCGACCGGCCGGGCGCCTGAAACGCCCCGGCCTCTTCTTTTCCCTGGAGTCGTCGCGATTGAACCCTGATGTGCTGAGCCCGCTGCTGCTCGAGGGCTCGACCAAGATCGTCCTGCTGGTGCTGGACGGGCTCGGCGACCTGCCGCATCCCGATCAGGGCTGGCGCACGCCGCTGGAGGCCGCCCGCACCCCGAACCTCGACGCCATCGTCCCCGCCGCGGCGCTCGGGCGTCTGGTGCCGGTGGCTCCCGGCATCACGCCGGGCAGCGGGCCCGGGCATCTCGCGCTGTTCGGCTTCGATCCGATCGCGACCGAGGTGGGACGCGGCGTGCTCGAGGCGCTGGGCGCCGGGGTCGAGCTCGAGAAGGGCGACGTGGCGGCGCGCGCCAACTTCTGCACCGTGGGCGCGGACGGCGTGGTCAGCGACCGGCGCGCCGGGCGCATCAGCAGCGAGACCTGCGCGAAGCTGGTGGCGCTGCTCCACGCGAAGATCGGGCGCATCGAGGACGTCGAGATCCTGCTCACGCCCGGGAAGGGGCACCGCTTCGTGGCGGTGCTGCGCGGCCCGGGGTTGAGCGGCGAGGTGAGCGACGCCGATCCGCACCACGAGGGGGCGCCGGTGCCGCTCGCGGTGGCGCACGCGCCGGCGGCCGGGAAGACCGCCCGCATCGCGAACGCGTTCCTCGCGAAGGCCCGCGAGGTGCTGAAGTCCGAGCATCCGGCGAACGCCATCCTGGCGCGCGGGTTCTCGGCGCGCCCGCATCTGCCGGGCTATGCCGAGCGCTTCAAGCTGCGCGCCGCGGCGATCGCCGCCTATCCGATGTACCGCGGCGTGGCGCAGCTCGCCGGCATGAGCGTGCTCCCGACCGGCGAATCGCCCGCCGACGCGTTCGCGACTGCGAGCGCGCGGTGGCGGGACTTCGACTTCTTCTTCATCCACGTCAAGGGCACCGACATGGCGGGGGAGGACGGGAACTTCGGCGCCAAGGTGGCGACGATCGAATCGGTCGATCAGGCGCTGCCCACCCTGCTCGCGCTCAAGCCCGACGTGCTCTGCGTCACCGGCGACCATTCGACGCCGGTGCCGATCAAGGGCCACTCCTGGCACCCGGTGCCGGTGCTGGTCCACGCGCGCGCCTGCGGCGCCGACCGGTCCGAGCGCTTCCACGAGAAGAGCGCCCGCGCCGGAAGCCTCGGCACGCTCCCGAGCCGCGACCTCATGACCATCCTGCTCGCCAACGCGGGCCGGCTCGACAAGTTCGGGGCCTGACGGAGGTCGCCACGAGATTCCGCACCGCGATCATCGCCCTCCTCGCCTCGCTCCCGACCGCCGCGACGGTGCGCGCCGCGCAGATCTATCCTCCGGGGCCCGACCCGGCGCTGTTCGCGTTCCCGGGCAGCTCGTACAACCCCCAGTCCGCCACCAGCGCGGGCACCGCGCTCGCCGACCGCTGGCTGGGCGATCGCCCGTTCGACAATCCGGCCTTCACCGCGCACCGCGGGCTCGAGGCCTCGCCGCTGCTGGTGCACGGCAGCCGCCAGGACCTGAGCGCCGCGAATCGCAACTTCACCGAGACCAAGGCGTACCTCGACGCCGCGGGCGGCTGGATCGGCCTGCCGCTCGGCCGCGCCATGGTGTTCGGCTACGGTGGCCAGCCCGAGCTGAGGCAGGAGGACAACAGCTTCACGCGCGGCGTGCTGCCGGTCGATCCGGTGAATCCGCCGGCCGAGATCGCGAGCCAGGCCGACGCGCGCGAGATCCGCGCCGGCGGCGGGTTGTCGTTCGGGAACGCCGTCTTCCGGGCCGGCGCCGCGGTGGAGTGGACGCACCGCGACGACCGCTACGTCGTCACCGAAACCTCGGGCGCGCCCACCGCCGGCACGACCACCACCACCTTCTCGGGCGACGGCGTGGGCGGCCAGGCCGGGTTGCGGCTCGCGACCGCGGGCCGCCATCCGCTGACGCTCGGCCTCGGGCTCCGGATGCTGCCCGAGATGCCGATCACCGGGCAGGTCGAGTTCGTACCCGCGATCGCGGCGCCCACGACCACCCAGCCCTTCACCGCGACGCGCGGCACGAGCTGGGAAGGCGGCGGCTCGGCGCGCTTCATGGTCGACTCGTCGCTCGCGCTGCTGGCGGCGCTTGGCGGGCGCGGGGAGCAATCGTGGGGCTTCGTCCCCCCGGCCGGCGCGGGCGTCACCTGGAGCCTCGCCGGCGTCTATCACGACCCCGACGAGGCGTGGTGGGCGAGCCTCGGCTTCGGCGAGGATCAGCAGGACGGCGTGCCGGAGCCGCGCTCGAGCCTGGTCGGCCTCGGCTTCGGCTGGCGCACCGAGGGCACGCGCATCGAGGTGGGGGCGATGCGGCGCAACATCCATCGCGAGGGGAGCCCGACCTCGTACGACGACCGCATCGTCGCCTCCGTCGGCGTCTCGTTCTGAGCGACGCGCGGCCGGCCGCCGCGCAACGCGACGCGCGGCCGCGCATCCAACCTCGATGCGACCTCCCCGCCCGCGCCGGTGCCGGCCGCGATTGTGCTAGACTCCGAGCGATGCCGGGCCGGGCACCACGCGCAAGCGTGGTCCGCCGCGGTGTGCCGCAGCGGTGGCGTGCGCTGATGCTTGATCGTCCTCGAGATACGCGAGAGTGGCGGAACTGGCAGACGCGCTGGATTTAGGATCCAGTGGGGAAACTCGTGGGGGTTCAAATCCCCCCTCTCGCAGTTCTTCCCGCTTTCCATTTCACCCCAACCGATCCGGAGCCGAATCCGTGAACCTGCAGGTGCGCTCGAGCGGCCCCTGGCAGCACACGCTGGAGATCGAGGTGCCGGCCGACGAGGTGGACCGCCGCCTCGACGAGGTGGCGCGCCGGATCCAGCGCCGCGCCAGCCTGCCCGGATTCCGCAAGGGCAAGGTGCCGCTCGACCTGGTGCGCCAGCACTTCGCCGACACGGTCGAGCAGCAGTTCCTCGAGGACTTCGTGCCCCAGATGACCGGCGAGGCGGTGGATCAGGCGCGCCTCAACCCGGCGGTGCCGCCGCTGGTGCGCAACCTGCGCTTCGTCCCCGCCCAGCCGCTGCGCTTCGAGGCGGTGGTCGACGTGCGGCCCGAGATCGAGGCCCGGGACTACCGCGGGATCAGGGTCCAGCGCCGGGCGCGCCCGATCGACGAGGCGGCGGTGGCGCGGGTGCTGGAGGGGCTGCGCGAGGAGTCGGCGATCTACACCGACGTGGCGCGCCCGGCCGGGCGCGGCGACGTGGTGCTGCTCGACTCGACCCGCCTGGACGCCAATGGCCGCCGGCTGCCGGGCACCCGGCTCAAGGCCCGGCGCATCCCGCTCGGGTCGCCCGACGTCCTGCCCGACCTCGAGAACGCCCTGCTGGGCGCCGAGGCGGGCCAGGAGCGCACCTTCGAGATCCACTACCCGGCCGACTACCCGTCGGCCGATCTGGCCGGCACCACACAGCGTTACGTCGTCAACGTGCGGAAAATCCAGGAGAAGAAGCTGCGCGATCTGGACGATAACCTGACGCGGGAGCTCTTCAAGCTCGACTCGCTGGAGGAGCTGCGCTCACGGGTGCGTCTCAATCTGGAGGGTGAGGACCGGGTGCGGGTCCAGCGCGAGCTGGAGGCCGCCCTGGTCGCCGAGCTCCTGCGCCGCAATCCCATCGAGTTGCCCGGGCGTCTGGTCCATTGGATGCTGGACCGGGTGATCCACGAGGCCAGCGAGGGGCGGGCGGTGAGCGAGGCGTTGCACAAGGAGCTGGAGCAGCGCTACCGCGAGGGCGTCGAGCGTTCGCTTAAGCGCGAGGTCCTGCTGGCGGCGGTCGCGCGTCAGGAGAAGCTCGAGGTCTCGGACGACGAGGTGGCGGGGGAGATCGACGCACTGGCCCGGGCCGATCCGCGACAGGCGGCGCGCGTGCGGGCGCGGTATCAGGCGCCCGACCGGCGCCAGGCGCTGCGCGAGTCGCTGCTGGAACGCAAAGCTCTGGACTGGCTGATCAACGCGGCCGATGTCCGGGACGAGACGGCGGAATCCCCGCTGATCGTGCCGGCGAGCCGCTGAACGACGCGCCGCAAGGAGGAGAGGGATCCATGGGTCTGGTGCCCATCGTGGTGGAGCAGACGGGACGCGGCGAGCGGGCGTACGACATCTACTCGCGGCTCCTCAAGGACCGCATCATCTTCATCGGCACGCCGATCGACGACATGGTCGCCAACCTGGTCATCGCCCAGATGATCTTCCTCGAGGGCGAGGACCCGGACCGCGACATCAACCTCTACGTCCACAGCCCGGGCGGCATGGTCACGGCCGGGCTCGCGATCTACGACACCATGCAGTTCGTCAAGCCCGATGTGGCCACCCTGTGCATGGGGCAGGCGGCCAGCATGGCCGCCGTCCTGCTGGCGGCCGGGGCCAAAGGAAAACGCTCGACCCTGCCCAACTCGCGTATCATGATCCACCAGCCGCTGGGCGGGACCCAGGGCCAGGCCACCGATATCGAGATCTACACCAAGGAAATGCTCAAGATGAAGGACCAGCTCAACCAGATCCTGGCCAGGCACACCGGGCGGCCGATGGAGCAGATCGAGCGCGACACCGACCGCAATTTCTTCATGTCGGCCCAGGAGTCCAAGGAGTACGGTCTGGTCGACGAGATCATCGAGAAGCGCAAGTAACCCACCGGGAGCCCCATGAAGAAGCGCATCGCCACCCCCCACCCGATCCGATGCTCGTTCTGCGGCCGCGGCCAGGACGAGGTCGCGCGCCTGGTCTCCGGGCCCTCGGTCTACATCTGCAGCGAGTGCGTCAAGCTGTGCAACGACATCCTCGAGGGCGAGCTGGAGCGCGAGCAGCCCTCGTCGGTGGGCCAGCTGCCCAAGCCCACCGAGATCAAGCGCATCCTCGACGACTACGTGGTGGGTCAGGACCGCGCCAAGAAGACGCTGGCGGTGGCGGTCTACAACCACTACAAGCGCATCTACGCGCCGGCGCCGCACGGCGACGTCGAGCTCGAGAAGTCCAACATCCTGCTGATCGGCCCGACCGGGACCGGCAAGACCCTGCTGGCCCGCACCCTGGCGCGCTTCCTCAAGGTGCCGTTCGCGATCGTCGACGCCACCAGCCTCACCGAGGCCGGCTACGTCGGCGAGGACGTCGAGAACATCCTGGTGCGGCTGCTCCAGTCGGCCGACTTCAACCTGGTCAACGCCGAGCACGGGATCGTCTACATCGACGAGATCGACAAGATCTCGCGCAAGAGCGAGAACCCCAGCATCACCCGCGACGTGTCGGGCGAGGGGGTGCAGCAGGCGCTGCTCAAGATCCTCGAGGGCACGGTGGCCAACGTGCCGCCCCAGGGCGGTCGCAAGCATCCGCAGCAGAAGTACATCGAGGTCAACACCAAGGACATCCTGTTCATCTGCGGCGGCGCGTTCGAAGGCCTCGAGAAAGTGATCGAGCGGCGCGTCGGCCAGAAGGTGCTGGGCTTCGGCGCCGACATCCGCAGCAAGAAGGAGAAGAACATCGGCGAGCTGATGGGGCTGGTCGAGCCCGAGGATCTGCTGCGCTACGGCCTGATCCCCGAGCTGGTGGGCCGCCTGCCGATCGTCGGCGTGCTCGACTCGCTCGACGAGGAGTCGCTGGTGCGCATCCTCACCGAGCCCAAGAACGCGATCACCAAGCAGTACCAGCGCTTCTTCGAGATGGAGGGCGTCAAGCTCGACTTCACCGACGAGGCCCTGGTCGCGATCGCCCAGCACGCGATCCAGCGCGGCACCGGCGCGCGCGGCCTGCGCGCCGTGATCGAGGAGGCGATGCTCGACGTCATGTACGACGTCCCGTCGCGCGCCGACGTCATCGGCTGCACCATCTCCGAGGAGTGCGTGCGGGGCTCCGCGGCCCCGCTGCTCACCTACCGCGGCGAGCGGGAGAAGCGGCGCAAGGAAGCCTGACGGCGCGCCGCCCGCCGGCCCCTGCGCCGGCGGCGCGCGGCGCGGCGTTCTGAGATACACTGGACCCCGACCATCACCGGGTACCCCGCCGCGGGACCCCAAGGAGTCTACGAGAGTGTCCCGATCCGTCCCCAGGCCCCGCCGTCCAAGGCCCGAGGCACCGCCCCGGTCCGCAGTCGCCGGGCGGGCGCCCCGCGCCGCGCCGTCCCAGCGCCTGAGCGTCAAGCGGGGCGACGATACGTTCGAGTTCGAGGACCGGCTGCCGCTGCTGCCGTTGCGCGACGTCGTCATCTTCCCGTACATGACGCTGCCGCTGCTGGTCGGACGCCTGCCCTCGATCAACGCGATCGAGAAGGCGGTGGCCCGCGACCGCATGCTGTTCGTGACGGCGCAGAAGCGCAGCGAGATCGCCGATCCCAGCCACGACGAGCTCTACAAGGTCGGCACGGTGGTGCGGGTGCTGCAGCTGTTCCGGCTCCCCGACGGCACGATGCGCGTGCTGGTCGAGGGCGTGGCCCGCTGCCGCGCCGAGCGCTTCTACTGGTCGAGCGACTACTACACCGTGCGGGTCGCGGTGCTGGAGGACGCGCTGCCCCCGGGCAGCGAGACCGAGGCGCTGTCGCGCCACGTGCTGGCGCTGTTCGGCGAGTACGTGCGGCTCAACCGCCGCATCCCGGACGAGGTCACGACCACCGCCAACAACGTCGCCGAGCCCGGCATGCTGGCCCACACCATCGCCGCGCACCTGCTGGTGCGGGTGCCGCAGAAGCAGCGGCTGCTCGAGGCCGAGGGCACGGTCGAGCGCCTCAAGATGCTGAGCGAGATGCTGGCCGCCGAGCTCGAGATCGTCAAGCTGGAGCGCAAGATCGAGGGCCAGGTGCGCTCGCAGGTGCACAAGAACCAGAAGGAGTTCTATCTCAACGAGCAGCTCAAGGCGATCCGCAAGGAGCTGGGGCACCAGAACGAGTTCGCGAGCGAGATCGATGAGCTGTCGGCGGCGCTCAAGAAGGCGCGGCTGCCGCGCGAGGTGATGGCCAAGGCGGTCAAGGAGCTCGACCGGCTGGCGAAGATGAGCTTCATGTCGCCCGAGGCGACGGTGGTGCGCAACTACCTCGACTGGCTGATCGCGCTGCCGTGGGCGCGTTCGACCCGCGACTCCGGCGACATGCAGCAGGTCGAGAAGATCCTCGACGAGGACCACTACGGGCTGCGCAAGATCAAGGAGCGCATCGTCGAGTACCTCGCGGTGCTCAAGCTGACCGGCAAGAACAAGGGCCCGATCCTATGCTTCGTCGGTCCGCCCGGGGTGGGGAAGACCTCGCTGGGTCGCTCGATCGCGCGCGCGCTGGGGCGGCGCTTCGTGCGCGTCGCGCTGGGCGGGGTGCGCGACGAGGCCGAGATCCGCGGCCACCGCCGCACCTACATCGGCTCGCTGCCGGGGCGCATCATCCAGAGCCTGCGGCGCGCCGGGACCCGCAACCCGGTGTTCCTGCTCGACGAGATCGACAAGCTGGGCAGCGACTTCCGCGGCGATCCCAGCTCGGCGCTGCTCGAGGTGCTCGATCCGGAGCAGAACCACACCTTCAACGACCACTACCTCGAGGTCGACTTCGACCTGTCTCAGGTCATGTTCATCTGCACCGCGAACGCGCTGTCCTCGATCCCGCCCGCGCTGGTCGACCGCATGGAGATCATCCGGCTCCCCAGCTACCAGGAGAGCGAGAAGGTGCAGATCGCGCGGCGCTTCCTGGTGCCGAAGCAGATCGCCGCCGCCGGGCTGGAAGCCGGGGACCTCAGGATCGGGCTGCCGGCGCTGCGCCTGATGGTCAACGGCTACACCCGCGAGGCCGGGGTGCGGAACCTGGAGCGCGAGATCGCCACCATCTGCCGCAAGACCGCGAAGAAGAAGGCCTCCGGGGCCCTGCGCGGGGCGGTGAGCGTGAGCGCCGAAAACCTCCACAAGTTCCTGGGCCCGCCGCGCTTCGTCGACATGGCGGTCGAGCGCGTCAACCGCGTCGGCGTGGCCGACGGCCTGGCGTGGACCGAGGTGGGCGGCGACCTGCTGACCATCGAGGTAAGCATCCTGCCCGGCAAGGGCGACCTCCAACTCACCGGCAAGCTGGGCGAGGTGATGCGCGAGTCGGGGCAGGCGGCGCTGACCTGGATCCGCTCGCGCGCCGAACGGCTGGGGCTGCAGAAGTGGTTCTACAAGGAGATCGACGTCCACGTCCACGTGCCGGAGGGGGCGATCCCCAAGGACGGCCCGTCGGCCGGCATCACCATCGCCACCGCGCTGGTCAGCGCGCTGACCGGCGTGCCGACGCGCGCCGACGTCTCGATGACCGGCGAGATCACGCTGCGCGGCACGGTGCTGGCGATCGGGGGGCTGATCGAGAAGGCGCTGGCCGCGCGACGCACCGGGCACAAGACCGTCGTGCTGCCGCGCGCCAACCAGAAGGACCTTGCCGAGCTGCCCGAGGATCTGAAGGCCGACCTCGAGTTCATCCTGGTCGACACCATGGATCAGGTGCTGGAGGCGGCGCTCGAGCGTCCGCTGCCCGCCCTGCCCGAGGGCTCGAAGCCGGCGCCGCGCCCCGCCGCCGGAGACGAGCCGCCCGCGCAGCCCTACGCGCACTGAGCGCGACGGCATGACGAGCCCCGAGCGCGCGCGCAGCCCGCTGCCCCGCGCCCGTCTCTTCACTCCCGGCCCGGTCGAGATCCCGGCGCGCGTGCTGCGCGCGCTCGCCCAGGTGCCGCCGCACCATCGCACCGACGAGTTTCGCGCCACGCTGTCGCGCGTCACCGCGGCGCTGCGCCAGCTCCACGGCACCGCGGGCGAGGTGTTCCTGCTCGCCGCCTCCGGCACCGGCGCCATGGAGGCCGCGGTGGTCAACCTGATGTCGCCGGGCGAGCGCGCGCTGGTCATCACGGGCGGCAAGTTCGGCGAGCGCTGGCAGAGCCTGCTCACCGCCTACGGCGTGCCGCACCAGACCCTGGACGTCGAGTGGGGGCGGGCGGTGGAGCCCGAGGCGCTGGCCCGTGCCCTCGATCGCGAGCCTGCCCTCACCACGGTGTTCGCGACCCATAGCGAGACCTCGACCGGAGCGCTGCACGACGCCGAGCAGCTGGCGCGCATCACCCGCGAGCGCGGGCGCCGCATGGTGCTCGACGCGGTGACCAGTCTCGGCGTCCATCCGCTGCCGCAGGACGCCTGGGGCGTGGACGTGGTCGTGTGCGGCGTGCAGAAGGGCCTGATGGTGCCGCCCGGCATCGCCACCGTGAGCCTCGGGCCGCGCGCCGCGGCCGCGATCGAAGGCGGGCTGCCGCGCTTCTACTTCGATCTGCGCAAGGCGCGCAAGAGCATGCCGCTCGGTGAGACGTCGTTCACGCCGCCGGTGAGCCTGGTGCTGGCGCTCGAGGAGGCGCTGGCGATGATCGACGAGGAAGGTCTCGATGAGGTCCATCACCGCCACCGCCGGCTCGCGCACGCCGCGCGTGCCGGGGCCGTGGCGCTGGGATTCAAGCTGTTCGCCTCGAGCCCCTCGCATGCCGTGACCGCGCTCACGGCCCCCGAGGGACTCGAGGCGCCGGCGATCGTCAAGCGGCTGCGCGCCCGCCACGGCATGGTGGTGGCGGGCGGGCAGGACCGGCTCAAGGGCCGGATCCTCCGCATCGGGCACATGGGCGCCTACGACCTCGGCGACATCCACGCGCTGCTCGGAGCGCTCGAGGAATGCGTGGGGGCGCTGGGGAAGCCCGCGACCGGGAGCATCGCCGCGGCGAGTCGGGCCTGGGACGACGCGTGAAGGTCCTGGTCGCCGACCCCCTCGATCCCGGCGCGGTGGAGCGGCTGCGCGGCGCCGGACACGAGGTGGTCGAGCGCAAGGGCCTCCGGGGCGCGGCGTTGATCGAGGCGCTGGGCGGCGTCGACGCCCTGCTGGTGCGCGGCGCCACCCGGGTCACCGCCGAGGTGCTGCGCGGCGCGCCCTCGCTCAAGCTGGTGGTGCGCGTCGGCACCGGGCTCGACAACATCGACGTCGAGGTGGCGCGCGAGCGCCAGGTGCGGGTCGCGAACACGCCGGCCGCCAACGCGGTCTCGGTGGCCGAGCTGGTGTTCGGGCTGCTCATCGCGCTCGAGCGCCAGCTGGTGGTCGCCGCGGCGGAGCTGCGGCGCGCGGTGTGGGACAAGGCGCGCTACATGGGCCGCGAGCTCGCGGGCCAGCGCCTCGGCATCGTCGGCTTCGGCCGCATCGGGCGCGCGGTCGCGACCCGGGCGCGCGCCTTCGACATGCCGGTGGGCTGGTGCGATCCGCTGGTATCGCAGACGCCTGCGGGCTTCGAGTGGGCTCGTCGCTCGTCGCTCGAAGAGCTGCTGCCGGCCTGCGACGTCCTGACCCTGCACGTGCCGCTGACCGCCGACACCCGCGGCGTGATCGGCGTCGCGGAGCTCGAGCTGATGAAGCCCTCGGCCATCGTGATCAACTGCGCGCGCGGCGGCGTGGTCGACGAGGCCGCGCTGCTCGCGGCGCTGCGCGAAGGCCGGCTGCGGGGCGCCGCGCTCGACGTGTTCGAGACCGAGCCGCCCGGAGCCCACCCGCTGCTCCAGCTGCCCAACGTCATGGCCACCCCGCACCTCGGCGCCACCACCCTCGAGGCCCAATCCCGCGCCGCGACCGAGGCGGTCGAGATCGTGATCGAGGCGCTGGCCACGGCCCGCGGCCAGGCGTCCCCCGGCTTGCCCGGCCCGCCGCCCACGCGGCGCTGATAGTTGAAGCACTTGCAAAGCCGACCTGATAGAATCATGGCCTAGGGTACCGGCTTCCCCTGGCAAGGCTGGGAGGCAGGCCATTTACGCCCGATACGGCCCGGCCGCGACCTCGGCGGGCGCCCGGCGGGCGTGATGCGGAACCGGCGCCCCCCCGCGCCCAAGGCAGGACATCGCGCTTCATCGTCGGGCCTGCTCGCTGGCCCGGGGGTCTGATGGTCGCACGGTCGTTCCGGTCCCGGATCGTTTCGCTGGCCGTCCCCGGCCAGGTGCCGTCGACTTCGGTCCGGAAACGCAGCCCGGGCCAGGTCGGTGCGCGCCGGCGGCCCAAGGCGGCGCGCTGGGCCGTCACGGTGCTGGCGTTGTGGCTTTTGGCCGCGGCCGCGAGCGCCCAGACCATCCGCGACGACTTCTACAGCACCAACGGCACCGTCAACGCGTTGGTTCGGTCGGGCAACACGCTCTACCTCGGCGGCAGCTTCAGCGCGGTCGGCCCTCCGACCGGTGCCGGGGTCCCGATCGACGCCGTCACCGGCATCGCGGTCGGCGGCTTCCCGATCGTGGTCGGGCAGATCGGCGCGGTCGCGCCGGACGGCGCGGGCGGCCGGTACATCGGCGGCCTGTTCACGACGGTGGGCGGTCTGGCGCGCGCCAACCTCGCCCACATCCTCGCCGACAACACGGTCGCGGCTTGGGATCCAGGCACCAACGGCCAGGTGCTGGCGCTCACGGCCGACGGTGGCGTGGTGTACGTCGGCGGCAGCTTCACCACGGCCGGCGGACAGACCCGCAACCGTATCGCCGCGATCGACGGCACCACCGGGCTCGCCACCGCCTGGGATCCGAACTCGGACGACCAGGTGCGCGCGCTGGCGGTGAGCGGCGCTGTGGTCTATGCCGGCGGGCGGTTCGCCAACATCGGCGGCCAGCCGCGCACTCGGCTCGCGGCGCTCGATCAGGGCACCGCCCTGGCGACGGCGTGGAACGTCAGTGCCGGCTTCGACGTGTTCGCGCTGGCAGTGAGCGCGGGCACGGTTTACGTCGGCGGCGCGTTCAACAGCATCGGCGGACAGGTGCGCAACCGCATCGCCGCCGTCGACGCCGCCACCGGCGTCGTCAGCGCCTGGAATCCGAACGCGAACAGCCAGGTCAACGCGCTGGCCGTGAGCGGCGGCACCGTGTACGCGGGCGGCTTCTTCACCTCGGTCGGAGGGCAGCTCCGCAGCCGCATCGCGGCGCTCGACGCCGGCAGCGGCCTCGCGACCAGCTGGAATCCCAACGCCAGCTCGACCGTCTTCGCGCTGGTCCTGAGCGGGGCCACGGTGTACGCGGGCGGCGACTTCCTCACCATCGGCGGGCAGTCGAGGAGCCGCCTGGCCGCGATCGATACGGGCAGCGGGCTCGCGACCGGCTGGGATCCGGACGCCTACGGCACGGTGTCGGCGCTGGCGGTGGGCGGCGGCAACGTCTACGCGGGCGGCCAGTTCAACGGCCTCGGCGGCGTGGTCCGCAACAACATCGCCGCGCTCGACGTGACGAGCGGGGCGGTCACGCCCTGGGACCCCAATGCCAACAACCAGATCCTGGCGCTGGCGCTGGATGGCGGCGTGATCTACGCGGGCGGAGGCTTCACCGGCATCGGCGGGCAGATTCGGAACGGCATCGCGGCGCTCGACTCGGTGTCCGGGCTCGCCACCGCCTGGGATCCCGGCGCCAGCGGACAGGTGTCGGCGCTTGCCGTCTCCCCCGCGGCGGTCTACGCCGGCGGGGTGTTCAATGCCGTCGGCGGGCAGCCGCGCAACAACCTCGCCGCCATCGATCCCGCGACCGGCGCGGCCACGGGCTGGAACCCGAGCGTCGATGGGCAGGTCTTCGCGCTGCTGGTCGATCGGGGACTGGTGTACGTCGGGGGCAGCTTCGCCAACGTGGGAGCGCTGGCCCGCAACAACATCACCGCGATCGACGCGGCGAGCGGAATCGCCACCGGATGGGATCCGAACCCCAACGGCACCATCCGCTCCTTCGACCTGAGCTGCCAGACCCTGTATGTCGCCGGTTTCTTCACCACCATCGGCGGCCAGCCGCGCAACCGCATCGCGGCCCTCGACGTCCAGACCGGGCTGGCGAGCGCCTGGAACCCCAACTCGAACGGCCCGCTGTTCGCGGTCGCGCGGGGGGGCGGACGGGTGTACACGGCGGGGGTGATCAGCCAGATCGGCGGTCAGACCCGCAACCGCATCGCCGCGCTCGACGTCCAGAGCGGGCTCGCCAGCAGCTGGAATCCCAACTCGAACGGCACCGTGCGCTGCCTCGCGCTGAGCGACGCCGCGGTGTTCGCGGGCGGGAGTTTCACCGCGATGGGGAGCGCGCTGCCGGCGAACATCGCCTCGATCCAGACCGACAACACCATCACCTGCCCGGCGATCACGCTCGCCCCCAGCTCGCTCCCGGCGGCGATCGTCGGCACGCCGTTCAGCCAGACCATCGCCGCGAGCGGCGGCGCCGCGCCCACCTGCTACACGCCGACCGCCGGCACGCTGCCGTCCGGGCTCACCCTCGACCCCGTCACCGGGATCCTGAGCGGCACCCCGGCCGCGCCCGGCAACTCGCTGCTCACCGTCACCGCGACCGACGCCAACGGCTGCAGCGGCAGCCACTCCTACACGCTGGCCGTGTTCCCCGCCGGCGCCGCCTCGACCGTGGCGGCGAACCCCAGCGGGCTGTGCATCTCGGGCAACCATCCATGCGTCAGCGTGCCATTCGTGTTCACACGCGGCGACGCCACGCCGGCGCGCGGCGTCACCGTCAGCTTCCAGCTCGACGTCTCGAAGCTCGCGCTCTGCACCCCCTCGACCCCGGCGGCCAGCATCCACGCCGGCTCGTGGCTCTCCGACTTCACCAACACCAGCCTCCAGGTCACCGACCACGGCGGCGGCTCCTACACCGTGGACGTGGGGCTGCTCGGCTCACCGTGCGGCGTGACCACGGGCGGGGCGCTGTTCACCGCCGATCTCAAGTCGGTGGGGAGCGACGGCACCGGCTCGATCACGGTGACCGGCGTCAGCCCCCGCGACTGCTCGAACCTGCCGCTCCCCGGGAGCCCGGGGCCGGTCGCCAACCTGCTGATCGTCAACACGCCGCTCGTCGTCCTGCCCGCCACGCTGCCCGGCGGCTCGACGGGAGTCGCCTACAGCCAGACCCTGACCGGCGGCAGCGGCGTGGCGCCGTTCAGCTTCGCGCTCACCGCCGGCGAGCTGCCGGCCGGGCTCACGCTCTCGCCCGCCGGGGTGCTCTCGGGCACGCCCACGGCGCCCGGCGCGTTCAACTTCACGGTGGGCATGAGCGACGCGAACGACTGCCCCGGCAGCCGGGCCTACACGCTCAACATCCAGCTGGTGTGCCCGAGCATGGTGGTGCTCCCCGTGGTGGTGCCCGATGGCTCGGTGGGAACGCCGTACAGCCAGACCATCACCGCCAGCGCGGGCCTCGCGCCGTTCACGGCCGCCGTCACCTCGGGGATGCTGCCGCCCGGGCTCACCCTGTCGTCCGCCGGGCTGCTGTCGGGGACGCCGACCACGGTGGGCCCGTCGGTGTTCACGATCAGGGTCAACGACGCGGCGGGGTGCTCCGCGAGCCAGAGCTACAC
>Ga0306920_100001564_pt1 | contig 28486 bp, 29 predicted proteins | sample flu12Cox44000170_FD_204666 | JGI IMG/M metagenome (GOLD analysis project Ga0306920, IMG submission 204666) | Lab enrichment of tropical soil microbial communities from Luquillo Experimental Forest, Puerto Rico - flux4day.12C.oxic.44.000.170 (v2)... | ecosystem: Environmental > Terrestrial >... | reverse complement strand
GACGCGAAGTGGGAAAAGATGCCCGTGAGTCGGAGGTGCCTGCATTTGCCGACTTGCCGCGCAAAACAATCGACATCGGACAGCGCGATTCCCAGGCGGTTCATGCCGCTGTCGATTTTCAGATGAAAGCAAGCGGGTTTGCCACCGCGGCGTGCCGCCGCGCGTTCGAGCAGCGGCAACTGGTCGCACCGATGGACCGCGGCGGTGAGGTCGTACTTGAGCAGGCGCGCTTCCTCGCCCGCGACGAAACCGGTCAACACCAGAATGGGCTTGCCTACGCCAGCCTCGCGCGCGGCGATGCCTTCGTCGGTGCAGGTCACACCAAACCAGTCCGATCCGGCTTTCTCAAGGGCCTTGGCGACTTGTGGACCGCCATGGCCGTAACCATTGCCCTTGACGATGGACAGGATCTTGCGCCGCCCCTTGCGCTTCTCTCCCGACGGATTCACGTACTGGCGAATAGCCGCGAAGTTGTGCGCGAGCGCACCGAGCGAAACTTCCGCCCAGACGGGTCTTCTTGTTTCCTGTTTGCTTGGCATCGGGCCTTCAACCTAGCAGCGGGTTCACCCCGCTGCCGAAAATGTCAGTTTACGACAACGTCGAGCGGAAAGGGCCGCCACGTGGGCGGCCGCGCGCAAGAAGCAACAGGCCATGACCGCGCCTCTACCCGCTCCTGTTGTCAAGGAAGCACTTACAGGGCCTAAGATTTGTGACCCTGCGCGCATGCCGCGAAGCGCCCCTAAGCCCCGCATGTTGATCGACTTAGCGACGAGAGCGGGGGATTCGAAAGGGCCTTTTCTGAGCGCCAATTCCCTACTGCGTGGCTGGGCGTCCACGCTGTGGCATGCTTACCGCAAGCCGCGCAAAAGTTACATTTCGTCCGGGGCAAAGGACGAGAAGGCATCCGGCGCGGCTTCCTCGAAGCGGGTGAAGCGGCTGCGGAAAACGAATTTCACCATGTCGGTAGGGCCGTTGCGCTGCTTGGCGATGCGCAGCTCGGTTTCTTCACGCTCTTCGGGAGTGGCGCCGGCCTTGAAAAAGAGCGGCCGGTGGATGAACATGACCACATCGGCGTCCTGTTCGATAGCGCCCGATTCGCGCAGATCGGAGAGCTGCGGGCCGCGCTCGTCGCGCTCGGGCGCGCGCGTGAGCTGGCTGAGCACGAGCACGGGGACCTGCAGTTCTTTGGCAAGACCCTTAAAGCCGCGCGAGATGCTGGCGACTTCTTCTTGGCGATTGCCAAATCTTCCGCGCGTGGTGATGAGCTGGAGATAATCGACGATCAGCAGTGACATGCCCTTGTCGCGCTTCAGCCTGCGGGCTTTTGCGCCAATCTCGAGCACGCTGATCGAGCCGGAGTCGTCAATCCACAGCGGCGAGGAAGAAATGGTTCCCAACGCTTCGGTCATGCGCCGCCAGTCTTCGCGGTTTAGATGGCCGGTGCGGAATTTGTGCGCGTCAATCTGCGCCACCGACGCGACCAGCCGCTGCAGCAGCGATTCCTTGGACATCTCCAGGCTGAACATGGCGACCGGCTGGCCGCTGCGGATGGCGATGTTTTCCATCAAGTTCAGCGCCAGCGCGGTTTTTCCCTGCGAAGGCCGCGCCGCGAGAATGAGCAACTCCGCATGCTGGAAGCCGGAGGTGAGCTTGTCCAGTTCCGTGTAGCCGGTGGGAACCCCGGTGACGCTCTTGCCCTCTTTGAATATTCTTTCCAGGCGCTCAAAGTTGTCGCGAACGATGTCCTTGACCGGGATCAGACCGGCACGCACGCGGTCTTCGGCGAGCGCAAAGATCGAGGACTCGGCGCCATCAAGAATGGCGTCGGCGCCTTCTTCTCCTTCAAACGCGCGCTGCTGAATATCGTGTGTGGCGTGAATCAGGTTGCGCAGGACAGCTTTCTCTTTGACAATGCGCGCATAGTGCTCGATGTTGGATACGCGCGGCATGCCGTCGGCCAACGAAGCGAGGTACGGCGCGCCGCCCGAAGCTTCGAGTTCGCCTTTGCGGTGCAATTCTTCGGTTAGGGTCACCAGGTCGATGGCCTGCTGGCTTTCGCCGAGCGCAATCATGTGGGTAAAGACGCGACGGTGCTGATCGAGGAAAAAATCTTCGGGTCGCAGCGTTTCGATGGCCGCGTTCAGCGCGTGGTTGTCCAGCAGAATGGCGCCGAGGACGGAGCGTTCCGCTTCCAGATTATTCGGCAAAGGCTTTTCGAGGGTAGTGTCAGCTGCCATAGCTCTATTTCATCGTTCAACTGATTCGCTTTTTATTCGCCTCCATTGGAGCACACCCTTCCCGCGAGTGCAAGTCCATTCGCACGGGGCAGTTTGACAATCTTCAGGTGGCCTGGGTTGCGCTGCCACGAGACAGGCAGGCTGGGCTCGACCAAATCCTGTTTGACTGTTCGAATCGTTGGCGCATTGTGCGCGCGGTTGCCGCTCGCGTCAACAGCTGTGACTGTGCAGGACTGTGAATCGCTTCGGAAATCTCTAAAAACTTCTTTTGCACAAAAAAAGGGCAAGATAGCTTGCGCCCCAGCTCAAGAAACGGATCGGCAGAGAGGAACGCCTGCGGGTCTAACCACCCGCTTGTGCGAGGCTGCTTCGATCAAGCAGGTGGATTACGATTCCTTGTCGACGCCGACTTTGATTTGCGCCGTGACGTCGCGGAACACTTTGATGGTCACTTGCGATTCGCCGATGATCCTGATGGGCTCGGCAAGCTGCACCTGGCGCTTGTCGATCTTGAAGCCCTGCGCGGCCAGCGCCTCGGAAATGTCCGCGGCCGTTACCGAGCCGAACATCTGATCGTTCTCGCCCGTTTTACGCGTGAACTTCAGCGCGACAACATTCAGCAACTCGGCCTGCTGATGCGCCGCTTCGAGCTCCGTGGCGGTCCTTTTGGCCAGTGAGCCGCGAATCCGCTCGATGGCTTTGAGGTTGCCCTCGGTAGCTTCCACCGCAAGCTTGCGCGGCAGCAGGTAATTGCGCGCGTAACCGGGCTTGACGGTCACCACGTCGCCGCGGTGCCCCAATTTTTCGATGTCTTCCTGAAGAATGATTTGCATCTTGCTTCTCTAAGCTCCTGCCGATCCGCTCGAAGTTTTGTGTTGTACGTCCAAACTAGAGTGAAACAAATGCTTCGCCTTCGCCGCCAGTGAAAAACGGGTTGGTCAGCCCTTGGGCGCTTCGGCCACCGGTGCCGGCGCGTGCCCGCCATGTGGCGCCCCGGGGGTCACCGGACGAGGGGCCTGAGTGTTCGCCGCGCTGCCCGAAAAGGGCAACAACGCAATATTGCGCGCACGTTTGATGGCCACACCCAACCCACGCTGGTGCCGCGCGCACACGCCCGTCATGCGGCGAGGCAGGATCTTGCCCCGCTCCTGCACGAATTGCGACAAAATGTCGGCGCGCTTGTAATCGATGAAATCCATCTTCTCGACACAGAACTTGCAGACTTTCTTTTTTCGAAAATACTGCCGCTTTCCGCGCGGGCGTCCGCCGGGCCCTCCAGGGCCGCCGCCCGGACCACCCGGAGCACCGCCGCCAGGGCCGCCCTCGCGACGCCCCCCGCCGGGTCCGCCTTCGCGCCGCGGAGCTCCACTTGGCGCCGGCGCCGATGCTTGCTTCTGATCCTCTGCCATGCCTTCCACCCTTTCCTATTGGCCCCGGCCAAAGCCGCGGCCATTCCCACAGTAAGTCCGATTCGGACTCGAACCTTGAATGACCAAACCTCCGCAAGCGCTAGTTCGTGTTCGCCGCCTGCTCCTGAGCCGCTGCCGGCGGCGCGGTGGCGCGCCGCGGACGCCGCGCGGCGCGCTTCTCGCGCTTTTGCGAGAGCTTCTTCTGCCGCTTCAAATCCTCGTCCAGGCGCACGGTCTGGTATTTGATCACGGCGTCCTGGGTACGCAGCCGGCGCTCGATCTCGGCAATCAGCTCGCCATGGGTGGTGCGAATCTCCTGATGCACGTAAATGCCTTCACGATGCTTGTGGACACGATAGGCCAGCTTGCGCGTGCCCCATTGCTCGGTCTTCTCCACCTTGCCGCCCTTTTCCGCGCAAGTGTGGTCCACCACGCCGAGAATCTTCTTGATCTCCTCTTCCGGCGTGGCCGGCCGAACGATGAAAATCAAATCGTAATAGCGCTCTTCCATAATGACCTCTTTCCCTCTCTCAAACCTATGGCGTCCCGGCCCTCGCTGTCCCGGCGCGCGGTCGGAGCAAATCTTCCTCTATTTCTGCTCCGCCTATTCCGGCTCGGCGGGCCTGCGGCGGTTATATTTCGTCATCGCGGCGTCCAAACCCTGGGTCAGAATCAATTCCACCGCGTCACCGGCTTCGCCCACCATTTCTGCCGCCGCTTCCAATTCCGCTTTCCTCATCGGCCGCAGCACGTGCTCTTTACGACTACTCAGCGGATGATCGGGTCCGCAGCCGAGCCGCAACCTTGCAAACTTCTGCGTGCCTACGGCGCTAATGACCGACTGCGCGCCATTGTGGCTCCCCGCGCTGCCGTCCGGATGAATGCGCATCGTGCCCAGCGGCAGTTGCACCTCATCCCACATCACCAGCAGCGCCTGTACATCCAACTCGTACCTCGCGAGCAGCTCTCTTACCGAGATACCGCTCAGGTTCATGTAGGTCTGCGGCTTGGCCAGAACTACTTCCGCTCCGGCCACCATGCCCCGGCCCACCAACGCCTTGCCTTCAGGCCGCTCGACGCGAATCCCGTTGCGATTCGCCAGTTCATCCACGACCATGAATCCCAGGTTGTGCGGCGTCCACTGGTACTCCGGGTCCGGATTCCCAAGTCCGACAATGAGCCGCATAGCCTCCTATCCGCAGTCCGCGCCGGCGCGCGCCTTCTTCCGTAATCCAAACGCTTATTTCTTTTCTTTCTTCTCGGCTTTCTCTGGTTTCTCTGTTTTTTCGGCCTTGGCTTCCGCTGGCTCCGCGCCTTCTTCGCCCTCCACTTCCTTCTTGCCTTTCTTGATGACTTCGGGCTCGGCGGGCGTCGCTCCTTCCGCTACCGCAGCTTCCGCGGGCTTCTCTTCTTCGACCTTGAGCGCTACGACGTGCGCGATCACGCGCTCCGGCTCGGTGAGCAGTTTGATCTTTGCCGCATCAATCGGCAGGTCCCCCACCCGCAACTGTTTGCCGAGCATCAGTTGGCTGACGTCCATGCGGAATTCCGTGGGGATGTCGCTCGGCAGGCACTCCACTTCCACTTCGCGGGTGACCACTTCAAAGACGCCGCCCTGCACTTTCACGCCAGCAGGCTCGCCGAACGTGTGCACCGGAACTTTCACTTTCATGCGCACGTCCATCGCCACGCGCATTAGATCCACGTGCAGGAGTTTTCCGGTGGTTGGATCGACCAGCCAATCCTTCAGGATGGCGGGCTCCTGCTTGCTTCCCAACTTCACCTGAAAAAGTGTGTTGTGCCCGGTCGACGAGCGCAGGATGGCGCTCACCTGCTTGGCGTCCACCGACAGCGTAACCGGACCGCCCTTGCCGCCGTACAAAACCGCCGGAACTTGCCCGGTCTGGCGCAACCTCCGCGCTTCGTTCTTGCCCCGCGTGGCGCGGGGGGCGCCGTCTACCACCACTCCTTCTGCTCGCTCTGCCATGGCCTTGTTCCCTTCTTCTGAACTCTTAAGCTGTTCCGATTCCCTAAATAAACAACTCGCTGATCGACGTCTCTTCATGAATCGAGCGAATCCCGCGCGCCAGCAGATCCGCTACGCTCAAAACTTTGATTTTCCCGACCTTCTTGGCCAGCGGCGTAAGCGGCACGGAATCCGTGGCCAGCACCTCGGTGATCTTAGACTTCTGTAGCCTCTCGACCGCCGGGCCGGAAAGCACGGCGTGCGTACAGGCTGCATACACCTGCGTGGCGCCTTCCCGGAGCAAAGCGTCGGCCGTTTTCACCAGCGTGCCTGCGGTGTCGATGATGTCGTCCACCACCAGCGCGCTGCGGCCGCGCACATCGCCGATCAGGTTCATGACCTCGCTCACATCCACGTCCACGCGCCGCTTGTCGACAATGGCCAGCGGAGCGTCCAGCCTCTTGGCAAAAAACCGCGCGCGCTCGACGCCACCCGCGTCCGGTGCAACCACCGTGAGGTTCGGCAGCTTCAGGTGCCGGAAGTATTCGACCAGCACTGGCGATGCGTACAAATGATCCACAGGCACGTCGAAATACCCTTGAATCTGCGGTGCGTGCAAGTCCAGCGTCAATGCCCTACTCGCCCCGGCCGTTTCCAGCAAGTCCGCCACGAGCTTCGCGGAAATCGGGACACGCGGCTTGTCTTTGCGGTCCTGCCGCGCGTAGCAGTAATACGGCAGCACCGCGGTAATGCGCCACGCCGACGCGCGCTTGAACGCGTCAATCATCAGCAGCAGCTCCAGCAGGTGGTTGTCCACCGGGTGATGGCACGGCTGCACCACGAAAACATCCGCGCCACGGACGTTTTCGAGAATCTGGAAATAAATCTCGCCATCACTGAACCGCCCTAGCAGCGCCTTGCCTAGCGGAACGTTCAAATGGCGGCAGATGCTCTCGGCGAGCACCGGGTTCGCTGTCCCGGAAAAAATCTTGAATCGGTCGTCATTCACGACACCAGTTCTCCGCACAGCCACTGGAGCGGCCGCGCATTCTTTTCTGCATGGCCCGCATGATTTTCTGATTCAAGATGGACACGAAGAGACGCTGAAGGCCGATTCCACTTCGAGCACAAACGCGGATTACTCCGCGATATGCATCCTACGAGCGTACCTGTCACGCGAGAGTGTCTCGCAGACGAAGGTCTGATCGTGCGGAAACCTAACAGCGGCTCGGCGCGCCATCGCTGGGCTCGGAAATATTCCAAACACCGCCGAACCGCTACCCGCCAGCGAGGCTTCTGTCGCTCCTCTTTGAAGCAAGACCCGTCTGATTCGATCAAGCCGGGGATGGCGTCGGAAAACCGGCCCCTCGAAATCGTTGCCGAGGCCGCTTCCCCGCGCGCTCCAGGATAGAGCACAGAACTGTAAGAGTTTAGAGTTTGCAGCGGGTTTTGTCAAACCGAGAGGTTCGGCATGCACCCAGCGAAAGGCGTCCGGCGTGGGTACGCGAATTTCCTGTGGAACAACGACAAGAACAGGCACTGTCGGGATGTCCTGGAGAGGATAAATCTCATCGCCACGGTTCACCCCCAGCGCCCGCCCTCCCAAGAGAAAAAACGGTACATCCGCCCCGAGCGAAGCGGCGATTCCGAGCATTTGCGCACTCGAGAGCTTCTTTTGCGCCAGCTGCAGGTAGCCGAACATCGCGGCTCCCGCATTGCTAGAGCCTCCGCCAAGCCCACCGCCCGCAGGAATCCTCTTTCTCAGCTCGATTTCCACACCGCCATGGCTTTTGAGCTCGCGCCTGACCGCATCCACCGCGCGGTACGCCAGGTTCTTCTCGATGGGTTCGGCGGCGAGGGTCGCGTTTCCCAAGATCGTCAGCCTAATTCCTGGTCGCGGCGAAGCGCGAAGCCGGAGTTCATCGTGCAAAGAGATGGTTTGAAAAATCGTGCGCAGCTCGTGATATCCATCGGCGCGCTTCCCCAAAATATCCAGGCGCAGATTGATTTTCGCGAACGCTGGGATGCGAACCTCGGTCATTCGTGAACTACGGTTTAGCGTCGGAAGCGGTGGATTTCTGTGCCACGCGGTGCTTTGATTGCGAAAGCTTCTTTTCGAGTTCCGCCACTTTGTCGGTCTCCAGGTCTGCCGGGAGCGACCGGTGCCACTCCGCCAACGATTTTTCCCATTCCGCCGCGGCCAGCTCGGGCCGGCCAAGTTTCGCGTACACATCACCCAAGTGTGCGTGAATCGTCGGATCGTGACTCTCGCGCGCCAGAGCTTTTCTCAGCATGGCTTCCGCGTCGACGGCTCTATTTTCCTTGAAGTAAATCCATCCCAAGCTGTCCAGATACCCGCCGTTGTAGGGCTCTTCCTTCAGCGCCCGCTCGACGAGCGACTGCGCTTCATCCAGGCGGATTCCCAGGTCTCCCAGCATGTAGCCGTAATAATTGAGCACCGGAGCGTCCTTGGGATTCACCGCCAGCACTTTTTTGAACTCTTCCTCGGCCCGGTCATAAAGCTTTTGCCGTTCGTAAATGGCGCCGAGCAGGAACCACACCATCTCGTTGTCGTGCGGCTGCCCCGGCAGCGTTTCGGCCGCGCGCGCGGATTCCTCGGCCTGTTTGTACCGCCGCCCCCGTTCGTAGACTTGCGCGATGTTCAGGTAGGCGTCGCGGTCGCTGCTATCTCCGTGCAGCTGCGCGCGCAGGATTTTGACGGCGTCATCGGTTTGCTCGTTTTCTCCAAGCAGCAGCGCGTAGCTAGTGCGAATGCCCGGATCCGCCGGGTACTTTGCCATTGCTTCCTTGCCCGTTTGTAGCGCTTTGCCCAGATCCTTGGCCGCGCGATAGGTATCCATAATCATCAAGCGCGCCCGCCGATCTTCTTCCTCGCCCTGGTGCCCAAGCTCTTCAAAGGTGTAAATCGCCGCCTGATAATTCTGGTCCTCGCGGTAAAGCTGCCCGAGCTGCTGATACAGGATTGACAGCGTTCTCCGCCGCGAGGGCATCGCCGATTGCCCCTTGATCCCCGTCACCGCATCGGACAGCACACGAATCGCATCTTCATAGCGCCCCTGCGACTCGTACAGCATCCCCTCGTTGTACATCACCTCAAGATTGCCCGGCGCGTACTGCCGGGCCTTCACCAAGTTCTCTTCGGCCTTGTCCAGTTGATGCAGGTCCCGGTAAATCTGCGCGATCCGCAGGTACACGTCAGAATCGTCAGGCATCAAATCCGATAATTTCTGGTACACCTTCAAGGCCTCGGAGTATTTTTCCTCTGAAAACAAAGTCTGCGCCAGCCCTCGCTGGTGGCTTAATTCGGAAGGGTCCATCTCCACCGCTTTGCGGTAGGCCGTTTCTGCCTTTGGCAGCTCATGGGCCTGCGTATAGGCATCGCCGAGCAAGTCCATCAAAACCGGTGAGGAGGAATGTTGCGTTATGCTTTCGAGCAGGGACACCGCATCTTCGGACTTGCCCTCATCCAGCAAGAGCTGCGTCAGTTGCTCGACGGCTTGTTCGTTGTCCGGATCGGTTTTCAGGATGCCTCGCAAAACCTCTTCGCTCTTGTCGTGCTCGTTCTTCAGCCGGTAAAGCCGCGCAAGCCACAGCGCCGACTCCGTGTCCGTGGGATCCAGCCGGTTGATTTCGCGGAATTGTTCAATGGCCTTACTCGCCGTTTCCGACTGGCCCCCGGAGTTCACCTCCCCCAGGCTTCTCAGGTAAATTCTCCCCAGCAGTCGGCGCGACGGCACATTGTTCGGGTCGCGCTTCAGAATATCTTTTGCTTCGCTTTCCGCCTCTCTGGTTCGCTGTGCCTTCCAGTACATTTCGGCGAGCCGCTCGCCAATCACCGGCGATTTCGCATCGAGCGCATAGGCCTTTTTGTACGCCTCGATGGCCTTCGTGGCGTAGTCCGGGTTGCTCGACGCCTCATACTGCTGCTCGTAAATGTGGCCCATCGTGTAGTAGTAATAGGCGTCGCCGCGCGCAGAATCCTTTTCCGGGTTTCCTGTTGTGGCTGCCGTCGCGCCCGCGGCGGGATTCTGTGCCGTGGCCGGAGCCTGGCTTTTGTTCTCGGCGGGAGGGTTCCCCGGCGTCTGCGCGACGCCCGGCGCCCCGGCCAAGCCCAAGGTGATTGCGAGTAGGGTTATCCGTTGAAGTTTCATGTTTTTCCCAGAACCTAAAAGTATCCCACGCAGCGGAAAGGGGGTCAAAAGTCAAATGCATGGGCGTTTCCAGACCTTGGGCGCCCCCGCTGCTAGGATGCGGCAAGCCGAGAAAACGTTGGGGGCGCGCTCGGCTTGACATTCTTCCATCTTTCTGCAATTATCGAATAATGCGCAAGCCCGACCCTTTGCTGGTTACCCGCTCCGCCGACCGCTTTTCCGCCCTCGGCGCGGAGCCCCGTCTCCAGATTCTCCGGCTCCTGCTCGCTGCCCACCCCACCGGCATGGTCCCCGGCGAAGTCCAGGAAGAACTCGGAATCCCCGCTTCCACGCTTTCCCACCATCTTGAAAAACTGAAACAGGTCGGCCTCGTCAATGTCCGCCGGGAGAGCACCTATCTCTGGTACTCCGCGGACACCGAGGCTTTGCGCGAAGTGATGACTTTTCTTTACGAAGAATGCTGCACGCGCTCGCGCGCGGTGCCCGCCGAATCCGTCGTGCAAATTGCAGGCAGGACATCGTGATCGCTTTGCCCCACGACCGACTGGAGGGCCACCCATTTCTATTGTAGGCGCGCAGCATGCTTCGTCTGTCTTTTTAAAGTGGCCCCTTAGGGAGAAACTCCAATGACCGAACGCAACCTCCGGGAAGCCGTAAAGCAAAAATATGGCGCCGCCGCCAAGCGCGCCGCCGGCGGCGGGACCGCCTGCTGCGGCGATGGCGCGGAACTCCGTGGCTACGACCTCGTCACCAAAGACCTCTACACCGATGCGGAAAAAAGCGCGTTGCCCGAGAAAGCCGTCGCGGCCTCGCTCGGTTGCGGTAACCCCACGGCCCTCGCTCAATTGCAACCCGGCGAAACCGTGCTTGATCTCGGCTCCGGGGGTGGCATTGACGTCATTCTTTCCGCCAAACGCGTCGGCCTCACCGGGAAAGCCTACGGCGTGGACCTGACCGACGAAATGCTCGCGCTGGCCCGCGAGAATCAGAAAAAGGCCGGTGTTGAGAATGTTGAATTCCTCAAGGGCGCGATCGAAAACGTCCCTCTCCCCGACAACTCCGTCGACGTGATCATTTCTAACTGCGTCATCAATCTCTCCGGCGACAAAGACCGCGTCCTCGCCGAAGCGTTTCGCGTGCTTAAGCCCGGCGGACGTTTGGCGATATCGGATGTGCTGGTCCGCGGCGACCTTCCCGCCGAAATTCGCAAGAGCATGGAACTCTGGGTCGGCTGCATCGCCGGTGCGCTCGAAGAAAACGAATATCGCGAGAAGCTTGCCCGTAGCGGATTCGCATCCGTCGAGGTCGAACCCACCCGGGTATACCGCGTCGAGGAAGCGAGCGAGTTCCTTAAAGCCGCGGGCCTCGATCCGGAAACCGTCGGCCCGCAGATTGCTGGCAAATTCATCGCCGCCTTCCTGCGCGCCGTGAAACCGGCAGCGCAGTCCGCCTGTTGCTCGCCGGCCTGCTGCCCGTGATCTGCCAGCCACGCGGCACCGGTCGTGATCCTGGCGGCAGCGCCTTCGAAGTACATAGCGCCGGAAGCAAGCCTAATGGTTACGTGAGTGAGCTGGCCATCGACGCCATGCGCGCCATCGGAGTGGACATCTCCGCTCATCGCTCAAAATCGGTCTCTGCATTCGAGGGTCAGCACTTCGACACCGTCATCACCGTTTGCGATTCTGCCGCCGAACTCTGCCCCGTTTTTCCCGGCGCTCGGCGAATTCACTGGAGCATCTCACGATCCCGGCAACGCTAGCGGGTCGCGCGAAGAAAAGCTCGCCCCTTGTCGTGGAGAAGCGCTAGCTGAACTTCGCGCGGCCCAAGCAACCGGTCAGGAGTCATCCGTCGCAGGGTACGATTTTTCCCGTGTGTTATGATCCTGTTGTCTTTACGAAAGCGAGCGCCCGATGACCGCGCGCATTCTTGACGGACTAAAAATCCGTGACGAAATCTTTGCCGAGCTGAAAGACGAAGTTCACCTGCTTACCGCTGCGGGCGTTCGACCGGGCCTCGCGGCCGTCCTGGTCGGCGAAAACCCGGCTTCACAGCTCTACGTGAAAAGCAAGATCGCCGCTTGCGAACAGCTTGGTCTCTCGAGCGGCCTCCTTACCTCTCCCGCCAGCGTCACCACGCGGGAGCTTCTTGCGGTTGTGGACGACTTGAATCACGACAATAACGTGGACGGTATCCTCGTCCAGCTTCCTCTGCCTCCCCAGGTGGACACCAAACGCATCCTCGAAGCCGTCGACCCTGCCAAAGACGTGGACGGCTTCCATCCCGCCAACCTCGGCCGCCTCGTCAGCGGGCGTCCCGGTCTCGTTGCTTGTACTCCTGCGGGCTGCATGGAGATTCTCCGCCGCGGCAACATTCCCATCGAAGGCGCGAATGCCGTTGTCCTCGGCCGCAGCGACATCGTTGGCAAGCCCATGGCCCTACTGCTCATGCACGCCAACGCTACGGTCACGATCTGCCATTCCAAAACACGCGATCTTCCCGAGATCGTCCGCCGCGCGGACATCGTCGTGGCCGCCATGGGCAAACCTGCTTTTGTGCAGGCCGACTGGATCAAGCCCGGCGCCGCCGTCATCGACGTTGGCACGAACTCGATCAAGGACCCCGGCGAAGCCGAGCGTCTCCTCCGCAACTTCCCTGCGCGTCTGGAAAAATTCCACGCCAAAGGCTCGGTGCTTGTCGGCGACGTGCACCCCGACGCGGTCAACGTTGCCGGAGCGCTCAGTCCGGTTCCCGGGGGCGTCGGCCCCATGACTATTACCATGCTTATGAGCAACACGGTCAAGGCTGGGCGTCTCCGCCGCGCTTCACCAGCGATTTCCACGTCGCAATCTACCGCATCGACCCGGTGACTGAAAAATGTTGCGCCTCGGATTGACCGGCGGGATCGCCAGCGGCAAGAGCGCGGTTGCGGCCATGCTGCGCGAACTAGGTTTCTCCGTTCTTGACGCCGACGCGCTCGCGCACAGACTCCTTGAGCCTGGCCGGCCAGCCTACGAACAAGTCCTCCGCGAATTTGGTCCATCGATCACCGACGGGCAAGCCCGCGTGGACCGCGCCAAGCTTGGAGCCCTGGTATTCGCGGATAGCGCGAAACTCGCTCGCTTGAACGCCATTGTCCACCCGCAGGTCGCCGAAGCCGTTTCCCGCCGGTTCGACGACTGGCAACGCGATGGGGCGCGTGACGCGGCGTTTGTTGAAGCGGCGCTGCTCGTTGAGGCGGGCATGCACAAACATCTTGACGGACTCGTGGTTGCGTGGTGCCGCCCCGAGCAGCAGCTCGAGCGCCTGGCTGCGCGAGGCATGGGAGAAGACGAAGCCCGCCGCCGTATCGCCGCGCAAATGCCGGTGGAAGAGAAGCTGCGTTTCGCGACGGAGAAAATCGACTGCACCGGCCCCCTCGAACAGACCCGTCAACAGGTGGATGCCTTGGCCGCCAAGCTTCACCGCAGCAAAGCGGGGCGGTGAACAACTTCCGCAATTTTGCCTATACTAGAAGCATCGAGTGGGTCGAGAAGGGATATAACCGATGAACTTAGGCAACGCGTCGAATCGCGCTCGCATCATTCTTGCCGCGCTGGTGTTGATCCTTGGCGCTTTCTGGGCGGGCGCTCGCTTCGGTCCGCACGATCCTGCCAAAGTGGAAGCCGTCCCGCGTAGTCGCAATCTATCTCTGGTAAACGCGCGCGACCCGGGATTGACCGAGGACGAATCCATCAACGTGCGCATCTACCGCCAGGCCTCGCCAGCCGTGGCGAACATCCTCACCAAAGCGACCGAGTACGACTTCTTTATGGACCCGGTACCTGTCGAGGGTGCGGGCTCCGGTTTCATCATCGATCCGCGCGGGTACATTCTCACCAACTACCACGTCATCGAAGGAGCGCAGTCCATCGAAGTGGTTCTGGGAGATCAATCTCGGCACTCGGCGAAATACATTGGCGCCGACCAGCGCAATGACGTTGCGCTCATCAAGATTGACCCGCGAGGAAAGCAACTGGCCTCCTTGAAGCTTGGCGACTCCAACAGCATTCAAGTAGGACAGAAGGTGCTGGCCATCGGCAACCCATTCGGCTTTCAATCTACGCTCACAACCGGCGTAGTCAGCGCCGTTGGTCGGACCGTACGCACCACCGAGACCACGGCCATTGAAGAAGCGATCCAGACCGATGCGGCCATCAACCGAGGCAATTCCGGCGGTCCGCTGATCGATACGCATGGCGACGTGATCGGCATTAATACGGCAATCTACACGCCTAGCGGAACCACGGCAGGCATTGGCTTCGCTATCCCCATCAACACCGCAAAAAATATCGCCAGTGACCTCATCGCCTCCGGCCGCGTGCATCGGGCCATCCTCGGCGTGCAAACGATTTCGATCGCCGGCGGGCTCGGCGAAGCGCTGGATTTGCCAGTGCAGGAAGGTCTGTTGGTCGAAGTGGCCACGAAGGGCGGACCTGCGTCCAAGGCCGGAATCCGCGGCGGAGATCGTGTCGTACTCGCGGGCATGACCCGGCTCTACATTGGAGGTGATGTCATTGTGGCCATCGACGGCCAGAAGGTGTCCGACCAGTTCGATATCAACCGGATTCTCAATCATCGCCGTCCCGGAGATACCGTCAACGTGACGGTGTATCGCGGTGGGAAAAAGACGGATATTGCGGTGAAGCTCGGCGAGCTCGACGGCAACTAAACACTCATTCTTGCAATCAGTAGCAGGGCAGGTCACTACACTTCGCGTTTGGCCCAGTATCGGTACAGGCGAAAACCATAAATCGAAAGATTGATGAAGCACACCAGCGCGCCGGAAGCGGCAACCAGCGCGGAAGGAAGGTTTGGGTATACGATCGCGTCCAGGTAATGCAGCGCAAATGGACCTCGGTAAGGTGCGAGGCCGGCGCGCGCCTCGAAGAAATTTTCCGCAAGGGTAAGCGGGCATGGCCAAGGCCCGAGTACCGCGACGATGCCGTAGAGCACTGAGACGATATGCAACGCGGCAAGCCAAGCACGCGCTCGCGTGACCAACGCGCCAAACATCACCCACACAATGAATGCCAGATGGGTAAGCAACATCGCATCTGCCAGCGCATGATCCATAAACCACAGCTATTTTAGGCCGAGCGTTGGCCAGCCTGGGCCAACAACCCTCCACGAGATAAAACGCTGGTCGAGAGTCTCGCGGCAACACATTTGGAAAACTCGGCAGGACGCCCGGAAGTCCGCTAGATTAGCGGTTGAACTCGGCGCGGAGTTTCTCGCGGGTGTCGCCGCTCATCAGAAACCAGCCTTCGGCGATATCGCGGACACGTTCGAGTTCGCGCTGCATTTCCGCGTGTTTCGCTTCCATCACGTCCGCATCGGCATCCGCCGGAACGTATATCGGCGGCGCAAACAGAATCACGGTGCGGGCAAAAGGGGCGGGCAGAAGAAAGTGGTCCCAAGTCTTGGTGAACGTCTTACCGCGATCAACACCGATGTGAAAAACGATTATGGGGCAACCCGTTTTGCGCGCCAGCATCACCGGCCCCGGCTTTGCCACGTAGCGCGGCCCGCGCGGCCCGTCAATGGTGAAGGCGCAATCCAGGCCTTCTTCTAGCCGCCGGGCCATCACCGCCAGCCCTCGTAATCCTCCGCGTGATGAACTCCCCTGCGCGGTGCCAAATCCGAGCCACTCGATGACCTTGCGTGTCCATCGTCCGTCAAACGCAGTGGTGTTCATCACCACAACGCCCTGATGCCGGTGCCACCACACAATTGGGAGGATGATGCGGTGCCAGAACGCCCAGATGATGCGCTTGCCGGACGCATGAACTTTTTCCGCGTGCTGCCAGCCGAGCACTTCGTAGCGCAGCGTCGGTCCGAGCGTTCGGATGACGCCGTAGACCGCGGCGGCGATAAAGGGAATCTGGATGCGCCGCGTCCACGGCAAGGGCGGCAGCCTTGTGTCATAATGCAAGTTGACAGGCTCGTGATCCAGCTTCTTCACGGTCTTGAGGATGGTGTCGGGCTGTGGCATGGTTTTGCCTGGCGATGCAGCCATTCTGTCAGGGTAGGCCGGCAGTCCCCGCCGACGTATAGTATAGGCGAGAGCCCCCCTTCGCGCCGGGAGTACAAACCGAGTGTCGTTTTGCTTCATCCCCATGAATTTAAGGCGCCGCGCCCTTTGGCTTGTTGCCAGCCTGACGGTGCTGGCCAGCGTGGCCGTTCTGACCGCGTCGACGGCGCGTTCTGACGAGCCAGCTTCCGATTCGGTCGGAACCATCGATGGCGCCGCCGTGGCCATCACCGGCCCCATGCGTGTCGAGGTCGTGGGCGGATTTCCGCGAACCGTCCTGCGCAGCGGCAGCGATGTGCTGGTCAAATCCGGGACCGCGCGGCTTGATCTCACCGGAGGCGGGTCGATCAGCATTTGCGGGCCGGCGCATTTTTCGCTTTTGAAAGTCGGAAATCTGGTCACCCTGGCTCTGGATTCAGGCACGATTCACCTCTCCATCGAGCGAGGGCCGGCGGTGACCATTTACACTCCGCTGCTTCAGATTCAGCCCATCGCGATCGGCGATGGCCCTCAAGATGCCTTGGTTGGTTTCGACGCTACGGGTGCCATGTGCGTGCGCGCCTATCGCGGCGCGGTACGGCTCGAGCAACAGCTCACCAGCCAGAATATTGTCGTTCCTCAATCGGCCGACGTGCTGCTGGTCAATGGACAATTGGACGGGCTGCGAGCCGGCGGGGACCGGTGCTCTTGCGATCCTCAGCTGACAAAATACTCCCCGCCACCGCGACTAGAGTTTGTTCCTCCGACCCAGACTACCGAGGACGCAAACGCCAGACCGCTCGGATCGGGAGACGTCATTTCTCCCCTGCCACTCGATAAACCCGCGGAAAAGGACGGACCGGTCTATCAGTTTTTCGTCCCGCCGCTGATCTACAATGCCAACGCCGAAGTTCAGCCGGAAGTAGACACGAGCAAGATCGTCGTCGCGCGGCGCGTGCGCGTGCGGCCTACGCTCATTTTTCAGGGCCGGGTAGAGGGAGAATTGCCGGCTTCCTCGCCTGTTTCGGCGGCTCCGGCGCCCGCACCGGCAAAGCCGGTTAAGCCTGCGGCGCAGACCAATGATTCGACTTCTGTGGTCGATCGAGTGGTTCACTTCGTGCGCAAACTTTGGTCGCGAGGGGTTGGCGAAGTCTCGAGGTAGGCCTGCCAAGATCGCGGAGGTCAGATCCCGAAGTGAACCCAGGCACCCTTCAATCAGAGGGCGGGACGGCTGACTAAGGCCCTTCCTCGCAGCAGGGCAATCGTCTCTCGAGCAGAACGCACCGGCGGGCATACGCCTCGCCGCGCAGATGACGCTTTCTTCGTCGAATGGTCACATGCCTTCGTAGTTGGGACCGCCGCCACCCTCGGGGACGACCCAGTCAATGATTTGGTAAGGATCGGCGATGTCGCAGGTTTTGCAGTGCACGCAATTCGAAGCGTTGATTTTCAGCTTCGGTGGGCCAACGGATTCCTTGACCATTTCATAGACCGCCGCTGGACAGAAATACTGACAGGGATTGCCGTACTCGACGACACATTTTGTGGAACAGATGTTGGTGTCGGAAATGTGAAGATGGCAGGGCTGATCTTCTTCGTGGCGGGTTCCGGAATGGTAGACGTCGGTGAGCCGATCGAAAGTGAGCTTGCCATCACCTCTGAAGCGTTCGGGCGCAAGCCGGCCGTTGATTTGTTTGTAGGCTTCGTGCCCTGGATGCGCCCGCATGGGATCGGCCAGGCCCCGGCCGCCTGTGATTTGCTGAAACGCGGTGTGAAAAAATCCGCGAAACATGCCGTGCTGAAACGACTGATGGAAATTGCGTACTTCCCAGAGTTCTTTCTTGATGTAGCTCTGCTCGACTTTTTTCGGGAACGCACTCAGCGTTTTTGAGGAAGTGTCGCCGGACTTCAGCGCCTCGAAAATCGTTTCAGCCGCAAGCATGCCGCTCTTCATCGCCAGGTGAATGCCCTTGAGGCGCTGCGAATCGAGAAAACTGCCGGAATCCCCGATGATCAGGCCGCCGTCGACATACGTGCGAGGCATGGCGTACCAGCCGCCGTAGGGCAGCGATTTCGCGCCGTAGCGCACGAGCTTACCGCCGCCGAGAAGTTTCTTGAGAAACGGGTGGGTCTTCCAGGTTTGAAACGCGGCGTGGGGATCGAATTGCGGGTCAGCGTATTCAAGCGCGACAACCAGGCCGACGGAGACGCGATTGTTCGAAAGACCGTAGATCCAGCCCCCGCCGTACATGCTCACCGGAACGGGCCAGCCGAGGGTGTGGGCGACGTAGCCGGGCTCGATGCGTCCGGGCTGAACATCCCAGAGCTCTTTGATGCCGATACCGTAGCTTTGCGGATTGATGTTGTCGAGCTTCTTTAACGAAACGAGTTTCTTGGTGAGCGAGCCACGCGTGCCTTCGGCGAGGACGGTGACTTTGGCGCGGAGCTCATAGCCGGGCGTAAAGTTGTCTTTGGGCTTGCCGTTTTTGTCGACGCCCTTGTCTTCGGTGATCACGCCGGCGATTCCGTCGCCGTTGTAAACGAGTTCGGCGCCACCAAATTCTTTGAACACGTTGACGCCCTCGGCTTCCACAAGCCCGCCGAGCCATTTCGTGACTTTGTTCAGGGAAATAACGTAGTTGCCCTTATTCTGAAACGGCGGAGGGGTGATCGGGAAACGCACGGCGGAATTCTTAGTGAACAGCAGCGCCGCGGAACGGGTGACCGGAGTATCCAGCGGCGCGCCTTTCTCAAAATCCGGAACGAGCTCGGCAAGCGCCTTGGGATTCATAATTGCGCCGGAAAGTTGGTGCGCGCCGATCTCGCGGCCCTTCTCGAGGACGTAAATATTCTCGGCAGAAAGCTCGGGCTTCCCGCCGGAAGCGTTGTGCTTTTTGATCAGATTTGCCAGTTGTAGCGCGCAAGACAGCCCGGCGGGGCCTGCTCCGACGATGAGAACATCGGCTTCGAGTTGTTCGCGCTGGATCCCCACCTGGCCATTCTATCAGAGCAGAATAATAGAACTTAATAACTGCCGCGTACCATTGTCCTATTCCGATTTTAGTTTCCGGTGGGGATGATGCCGGCGCTCTCCACCATGAGAATGACGGTTCGGTGAGGAGCGCGTGTGCGATGCAAGACTCCCTTGGGGACGACGGTGCCTTGTCTTGGACCGAGCTCCATGGTGCGGCCTTCGAGGTCAATCAGCAGCTTCCCTTCAACCACGTAGAAAAATTCGTCATCATGGTCATGCTTGTGCCAATGGTATTCGCCCTCCACAACACCGAGACGAACCACCGAGCCATTCACCTGACAAAGGGTCTGGTTGTACCATTTGTAGGTGCAGGCAGCGGCGAGCGCTCGTTCATCAATGATTTCCAATGGCTGGCAAAGAATGTTGAGTCTGGTCTCGTAGGGGAACCCTTCCACATCGGCCATCGGTCGCTCCGTTTGCTGGGATCGTCGGTTATTAGGCACACGGCTGGCCGCAGAACCAAGCACCAATTTGTCATGTCACGCGGTACGGCGTTGGAAGAAAAGCAGTTCTGCGCCTGTGGGGCGCGGCTTACTTGGCTTTTTCCAAGGCCTCGGTAAGGGCAGGCATGATTTCAAAGATGTCGCCAACCACGCCGTAGTCCGCGATTTCGAAGATCGGCGCGTTTGAATCTTTGTTGATGGCCACGACGGTGCGCGCGCCCTTCATGCCGACGACGTGCTGAATCGCGCCGCTGATGCCAAGCGCGAGATAAAGCTTTGGTGCGACGGTCTGTCCGGAGCTGCCGATCTGGCGCTCCATGGGGAGCCAGCCTTCATCACAAATGGGACGCGAGGCAGCGATTTCGGCGCCAAGGGCTTTTGCCAGCGCTTCCGCTTGCGGGATGTTTTCCGGCGCTTTGATACCGCGGCCAATGGCGACGATGAGCGGCGCCTGGGTGAGGTCCACGGCGGACTTGGCCTCCTTGAAAAGTTCAAGCGGCGTGCTGCGAATCTGTGCGGCACTCAGGGTAACGGTGGCGGCCTTCACGGGAGCTTGGCCCGAAGGATGCGCCGCAAGCAAGTCCGCACGGAAAGCGCCAGATTGGAAGGAAGCAAACCAAGGCGCCGCGCCGGTAAAAGTGACGTCAGCGGCGGTTCTGCCCTGGAACATCTGACGCACAAAGACCAGGTTGCCGCCTTCGTTGCGGTACCCGATGCAGTCGCCGATCATGCCTTTGCCCATCATGGCAGCGAGCTTGGGAGCGAAGTCGCGGACCTGATAGGTGTGCGGAAACAAAACGAGATCGGGCTTGGCAGATTCGACCACTTGCTTGAGGGCGATCGAGTAGCCATCCGGCGTGTACGCCTCGAGCAGGTCGTGCTCAACGGTCAAAACTTCAGCGACGTTCTTCGCCGCAAGTTCAGCCGCAAAGCCGGATACGCCCTTGCCGATGACGAGCCCACTGACCGCGCTCGAAGTGTCCTTGGCAATTTGTTGTGCGGCAGCGAGCGTCTCAAAACTCGCGTTGTTCCATTTCCCTTGCCGTTGTTCGGTAACAACGAGAATTTTCATGGTCAGATCACCCGGGCTTCGAATTTGAGCTTTTCGACAAGCTTCGAGGCCACTTCTTTGGGTGTGCCGGTCAGGAATTCTGTCTTTTTTGTTTTCGTGGGCACGTAAATTTTTTCGATTTTCTGGGTGGTTTCGTGGCCGACACCCAGGGACTCGCGCGCAATGGTGATGATTTCCTTTTTCTTCGCGGCCATAATGCCCTTCAGCGTGGCGTAGCGAACTTTGTTGATTCCAGACTGAATCGTGAGCACCGCAGGCAGCGGGCATTCCATCCACTGAAACCACCCCGCTTCGAGCTCGCGTTTGAGCCTCATCTTTCCATCCTGCACTTCAATTTGCATGATGATGGTGGCGTGTGGGCGGTCGAGCAAGGCAGCGAGCAGCACGCCGGTCTGGCCAAACCCATGGTCGTCACTCTGCAGGCCAGTAAGGACGAGATCCACCTTCTCCTTCTCAATGGCTGCGGCGAGCGCCTTCGCCGACCCCAAGGGATCCAGCTGCGCGAACCGGTCATCGGCTATGTGAATGCCGCGGTCAGCGCCCTTCGCGAGCGCTTCCTTGATCGTTTGCTTCACGCGCTCCGGTCCCATCGAAAGCGCGACGACTTCCCCGCCGTGTTTTTCCTTGAGGCGCAGCGCTTCTTCGAGCGCGTAGCTGTCCGGCTCGTTCATCTCAAAGCCGATGTCGGATTCCTTGATCCAGTTTCCGGCGATGGCTAGCGGCGCGTCCTTCGCGGGAACCTGCTTGATGCACACGATGATGTTCACAGATTTCTTCCCCTGCCTGCCTTACAAAGGGATTGGATTCCACTTGGGCGGCGCGAAGTGGCTCCGGTTCGGTTGCCACACCCGCCATGTTGAGATTCTTCGGCGCAGCTTATCAGTTCTCCGGAGAATGACAACCACCGTCTGACGGCACGCGCCCGACGCGGACATCGAGATCCTTCGACCGCAACAGGCACGGCCTCAGGATGACGTACTCTTTGCGGCGCGTCACTTCCCGGACCAGCGCCGGAAAACCAGTGCGGCGTTGGTGCCGCCAAATCCAAAGGAATTCGAGAGCGCGTATTCAACCGACGCTTTGCGAGCGTGGTTGGGCACATAATCAAGATCGCACTCGGGATCGGGCTTCTCGAGGTTAATGGTGGGCGGCAATGTCTGGTCGCGCAGCGCCAGCACGCTAATGCCGGCCTCCAGTCCGCCCGCGCCGCCAAGCAAGTGGCCGGTCATGGATTTCGTCGAACTCACAGGCACTTTCTTAGCGCGCTCGCCGAAAACGCGCTTGAGCGCGCGTGTTTCAATGACGTCGCCGATGGGCGTGGAAGTTCCGTGGGCATTCACGTAACCAACGTCATTGGGCACAAGCTTGGCGTCCTTGAGCGCCGCCATCATCACGCGATAGGCGCCGTCGCCATGTTCCTCGGGCTGAGTCATGTGATAGGCATCGCCGGACATTCCGTAGCCGACGATTTCCGCGAGGATCGGCGCATTGCGCCTCTGCGCGTGTTCGAGGGATTCGAGGACCAGGATGCCTGCGCCTTCGCCGACGACAAATCCATCGCGCCCGGAATCCCACGGACGGCTGGCATGCGCGGGATCGTCGTTGCGGGTGGAGAGCGCCTTCATGGCGGCAAATCCCCCAATGCCCATGGGCGTGATGGTGGCTTCGGCGCCGCCGCAAATCATCATTTCTGCTGCGCCGCGCTCGATGATCTTGAAGGAATCACCAACGGCATGGGCGGAAGCGGAACACGCCGTGGCCGTCGCGGAGTTCGGCCCGCGCGCGCCATAACGAATCGAAATCTGCCCGGAAGCCAAATTAACGATGGCGGAAGGAATGAAAAAGGGAGAAATCTTGTGGGGGCCGCCGTTCAGCAGCTTCCCGTGCTCGCGCTCGATGATGTCGAACCCACCGATGCCGGAGGAAACGTAAACGCCGACCTCGTCGAGATTCGAATCCTCCGGCTTCCAGTTGGCTGATCTCACGGCAAAATCGGCGCTGGCCAACCCAATCTGGATGAAGCGCGCCATCTTCTTGAGTTCTTTTTTTTCGATCCACTGGAGGGGGTCGAAGTTCCTTATCTCGCCGCCGAATTGGCAATCGAAGCCGGTCGCGTCGAAGCTGGTGATCGGCGCGATGCCGCTGCATCCGGCGATAAGATTTCTCCAGCTTTCCTCCGTGCCGATGCCCAGCGCGCAGACCAGCCCAACACCGGTAACGACGACTCGGCGAGTCACAGTTCTGACACTCCCTGTTGAGGTGATGGTTCCGTGGCTTACTTACCTTTGGCGTGTTTGTCGATGTATTCGACGGCGTCCTTCACCGTGGTCATCTTTTCGGCGTCCTCATCCGGCACTTCGATGCCGAAGGCTTCCTCAAAGGCCATCACCAATTCTACCTGATCAAGCGAGTCGGCTCCCAGATCGTCCACAAACGACGCGGTAGGCGTCACTTCCGCTTCATCCACGCCGAGTTGCTCGACGATAATCTGCTTCACGCGTTCTTCTACGCTGGCCATCCGTGTCCCTCCGCGATGTCAAGTCAAAGTAAGTGCAACTTTGGTCTGCTGATCTCAGGCTGAAGAGCCTGCCTTGCTTGCGCGGAGTACAGCCGCGCGAAAATCCTGTGTTCTCCTGCCGTAGCAGCCGGTTTACGGCGCCTGGCCGCGGTTACGCGCCTATTTGCCTTGAAAATAGGGCCCCGAATAACCTGCTCATTCTAGTCAGGGGCCCCGGCAAGGTCAACTTGAAGAACCGCACTGGGCGAGCGCGTTCTGAATGCCTCCCTGCGAGGCGACATAACATGCGGCGATGGGCCAAGCAGCAAACCAGCAAAGCAAGAGGACGCAATCCCCCGGGGCGATGGCCCTGTGATCGACCGCTCGATGGGGGTCTCCGGATCCCGGAAGGAGGCGGAACGGTTAGCTACGCGCAAGTTCATCGAGCTTCCAGACGTTCCCTCGACAGGCTCCATCACGGGGTGGAGCAGGTGTCTAGAAAAATCACGGAACAACCCCTCGCGTGGCTTGCCGAACCTATCAGTCCCAAATCATCCATCCGGTAGCCAGAACCATCGAAAGCGCTCTCTCGCGCACGGACAAGCGTGTCTCGAAAAACATGCGGCAGCCTTTCTGTCTCAAGCTAAATACATGCCGCCGTTGACGTCGAGGACGTGGCCGGTAATGTACCCGGCTTCGTCGCTTGCGAGGAAAACAATGGCAGAAGCCACATCGCGCGGGCAGCCCATGCGGCCCAATGGAATGCGCGTCTTCAACTCTTCCTTTACCGGGTCGGAAAGCACCTCGGTCATGGGTGTTTCAATGAAGCCAGGCGCGACGGCATTCACGGTGATGTTCCGGGAGGCGATTTCTATAGCGATGGCTTTGGTTAACCCGATCAGGCCGGCTTTGGCGGCCACGTAGTTCGCCTGGCCCGCGTTGCCCATCTGCGCGACAACCGAAGCGATGTTGATGATGCGGCCTGCCCGGGCCCGCATCATAGTGGCCAGGGCTTGCTGTATGCACAGATGCGCGCCAGTCAGGTTCGTGCGAATGACCGTGTCCCAATCGTCAGCCTTCATGCGCATGGCCAGGCCGTCGCGCGTAATTGCGGCGTTGTTCACCAGAACGTCGAGTCGGCCAAACTTCTCGATAACCGTCTTGAATCCCGCCTTCACTTGCTCCCCATCGGACACGTCCATCCTCACCGCGAAGGCTTCTCCGCCCGCCGCGGCAATGTCCTTCACCAGCGTCGCGAGTTTTTCCTCATTGCGCGCTGCGACGGCGACTTTCGCGCCGGCTTCCGCAAGCGCCAGCGCGGTGTCCCGCCCGATGCCCTGTGAGGCGCCGGTGACCAGGGCTACTTTATCTTTCAGGCTGAACATGTCAGAACCGGTTTCACGCCGCATCGGAGCGCGCGGCCGCGATCTTTTCGACCGTGGCCGCCAGACTCTTCTCGTCTTCGACGTTCAGGGCCGCTACGGAGCGCTCGATCTGTCGCAGCAATCCAGTCAGCACGCGGCCCGGGCCGACTTCCACGAAGGTGTTCACTCCCTCCTCGATCAGCAGGCGCACCGACTCTTCCCAGCGCACCGGCATGGAAATTTGGCGGATCAGGGCCTCGCGCGCTTCGCCGCCGGTGGTGATGGTATCTGCGTCGACATTGCTGACCAGCGGCACGCGCAAATCCGAAAACTCCGCCCCGCGCAGGTCCTGCTCAAACTTCTCCTGCATCGGCGCCATTAGCGCGGAATGAAACGGCGCCGAAACCGGCAAAATCACGGCGCGCTTCGCTCCCGCTTGCGAAGCCAACTCCACGGCCCGCTTTACCGCGCCGGCATGCCCGGAGATGACCGTTTGGTCCGGCGAATTCAAATTCGCCGGCGCGCAGATTTCGCCGTTTGCAGCGCGCTTGCAAACGTCCGCGACGACCGCATGAGACAAGCCCATGATCGCGGCCATGGCGCCCACGCCCTGAGGAACCGCGTCCTGCATGTACGCACCGCGCTTGTGGACGAGTCGCACGGCATCGGCAAACTTCAGTGAACCCACACACACCAGCGCGGAATACTCACCGAGGCTGTGGCCGGCTACAAAATCCGGCTCCAAGCCTTTTTCCGCCAGCACGCGAGAAACGGCAACGGAGCAGGTCAGAATTGCCGGCTGCGTATTGGCGGTGAGTTTGAGGTCTTCCTCGTTGCCCTCGAAGCAAAGCTCGGAAATCGAGAAGCCCAGCGCCTTGTCTGCATCATCGAAAACACCCCTGGCTGCGGCATATCTCTCCGCGAGTTCTTTGCCCATGCCGGGGTATTGCGAAGCTTGTCCGGGAAACACAAATGCGACTTTGCTCATGACCAATTCCTCTCTGCCACCGTCACGCGGGAACCGCAGCGGCGGAGAGCTCCTGTTCGATTCTTTCGTTGATGCGCGCGCGGGCGAGCCCCGCGGCCACACGGACGGCGTTTTTCACGGCATTGGCGTTCGAACGTCCATGGCCAATCACGCACACACCGCGTACACCCAAAAGCGGCGCGCCACCGTACTCTGTATAGTCGATCTTCTTCTTCAAGCCCTTGAATGCCCCTTGCGAAAGCTTGGCGCCGACCTGCGAAAGAATGGAGCTTTTCAGCGACTTCTTCAGCAAATCGAAGATCGAAACCGCCAGACCTTCGCAGATCTTCAGGGCAATGTTGCCCACAAAACCGTCGCAGACAATCACGTCGACGCTGCCAGAGAAGAGATCTCCGCCTTCAACGTTGCCTACGAAATGGACCGGGCTTTTTTTCAGCAGCGTGTACACTTCGCGGGTCAGCACGTTGCCCTTGATTTCTTCCTCGCCAACCGAAAGCAATCCAACACGGGGGCGCCTGCTTCCGAACGTCGCGCGGTAGTACACTTCGCCCATCACCGCGAACTGCAGCAGATGCTCGGGCTTCGAATCCACATTCGCGCCCACGTCGAGCAGCACTGAAACGCCGCCCCTGGCGTTGGGGAAGGGGGCAGCCAGCGCAACGCGGTCCACCGACTCGAGCGTCCCGAGAATGAACTTCGCCGCGGTCATGACCGCGCCGGTATTGCCGGCGCTGACCATGCCATTGGCCCTGCCGTCGTGAACCAAACGTGCCGCCACGTGCACCGAGCTGTCTTTCTTGCGCCGAAAGGCCTGCGCCGGGTGATCGTTCATGGTGATCACCTCGCTCGCCGGAATAATCTCGATCGGCAAGTTCGGCGAGGAGTGCTTGGCAAGTTCAGCGCGCACCACACTGGGTTGCCCTACCAGCAAAACCCGCACGTTGAGTTCGCGTGCGGCCAGCACACCGCCCTCCACTTCAGGACGTGGTGCATGGTCCCCGCCCATGGCGTCAACGGCGATGGTGATCATGGGATTTTGCTCGCAGAATCAGCGAAACGAAAAAGCCTAAGTCGACGGTTGTACCGCCTTGCCCTTATAGTAGCCGCAATGCGGACACGCCTGGTGCGGCTGTTTCATTTCCTGGCAATTCGGACATTTGCCCAGCCCGGGCTTGGCCAGAAAATCGTGTGCCCGCCGCGTGCTGGTCCTTCTCTTAGAATGCCTCCGTTTTGGGTTAGGCATAACACTACACCTCGTTCCTGCCGCGCTGGGCGGATTATATAGGGCTTTCGCCCTGGAAAAGCTATTGTTTTTTCAGCCAGTCCTGCTTGATACGCGCGAGAGAAGCCAAACGAGGATCCGTGGCGTGGGTCTCGCACCGGCACTGCTCGTGGTTCAGGTTAGCGCCGCAATTCGGGCACAGCCCCCGGCAATTGCTCTGGCAAATGGCCTTGATGGGAAGCGCCAAAAGCACCTGCTCTTTCAACACGTCCGCCAAGAAGAGGCCATCTCCTTCATAGAAGCCGATTTCCGTATCGTCATCCTTCAACCGGTCTTCCCGATGCTTGGTGAGGCTGGCACGGCTCGGAAGCGGCGCATAGAAAAGGTCGAACGACCGGCTCACTTCCTCGGCGACCGGTTCAAGACAGCGCGCGCAAACCAGTTCCACCCTGGTTTCGAGGTTGCCCTCGATGCGAATCTGGCCTTCCAGCAACTCCGCGGTGGCCGTTACTTCGAGCGGCTCAATCTGCTTGATTTCCGCCGAATGAAAGTCGATGCTGCCCGGCGCATAGGCCTTGTGGATGCGGAGCTTGCGGACGGCTAATTCCTTGACGTCCAGGAACATCGATTCAGCGCCTCCGGCGCGCACGCTCATGCTTTACCATTATTCCGAGGGGTTACGGCCAAGTCAAGGAAACCGCTGGACCACCTGCATTTTTTTGCCCTTTTTGTCAACTTCGCGGTCCCCCCACTCACTCGATGTTGCAATCGGCCGCCTTCGCTTGAAGGTAGGCGCAATGCGCTGTTAGTGGACATATTTCACACTTCGGCTTGGAGCGCTTGCAAATCTCCTGGCCGTGCTTCTTCAGCAGCAGATAACCGCGCTGCCGCGCCTCGAACGTCTTGGGCAATCCCGTGTCCAGGATCTCTCTCGCCGCCCGGTAATCGGCGGCATAGTTCTTTCCTGGTTCGCCCACAAACAGCCGTATAGGAACTCCCACGAACGCGGACGGCACGGCCGCAACGGGCGCCAGCCCGGAAAACAGCAGGATCTTTTCTGCGCTGGGCTCTCCGATTGTCGGGAATTCCTGGAGCAGTTTCTTCGCGGGCTTGAGATTCCTCTCTCGCGAACCGGTCCCTGGCTTGCCTTGGTCCTCGATCCGCTTTTTGAGGGCTGCCGTGAGGTCTCCGTCCAACTCGTTCTTTACTCGTCCCGCGATATCCTTGAGCCGCGCTGCACACACCGCGGGCAGGATCACGCTCGACCGCATCACCTTTGCGAGTTTCGCCTCGGCAGCGGCCAAAAGCTGCTTGGGCTCAACGCCGACCTCGCGCTTTAGTCCGTCAAAGCCCTTCCCACAGGCCCCATCGCTTGCGGGGTAGCCGCAGTTCAAGAAAACGATCATCTCGTACGGGTCGGCCGGGCCCGCCAGCTTTTGCGGCCCGTAAGTCCGTTCCAGGATTTGCAGAATTTGCGCCAGTTTTGAGGGCATGGCTGGTCATTCTACGACATCCAGTGTTCACTGACCCTGGTTGTCTCAACTACAGTCGAACAAAATCGCGGCCAAATCTCAAAGCTGCAACCGGTTGTTGAGAATCAGGCGGTGAGCTGCGAGGTGAGGGATAACGAGCAAGGTAGGAACGAAGAATTTGCTTGAAATCTTAACGCCCCTGTAATCAGCAGGTTACAACCCCAAAGAAGCGGCGAGTAAGCCTCTCGAATCGGCTCTCCTCGGCGGCAATCTCTGTCGGCAAGGGACCTGCATGTTGAGCCGCCTGGCCGTGCGGCCCGTGGGTCATTCTTCACCTCCCATCACGCGTTTCGCGCGATTGGAGCGGTGAGCATTCTCGGCCGACTCTTCATGCTCGGCTCTCGCATCTCGCGCACCGGTCCGGGTTCCCTCAAGCGTTTTCCTGGGGCCGCTTTTTTGGTCGTGCTTTTGCTTCGGGCTGTCAGGGGTCCCGCTCAGGACACCACCCGCAAAATCGTGAAGAAGATGACGGTCCGATACCCTGCCCTTGAAAAACAAAGG
>Ga0306920_100001563_pt1 | contig 28490 bp, 25 predicted proteins | sample flu12Cox44000170_FD_204666 | JGI IMG/M metagenome (GOLD analysis project Ga0306920, IMG submission 204666) | Lab enrichment of tropical soil microbial communities from Luquillo Experimental Forest, Puerto Rico - flux4day.12C.oxic.44.000.170 (v2)... | ecosystem: Environmental > Terrestrial >... | reverse complement strand
TTCATGTTGCCAGCCGTCCTGGATGGTTTGCTTGAACATACCGTATTGATAGCGCAGGCCATAACCCATGGCTGGAATTTCCATTGTAGCCATGGAGTCGAGGAAGCAGGCCGCCAGGCGCCCAAGCCCCCCGTTGCCCAAGCCGGCGTCGGGCTCTTGTTCCAGTAACTCGTACCAATCGAGCTTCTTTTCCTCAAGGACCTTTTTGGTAATGTCATCAAGAAGAAGGTTCGTCACATTGTTAGCCAGCGAACGACCGATGAGGAATTCCATCGAAAGGTAATAAACACGCTTGGGATCCTTGCGCTCATACGTCTTCTCGGTACCAATCCATCGTTGCGAAAGGACATCACGCACTGAGTGGGCGACAGCCTCGAAGCGCTCGCGAGCACCGATCGCGGCTGCTTCCAAGACGTTGTCAAATACGAGGTGGCGTTCGTATAACGCATCTTCCGTCCCAGTGAACTGGACCGGCCCACACCCGTATCTCTCTATAAGCTCGTCAAGCTCTGGCGAATTTGCCGTCGTCGTTCCGATTAATGTGCTGACTTGGTTCATGATGGTATCCTCCCTGTTTGGTCGCGGAGACGTTCACGTAGTCTCGTCACAGCTTAGACGCTGTCGGCCTCCGTTGACCCAGTGGCTCCAGAGGCAATGCCATGTCTCCATTTCCAGCCCTTGATTTCGGGCATGTCATCGCCGTGCCGGCAAATGAACTCCTTGTGCTCAATCAGCTTGTCGCGAATCGCCTGCTTGGCGTATGCGGCTCGCGCTCCGAGCTTCGGCACGCGGTTGATCACGTCGCTTACCAGGTGGAAACGATCGAGTTGGTTCAATACGCACATGTCGAACGGTGTGCTCGTTGTACCCTCTTCTTTGTAGCCCCGCACGTGAAGGTTCCGGTGGCCCGCTCGCCGGTAGGTAAGCCGGTGAATGAGCCATGGGTAGCCGTGGAAGGCGAAAATGATTGGCTTGTCAGTAGTGAACAGCGCGTCGAAATCGTGATCCGAGAGGCCATGCGGATGCTCACTCGAAGGTTGCAGTTTCATGAGATTCACGACGTTGATAACACGCACCTTCAAGTCGGGTGCGTAATGGCGGAGGAGGTCGACGGCAGCCAGAGTCTCCAGTGTCGGCACGTCGCCGCAGCAAGCCATAACGACGTCGGGTTCCTGGCTACGGTCGTTACTGGCCCACTCCCAGATTCCAAGCCCGGCAGTGCAGTGCTTGATCGCCTCGTCCATCGTCAACCACTGTGGGGCCGGTTGTTTGCCGGCGACGACGACATTGACGTAGTTTCGACTGCGCAAAGAGTGGTCCGTGACTGAGAGCAGACAGTTGGCGTCTGGTGGGAGGTACACACGAACCACCTCTGCCTTCTTGTTTACCACGTGATCGATAAAGCCGGGGTCCTGATGGCTAAAGCCGTTGTGGTCTTGTCTCCAGACGTGTGACGATAGGAGATAATTAAGCGAAGCGATTGGGCGCCGCCAGGGAATTTCGTTGCACACCTTCAACCACTTGGCGTGCTGGTTGAACATCGAGTCGATGATGTGGATGAATGCCTCGTAACAGGAGAAGAAGCCGTGCCGGCCAGTTAGGAGATAACCCTCAAGCCATCCCTGGCACTGATGCTCGCTCAACATCTCCATCACTCGACCATCCGGGGCAAGGTGATCATCCCACGGATAGGTCTCAGCGACCCAGGCGCGGTTCGTGACTTCGAGTGCGTCCTGCCACCGATTCGAGTTGTTCTCGTCCGGGCTGAAGAGACGGAAGTTCCGGCTCTCCATGTTGAGCTTCATCACGTCGCGGAGGAACCGGCCCATCACGCGTGTGGCCTCAGCAGTGACAGCCCCCGGTGACGGCACCTTGACTGCGTAGTCACGAAAGTCGGGCATGCGGAGATCCCGGAGGAGGAGGCCGCCGTTGGTGTGCGGGTTGGCGCTCATCCGGCGCGTGCCATGCGGAGGAAGGTCGGCCAGCTCTGGTATGAGCTTGCCGTCCTTGTCGAACAGCTCCCCGGGCTTGTAGCTTTTCATCCACTTCTCCAGTATGCGCACATGGCCCGGCTTCTCATGCATCTCGCCCATCGGCACTTGGTGTGCGCGCCAGTAGTCCTCGGTGCGTTTGCCGTCGATCTCCTTCGGGCACGTCCAGCCCTTGGGCGAACGAAGCACGATCATGGGCCAGCGAGGCCGGCCGTTAAAGCCGTTCCGGCTCGCGTCAGCCTTTATGCGCTGGATGTCGTCGATAACACTGTCGAGAGTGGCCGCCATTAGTTGGTGCATCTTCTCGGGCTCGTTCCCCTCGACGAAGTGCGGCGTGTACCCGTAACCGCGTAAGAGGCTCTCGAGTTCCTCGTGACTGATCCTGGCGAGCACGCATGGGTTGGCGATCTTGTAGCCGTTCAAATGCAGGATTGGGAGGACCACGCCGTCTGTCACGGGGTCGAGGAATTTGTTGGAATGCCAGCTCGTGGCGAGCGGACCGGTCTCCGCCTCGCCGTCGCCGACGACGCAAGCAACAATCACGTTGGGGTTGTCGTAGGCAGCGCCATAAGAGTGCGAGAGAGCGTACCCTAGCTCACCGCCCTCGTGTATCGAGCCTGGCGTCTCCGGAGCCACATGGCTCGGAATGCCGCCGGGGAATGAGAACTGGGTGAAGAGGCGCTTCATTCCCCCCTCGTCTTGGGAGATGTTTGGATAGACTTCGGTATAAGTACCCTCGAGGTACGCGTTGGCGACCAGGCCCGGCCCGCCATGTCCGGGGCCGGTGATGTAGATCATGTCAAGGTCGCGCTGCTTGATTAGCCGGTTCAGGTGAACGTAGATGAAGTTCAAGCCTGGAGTGGTTCCCCAGTGTCCCAAGAGTCGCGGCTTAACATGCTCTTTGGACAACGGCTTCTTTAGGAGCGGATTGTCATAAAGATAGATCTGTCCGACCGACAAGTAGTTTGCGGCCCGCCAGTACGCATCGATCTTGTTTAGCTCGTCGCGACTAAGCGGCGTACTTTTAATCTTGGAGGCAGTGGCACTGTGCCGGGAGATTGCTCCACCATCGCTGATTTTCTTCCTGCGACTGCGTGGGATACTTTCGATTTTCGATCTGGAGGCGCGGTAAGCAGAGCGCGCTCCATTACGGATTCGTTTCTTAATTGTAGCTACCATGATTCTGATGCTCCTTTCACGGGCAATGCCCGCTTTGCCCACAGGGCGGTTTTTCTATTTTTTTCATCTATCTATTAAAGAGGAGCGGGGCAGGTTCGTTTCCACCGCGTCGGCTTATCGACGAGCCGACCAACCGCCGCGTCTCGCGCAGGATGGTCAAATCCTCACGCGTGGCGATGACAAGGATACGCGCAGTTGAAGCTGGCCTGGCGATGTCAGCGTCTGGCTTGCAAATTTCGTTAGCGGCTGGGTCGAGCTCCAGACCTAAATAGTTAAGCTTTTCGCATACCCGTCTGCGGATTTCGGGCGAACCTTCGCCTACACCCGCAGTAAAGACCAAAGCATCGATCCCGCCCAGGGTTGCCACCATCGCCCCGATTGTCTGCACGAGGCGATAGACATAAAGGTCAACCGCGAGTCTCGCGTCCGGATTGTGCGGAAGTTCCGATAAAATCTGGCGCAGGTCGGAAGATATGCCGGAGATACCGAGTAAACCGGATTCGTGGTTCAAAGCGTTGTCGAGCTCTTCCGCGTTCAGCCCCTTCTGCCGCAAAAGGTAGATCAGTACACCCGGGTCGATCGTGCCGCTACGCGTCGCCATCATCAGGCCTTCCAACGGCGTAAAACCCATCGAAGTATCAACACACACACCGTCATGGACGGCCGAGACTGACGCGCCGTTGCCTAAGTGGGCAATAACAAGCCGCAAGTCTCGCCGACCGATTCTCTTCGCCGCCTCACTGCTGCAGTAAGAATGGCTCAGGCCATGGAAGCCGTAACGCCGGATGCCCCATTCGCGTGTCCACTTTTGCGGCACTGGATAGGTTCGGGCAACATCAGACAACGTCGCGTGAAAAGCAGTGTCGAATGCTGCCACCTGTGGAACCTTCGGCAGGACTTGCTCGGCCGCGTTAATGCCATCCAGACTGGCTGGGTTGTGAAGCGGGGCCAGCTCTGTCAGTTCTTCGATTGTCCGCTTAACTTCCGCGGTGATCTGCACGGCAGAGGTGTAACGGTCTCCGCCATGGACAACGCGATGTCCTACAGCTCGAAGGTCTTCGGGGCTTTGCAGAGGGGCCGATGAGCCAGCCTGCAAATCGTTCAGTATTCGACCAACGGCATCAGCGTGTTTCTCCAGCTTCAACGCTTTGCGGATTTCCGGCTGGTTTGCTCCGCGAAAAACTAGTTGGGCAGGTTTTCTGAGCCAATCGACGCCTCCGTCGGCGAGCAATCGCTCGTCTTCTGCATCGAAGAGGCTGAATTTGAGACTGCTGGAACCGGCGTTACAAACTAGAATCTTGGTTTTTGTTTCTGGCATTCCGGCCGCCAATTCCCTTTGGCTCGCTTTGGATGTGCAATCTTCGGCAACCTTCATGTTGCTTTGGTTATTACTTTCTCACGCTTCCCTTTCTCAGCTTCCTAAGATCAATATTTCAAAAAATTTACGATTTATTGCACGGGTTCTTGGTTGGCGGCGCGTCTTCGGTGAGTGTTTAGTCGCCAACATGATGTGTGTCATTCCATAGTCGGATTACGGGCCGGGAAAGCTCCTTCTCGTACCCCAATGCACTCAGGCTCGCAGTGCTCAGCATAAACCGTTTGGCATTGGCCGTCACTTCAAGCCCAATCCAGCGCGTCGCCAGTACTCGAATGAAATGCCCGCTGGAAAAAAGCAGTACATCCCCCGGCACCGCGCGCACGCGATTCACTACGCGATCGGCCCGCGCCGCAGCGTCGGCTGGCGATTCCCCTCCTGGGCAACCATCGCGGAACAGTTCCCAGTCGGGACGCTCCGCCCGGATCTCGGCGGTTCGCCGCCCTTCATAATCGCCATAGTTCCATTCGACCAAATCCTGGTCGATATTCGCCACGGCCCCAAAGCCAGCCAACTCACAGGTGCGCTTGGCACGTTGCAACGGGCTCGTAAACACTTTGGCAAAATTCAACCCGTGTAGTCGTTCCTCCAGTCGGCGCGCATTGCGCTCGCCACGTTCCGTGAGCGGCAGGTCCGTAAGTCCTGTGTGTTGGCCAGAGATAGTCCAGGCGGTCTCCCCATGCCTGGCAATGTAAACTATCGAAAGCACTTGGTTCACACGTTCACTCGCCCCCCTTCCTTGCCACCATTCAAACGACGACTTCTCGTACCACTAGTCATGTGACGATTTCGTTAATTTTCAAGCGCATTACCTTTGCATTAGTGATTCATCGGCTACTTCGTTCTCAAGCTTTCGGCGTACGACATCTCAGAAATTTAAAATCTTTCTGCGCTAGTTCGTTTAGGCGTGCCTGCTTTCTGTTTGTGTTTCCACAATAATCATTCCGTTCTCAGTTTTGAATTTTCCGACTCCAGCAACAAATGATGAGTGGGTAACATCGCTGCACAACGACTGATGTTAAAAGGGCCATTTTCAACAGGTGATCCCGGGAGGATTGATGCCGAACTCAATCAAACCGGTATCGTTCGAGTGCTCGCCCGAAGGTGCTTACACCCAGCCATTGTCGCTTAGAGCAAGTGCAATCGCCGCTGCACCTTGGTTAGATTTTAATCTACCACGGAAGAGGAGGTCTGTTCTACCTCTTTCGTGTGAGAGCAGACGTTCGCGGCCCCCAATTTTTGATCGACGCTCATGTGGTGAGAATCTGGTAGAGATAATGAAGCTCTTCATCGACATCGTCCGGATCAGGAACTGGGCTCGCCACTTCCGTCCTTAGCGCTTCGCGATAAACGCTGACGCAAACGCGAAAGCCAGGTGCGCAACGTTGCCACCGGAACTCCAAATTTCTTTGGCGCGTGTTCTTGATTTGGCGGGGTCCGTCCGCTGCCGTCAGCAAACGGCCTTAGCACTTCAAGCGATTCGCATGTCGTGCAGCGACTAGCCTTCATGGGAGGAACGATGATTGCGTATTAGTCCGGGTCACGTCCAGCGCGAGCTTGGCGTTGGGCAGCAATTGAGAGCAAAGGTTAAGAATTAACTCTACGCGCGAAGCTTCTTGGATATCGTGGCAACGCGCTGCCCAAGAGCACTCGCGATGGCAAGATCTTCCTTCGTCGGCCGCAATTCGCCACGTGGGCCCGCGATGGTGGTTGCGCCATACGGCGTGCCGCCGCGCGCTTCGGTGTGAAGCATGCCGTCTGTGGAATACGGAACGCCGACAATAACCATGCCAAGATGAATGAGGGGAACCATCATCGTCAGCAGGGTGGTCTCCTGGCCGCCGTGCGTGGAACCGGTGGAAGTGAAGACCCCGGCCGGCTTGCCCTCCAGCTCGCCATTGAGCCATAAGCTGGCTGTGGAGTCAATCAGTTGCTTCATCTGCGCTGTCATGTTGCCGTATCGCGTTGGTGAGCCGAAGATGACTCCGTCTGCCTCCCGGAGATCGTCGATCGTGCAGACCGGAATATCGGCCTGCTGCTCACGGACCTTCACAATGAATTCGTTATCCGCGGTCTTCTGGATGACCTCCTCAAACTCCGCTACGCGGCGGAGAATCACCTCCGCGCCCGCCACGGACTTCGCGCCTTCTTCGACGGCACGGGCTAACTGAAGCACGTGCCCATACATGGAGTAATAAACGACAAGAATTTTCATGGTTGGATATTTTGATTTTTAGTTTCGGTTTTCGCTCTTGAGAAGGCGAGTCATACGCCTAACGAGAAAGAGATCACTCAGAGTTCAAGGTAGCTTATCGAAAAAGAGATAAAGGGCGGCAATTCGGCCCTCCCGGGCAATAATGAAATCAGTCCCGGCGTAAGCTGGCGCTTCGCCAGGGCGACCCGATACCCATTCGACCCGCCCGGCATCGCCCAATTCCTCGGGTTCGGCAATTGGCTGATATTGAAAGTCGGGATGAGGAGCCCTGATCGCGCCCGCGACGCGGTCAATCTCGTCGCGGCCACGGTGGGGGCCCGTTTTGGGGTCGTAGAATACGCCATCTTCGGCCCAGAGCTCGTCGATGGCCGCGCGCCGACGCGCAGGGTCGATTTCACCGAAGACGTCTTGAAGGTTGCGGGTCAGTAATGTCGATATGCTATAGGACATGGCTTGTCTCCTGGTCGGCATCGAGTATGGCTTACGTTGGCGGCCCCCGGTCAGCTTCGGCCGTTGGTTAGGCTGCAGCTCCGATCTAGGTTTGATCGAGAACCCTCCAGTCCTGCTCACCTGCCCACTGCTCGAAAGTATGCCACGTCACCTCTGGGAAATCGAGGCGCAGGCTTTTGATGTCGGCCTCATACCCCTTGGTATCGAACCACTCGAACATCCGAGCGGTGTCTTCGCTCTGGGCACGTAAGACGTCTGGCGGAAACCCTTCATAGCGGATTTCGCGGCCCGTGGCCTTGGACAGGATGGCCGCGGCCAGATTGCCCGTGAGCTCGTCACCGGCGATATCAAAGCGACGGCCGAAGACGGAGTCGCCGCGCTCAATCACCGCTGTCACGAACGCACCGATGTCGGCCACGGCAATTTGTTGCAATGAGCGGCTAGCGGGCAATGCCATCGCGAGCTTTCCTTGACGCAGGCTCGGGAGCATCCACGGCTGCAACAAATTCTCCATGAAGAAGACTGCCGCGACGATGGTATAAGGCACGCCCGAGGATTCAAGGTGCTTTTCGACCGCATATTTGCCGTCAAAATGCTCGATACCCGTTGCGCGATTTGCACTCGCGACCGAGCTGTAGACAAAATGAGGGACTTGCGCCGCTCTTGCAGCATCAGTCAGGGTGATGCCCTGAGCGGTTTCTTTCTCGGGACCATGTTCATAGGGTGTGCTCATCGCATAAACGGCGTCGGCGCCACGTACAGCGCGCACCAACGAATCACGGTCGGTAAAGTCGCCGACGGTGATTTCAACGCCTTGCTCGCGCAATCGGTTAGCTGCCGGAGAGGCGGGATTTCGTGTCAGAGCCCGAACTCGATGGCCTCGTGTCAACAACGCCTCGACGCAAGCGCCACCTTGATTACCAGTGGCACCGGTGACAAGCACAAGCTTTGGTGCGTCTGTTTTCATTGTCATTTCTGTCTTGTCTTTCATCGTTCAATCTCCTTCTGTTTGTGATTCAGTGTTGTACCTCCCCGGCTGCGAACACTTCGCTCCGGAGTACAGGCAACCGCCTCCACGCCATCTGCAAGCCCGGGCTCTGGCCAGGGGGTATCCAGAGCCTTCCAGCTGCGTCCTGCATTATCTGATCTGAAGAGGCCGCGGTTGTTGGCGGCGTAGATGACGCCTGGTTCGCCAGCATGAGTGGCAAAATGGCTTACCGTTGTGCCCTTCGCCTCCGGCAGTCCACTCATTGCCTGCTCCCATCGCTTGTGCCCTGTCCTCCGATAAACGTACGCCTCGGCCGAGCGCGGCCAATAGGCGGACCCGGGCCCGTCTGTTGCGGACACGATCACAGTATCTGGATCCGCCGGATCCACGGCAACGCCCACGAGGTAGCGGTGCTTCAATCCATCCTCGGGCGATCTCCATGAGTCCCCGGCATCGGTGCTTTCAAAGTACCCGTCGCCGGCGGCCGAGTAGATCCGCCCGGGTGCAAGCGAGTGCGTCACCGCCGTGTGCGTGTCGTGCGGACCGCCGCGAACACGATCACGCCAGGTCCGCCCGCCGTCGAACGTGCGCACGAGCGCGCCAGCCTCGATCGCGACGAACACGCGATCCGCGACGCTCACATCGGCTTCGATCCACCGAACATGATGCGTGTCGGGCCGTGGGGGAAAACTCCAGGTGTCAGCTGAAGGGAGCGCGCGCAAGCCGGCGAGGTCCACCCAGCTGTCGCCGCCGGTATCGGAGCGAAACACCGCACTTGGTTCGGTGCCGGCATAGACGATACCGAACCCTTCAGCACGTTCCGCGGGATTCACGGCGATCGCCGTGATGGCGCCGTGCTCGATCCCCGGTCCGACCGGTTCCCAAGTCCGGCCGCTGTCGTGGCTTCGGAAGAGACCGGCATCAGCAGTTCCGCAATACACACGCGTTGGGTCGCGGGGGTCGACCGCGACACAATCGAGCGATCGTCCGCCCAAGTGTTCTTCGACGCTCCAGGTGGAAGCGCGCCGAGCGATCAACAGTGCCGCTTGTGTTACGACTACGATGCTGACCATGACTCAATCTCCTTCTGTTTGTGGTTCAGTGTTGTTCAATTCAATGCAGCCCTAGTTCCTAGTATTGTTAATTTCTGCGCGGAGCTTCTCAACTATCGTCAGCGTTGGGTCGAACGCTTAACGGCGGAATCGAAGTCAGGCAGCACGCCTATTTGCTTCAGCATAATGTTGAGCGCGGGGTAGCAGTCGAATCGGTCGATCTTGCCGTCCCTAATATAGAAGAAATCCGCGCACGGAATGTCGACCTTTGCGCCTGTTGGCTGGATCACCCCGGCGGGCGTGTCCATCGGGCCGCGAAAGGTTCCTTGAATGGACAACTCAACGGCGACGACGTCGCCGAGAACATTGACCCGATGAAGTTCGCGGTAAACGTCGGGAAAGTAATTTGCAAAGCCGAGTACGAGGTCTCCTAGATGCTCGCCTCGATATGAAGCTTCGCCGACGACATTGTTAAACACGCCATCCTCGGTGAAGCTACCAATCCAACCGGGGATGTCCAGAACGCTTCCCTCGGCCGTGCGATAGGCGTTTCGGACGATTGCTTCGTTGTCGTAGGTCATTTGAGACTCCCTTCTTGTGATTGCCAGCTAATCTTTTGCCGTGGCTTGCTTGATTTCGATTTCCGCTTGAAACCAATCGCCCCAGTCATCTCCGTGCACAGATCCACGCTCTTGCCAAAGTTCGTAAGCGCGTTGAGCGATTTGTTCCTCGTGGTTCGCGTTCGAATTCAGAGTGGGGACCAATTTCGTTTTGCTGTGGTTTCTTTTCTTCATCGTAACGTCGCCTTTTTCCTTTCCGTGGTTCCATTTCCGTTGCTGATTCGCAGGACAATTTTTCCGTTAATGTGACCCGATTGACTAAGCTCCTGCGCGCGACGCGCTTCGCTCAGCGGGAGGATGCGATTGATCACCGGCGCGAGCTTGCCTTCATCGATGAGCTTTGCGATTTCGGCGAGCTTGGCGCCATCGGGCCGGCTTTGGACCATTGCTCCGCGCGCGCTGACGGCTCTTCCTTTTTCCTGCGATGGCGGTTGCACAAGTGAAACCAGGATTCCGCCTTTCTTTAAAACTTTCCAGGAACGTTCCTGCGTGTCGCCGCCGATCGGGTCGAGAGCGATGTCGATCTTGCGCGCGACATCTTCGAATTTTTGCGTCTGGTAATCGATCACCTCATCAGCGCCGAGTTCGTAGACCAACTCATGATTTCTCGCTGACGCTGTCGCTATCACGTATGCGCCTTTCCCCTTCGCGAGTTGCACCGCGAAATGACCGACACCGCCGGCGCCGCCGTGAATAAGCACCCGTTGACGCGGCTGCAACTGCGCTGTTTCGAACAGCGCATTCCAGGCGGTGACCGCGGCAACTGGAACTGCCGCCGCTCGAATGTGATGGAGTGACTTCGGCTTCAACGCGAGTTCTGGCTCGCTGACTGCAACGTATTCGGCATACGCGCCGCCCTTCGCTGGATTCAGCAGCGCGAACACCTCGTCGCCCTTTTTGAATCTCGTGACATCGGGACCAACCTCTTCAATAACACCCGACACGTCCGATCCCGGAATCCACGGGAACGAAACTGGAAATATCTCCTTCACGAGGCCGCCGCGAATTGCCGAGTCCACTGGATTTACGCCGGCTGCGTGAACCCGAATTAGCACTTCGGTCACCGCGGCGACCTGCGGCCGCGGCAAATCCTCAGACTGCAGAACTTCTGGCCCACCGTATTTGTGAATGCGAATTGCTTTCATGGTTTTTCCTGCCCCAATGGGCGAATTCTCTTCGGATCTAGCGCCTGTGTGTTTGATAATCGCTTCGGTTGTTTCGCTCATATTCTTTTCCTCGTTCATTCGTTACGCTGGTGAAACGACGCGCGAGTTCCGGCGCAGCGGCGCAGGTTGCGTTTCGACTCGCGCCTGAAAGATTCCGGCGAACGCCGATCTGACGCTTGCGAACACAACGCCCCAAAGAATTGCGACGAGAACCGCGAGCCCAAGGCCAGCAGGATTCATCAAAACGTGAAATAGCAAAATGTTCACGATGATCGCAGCAAGGATCGTCAACGCGAGCGGCACGAACCGATTAAGCAGGAGCAAGACGCCCGAAATTACCTGGAGCGCGAAAATGGGCACCAGATAGTTCGAAACGAACAATGCTCCGAAGAATCGTGCCGCGACCCCGCTGGGCGGAGGCATCGGGATGAAGTGAAGAAATCCGTTGAGCCCGAAGACCAGAAAGATCAGTCCCAACAGGAACCGACTGACGTTAGTTAAGATTTTCATGCTGATACGATCCGTCCGGTATGCCGATCTTGTGAAGGTCCATGTTTCTTGCCTCAGCCAAGCCAAAAGGCATACTGGTCTTGGAGTGGAACTGAGGCATTTGCGTTACTTCGTGGCAGCGGCGGAAGCGGAAAACATTTCCCGCGCGGCGTTGAAGCTCCATGTTTCGCAACCGGCGCTCGGCCGTCAGATTCGCGATCTCGAGGATGAAATTGGATTTTGTTTACTCGAACGCACCGCCAAATCCGTCCGACTGACTGATGCTGGACGAGCGTTTCTCCGTGATGCGCGCGCGCTGTTGCAGCAGGCGGATGAGGCCGTCAAAAAGGCGCGAGCGGTTGCGCGCGCAGAGCCTGGCGAACTCCAGGTCGGCTACTCACCGACGCCATTGGCTGAAATTCTGCCGAAAACCCTGCGAGCATTTCAGCAGGTGATGCCAAGCGTTCGCGTCAGATTGCGCGATTGGAGCAATAATGAAATTCTTGATGGGGTACGCGATGGCCGGCTTCAACTCGGATTGATCGTTCTTCCCCCGAAGGCTAATGCACTCCGCGACCTGCGATATGAAGAGTTGTTTCACGAACGCGTTTGCGTGGTGGTGGCGCCGCAGCACCCGTTTGCCCGCCGCCGCGCCATTCCGATTACCGAGGTTGCGGCCGAACCGTTGATCGGGCTCACGCACGAAGACTATCCGGAGTATTATGATTATCTCTCGATCATCTTTTCGAAGGTGAAACAGAAACCGCGGGTGGTAGAGGAATACGAAAGCATGTCTGGCATTATGTCGGCCGTCGAAGCGGGAACCGGCGTCGCCATTGGTGCGGACGTCTTTGGTTACAGTTTCGGAAATCGCGTGAAGCCTTTGCCCCTCATTCCCGAGCCGAAACCAATCTCAGTCGGCATCGCCGGAACAAAGGGACGACTTAGTCCAGCGGCCGAAAAGTTCTGGCAATGCGCGAAAGGAGTGGTGTCCCAAAAATAGCCTTATTAGCTCGCTGTATGTTTGTTCCTTTTTGCTCTATTCTGCTGGCTCGAATATAATCCGGGTTCAGCCCTGACTCACGGGACCAAACAAAGGAGCTCTATGCCATTTGAAAAATTCGAGGACGTTGGAACTATCGATAATGAGCGGCGAAAGGCCATCGCGAAATCGATCCGTATTATCAGCGTTAGAGAACTCAAGAAGCTTGGTGAAGAGATGTTTGATGAGCCTGATCGACCGTGGCGGCAACAGTTCCTTCAGTTTATAGCGGAACATCCGGGTGCCACTTTTTATCACGCGTCAGCAGGTGAAGGCGTCATTTTCGTTTACTCTCGCGACGGAGACAAAGGCTTGTGGTATCTGCCGGGGAGCGGCATAGGACCCTTGTCCGGTGGAGGTCGGCAGCTGATGAAAGAAGCGATCGCGGCAGGCCATTGAACCTTGACTGAACGGCGCTTTCTCTGGTAATGGGCATGCGAAAGCACGAAACCGCATTCTGTTCATTCAAAACGTTGGGTGGATCCAGAACGATCGGAAGATCGAGAACCCTGAGCCTGCGAATAGCTTGCCGAACGTTTCCATGATTTTCGTCTTGCTGGTGAAAAACCTCTACGATTTGGCCTCCGACCGATAAGCCTCGATACAGGCGTGTCGGGAATCGAATATCCGGTTCTCCCCGATTAACTGCACCAACCCCATCCGCTCAAGATCCCCATGAGGTCCAACTTGGAGTCGAGACAGCGCGAGGACGACGCCTGCCTTCGCCAAATCCTGGTGCAAGTCCATTACGGCTCGACCGGCGCTAAAATCCAGATCGGTAATGGCGCTACAATCGATGGCCAACCAGTGTACGGGCGTTGGCGAATCGTTCACTAGTTTGCGTATCTGTTGCGCGAAAAATCCGACATTGGCATAAAAGAGATCCGACCCGAACCAATACATGATCATGCCCGGCACGATCATCCGGCCCGGCACGGCCTTCTCCACTTTCCAATGATCCACTTGATCCTGAACCACCACCCCGGTGTGAGGGCGGTAACTACGTCGGACGTGTTGCAGCAGTGAGAGTATAACCGCAAGGATGATACCTTCTTCCACGCCGACAAACACCACGGTCGCCGCCGTGACCAGGGCCACTATGAATTCCTTGGGCGCTTTCCGGTAAACCTCGATGAGGCCGCGATGGTCCACCAGTTTGACGCCGATCATGAAAACGATGGCGTTGAGAACGGCATTCGGGAGAAAGCTCAAAGGTTTCGTTAGGAACAGGAGCACCAGCAGAACGACCGTGGCGGTGGTGAGTTGCGACCACTGGCTGCGTCCTCCCGCCGCGTCCACCATCGCAGTTTTAGTGGGACTGCCGTTGACAACGAACGTTCCGCTGCAACCAGCGGCCGCATTCGCCAACGCTAACCCCACGAGGTCCACGTTCTGGTTGAAATCGTCCCTGTAGCGCAGCGCATAAGCGCGCGCCGTCGCGGCGCTTTGCGCCAAAATCACGACGAAACAGGAGAGCGCAATCGGCAACACCAGCAATACGTCGCTCCAGGTCATCTCTGGCAATCCCAATCGCGGCAAGCCGCTGGGAACTTCTCCGACCGTCCCGACGCCATGGTCGCTCCAATGAAAATACGCGCTGGCTGCGGCCATCGCGATGACCGCAAGCAGCGCCGCCGGAAATCGTGGTGCTAACACTTCGAAGCCGACGATGATGCCCAGAACGGCCAGCGAAATGAGCAAGATCGCGATGTGAGTGTCCGGCACGTGCTGAAATGTGAACAGCATCTGTTGAAGGAATCCGTGCCCGCTCTTCTCGATGCCCAGCATTCCGTGCAGTTCGCCGAGGGCGACCTGAACGCCGACGCCCGACAGGAAGCCGACGAGGACGGTTCGTGACAGGAAATCTGCAAGAAATCCCAATTTAAAGAATCGCGCTACCAGTAACATCCCACATGCCACCAGGGCAACCAGACTCGTCAATGCGACATATTTCGGCGTGTAAGCGACGAACGACAACGCGGTCAAGCCCGCAGCCACGATCGCGGCCGTTGCCGAGTCGGCGCTGACGACGAGATGCCGCGATGAGCCGAAGACCGCGAACGCCAGCACCGGGAGCAGCAGCGTGTAGAGCCCGGTGATCACCGGCGTCCCGATGATCTTGGTGTAACCCATGACCTCGGGGATACCCAGCGCCGCAAGTGTGATGCCGGCCACGATGTCGGAGCCTAAGGGCGATTTGTCGAAGGGCAGCAGGCCCTGCAACGCCGGCAGACGCCGTAGCGGCTTGCTCCATTCGTGTTTATCGGCGCTCACAGTTGTCGGTGCATACTTCTACCGTTACTCCGTTGGCAAGCGCTTGCTTCGTTCTCGCCTTGTCTGCCTGCTTGGTGAATTCAAGTGTATCGTTCGGATCAACATCCTTGCGACGAAAATCTTTAACTCTGCTGACCCAAAATTGGCTTGGCGAGGTGCCGCGCTACTGTGATGATTTCTTTTGTTTTCACATGCTTCGCAAAAATGCGTTCATGGGTTTTTGAAAGTCGAGATTCGTGAGATCAGCAGGGGAAAAAGTGCAACCAGCAAAAGAACTCCACTAACAAGTTGAGAGATCACGACAAACTGACCATAGCCGGGGTTCGGCGAGTAGTCTGTGAAACCCAGGATAAAGAAGCTGATGTAAATGGCATCTAGGGGCGTTTTGCTGGAGGGAAACACTCCCGTTCCAACATACAGGCCAGCAAAGCCAGAAATAACGGCCACAAAAAGTAGCAAAACGACGAGCAGGCCGGTGGTCTTTAGAGGAAAAAAAAACGTGATCCAGGAGTGCTTATCCAGAAAGCCCTCGTCGTCTGATCGAAGCGCCGCCAGTAGCAATACAATCAAAAGGTATAAGTCCGAAATTACAATGACGATCCACGCTAGCATTCGACAAACCACAAAAATGGAGGTCAGACCAGCTGCTGAAACCAAAAAGGTGATTAGCACGAGGACAACATGCTGTTTAGTTTCTTTGCTCATAGTGAACTTGAGAAATTTACGCTGTTGCTTGTGCCAGAAATTCCGACGCTAATAGTGCGTGCAGGCACGACTCATCCATGGAGATCGCCGTTCGACTCCAATGCCTCCACGCAATCCGCCAGCTCGTAGTATTTCACAATAATGCGGCAATGCGCGCAACACGATCGTGACGCCTAGGCGCTTATGATCGGCTCTCCGACAAAAGTAAAAACTCGATCGGATTCAACAGACTCGCTCCGCATGAACGCGTTTAGCTTTCGTACTTAAAAGAGAGTTGTAATCGCGTACGGTACTCGATCACTTTGCCGTCCTCGATCTTCACATCCATCTTCACCACCTCAGCAATGCGTAGATCACGCAGTGTGCCAGCGGCGGTCTGCACCGCCTTCTTTGCCGCATCTTCCCAGGAGTGCCCGCTCGTGCCGATTACTTCCGTTACTCTGTAGACTGAATCTGTAGATTTACCTTGTTTGGCCATAATGTTTCCTTTCTATCTTTGCCTAGACTTTCTTGAGAGAAATATTTTATGCAGGCGACGGCACAACGCGAAGAGCAAGTTTCATCAGCGGTAATTGATCTCAATTTTGGCAGGGCTACGGTTTTTCGCTGTGGGCACGCAAGCCGATCCGCGACCATCTTTGCAAACAGAGACGCGGATCAAGGTGGCAACGCAAAACGGCGATCTTGTGCGCATTAGTCACATGGAAGATTCTTTGCCGAAAATGTTGGACTTCTGGACAGCCCGCGGGAGATGCACACGGCTGAGTCAATCTGCAAGGTACCAGCTGATCCTTACTTCGAGCTGTCGATGATCTGCTGCGCGTTCCTGATCGCGGACTCGTCCGGCGCTTTGTCTTTCTTCAGGATGTCAATCGCCTTTTGCGCCGAGGCAATGGCTTCTTTCTTGTTGCCAAGCCTCGCTTGAATCTGCGCTTTCTTGTAGTGCATGAAGTAAGCGTCTGGGTTCTTCTCCAGCGCCTGGTCGATCCACCTCGCCGCCTGGCTCATGTCCTTGTTGTTGTCGTAGTAAAAGGCTGCGGCCTGATAAGCGGTGCGCGGATCGAGCGGAGTTTTTGCGTTAACGGCTGCATCGAGTTGCTTGCTTACCTGCTCGACATCGTCCGTGGTCAACTTCACCGGCACGCGCGTTTTATCCCAAAGGAAATTAAGTGTTGCGGAAGCGCCTTTCACATCATCCAGCTCGATGGTGAACGTCTCGATTGTGACCGGAATTGGTTCCGGCTTTGCCGTGAAGCGCACGGCATCGTTCTCCTGCTTATAATCGGCCGTGCTCTGCACCTTCGCGTCCTTGGAAATGATGATGGTCCACTCGTCCGGGGTCGGAATCGTGAAGAGTGCGTACTCACCGGCCGGGATCTGCTTGCCGCCGAGCGTTACCGGGTGGCTAAACTTAATTTTGGTGACCGCGTTGGCGCCCGTGCGCCAGAGCTTACCATACGGTACAAGTCCGCCGAAGATCTCGCGGTTGTTCTTGTTTGGACGCGAATAGTCCACCTCGACATCGGTCAAACCGACACGCTGTTTTACCACTGAGTGCTGGCTGGCAGCGGGGAACTCTATTTTTTTCTCTTCCGCCGCCCGCAAACTGCCGGGTAGGAGCGGTTCCGTCACGAAGGGAAGTGCGAACAAAGCGGACAGGAGAAGCGGACGAAGACGTGAAGATGTGATCATAATGTGCGGAATATTTTCGACATGCCGATTTCGGCGGAGAAGATACTGCGAAGCGGGAAGAGTCAAATCGACTTCTTCCAGCCTTAGCCTTTCCGTCGAATCAATTTCAGGTTTTTGCGTTCTCAAGATTTGGCGATTCCACATGAACGATTAACCGAGATTGTTGTCGTCGCTTTGAACAGCGCGTTGCGCCGCTTCAGATAAGGAGCAATGAGCCGAAAGACGCTACAGGCCGAGAGGATCGTTGCGGAGACGTGAAGCTTCCAACCCTGTTTCGAAAACCGATTGGCGCGAAGCAGCGCATTTTCGCTGCTCGATATAGCGCCTCACTTCCCCATGATGAGTGCCATCGCATCGAACCCTTCGTCTTGCTGGAAACCGGCCGCCGCGACGGTCCCATCGCTCAGGGTTGACACTCCGAAAAGCGCGTTCTTGAAAGTGCCCGGGTTTGCGCTGCCGATGATCTTCCAGCTCGTGCCGTCCCAGTGCTCGGTCAGGGTGTCCCAACTACCGAGGCTCGCGAAGTTAAACCCGACCGCCCAGATGTCGCTGGCCGAGATAGCCGCGATCCCACTGAGAAAGCTGTCCAGGCCCGGACTGTGCGTCGGGTCGGGGCTGGAGACGATGCTCCAGCTCGTGCCATCCCAGTGCTCGATCGCGGCTCTCCTGTGCAGGTGGTGATTGAAGAAGACGCTTACGGTCCCCACAGCCCAGACATTGGTCGGGGAGAGCGCCGTGACCGACGCGAAGTCAAGTAGCGTATTGGGGTTTATGAGGCTCCAACCCGTGCCGTTGAAATGCAGGACCGCCGGGCCCGAGAAGGGAGCCCCGAAGATTGTGCTCGCAGTGCCCACGGCCCAGACGTCGTTGCTGGCATCGGCCGAGACAGCGTTGAGGCTGACGCCTGTGAAGGCGGGGCTGGAGACGAGGCTCCAGCTTGTGCCGTCCCAGTGTTCGACCCCGGCGTTGCTGCCGTTGCCCCCCACGACCCAGACGTCGTTGCTGGCGTGGGCGGAGATAGCTGCGACGCTGACGCCTGTGAAGGCGGGGCTGGAGACGAGGCTCCAGCTCGTGCCGTCCCAGTGCTCGACCAGGGCTCCCGATGGGCTCAACCCGACCGCCCAGACGTCGTTGCTGGCTGCGCCTGCCACGCCAAGGAGTTCCGCATTGCCGGAGGGCAGCGGGGGGGTCGGGACGATACTCCACCTCGTCCCATCGAAGTGCTCGGCTAGCGTGGAATCAACTACCGGCGGCGCGGGCACCTGGTCACTGAAACCGACGGCCCAGATGTCGTTGTCGGCGATCACTGCGGTCGCTAAGAGTTGCCCGTCGATCTGCGGGCTAGAAACAGCATGGAGGCCGGCGTTAGCTGTCGCCACGACACTAGCAGCGAATAATATCGCTAATACAAGGGTGCGTATCGTTTTGAACTTGGGGCTGAGTGACCGCGAACAATTAATGCTCGCCGCGATCATGCCGGTTTTACAAATGGTGAATAATCTGGCTGCGGCTTGACGTATCAACTTCATACACCGGAATCGCTCCGACGTGCGCCGCTCGCCGCACGGCAACAGTTACAACGTTGTTACTTTGACGGAACCCAGCCCACCGAATGGCAGCGCATCGGAAATTAGATCGACGCCGCGATGATCTTTGCGGCCTATTCCGACACGACTTATCAGTTCAGCGAAAGAATTCTCGGCTTCAAGGCTTAGTCCGCGAATTTTGCAGGTAACGGGCACGCTTTCGGCTTCACTTCTCCGGGATGCCTCCTATTTTGATAATTCGCTGTCACAAGCTCTCCGATGGGAACTGAAAAATCCGGCCGGCTCCGACGTGTTCTGGGTGTTGGTTTCGGTCTCGCAGTCAGTGTGGGCGCTACAATCGGGGTGGGTATCCTCCGCACCCCAGGTCTAGTCGCCGGACAGGTTCACACGGCATCCACGATTCTTTTCTTATGGACCGCTGCAGGGCTGTACACACTTCTGGGTGCAAGCTGCCTAACCGAGTTAGGCACCATGCTCCCGCAAGACGGTGGGTATTACGTTTACGTACGCCACGCTTTCGGTAACACGGTGGGATTTGCCGTGGGCTGGACCGACTGGCTCACGTATTGTTCGGTTCTTGCTTATGTCTCGATCGCGATTGCCGAGTTCATCGCGGTCTTGGTGCCACCCATCACCAGTGCCGTCCGATTAGTCGCCATCTTCATCCTTATAGCTGTTGTGGTACTGCAGTGGATGGGAATCCGCGTCAGCAGTCAGTTTCAAGAGATGACCACATCACTCAAGTGCCTCGCGTTTTTCGCTCTTATTGTGGCGTGCCTCTTAGTGCCCGCTCGTCGATACGCATCGGAAGGTGGCCTAACGCCAGCGATGACGTTCAGCGGACTAGTCATCGCCTTGCAAGCGATCGTGATCACGTACGGCGGTTGGCAAAGCCCGTTGTATTTTACGGAGGAAGATCGCGATCCGTCACGCAATCTTCCTCGAACGATGATCGGCGGTGTGTTGTCGGTGATCGTTATTTATCTGTTAGTCAACGTTGCGTTGCTAAACGTGCTACCGATGTCTGGGCTTGCTAGCGCAACTCTACCCGCGGCCGATGCCGCGCATATCATTGCAGGTCTACGCGGACGCGATTTCATCACAGTCTTGTCAGTGGTCTCGCTCGTACCTGTGTTGAATGCCATCATGATGATAGGGACGCGCATCATCTTCGCAATGGGCCGTGATCGGTTGTTCTGGTCACGCACTTCGACTGTAAACGCCGGTGGTACACCCGGTGGCGCGATGCTGTTGACTACTGCGATTGCTGCCGGCCTTATCGCGACTGGGACATTTCAACGACTCGTCGCGATGACCTCATTCTTTTTAGCCGCCAACTACTCTCTTTGTTGCCTCGCCCTCATTGCCTTGCGCTATCGAGAACCGGAGGCACGGCGACCGTACCGGGCTTGGGCCTATCCGTGGTCGGCCTGGATCGTCGCAGCTGGCGCTGTGATCTTTTTGGTTGCAACCCTGGTAGGAGACACTTTTAACGGGCTCGCAGCGATTGGATTGTGTGCAGTCGGTCTCATTGGGCGCGCGGCGCTCACGCCCAGGACTACATAGATCACATCATCAAGTCGCCGCCGTTGATGTCTAGGGACGCGCCGGTGATGTAGCCGGCGGCTTCGGAGGCGGCGAAGCAAATCAAATTGGCGACTTCGAGCGCGGTGCCAAGGCGGGGCACGGGATAACTCGCGGCGAGACGTTCGAGCAACTCGTCCGAGGCATGTTCGCGCGTCAGTTCGGTATAGATCATGCCAGGGCAGATGGCGTTCACGGTGATGCCGAACTTGCCGAGCTCCTTCGCGGCCGCGCGCGTCAGTCCGAGGAGTCCGGCCTTCGATGCGGTATAGTGAGCACCGCCGAGCGTGCTCACCATCCGGCCACCGGAAGACGAGATATTAATGATGCGACCGTAGTGCTGGGCGCGCATCGCCGGAAGAACGGCTTTCGTCATCAAGAACGGTGCAGTGAGGTTGACCTCGATCGCTCTGCGCCATTCCTCGGCGGTGAGATCGGGGAAGCGTGTCGACAGCGGAAGCGCGGCGTTATTGATAAGGATGTCGATCCGTCCGAAGCGTTCGAGCGTGCGTCGCGCGATCTCGTCGGGGATGCCGTCTGCCGCGACGTCGCCCGGCACGGCGAAGGCGCGCTCGCCAATTTTCTTCGCCGTCGCCTCGGCGCGCTCGCGGTCGCGGACGTTCACCGCCACTGAGGCGCCGCGCTCGTGCAGGCGCGCTGCGGCAGCCCGCCCGAGGCCGCGCCACGCACCGGTGACAACGGCAACGCGCCCATCAAAATCACGGTTTTCCATCAGTCTATTGTTTCACCGGCAAGTACACGGCGGTAGAGCGCTTCGTACTTGGGGAGAATGCGATCTGCGGAGAATTTATTGAGCGCGCGATTGCGGCTTTGTTCGCCGAGTTCTCGCGCCAGGTCCGGGGATTCAACCAACTCGTCTAAGCCGGCAGCAATTGCGGTTACATCGCCGAAAGGATATAAAGGAGACGCGTCTCCTATGACTTCGGGAATGCCGCCGGCGCGGAAGGCGATGACTGGTTTCCCGTAAAACATCGTCTCAAGAATACTCAAACCGAAGCTTTCGTATTCGGATGTGTAAAGACCCGCATCCGCCGCCTGTAAATACTCATCCACCACGGCTGTGTTTTGCCGAACAATGACAGAATCCCGAATTCCTAACTGATCGAGCATTGGCTCGTAAGGATCAAAAGGCCCGCCAGCTAAAATAAACAATCGAAGGCGCTGGCGGTTTTTCGACTCGGCAATCGTGCGGAGCAGGAGATCGATTCGTTTCACGGACCGCAAGCTCGACATGTGCAACACCAGAAATTCGTCCGTTAGACCGAGGTCGCGGCGAACTTCCTCTCGGCTTCGCCTGGGCTTATTCGGAGTGAAAAAATTTGGAATCACTTCGATTGGTCTTTTCAAACGGAAGATGTCCTGCGTTTGATTCCGAAGACTTTCTGAAACTGCTGTCACCGCATCGGAATGCACGAGGGCATGCTCGATGGCGGTGCGATAATCTGGGTCCTGGCCCAGTAGAGTCGTGTCGGTTCCATGCAAAGTCGTGACGAGACGCGGAGCTGACGGACCTAACATCTGCGAGGCCAAACACGCGGCGAGTGCGTGCGGCACCGCGTAATGCACATGAAAAAGATCGAGTTGCTGCGAACGCGCCACCTCCGCCATTTTCACTGCGAGCGGCAGAGTGTAATCGGGCGACGGAAACAAAGGGTTATGCGCAACGTCCACTCGATGGAAATGAAGATTATCTTGCGGCAAATCCAGCCGAACGGGTTGAGCGTAACTAAAAAAGTAAACTTCGTGACCGCGCCGCGCCAACTCGGACCCGAGAGCTGTCGCTAAAATCCCGCTCCCGCCGATCAACGGAAAACACGCAATTCCAATTTTGAGCGGCGCCGATTTCATGACAACTCGGTGTAAGCTTTACCGGAATCGGAAATGTCGTCGCGCCTGACGAACTTCACCTCAGGCGCATCGGCCTTGTTGATGTAATGCTGCTCGCTCGCGCCGGCGATGTAATGGGTGCATCGAATCACCGATTGCATCCATAGAAAACGCGTGTCGCGGGTCGGGCTGATTTGCTCCGGACCAAATTCTCCCGCGGGAATTTCCAAAAACCGATCGCCTCCTTTGTGTAGCAAGAATTTCCCGTCGCGATAGCGCGCGCGAACAATTTCTCCCTCGTACTGCGCATCGACAAAATAGTCTGAAACTGCCGCAGCACGCGCCCTGAAGTTGGCCGCGCTCGATCGTTCCACCCGAATTCCGTCGAGCAAGCCCATTCGCGTGTACATCTCGAGGCAGAAGTTGGCGACGTTCGAAGCTTCAGTCTCCTTGAAATGTGCGACCAGAAATCGAGAGACGTAACGCGGAAGTTGGCGCGCAGTTTTCTCCTGCCATCCCGGGAGTACGCGTTTTGCGTAGAGCGGTGAAAACTGCTTTTGAATCCGATTCTCGAACTGAAAGTTTAAAGCTACTTCGTCGTTGGTGTGTTGGTCTCGCAAAATCGTAAGCGTCTCGCGCGGGTCATGATCGCTGTCGTGAAGGAAAAAGACGATTTCTCCGCCAATTTCCTCTTGGAGATGTCGAGCGGTCAGAATTTTAGCAACCAAATATCTTTTTGGAAAAAATCCGCACGGTTGCTGGCCGAAACAGACAATCGGTTGATTCATGGCTCAGAACCAGCTTCATGCTCCGGCAGGAGTTTCTGCGCTGCGAAAGATAGTTTGCTGCAGGATTGGCGCGACGATTAGTACGGCCGCGCACCCAATGAAATTATACCAGAGATAACCTATATTGGTCGTTGCGAAGAGAACGAGCACGAGGGTTTGTGCAACGAGCGCGGCGAAAAACGCCGAGGACCCGGTGACTCGACGAATAAAGAACGCTGCCAGGAACAGACCCAGTATGCTGCCGTAGAACACCGAGCCCAGAATGTTGCCGGCTTCGATGAGATTCTCGACCAAGCTGGCAAATGAAGCGACGCCGATCGCAATCAAACCCCATGCTGCTGTCAGCGCTTGCGCGGCGACGACATAATGATGGTCACTCGCGTTCGGTCGGATCAACGGCCGATAAAAATCGATCGCCGTAGTGGAACCGAGAGCATTCAGAGTTGCTGCCGTCGCTGACATGGTCGCGCACAAGATTACTGCGATGAGTAGTCCGACAATTCCATGCGGCATCTGTTGAAGAATAAAAGTGATGAATACGTAATCCGATTCCTTGCTTTTTGGATCTACGCCCGCTTGCGCAAGGACCGCCTTCGTTCGATCGCGTAAGTCGCTCGCCTGCGCTTCGAGTGTCCGCAGCTGGTTCATCGCGGCGTCGCGCTCGTTTGACGACGCAGTGGAAAGAACACGAATGGCAGCGCGTTTTTGGGTGAACACCTCATCAAATTCCTTCTGCAACTCCGTTAACTGCGAGGCATACCCGTTCTGCAACGCACGCTCGTACGCAGGTTGATTGAAATAAACCGGCGGCTTTTCGAATTGGTAGAACATGAAAACAATCGCGCCGAGCAGCAGAATGCAAAATTGCATCGGCACCTTCACCACTGCGTTAAAGAGCAATCCGAGCCGACTCTCTCTGAGCGAGCCGCCCGCAAGATATCGTTGCACCTGCGATTGGTCCGCGCCGAAATAGGATAGGGCGAGAAAAAAACCGCCGATCAGGCCGGACCAAAATGTATATCGCTTGTGCGGATCGACAGAGAAAGTGACCGCCTCCAGCTTGCCCATTTTGCCCGCAACCGACAGCGTGTTTTGAAACGAGAGATCGGGCGAGAGTTTGTAAATGGCGACCGCGAATGCGATCGCCATGCCGACCAAAATCACGATCATCTGGTAGCGTTGCGTGATGCTTACAATTTTGGTGCCACCAACAACGGTGTAGATAATGACCAGTCCGCCCGCGAGCCAGATGGTCAGGTTCAAACGCCACCCGAGCAACGCGGAGAGAACAATGGCCGGCGCGTAGATCGTGATTCCAGCCGCGATGCCCCGTTGCACGAGAAACAGAAATGCGCCGAGTAACCGCGTCTTTCGATCGAATCGCTCGCCGAGGTACTGATAAGCCGTGTAAACTTTCAGCCGCTGATAGATCGGAACGAAGACCACGCACACAACAATCAGCGCCAGCGGTTGCCCAAAATAGTTCTGGATAAAACCAATGCCGCTCTCATATGCCTGGCCCGGCATCGAAAGAAATGTAATCGGCCCAGCCTGTGTCGCGAGAACCGAAAGTCCAATCGTGGCCCAACCGATACTCGCATCGCCTTTTAAATATTGACGCAAAGAGGCGCTTCCGCGGGTTCGCCAAAGGCCGTAAAGGGGGATCGCCAGAATTGTGGCGATGAGAACAAAGTAATCCAGCCGGTTCACGAAAACCGGATGGTGAAGAGGTAGAGGAGGACCACCTCAACAGCGAAAAGCGAAAGCGCCAGGCTATATGCCTTGCGCCACGAGCGCGCATCGGGGTTGCTATCGCGTGCGTTCATTTTCCCAAAGACAACATGTTCGCAAATAATCGATAGGCTCCCGGGACGCCGGCCGGCAACTGCCGAAACCATGAATAACTCGTGTACACAAAGAAACCTTTGCCAGACTTCGCAACCAGCAGACCACCGTCGAGCGGCTTTTCCTTTGGATCGTTGCACGACAGGATCGGCGTCCAGGCGGGATCCCACTTGCTAGGAAAATAGAGTCCGCGTTCCTGAACCCATCCTTCGAAATCTTTCGATGTGATTTTGTTTGGCGACGTCATGAGCGGATGATTCGGCGCCAGAATGCGCACCTCCGCATTTTCGTCAGTGACGCGGGCATGTGAAATTTCCAACGGATACGGCCCCAGTTGGTTCGTCCTAAGCTCCGCCAGAGTATTGTACTGCGCGATCACAACTCCGCCCTGTTTTACGTAATCAAATAGCTCCGGCAACCAGTTGGAAATTCGGTCCTGCGTGTTATAGGCGCGGATACCCAGCACTACGGCGGAGAACTGCGCGAGGTTCTTCGCCGTGATTTCCGGTTCGCTCAAGATCTTCACCGAGTAACCGATTTGTCTCAGGCTTTCCGGAACATCATCACCGGCGCCGGGAATGTAACCGATGCGATTGCCCTTGTTCCGGATATCGGCGCGAACAAGTTTAGCTTCTGCAGCCGGCATCAGCGTCTGAACGCCGATGTGCGGATACGAAATGCGCACGCGCTCGAAGGAATAGTCGTGACCCTCGATCGAAATGATGGCTCGCAACGTACCTTCGTTATTTTGGTCCGGTGGTTTGACGGTGAATGTGCCTGTCGTCTCGGCATCGGCTGACTTCAAATCTATCGGCACAGACGCCGGAGAGACTTCCCATCGCTGCGGCACAGCGAGTTTAAGTTCACCTTTTACAGATCCCGTGGCCGTGGTCACGTGTACTGAAACACGTTTCGGCTGGTTCGTCGGAAATATGACCACGCTGTCCGCGACGTTCGCGAACGCAGGTGGCGCAATAACCAATGCTTGTCGCACTTCGCCTGCCACCGGGTCGACCGTGCGATACTTCGTGTTCACAATGTATCGCACCTCCTGGCCGTTCACCTGGAAAACTATTTCGACCGGAAGAGCAGGGGGATTTTCAGGGAGACCAATGAGCTTTTGATCGTCGACGGTGAAGGTGCCGAGCGTCCCAGGTTTGCGAAGCCAGTACGGCTGCGAATAAGGAGCGTTTTCCGGGATCTTGCACGACAGATCCTTCGTAACGAGTTCGTTCGCTGGAAGCGCCGCATCAATTTTCAACGACGCGCCGGTGTTGGGACATCGTATTTCCTGAAGTGTAACTGGAACAGTCGACCGGTTGATTGCGTCCAGCTTGATTGTCGCAGTTTGTCCTGGCGTGAACGTTTCCCTCGCTGTTGACGCTTCGACATGCAAGCCGAGACACGCAGCGATGATCTTGTCCAACTCGGCTGTTTTCTCCAGAATCCAGGAGTCATCCTGAATTCGCCTCATTGCCTGGCGTAGCTTCAACAGGTCGGGCACCGACGCGGGCGGATCAGCGGGATTGAACTCGGAAATGATCTGACGAATCTCCGCAGCAACCGGTTCCGAATTGGGAACGCGCGACCAGGTCGTATCGACCCCGTCGAAAAGCGAGCTGGTCATCGGCTGGCCTTCCAAAAATTTGAAATATTCTTTTCGCTCCCCGCGACGCGGCGGGCTGCCTACGCCCTGGCTCTTGTGCATACTGAAACTGGCCGCTGCGATTTCCGTGTACGCTTTCCCAAGAAGCGGATTGTAACCGCCGGCTTCCAAAACGATCAGACCGGTTGGATCGAAAGGGAGATTGCGATTCTTAAAGAAAAACGGTGACGTATTCCAAACCAGCCCGGTCGGGCGCCACGGTTTAACGAAAGCAAGTTGCTCTGGAAAACGATTCGGGTCGCCAGCTGCCATGAATGCTTCCTGCGCCAGAATCGCTGACGCCGTATGATGGCCATGCGTCAGTTGATCCTCCGGGCTGAAGCGCGTCACCATCACGTCCGGTCGAAAATTCCGGACGACCCAGACTACGTCCGCAAGAATTTTGTCGTGATTCCAGATGCGCAACGTTTCTTCAGCCGTTTTGGAAAACCCGAAATCGATCGCTCGTGTGAAGAACTGTTTGCCGCGATCAATGCGTCGCGCGGCCAGCAATTCCTCTGTCCGAATCACACCCAGGCGCTCGCCCAATTCTGGCCCGAGTAAATTCTGACCGCCGTCCCCACGCGTCACCGAAAGATAAGCGCTGTCGTAGAGCGAGCCGTTCGCCCAGAACGCCATGAGATATGTGTTCTCATCGTCGGGGTGCGCCGCGACGTAGAGAACACGGCCAAGCACGTTGAGCTTTTGCAGTGCGAGCTCTATCTCGCCGGCATCCATCTGTTCTGGAGACAACAACGGCGGCGCATCGACTGAATTGGCCGTGCACACGACCGCGAGGATCGCCACTACCACGGCTGCTTGCCAGCAGCGTTTTCTGTAGCGGCGGTCTGTGACCGCCGATTGTGCAATCCTGTGGAGCATCACGTGCAACATCGGACTCCCGCTTGTGAACGTCCCATCGAGACTATCGTCCCACGTCCGAAGACAGCCCGTGCTACTTGTTAATATCCTGCTTGGCGTCGAGCTTGGTGATCAGCGCTTGGATGCTCTGTTTCTGTGCATCCGTCGGAGCGGCAGCTTGTGCCTGCTTGGCGTCACTGGCCGCACCCGCGAAATCGCCTGCTGCGGATTTAACGCGAGCCTGAGCGAGATATCCATAAACGCCTTGGGGAAAGCGCTTGGCGACGTCTTTGAAGATATCGATCGCTTCAGCCCCCTTCTTCTGGTTCTGCAACTGCCGGCCATACGAATAAAGTTGCGGCGCCTTAGCAATTTCGAGCGCGTGGTTCCAAGTGGTTTTCGCTTCATCGGGATGATTCAAGGCTTTGAGGATGTCCGCTTTGGTGCTGAGATTTTCGAACCTTTCCTCGTTCTGAATCGACGCGTCAGCCCAGCGTAGCGCTTCATCAAGATTGATTTTTCTGGTCAAACAAAATTGAGCCCCTTCGTCCAAAGCCTGCCAGGTGAACTGGCCGCGACCTTTTAGCTGCGCCCGGATGTTTTGCAGCGTTTGGTCCGCGTCCGTGACGGAGACCGTGAAAGGAACACCGAGCTTTTCCCACTTCAGTGTCACTGTCGTCGAATCCGGTTTCAAATCCTCGAATTCGAAGTCCATGGCTTCTTTTTGCTCGGCGAGCGGTTTCGGTTTTACGTTCACCCGCAGAGCATCCTCTTTCTGGTCGTAGCTGTAGCTGCCCCACGCTGTGTTGGTTTTTGAGAAAATCACCGTCCACGAATTCGGGTTCGGAATCATGTGCAGACCGTACACTCCTTTGGCCAGCGGCCGTCCCTCGACTGAAACTGGATCGCTGAATTCAATCGCCGTGTTTTCATTCGCGCCCGCGCGCCAAACTTTGCCGTAGGGAACGAGGCCGCCCCAAATCTTTCGTCCGTTCACCAGAGGGCGATGATAATTGATCGTGATGTCGGTCAGGGCGATGCGTTGTTTGACCTCGGCAGCCTGGCTGACATCCGGCAGGTTCAAATCGTTTTGCGCAGAAACGGTCTTGGCAATGGCGAGAATAGCGACATAAA
>Ga0306920_100001562_pt1 | contig 28497 bp, 31 predicted proteins | sample flu12Cox44000170_FD_204666 | JGI IMG/M metagenome (GOLD analysis project Ga0306920, IMG submission 204666) | Lab enrichment of tropical soil microbial communities from Luquillo Experimental Forest, Puerto Rico - flux4day.12C.oxic.44.000.170 (v2)... | ecosystem: Environmental > Terrestrial >... | reverse complement strand
TCTTCCGCTGCGAAGACAAGCTCTGGATTGGCGGGCAGGTTGTGATCATCTTCGCGCACGGCGATGATCCGCACCCCCTCCGGCAGAGTCTTCAGTACCTCTCCCACTCTCTTACCAATGTGCGCAGGATTGCGGATAGCAATTTCACACCTCTCCTGACCAGTTCCAGAAGGAGCGATACGGGGTTTAAGGATCAGAAAGCCCAAGTAGATAAACAGGATGGGACCTGCCACGCCGAAGGGATAGGCGACCGAGTAGCCCACGGCAGGATCGTCGTTTCCGAGAGTCTGGATCGCAGCCTGCAGCGCGGCGGTACTCGTTCCAGAGCCCGCGAACATTCCGAGGGAGTAACCGAGCTTAACCGAGCCTCCGACGAAGGCGAGGCTCAGAAATCCAGCGAAGAGCACAGCGATCAGCGCGAGCAGGTTTGCTTTTCGTCCTTCGGAGCTGGCCAGTCCACGAAAGAACTCCTTGCCGTACTGGATGCCGACTGTGTAGAGGAAGAGCGCAAGGCCGAGTGTTCCAACCATCGCTGCAGGAACCGATTTCGGTGCGAACCATCCGACGGCGAGAGCGACGAACAAGACCGCTCCCACTCCGAGTGAGAAGCCTTTGATCCTAATCTTGCCCACCAGATAACCGATCGCGATCGTGAGGAACAAGGCCGCCATTGGCTGCTGCTGGAGAAGCGTCCTAACGAATTGCATGTGTCAACCTCCTGCGGTTTTGCCCAGCCGCAATGAAGCTCTTCAGTAAACGGTGAGGCACCGCTGGCGGAATTGGCCGCGCACCCGTTCGGTAAGTTCTGCCGAGGGTGGTTGTGTTTCATTCAGCGGGTAGTTGAGTCCAAGCTTCTCCCACTTGGACCTTCCGAGTTGATGGAAGCGCAGTATCTCTACGCGTTCGAGGCTCTTAAGCCCCACGCAGAAGTCCGCAACGCGTTCCACGTTGTCGTAGCCATCGGTGAGGCCAGGCACCAGGACAAACCTCACCCACATCGGCCGGCTAAGGTCCGACAGACGGCGCGCGTAGTCGAGCGTGGGCTGCAGCGGGGCGCGAGTGACGCGCTCATAGATCTCCGGATCACCCGACTTGATGTCGAGCAGATTGAGGTCGATGTCCATTAGCTGACTGTCGGTCAGTCGGTCGCCGAGGCGGCCTGAGGTGTCGAGGCAGGTGTGCACGCCGAGCTCTTTGCATCGCCGGAAGAGGCGAGTGGTGAACTCAAGTTGCACCATTGGCTCGCCGCCGGAGAGGGTGATGCCACCCTGGCTGATCTTTAACACTTCGGCGTACTTGCCCACGACCTTCATTGCCTGGGCGACGCTGTACGGCTTGCCATTGCGTTTGTGCCAGGTGTCTGGGTTATGACAATACTGGCAGCGCAGTAAGCAGCCGGTCAGGAAGGTAACCAAGCGCAGGCCCGGACCGTCCACGGTGCTACCGAGCTGTGCCGAATGAATGTAACCGATCAGGTCCTCATCGCTTTTCGCTGTGACTGCCTCGACGTCGCTTTCGTGGACCTCGAAGTAGTCAGCACCTGATTTTGCAGGAGCACTTTTTTCGACGAAAAAATCGTAGCAGCTGCGGCTCGGCAGTTCGGTGGTTGCCATCTTCCCCTCACATCGACTGGTGGAAGGTACGGTTGATCACGTCGATCTGCTGTTCTCGGGTGAGCTTCACGAAGTTGACCGCATAGCCGGATACTCGGATCGTGAGCTGGGGATACTTTTCGGGATGCTCCATCGCGTCGAGCAATGTGTCGCGATTGAGAACGTTGATGTTTACGTGGAAGCCCTGCGAGGCGAAGAAAGCGTCGAGGCCGTTCGCCAGCCGTTCGTAGCGCTCTTCTTGGGTGCCGAGCGCTGTTGGCACGATGCTGAGTGTGAGCGAGATGCCGTCCTGGCAGTCATCGTAGGGAATTTTCGCCACGGAGAGCGCGGCCGCCAGCGCGCCGTGCTTGTCCTTGCCATTAGAAGGATTGGCGCCGGGGGCGAACGGTTCGCCTCTGCGCCTACCATCGGGAGTATTTCCAGTAGCCTTGCCGTAAACCACGTTTGATGTAATTGTCAGCACGGATTGCGTGTGTACAGCATTGCGATAGGTCGGATATTTCCGGACCTTGTTCATGAAGGAAGAGGCAAGCCATACGGCGATGCTGTCGGCCCGGTCGTCGCTGTTGCCGTAAGTTGGGAATTCACCTTCCACCTCGAAGTCGACGATCAGTCCAGTTTTATCGCGGACCGGTTTGACCTTGGCGTACTTGATAGCGGACAGACTGTCGGCAGCATGCGACAGACCTGCGACCCCGAATCCCATGGTCCTCACAATGTCGCGGTCGTGCAGCGCCATCTCGATCGACTCGTACGCGTACTTGTCGTGCATGTAATGAATGATGTTAAGAGCGTTGACGTAAGTCTTGGCAAGCCACTCCATCATCCGGTCGTAGCGGTCCATCACTTGGTCATAATTCAGATATTCGTCAGTGACGGGCGCCAACTCCGGTCCGATCTGCTCTCCGGTGATCTCGTCACGGCCACCGTTGAGGGCATAAAGCAGGCACTTCGCTAGGTTGACGCGAGCGCCGAAGAACTGCATCTGTTTGCCGACGCGCATCGCGGAAACGCAGCAAGCGGTGGCGCAGTCGTCGCTGAAACGGGGCCGCATCAGATCGTCGCTTTCAAACTGGACCGCGCTCGTGTCGATGCTCACTTTGGCGGCGAACCTCTTGAACTCCGCCGGCAGCCTGGTGGACCAATAGATCGTGATGTTCGGCTCGGGGGCTGGACCGAGCGTGTAAAGGGTGTTCAGCATCCGGAAGTTTGATTTGGTCACCAGGGTGCGGCCATCGTCGCCCATGCCACCAACTACATCGGTGGCCCACACCGGGTCACCGGAGAACAATTGGTTGTATTCGGGAGCCCGCAAGAATCGAACGATGCGCAGCTTAATGACGAAGTCGTCGAAGATTTCCTGAGCCTGGCTCTCGGTAAGCGTGCCCTCGCGCAGGTCGCGTTCGAAATAAATGTCCAGGAAAGTTGACACTCGTCCCAGCGACATCGCGGCTCCGTTCTGCTGTTTGATCGCCGCGAGGTAAGCGAAATAAAGCCACTGCGTTGCTTCGCGCGCGTTCGTCGCCGGCACGCCGATATCGAACCCGTAGTTTTTGCCCAATTGCTTGAGCTCCTTGAGCGAGCGAATCTGCTCAGCGAGCTCCTCGCGCAACCGAATCACGTCGTCGGTTGCGTGACGCTCGTCCAGCTCTGCCTTGTCGCGCTCCCGCTCGTTGATCAGGAAGTCCACACCGTAGAGCGCCACTCGGCGGTAGTCGCCGATGATTCGGCCACGTCCATAAGCGTCGGGAAGTCCGGTGATGATGTGAGACTTGCGGCATCTGCGGATCTCAGGCGTATAAGCATCGAAGACTCCGTCGTTGTGGGTTTTGCGATATTTGGTGAAGATTTCGGCAACCTGTGGGTCCGGCGCGATCCCATAGGCCTTGAGGCTCGCCTCGACCACACGCCAGCCACCGAACGGCATGATCGCGCGCTTGAGCGGCGCCTCGGTCTGCAGGCCGACGATGATCTCAGATTTCTTCTCAATATAACCGGGCGCATGCGCAAGAATGCCGGATGGAACCTGAGAGACCGCGAGCACACCTCTCTCGCGCTCTTCATGGAAGAGCGGTGAGAGTTTGTCCCATAGCTTTTTTGTGCGTTCCGTCGCACCTCTTAGGAAGCGCTCGTCACCTTCGTACGGCGTGTAGTTCTTCTGAATGAACTCGCGGACGTCGATGTGGTTCTGCCACGATCCGCCAACGAAGTCGCGCCACGCATTTCCAGGAATCTTAGTTTCCAGAATCGATTGGACATGTGCCATTGTTTTTCTCCTTGTCGACAGCTTCGTGGATGAAATCAATTGATGAGCTGACGGGTGTGCCTCGCGATCATCAGTTCCTCGTTAGTCGGAATGGCCCACGCCGAAACTCTTGACGCCGGCGCGCTGATGCGGGGTCCACCTGCAGCGCTCGCCGCAGGGTTGAACTCGACGCCGAGCCAGGCCGCATCTCGGCACACGCGTTCGCGGATGACGGCCGAGTTTTCGCCAATGCCCCCCGTGAACACGATCGCGTCCAGCCCGCCGAGGGCGGCGGCCAGCGAACCGAGCTCACGACGAATGCGATAGCAATAGAGGTCAATAGCAAGCTTCGCCTTCTGGTCGCTCGAGGCCAGCAGCGTGCGCATGTCACTGGAGATGCCGGACACGCCGAGCAGCCCCGATTGGTTGTACAGGAGCTTCTCGATCGCGCGTGCATCCATGCCGCATTGGTTCATCAAGTGCAAGATCACGCCTGGATCTAGCGCACCCGACCGCGTGCCCATGTGCAGTCCGTCGAGCGCGGTAAAGCCCATCGTGCTCGCAATGCTGCGGCCTGCCTTGATGGCGCACATGCTTGCGCCACTTCCCAGGTGCAGAACGACGGTCCTGCCCGAAGCGGCGTTTGCATCGAGGTCCGCTAGCACGGAGGCGATGTACTCATACGACAGACCGTGGAATCCATAGCGCCGCACGCCAGCTACGTGCAGTTTCTCGGGCAATGCAAAACGCTGGGCGAGATCGGGATTCGTGCTATGGAAAGAAGTGTCGAAGCAGGCGACCTGCGGCAAGTCGGGTGCACGATCGAGTAGACGCCGGATGGGCGCTAGATTGTGCGGCTGATGCAAGGGAGCGAGTGGAATCAATTTCTCGATTGCCGCCGCCACGCCCGCGTCGATGAGTACCGGCCCTTTGTAATCGACCCCACCATGCAAGACGCGATGTCCAACTCCAATGAGATGGTCGTCCGCGAGTTCGGACCGCAGAAACGCCACCAAGTGATCGAGCGCGCCATCGTGGCCGAGCTTCGACCCCCCGCCCCAGGATTTTTCCGCTGCCTTGGCCCCGTCGCGCCTTTTCGCGATGAAGTGCGGAGTGGTGTAGATGCCTTCGATTTGGCCGTGCAGCTCGAGTTCGAGTTCAGCGGAACGTGTGAAGAACAAGGAGAACTTAATGCTGGATGAACCAGCGTTCAGGACGGCAATTGCGTCAGCCACAGCCCCTCCTCAGGCAACTGCTTTCGCCGGGTTTTCGCGGCGAGCTTTTGCGACCAGGGCGGCGACGGCGCAGGAAGCGAGTCGAGTTGTCACTGAGTCGGCGCGGCTTGTGAGAATGATCGGCACCCGCGCGCCGAGCACGATCCCGGCCGCATCGGCCCCGGCGAGGAATGAGAGGCTCTTTGCGAGCATGTTGCCGGCCTCAAGATCAGGAGCGACGAGCACGTTTGCGCGGCCAGCGACCGGCGAGCGGATGCCTTTGATGCTCGCCGCCTCGGCGCTGATCGCATTGTCGAGCGCGAGCGGGCCATCGAGTGTGCCGCCTTTAATCTGTCCGCGATCAGCCATCTTGCACAGGGCTGCGGCCTCGATGGTGGAAAGTATCTTGGGGTTGACCGTTTCCACGGCCGAAAGGATGGCGACACGGACCTCGGTCACTCCAAGAGCGTGCGCGAGGTCGATAGCGTTTTGCACGATGTCGATCTTTTCTTCGAGCGTCGGGGAAATGTTTACGGCTGCGTCGGTGACGATCAGCGCTTCAGTGTGACCAGGTACATCCATGACGAAGCACTGGCTGATTCGCCGTGCAGTGCGCAATCCCGTTTCCCGCTTGACCACTTCTCCCAATATTTCGTCGGTATGGAGCGATCCCTTCATCAGCGCTTCCGCTTGGCCTTGGCGAACCAATTCGACTGCCCGTTCGGCCGCGCCATGACTGTGTGGAGCCTCGACAACCTCGATCCCCGACAAATCGAGCTCGCACTTCTCTGCGACCGCTTTGATCTTCGCCCCAGGGCCGACCAGCAGCGGGGCTAATAGCCCGATCCGCGCGGCATCCACTGCCGCGCTAAGCGACGACTCGTCGCAAGGGTGCGCGACCGCCGTTGGCAACGGCGCTAAAGCCTTGGCCTTTTCGAGCAGGTGCTTGTACTTTTCGTGATCCCGTTTCGTCTGGTACTCGGCTGTGGCCTGTCTCTCAAAAATCGGTATCGCCATCTTCCTCTCCGCTCCGTCACCCTATCGGTGGCATCCATTCATTTGCTCTGCGGTGTATTGGCCATCGCGTGTGACTACGCAAGGCTCATGCCAAAGCGAGAATTCGCTAACTGGTTAAATCAAAAGGACATTTGACGCGGTTGTACTCGTGGCGTCCGGAATCGAGCGATGATTCGGACGTTTGTCCGCGTCTAATGACAGCTCTCAAGCCCGGTGGGCCGCATTGCATTTTCGGCGGGTATCGGGTCGGGGATCGAAACGGCGGACTACAGGCGACAGAGTCTTGATGAACGATGATGCGAGGTGGGAGTTTGTCAGCTCGGTGGGGCTTCCTGCAGAACCTCCCGAGGGGAATCGGTCGGAGCGGAGCTTCCACTCGTCGAGAACGAATTCTCGTCCGGCAAACGCTGCGACTCCGAGAAAACGGTATGCGGATCGATCCCCATTTTGTTCATGCGATTGATTAAAGTGGTGCGCTTCAAACCTAGGCGTGCTGCGGCTCCGGTGGCGCCGCCAACGCGGCCCTTGGTGATTTTTAGCACTCGCGTGATCCGATCGCGCTCTTCAATATTATCTATTCTAGCCAGTGCTGGCGTTTTCCGGCTCGTGTTTCCGTCGGGCGTCGGCATTGCTAGAATGGTGCCCTTTGTCAGGATTACGGCACGCTCCACAAGATTCTCGAGTTCTCGCACATTTCCTGGCCAGTGCCATCGGAGCAACTTGCGCATAACCGTTGAGGAAATGCTTCTGATCTGCTTTTGCATCTGGCGGGCGTATTTTTGAGTGAAATATCCAACCAGAATGGGGATGTCTTCCGGACGCTCACGCAATGCGGGAATACGGATCGGAAACACATTGAGGCGGTAGTAGAGATCGCTCCGAAAGCGATTTTCCGCCACCATGGCTTCGAGGTCGCAGTTGGTCGCAGCGATGAGCCGCACATTCACTTTCTTTGTGTGCCTGGCGCCGAGAGGCGCGAACTCGCGCTCCTGCAGGACACGCAGCAGCTTGGGTTGAACTTCCAAAGGTAAGTCTCCTACTTCATCAAGAAATAACGTCCCCTGGTCCGCAGCTTCGAGCCAGCCGCTCCTAGATGTGACTGCGCCCGTGAACGCACCTCGTTCATGGCCAAAAATCTCGCTCTCCAGTAAGCCCGCGGGCACGGCTGCGCAATTGAGCTTCGCCAGCATGCGCGTCCTGCGCGCACTCCGTTCGTGAATGGCGCGCGCAATTAACTCTTTGCCTGTACCTGTCTCTCCCAGCAGAAGAACCGTCGAATTCGTGGGAGCGACGATGTCAACCAGCTCCATTACTTTTCGAAACGCGAGGCTCTGGCTGACGACTCCTTCCAAATCACAATTGCAATGCAGTTCTTCTTCCGAACTGGCCTCGATGATTGGTAAGTCCGCCATCGTGACTTACACCTGCCTCAATTCAGAGTTCGATCCCGCAAATCCCAGCCGGTGCTGCGAACGCTTCTAGCGCCAAACACTCATCTTGGCTCGCGCTTTTCCAGCCGTTCCTCACGTCCTATCCTTAAACAAATCCGCCACATCCAAGGTTGCAAGGTGCTTGCCAACCAGTCGAGTCCGAGCATCGGTAAGTCATCCAACATGCAGCCACGTAAAGCAACTGCGAGATGCGCCGCACCTCATCGCTCGTTCAGGCGTCACAGGATGGACCTTACGGTCAAATGCTCGGCCGACGTCTCGGGAAAGTCCGCCAGGGGCGCCGGGGAAGCAAACTTGCGGTAGATGACCCGCAGCGTGGCTACCAGCGGCACGGAAAGATAGATCCCGACGATGCCTCCAATCGCGCCACCCACCATCAATGTGAATATTGCGAGAAGCGGGTGAATCTCCAATTCGTGACCCATAACGCGGGGCGCAATCCAATAGTCCATTAAAACCCGCCACACCAAGAGGAGCCCCAGCATCCAAATCCAGTGGGAGTGAGCCAGGGCACCCGCGCTGACGATAGTTGCCGCTGCAGCCATCCAGCCCGCTACGGGAATGAATTCGAGAATTCCAGCCAGGACTCCCAACGCTATCGCGTTTGGAAAGCCCAACAAGAGCATCGTCAAAGAACAGTAGACGAGCGACAATCCGCCAAGAACCACTTTGGCTCGAATGTAATGCTGAAGCATCACATGCAATTCACTAGCGAGGGAGCGCAGGGCCCCGTTGCTGCCTTTCGTAGAGACAAGATAAATGAGCTGGTTTGCCAGATTTTCGCCATCACTAAGAAAGAAGATGGCCAGAATGGGAATCACCAGGATTCCCGCAATTGCCGTAGACGCAAATCGCCCTATCTCTGCTACAGAACTCTCAATCGTGGACCGATGCTGCTGCAGGAATGTTCTGATTCGCGTCGCCTGTGTATCGGTCCAGCCGAGGTTGCTTCCCAGGTCGTTGGCAATTTCTCCCGTGGAGACTCTGTCCCCCAGCGCTGGAATTTCATTCAGGAATCGCGCAAGACTCTTATGGACCTGTGGCGCAAATCCGTGAAAGACCAAGCCGATCACGATGACGAAAGCCAGATAGGCCTCTACAACGTGCGGTCCTCTCAGGTTCTTGAAGAATAAAGAATGGCGCTGCAGAAATTGGACCAGCGGATTAATCAAATAGGCAAAGAGGATCGAGAACGCGAAGATGATAATGACCGCGCGTGCGACGTAGACAATGTCAAGCACGAGGGCGAAGAGAAGGATGGTCAGCAAGATTCTTGCCGCCCGACGATCAAGTAATGCCATAAGCCTCCATCAACTCACATGTTCTGTGCAGCATCAGTCTGTCTGGTTTTCCAAGTCTCGCTTGATCGCCCCGAGGCCCCGTTCCAATGAGGAGCGGGTTCTGTCAACGGCTACCTTCCGGACGATGCCGCCTTTCAAGCCAGTGAGCCCAGCCTGCTGTGAACCCTTGAGGGTGATCAAGTAAATGCCAGACCGCTCGTGGTCTTGGACGCAAACGGTCAGGTCGAGAGCAGTTTCGAAATAGTGGCTGGCGTAAAGCTGTTTCACTGCGACAGCGTACGCGGGATCCGCGGAACTCTTACCGCGATAGACGATCGCCTGCACGATGCGCAGTGTGGGTTTGAGCCCGAAATTAACCTTCTCCCAAAAGAATTCAGATTCGACATTGTCCGAATTCGCGTTCGGATAATCGAGCAGGTATCGATCGAGCGCAGGCAGGTACACCGGAAGGGCTTTCGAACGACTGAGCAGTGACTGAAACGTTTCCGCTATCACTGCCGGGTGTTTCTTGTCCCGATAGGTTCCCAAGGCCGTGTTTCCGCCTTGGATGTATCTCGACAAGGCCTCAAGCGCCATCTTCTGCGCAAGTCCATTTACGCGACTTGCCAGATCTGGCGCAGACCAGTCCACGGAGCGCTTGAACGAATCGATCGCTTCACTGGGCAGTTGGACCTCGCAATGGCCCGGTTCGCAATCTTTTAGCTGTTTAATGTCCTCGGGCTCCAATGTGAACCCTTCGAGGTCGGATGGCTGGGGAGGATTGCTGAACTTTTGGATCGCCAGATAGTTCGAAAGTTTGCGCAGCGCGTCAATATTCGATGCGAGTTTGAGATACCCATCCGGCGTCGACTGTACGTAGACCGAGCCGAATACGAACACCTCATCCGGGATCCGAGAATCCAATATCTTCGCGACCGCTTTCCCGCTTCGAACCGCCGCGATTTGTTCGTCATTTAAACCAACGTACTCACGAAAAAACCTAAAGGGTTCGGCATTTTGGCCCTTCGCAGGGGGGCCGCTGAGAATCGGTAAGATCCCGGTTAGAACGTACACTACGAATCGGCTCGTTGCGCCCAATTTGTGTTTCATGGTGTCCCCAATCCCGGTGCCCGGCCCACCGTGCGATCCAGTTCGGCACGCGCCAGCAGATATCCAAGGCTCGCCTCGAGGAGCTCCGCTTTGGCCTTGTAGCTTGCCGCCGTCGCATGCCTGACATCGGAGATTAAGACTACGCCCTGTGCCGCCTGGTCAGTCATTAGGCGTTCGCTCTCCTGGTGAAGCTTTGCGACTTGCGTAGCGACCTCGACCATGCTGCGGGTCCGCTCCAGCTTGTTGTAGCTGCGCTCCACCTCCACTGCGACCCGTTCTTTCAGGCGCTCAAGATTTTGTTCGGCTTCTGCAAGCTGTGTGGCATGCTCGCGTACGGTTGCGCGGCGTTTGCCGAAGTCCCAGAGTGTGTAGCTCAAGTTCACCCCGACGGTTCCAAAGTTTCTGACGAAGAATGGCACACCATCCTGGTAGCTGTGACGTGCAAAAGCCGTGATGTCAGGAATGTAGGCGGTCTTGGCGGCGGCCACGCCCTCGCGTGCTTTCGCAACCGTCTCCTCGGCCGACCGGATCTCCGGATTCTCTTCCCAAGCCGCCGCCACGTACTCGGTTTTTGTCAGGGTCGCGAAGTCTGTTGCGACCTCGGGATCCAATTCCAATTTTGTATCGAGCGGCAGGCCGAGCAAATCATTCAGCTCCGTCATGTAGTCGTCAATCTGCAGTTCGGCGGTGAGAATGGAATGTTGCCCCTGAAGAAGTTGCGCACGGCTTTGTATTTCCGCAACTTCGAGGGCGCTTCCGCCGCGGACGTGATTTTCGTTCTCTTGCAAGGATTCGGTGGCGAAGGAAGTCTCCTGCTCTGCGGCTTTCTTCTGGAGTTGCGCGATGAGAATGCCAAAGTAGAGAGCGTGCACTTGCAGCGCGATTTCATTCTCGGCATTCTTCAACTCGTCTCGGGATGTGGCGATTTCCGCCGTCGAAATGCGATTCGCGTGGTGGATGCGCAGCAACTGCGTCAACGGCTGGGTGATCATTGTGCCGCTGGATAGAAGGGTCTGCTTGCCTTGTTGCAATGAGATGCCCTGGGGAGGGATGAGTACCCCAGACGGATTCCCAAGGCCGCCTGCGGGAATTAGGACGTTTTGGAGCTCACTGATGTGCAAGGCGTTCGACTGGTTTGTAATCGTGGGGAAGTAGTCGGAGCGCGCAGCCGCCTTCCGCTCCTCGTTCTCCTTGACTTTCAGCCGCGCGATCTTGAGGTTGCGATTCTGCTCCACCGCCAGGCGAACCGCTTCTCCCAGTTTGAGATGGCGCACTTCTTTTGGCAGCGCCGAATTGGCGCACAGTAGAAAAAGTCCGGCAATTGCCCGTATCCGAAGAAATCTTCTGACGCTCATTCCATGCTCCTCGAGTGCCGACAACCGCTTTCGCCCCTTTCCGAGGCGTACAACCAGGCAGGAGCGTTCATGATTTCGTCTCCTGCGGCGCAGGCGACGGTGACTGCATGATGCTGAGATCGGCATAGTTGAGCGGCGCCTTGCGCAACAAGGCTACGAACAACAAAGCAGTGACACACGCCCAGGCCACCAAGTAGAAGCCATCAATGATGCTGAGCGTGAACGCCTGAACACGAAGCCGGCCGGCAACGACTCCGACCGCCCGGCCTGTTGCCGCGGCTACACTCGCGGAGCGCGAAAATAGTCCGGCAGCAAGCCCCCTGATATTTCCATCCGTGATCCAGCTCCCTGCCCCAACGTGCAAGCCGAGGAGGTTCGAGTGTAACTTTTCTTGCTGCGCGATGAAGTGACCCATGGCCACGGCGCCAAGATTTCCGCCAAAAAGCCGGACGGTATGAAAAAATGCGGAAAATGTCAGAATCCACTGTGGTTTGGATAACCCGCCCGAAAAAATCCCCTGCAGGATGATGGTCGACACAAGACCTATAAACGCAAACGCTTGGCCAAGGCCCATGAGCAACTCGGTGCGGTAATAGTTCGACGCAGACCATGCACCTGTGATGTCAGCATTCAAGTAGCAGGCGAGGGCCATGAACACAAAACCGGAGGCCATCAGCAGGCGTGAATCAACATCGGCCAGCAGCAAGAGAGCGGCTACAAGCGCGATGAGAAGAAGAGGAGCTGCGCTCCAAACGACTGCGGGCCCAATCTGCTCGGGTTCGAATCCGTGCATTGCTAGCGACTGCGGAATCAGGATGATGGTCGCAACCAGGCAGAAGCGGAACAAAAATAGTCCAACGCCAAGCAAGGTTGTGTTCCATTGGCGAAGATAAGGCACGTCGACCAGGGGGTTGGGACTGCGGAGGCGCCGCACCAGCGCACACAACAGCAGGAACGAGCCGCCGGCAAACAGAGCCGTGAAAACTCCGGACCTCCACCAGTCAAGCCTTTCCCCTTGCTCGCAGGCGCCAAGCAGCATTGCGAGCCCCGCGCTGGCGTAAAGAAAGCCCGCGAAGCTGGGCGCTGCCGAGGACTTCTTTGTAGCTGAAGTCGATGGGATCCCGTAGTAGATACAGGCCATCATCAGCGGCGTAATGACTGCTGAGTTCCAGAACATCCAGTGCCAGGAGAGATGTTCTCTGTACCACCCGTAGAGAGATGGGGCGATGTTCACCGCTCCATCAACGAATGTGGCGTAAAGCGCGACGGTGAAAGGGAGGAAACGGAGAGGAATATTGCGTAGGGCAAACGTTAGCGTGAGGGGATAAAACGTGCCGGAGGTCAGGCCGGCCAAAACAATGGCTGCCAGCAGCAAGCTGTAGTTATGGACGAACGGGAGGAACGCACAGATCACTACAAACGCTGTGGCCGCAAGGAACAGTATTCGCCGTGGTCCCATCAAAGCCCCGAGGTACACAGTAAAGGGTCCGACGAACATCAAAGCCATGTTAAACGCCGTGCTGATCCACGCGCCGTCATCGAAACCAATTCCGAGATGGCCCTTGAGATCGGCTAAGCCCAGAGTAATCATTCGGCCGGTTAGCGTGACGATTCCTGCGCCAATGATGACCCCGAGGATACCGAGGAGAGGGCTTTTTGAGAGATCAGCCGGCGCTATTGTCGCGATTGCTCGTGCGAGCTGTGCCGGCGGCGGCAGGCTTGCGATCGTGGTGGAAGCTGCCATCGTGCGTTCCAATCAATGTTGCGTGCGGACCGTGGCAATGACAGACAGTCCAGGACGCAAAGTGGCCGCAAGGTTCGAATCGTCGAATGCGATCTTCACTGGAATTCGTTGTACGACTTTTGTGTAGTTGCCGGTCGCATTGTCGGGGGGCAGCAGGGCAAATTGCGAACCACTGGCAGGCGCGATCTCTATCACCCTGCCGCGGAAAACTTTTCCCGGGTATTCGTCGATGCGAATCGCCGCTGCGTTACCCACTTTTACGTTTGTCAGTTGCGTTTCGCGATAGTTTGCCTGCACCCATTTGCTGTTGCTGACGAACGTAATCACTTGGGTTCCTGGGGAAACCAGCTGTCCCGGGCGTACCTGCCGTTCGCCCACCGTGCCGTCACCGGGTGCTGAGATCTTCGTATATCCGAGGTTCACCTGAGCGACGGTAAGTGCGGCCTCCTTTGCGTGGAGGTCGGCGATAAGCTGGAATTCCTGCGATCGTAAAACCGCCTGGGCCCGCTTCTCAGCCTCGACCGCCAGCTCATTGCTGCGCAGCAGGGTTTTTGCCTGCTCCAGATCAGCCTCGCGGGTCGCTAACTGAGCAGCAAACCGCTGTTCGTCGGCGACTGCCTGCTCCACCCGCTGCTGTGTGCTTGAACTTGTCTGAAGCAGGGTCTCCTGTCGCCTGCGCTCTTTCTCTGTTCGCACAACATCGGCTCGTACGGCCTCTTCGCCGTGCTGCGCTGCCGCGATTTGCGCGTTTGCCTGGTCGACTCCCGCAAGGGCTCGCGCGATGCGCGCATCCTGGAGTTCGCGCTGGCGTCGATTGTTTTCAATTGCAGCCTTCGCCGCCTCGACGGCTGCAGTCGCTTGCGCCACTTGCGCCACATAGTCGCTATCTTCGAGTTCGACGCAAAGGTCCCCTTTGTTCACGTGTTGGAAATCGGAAACCTTAACATCCCGAACGATGCCCGCAACCTTTGTGCTGAGCGGGGTGAGATCCCCCCGCACATAGGCGTCGTCTGTCACCTGTTCGATTCGGCCACCCTCCCAGGCATTCCAGTTCCGGGTGATTGTTGCTACCAACGCAGCCGCGAGCAGAACCACAAGCGTGGGCGTGGCGTACTTCTGCCACTTTGGCCTCGCGGCGGGTGGCGCGTGTTCCGGCCGAGGTGCGGGTGCCGAAGCCTTCGTCGCGACGGGGGCCGGAGCCACTGCGGCCGTGCCAGCTGAAGTCATGGAGTCTCCTTGAGGCGATTAACTTTCGAACTGCGGGATTTCATGTTTGTTACTCTCGAGCGGTTGCCATCCTGGACGGAGATGAATTCATTGGTCCTGACCCTGTGCCAGCGGAAGTTGCGAGGTAACCTGTATGTCGATCATCATACTGATGCGCCGGTCGAGCTGAAAAAAGGTCGCCGCTTTCTTCCCGGGCAAAATCTTTCGGAAGATCGGTACATACCTCTGGCGAAGCTTTGCCAGCTCGAGGTCCGTGTCCAGCCAGCGGCGAATAAGACTGTCCGCCTGATCATCGGTTAACGTTCCGTATTCGTTCGAATATTCTTTAATGATCGCCGCTCTCGTGTCGCTGATCTTTCCCGTATCGGCGGAGTATTGTTCAAATATCTGCCAAAAACTAATCGCTTCGCTATCCGTGAGCGTCAAATTCGCTGCGATGAGCTGCTTTTTGATCGAGCGAATATCTCTGCGTAGGAGCGCCAACTGTTGATCCGTAAGGGCGTCGGCAGTACTGTCGGCAGCGGAAGCGGTTTTTGATGATTGGTTCTGAGCGACCAGTCCAGGACTGCCGAAAGCGCATGACCCAACCAATATAAACACGGCAAAAGTGAGCGTTTTCACGGTATCCCCTCTTCTTCTATGGAGGTAGTAGCTGCATCGCACAACTTGGCACAGGCAGCGCCATCGGGGGAGGTGCAGTGCAACCGGCTTGCCAATCGAAGTCCAGCGCCAGGGACGCAAGGCGTTCATGCGAAACAGGGATACAGGGTTGGAGCGTCCTCGAGTTCGTGTGTGGCAGCGGAGCTGTCCATCGCTTAACGCTTTCGCTCGTGGGTGGGCACCTCATTCTGCGAAAACCAACTCGTCCCGGACCGTGAAGATAATGTCGAAACTGGAGCACAAGAATTGTGAATCTCGCGAACCAAGAGTGCTATCGCCAGGGAATGATTCCGAGAACGATCATCAGGACCGGCCAGGCCTTTAGAAATACCGTCTTCCGGCGGGTAGGCAACTCCGATAGGCCCTTAATCAAGCCTATACTGCAGCCAGCGATCGCAAAATGGAGATGCTCCGTCTGAATGTGGACCATCACGGCCATGTGACCGGGGCCGTGCATCCCGCTATGATGCTCGTGAAAAACAGCAGGACGGACCCAAACAGCGCAAGAAGCGGAAACGCCCAGCTCCCCCCAAGCGGCTTTCAAAATGCCTCGCGCGCGTTGCCTCTCAAGAATCCCAAGAATCAGTAGAATCGCTGCAAGTCTTTCGGATTGTGAGTGAGACAGTACGACCAGCTCTGGGGACCAAACGGCCAGAGCTCCGTGTCGCTGAAGACGAGCAGGAAAAGACCGGCAAGTAGAAAACAGGCAGGCCAAGCGTATCGCACCTGCGGCCAGCGCTGGCGCAGCGAAGCTTCCCCAAGAAGGAAGAGTCCCGCAAGGATGCCCAAGAAACCCGCCAAATGGTGATTGAACAGCCCCGTATGGTTTCCAGAAATGGGGCGTTCTGCAGAAGATTGTGGAGAGGCACATCCAGGCGAAACGCCCTCGTCGGCAGCGTGGGCAGAGTTGGAAAGGGTTGCTGCGGCGAAGTGGTCAAGGCCTCTCCACGGCGAACGTTAAAGCACTTCTCTTTCCAATCTCATTCGATGTTCCCGGTCTTCACCGGTTCACAGATAAGGAACGTCCGCAGGCGACGTAGCGGAAAAGAGATACTCCGTGATGCCCCTTTCGCCTTGCGGAAGCGCAAGGCGACTTCATGACCGAAGATGACCGACGAGGTTTGGACGCTTTGGTCAATTCCCTTGTCAGTGGCACTCGCGATGCCCGAAAGGACCGGGCGCATCGGCTTTTAGCGGAACCGCCAAGTCCCTTCCGTCCAATCAGTTCTCTCCACGTCGGAACCACCCACCCGCGCGCGGAACCTCGCCTGGGAATGGAAGCAGGAATGCATTCAGGGCACGAGTAGCACTGGGTAGCCGAATGCTGCGGAGTTCGGCCCCCCGCGCTAGTAGGAACCGATGTCTGCAGTCGCTACTCATGCAACGGCCCTTTCTGTTCCGGCGTTTCCGTCGGCGGTCGACACGCACTGGGAGACAGTAACTTGCGAGGTGTGGAACCAACACGAGCACGCCAGCGAAGAACGCGAGCTGGTCTACGAGATCAGCTGGATTCCGGAGCTCGGCACATGGAGACGTTTTCTAAGGTCGCAGCGAAAAGTGAAAAGCTGACGACGCCTTGCCCTGCAAACCCCGCGTTATCATGGTGCAAGTACTTACAATCTCAGGAGTCACCTAGATTTTCAAGAATCTGCGTACTCCTCAAAGGCCGCATTCGCGAAGAGCTTTTGCCTTCACGTCTCCTCATGGTGCGAATAACCAGTACTTCACAACCCCCCACACCAGCGGCCCCGCCAGGCAAATGCCAGTCACCATTGCCACCAGCACCTGACCGCCGGAAAGGTTTAATTCACGCGCTATGCCGTCACGTCGCGCGAACACGAACGCTAGCTCTAGGAAGCCCCGCCGGGAATTATCGGCTCGCTCGTCATTCATCGGCGTCGACTTTATTGTGGACCGCGGTGGAAGCGACTGCGGCATGTGTGGAAAAATACTGGTCCAGGCCTCTCCGAACCTCGCTTAAGCCACTCTGGACATTGCGGTCCAGAGCAGCGACGATGGCCGAAACGTTTTTTCCATCAACGGGTTCGTCGTGCGAGTACGAGCGTTCCCAGACGATAGTCCCTGTTTTGGAGTCGCGTAGCTCGAAATCGAAGGCCACGCGAGCTACCAAACCGTTACCCTCGATCTCCCGGAATTCATATAGTCGTCCTCGGAGGACATAGTCCCCGCGAACGTCGCTCCGCAGCGAATAGATGTGCTCGTACCTGCCGGATAGCTGGAGCTCCCGGAGAAGCACATCGTGGATCATCTCGGCTGGCGGCTCGGCCCATCTCCGATATTCATATGTTCCCATCGCGTCGCCATTGGCGCTGTAGACGATGCGGTCGTCTCTGTATAGGTGCGAGGTGGTAATCGAGCCCAGCAGCAGAGTGACGCGGTAAGGGGCCGGATCTACGTCGGGCGCCTGGTTACCGGGAACCGATAGCTGATAATACTTGCTTGGCCTTGTGGCGCCACAGCCATTCAAGAGGCCGAGACCTAGAATTAAGACCGGAAAGATACTCTTGTGTTTCATTGTTGTTCTCCTGGATTGTGTTCGCGCGGACTGCTCGCGCGGATGAGCGTGTAGGGGCGAGTCTTGATGGTCGCCGTGAATTCTTTCAGGTTTTCGGTAACATGCCGCATGTTGTCGAGCAGTTCGTCGATATTTGCAGAGTTGACGTCGAGGGTTTGGTCGAGCCGGGCGGTAGCGTCCGTCATATTGGTAAGCGTCCGCCGCAACTCCACTACGGCCTTGCGAACATCGGCGCGGTTCTCGCCGATCACGGCATCGACGTGACCCAGAGCCTGGTTTGCCTCCGCAGAAGTCTTTCGAAAATCGTCGAGAAGCGGTTGCAGTTTCTCGCTGACGATGTTCACGTTTTGAAGAGTTGATTTGATCTGAGGACGATTTTCTTCAAGCATCCCGCGGGCGTTAGCTAGGGTGGCGGCAAGGTTTTCGCGATTCTGCGGGCCAAGCAAATCGTTTACACGGGCAATCGTCTCTTTTGCCTCCGACGCCCGATCGCTCAGGTTATGAAGCAATTCCTGAGCTTGCGGGTTCAAATCATTGAGCTGTGCTGTCAGAGCGTTGAAGTCCACATACTTCTGCGAAGGAAGCAAGGCGCCGATGGGTGCTCTTGGCGCTTGTGCACTGCCGGGGAAAACCTCGACGTGATTGTCTCCCAACGGGCTCATACTCATGATCTTGACGTTGCTGTCAGTTTTAACGGGGAGGTCGGACTCAACGCTGAAGGCAACATCCAGCCGCGTGGGATCCTGCGGATCGAGCTTCACACTGTCGACGCGCCCTACTTTGGGTCCTCCTGCGAAGCGCACGGTCGCGCCGGGCTCAAGCCCACCGGCATATGGAAAATAGGCATGAAATCTTTTCGTCGATCGCCCAAGGGCGCCGCTCATGGCAAACACGGTGGCAAATAACACCGCCACGGCAAAGAGCACAAACAAACCAACGAGTACCGATTCCCGCTTAGATTGCATCACAATCCTCTCTTTCCTACGACTCGCTGTGTTGGGGGAGATCTGCGGTGAGCATCTGCAAATAGTCCATTTCCCCAGAAATCTCGGGCTCGGCGATCCTGTCGAGAAATTGCCGCACTCTCGGCTGAGTGCTGCCACGCATCTCCTCGGTCGTACCCAAAGCAACGATGTTGCCTTTATCAATTAAGAGCATTCGGTCGGCGATCAAAAATGCGCTCGCCAGTTCGTGCGTGACCACGATGATGGTCATGCGAAAGGCACGCTTGAGCTGCAGAATCAACTGATCGATGCCGGCTGCGATGATTGGGTCCAGTCCCGCCGAGGGCTCGTCGAAAAACAGGATTTCCGGGTCCAGCGCCAGCGCACGAGCTACGGCCGCGCGTTTCTTCATCCCACCGCTAAGCTGCGAAGGCGCGAAATACTCAAATCCCTCAAGCCCGACCTGCTCCAGCTTCAGCCGCAGGATGATTTCGATCGTGGAGTCTTCCAGCCGGGTGTGTTCTCGGAGAGGGAGGGCCACGTTTTCGCCCACGGTCATCGAACCGAATAGGGCTCCGCCCTGGAAAGACATGCCAATCTTTTTTCGAATCTCATCCATTTCTGCCGCCGAGGCCTTCGCGAGATCCCGGCCTTTGACGAGGATCTCTCCCGAGCTGGGCTTTTCAAGCCCGACGAGCGTTCGAAGAAGAGTGCTTTTACCGGAACCGGAACCGCCCAGGATAACCAGCGTTTCGCCTCGCAGGACACCGAAGCTGATGCCGTGAAGAATCTCTCGATCCCCGTAACTTACCCGCAGATTGCGCAGCGAAATCACGTGTTCGCTAGGGGAGCCGGGAACGATGTTTTCTGTAGTCATTGACCGCCTGCGAAAAAGAAAAGCGTTGTAAAGAACAAGTCCACTGCTACAACCAGGAAAATGGACATGACCACAGCCCGGGTAGTGGACCGGCCTACCTGCTCCGCGCCGCCGCCCGTCGACAGCCCTTCGAGACATCCGACGGCCGTGATGGTGATGCCGAACATCACACTTTTGATTAGGCCCGTGGTGATATCCCGCAGCAGGAGAGAGTCGATCGACGCCTTAATGTAGCGAACAAAAGTGAAATCCGCTTGAGCCACTCCGAAAAGCGATCCTCCGAGAATGCCCAAGGCGTTGGCCCATATGGTCAGGCAAGGCAACATCACGGCCATGGCCAGAAACTTTGGGGCAACGAGAAAGCGGATGGGACTAATGGCCATCGTTTCGAGCGCGTCGATTTCCTCGCTCACTTTCATGGTTCCCAGCTCGGCGGCAAACGCAGAACCGGAGCGTCCGATCACAACGATGGCGGTGACCAACGGCCCGAGCTCCCGGGACATGGAAACAGCGACGGCGGTAGCGACCGCGCTAATCGCTCCAAATCTGCGAAGCTCGTAAGCCGCCTGGAGCGCCAGGATCAGCCCAATGAAAAAGGTAATCAGGGATAGGATCGGCAAAGCGCGGACACCGGTGTCCATGGCTTGCGATATCGCGCGCTGCAGGCGCATGGCCTTTCCTTGAAACGGGGCCACGAGCGTGTAGTACGCCGCCCGTGCTCCGAGCGATGCAAGGGAGCCGAAATAACTAAGGGCGTCCAGAGTATTGCTGCCGAGTTGAGACACGATCGCCATGTTAGGAAGCCAGCGCCTGCTCCTCGTTGTCGTAAACCTCAAAGACCTTAATGAGGCGGGAGAGTTGCAGAACCTCCCGCGCGGACGTGCTTAGACCGAACAAGATGAAACGCGAACCGAGATCGCGCGACGCTTTCAATCCCTCGACGAGGGAAGCGACACCGGAGCTATCGATGTACCGCACTTGGCTAAGATTGACCACCACACGCGCGGTGTGGCTCCTCTGTATTTCCCGCAAGACCGACTGGCGCACTTCCCATGAGTTCGCGAAGTCGATGTCTCCTGAGACATCGAAGATCGTGGTCTTGTCTTGCCGTCTGGCTGAAATTTGCACGGTCTCTCCTCCGTCAGAGAGCGTTGTTCGTCTGCGCAAGATACTTGACGAGTCGAAGCCGGTTCGTAGGACCGTTGCGCGTGAACTCCACGGTGTCCATGGCCTGGTGGATTAAGTGCAAGCCCAATCCTCCCGGTCGTATTTCGTCGAGGGACCGTCCGTGCAGTTTGCTTGCATGAACTTGCGCACCGCGGTCGCAAAGCAGGATTTCGAGCCCCTGTTGGACTTGGCCGTGATAGTGGCGCTGTGCTCTTCGAAAGTACATGGCGATCGCTCGGTCGGGACGATTGCCGTAGGAATGGCGCATGATGTTGGTAACAGCCTCATCGACCGCGCGGGTGATCGACCTGCATTGCACGTCCGGGAACCCCAGAGTCTCGGTGAGCCGCTCGACCGCTGCCCGAACGACGGAGAGCCACTTGGGATTGCTGTACAAAGCCAACATCAACAAAAGGCCTCCTTGACATCCGTGCTTTCGTTCCTGGTCATTACTCGCTCTCGGGCGAGAAAAAGTTCTCGTGAGCAACATGGGCGGCCTTCTTGGCGAAGTCATAAGTAGCTTTGAGATTCCCGCCAAAGAACCGGACCTTGCCGGTTACGTCCTGCTCCAGAAGCGGCGTTCCGTCCGGGCTCGTGAACTGGCAATGAACCTTGATGGACGTGGCACCGGAAACAGTGGTTACCTGGCGGGCCCGCTCGCTGCCCGCCTTGAAACCCCGAACTGTGCTGCGGAGAACAACAAGGCTCGCGACACTCTTGGCGTTGCGGTCTCCGTCGCGATACACACGCGGGAACCCGTTTTTTTCGAGTTGGCGAATGAGGTTTTCGTAGAGGGCGACTTGGAATTCAGGGGGCAGCTGGATTTCGTCAGATTGAATCATCGCAACTTGCAGTGCTGCGGCCTTGATCTTTGTGGGCTGGTGTCTCTCGGCGAGCACAGGGCAGGCAGCGAAGAACAGTGTAAACATCGCCCGCCGGATACCTGAGGTGAGGACGCCTTTCATCGTTTCTGCTCCTTGTTGGGACGCGTGCAGGAAGGGGCGGGAGCAGCTGGAGTTGACTCTCCTGTGGTGGTTGTATGGGCCCCTTGTGCCACAAGATCTTTCTTGATCCTATCGGCTGCGCCAGCCGGCATCGTGAAGATGGCGCCGTGCAGGCCTCCGTCAGCATCGCGATACTGAACCGTCAGCGTATCGATTTTTGTGCGGAATAGACTTAGGAAGCGGCCGCCACCATACGGTGCAGCCATGCTCGCCATGCCGATCGTCTTGCCGACAGACTTTCGACTATCAGTCCCGGTGGCGACATCCAGGATGGAAGCGGCGCTTAGGTCGGCGCTTGCTTTGTTGTGGATGAAATGCAGGTATCCGCTTTCAACACTGAGAGTTCCCTTTGTATTGTCCCTCACACCTGTGAGGCCTGTTAGCTGGACCACCTTTTGGGGCTCTGCGACTTGTTGTGCGTTCCCGATGCAAACCATGAGCGCGGCAAGAGACAGGGCAGCCATAACAGAAATCGTCGTGCGTTTGAGCGTCATGCGTGTCTCCCCGATCATGAAATGCGACCCCTCGTCAGTGAACGTGCACCAGCATGAGAGAAATGTCATCGGTCGGCGGGCCGCTGCGCCAAGCGGCGACGCCGTCAAGAATGCCCTGCTTCATTTCCTCAGCAGGCAGGGCCGACGCTCGGCGTACAATTTCGCGAACACCTTCAACGCCGAGCATTTCTCCGCTGGAATTGAAAACTTCCGTAATCCCGTCGGTGTACAAGACAATGCGGTCGTCCGGTTCGAGCTGAACCTCGAAGCTGCCGGGGACGCCAACGACGTCGGGAAGCGCGCCGAGAAGCATGGTGCCGGACTCGAGCAGGACCGGAGTCTGGCCGCCGCGCGACAGCATTGCCGGAGGATGCCCGGCTCCGGCAAAGACCATGCGGCGTTGGTGTACATTGATGCGAACGGCGGCTAGAGTGACAAACATTCCGGAGCCGGCGATGTCTTCGATCAAGAAGCGGTTCAACTCCCCAAGCATGTCTTGGAAGGGCATACGGCTGCGCAGATGCGCCCCTGCCTCGGAGTAGATGCGGTTCGCCACCAGGGCCGAACCGATGCCGTGACCCGAGACATCGCAGACGAGTAAGCTAACATGCCCGTCATCGTGCGAGTTCACGAGCGCGAAGTCGCCTCCGATCGAGTGGACCGGGTGAAAAAAGTAGTCGACGCTCATTTTGTCGCAAACTAGGGATTTCGGTGCGAGGCTGTTCTGGACGCGCGCGGCGAGCCGGAGATCTTCCTCGATTTCCATCTGCCGTTTCTGAAGCCTGGCGTTGGCTGACCGAAGTTCCTCCTCGGCGCTTACCTGCCTAGAGATGTCGGTGAAGGTCACAACTCTAAACCGACCTCCAAAATTCTCAAGCGCTCGCGAACTGATGATGACGGGCAAGCGGCCGCCGTCCCTCTTAGGAAGGACAAACTCATAACTATTGCGCCCCTGCCGGAACGCGAGATCAATCTGCTTGGTGACGAAAGCCCACTCCAGCGAAGAATAGAAGTGAGCCGCATCAGAGCCGACCAGGGCTTGCCTCGGAATGCCGGTCATTTCAATAAAACGGGTGTTCGCAAAGAGAACCTGATGACGGTCGTTGGTTATGACCACCCCCTCGTTTAGCACCTCGAGCACAGCCTCCATCTGTGTGAACCATTTGGGCTTGCCTGTCTCGAGGAATGGCGGCAGCGCGGTCATGAGAACGCGACTTCCAGGGACGAAATATCCATTGCTCTTGTGTCAAGGGGCTCAAAGTGTCCTTTGCCGGAAGAAAAAAGCGCTGAAGGTACTTTCTTGCGGAGACGGGCCACGAGTGAGCGCTGCGCATGATGCACGAGGTATCGCCTCGCCCGGAAAAGCCGGGCCTTGAAAGTGCCGGCCGGAACGCCAAGTGATGTGCATGCCTCTCGATTCGACATTCCGTTGTAATAGGTCATCGTAAACGCCTGCCGCAGCGCGGGTCTCATTTTTCCGAGCACGCTGTCGATCACCTGAAATGTCTCCGCCTCTGCGCAGAGCATTTCCGGATCCGGTTGTGGGGTCGGAATTCGCTCCGTCCAGGTCGTATCATCCGCAGTGCCAGGTTCCGAGTGTGAATCGATCCAGGACGGTTGCCGTTTTCGCTGGATCATCAGGGCAGCGTTCAGCACGATGCGCGTGAACCAAGTCGTAAGAGCGGAGCGGCCCTCGAAAGTACGCAAGTGGTTGAATGCAGAAATGGCTGCGTTTTGAATTGCGTCTTCTGCGTCTTCCCGATTTCGCAGGATGGCGTAGGCCATGGCCACGAATTTCGGGCGCGAGGTCAGTAGCATTTCCTCGAACCCTTCCAATTCTTGACCTCGTTGTGACGGGCAGCCAAACTTTCTCGAGCGGTTGATCATCAACCTGCTAGAAGCAGCCTTCGCCTTTCGGCTGGATGCTCGGAAGAAATGCGACCGGTTTTCTGCTCCTACGGCGGGGGCGCAGCTGCTCAGATTTACCGAACTAGATCGGCAGGTCATTAGCGATCTCCATCTTGCTCCTTGCTCCCTGAAGCATCTGTGTGCCCAACGCGAGCCGGCGCCTGCGAATCCGACTATCCGTCCTGTTTTCAACAAAAAGAAGACACGTAGGCTCCTAGCCGCATAGCGAGAAATTTACCGTCACCCAGCAGTCAAGGCGGGAGTGTGACGGTAACGTCCAGTTCGTGACGCAGCGTAACTTGGAGAACGCCTCGCATTCTCTTCATTTGCCCGCGACTATCAACTAGATACTCGAACCGAATGGGTCTACGTATTTGGCAGGAGCGTTGCAGCAGCCCCGTGTGGGAACTGCCTTTAGGAAAGAGTTGTGTGGACAGTGGCTTGGTCCGAGAATCAATCAGATTACGGACTCCTTGGGAAGACTCGCAAGCAGATCCCTTTATCCGACATAAATCCTTGGGTTATCAGGGAGTGTCGATTACGCTGCGCTTCAACGGTTTCTTAGGAAATGCTAGGTCACCCGCAGCTATCTTCCTGGAGTTATTAGCACCCACTAGCGACAAAACCTCAATTTTTTTAATGGCCCGATTATGATGTCAGTCGAACGCTACCTGTAAGCTGTCGAAGTCGCTGCTCAAAAGCCATCGCTCTGCTGCCTGTGACTCTGGTCCGTTCTCTAAGACGTCGAGGATGGCGCGATTAACGATTGCTAGACAGAGGCGCCTGACTGCATGAGGGTGGAACTTTTCGGTCTGATCGCCAACCGGGCAGCATCCATTTCTGCGCGATCGTCTGGGAGCCCTGGCCATAGAAGGGTTTGGCAAATCCAGGGTTCCACCTTCCGAGACCGCGAGCCGGCTTTCTTGACGCTGATTCTCTCTGATCATCTTATGCTCCCTCCGTTGCATACGGCATGGCCCTTTGAAACTTTTGCCGGATTGGCCGCAACCATGAGACGCCAACACAGGCGATCAGATATGCAGCCACAGCCGCCTTGAGCACAATTACGATTAAACGCAAACCATTCTTCATTGGGGATCACTCGCGGCCTTCGAATTTCTTATCGCACTCTGCCAGGGGCCGCAGGACTGCATCTGGACCGAAGCTCTCATCAAGGCGGAGAGCCAGGGGTCGAGCGGTGTATCGGGTGATTAAACAGCACATAAACGGGCGGATTGTGCTCTTGCATGGCATTTTACACTCCGACAAAATCTCCACCGGCATGCTCTGCAATGACGGCCGGGATCGTCTTAATCGCGTCACTCGGGTTGTCCGGAGAAATTGAGGGAATCGTCATTGCCATGAGACCCATCCTTGTCCAGGCGAAGCTCGGCGCCCTTGCCGGATACTCGCTCCAGGTGTCGATCAAAACGCGCAACCTTATGCCCGCAACAAACCTTGACCTTAGTCTTGGAAATGGCCCGCAGGTCGCGCGATTCCGAACCGCTTCATCTTGTTAAACAGCGTCGTGCGCTTCAAGCCGAGTCTCGCGGCTGCTCCTCGGGGACCACCAATCTTCCAATTGGCGCGTTGACAGGCAACGAGAATCTCGTGACGGACTTTGTCTTCCAGTGTTGGATTTGCGATCTGGACCGGTTCTGGTTCGCATCTCTCAGGCGGCGCAGATTCGAACACTCCATCGTTAGAAAGAATTACGCCGCGCGCAATGTAGTTTTGCAGTTCCCGAATGTTCCCAGGCCAGGGGTGACGGACGATGGAGCACATGGTTTCCTCGGGGATGGCTTCAATGGTTTTGTTCATGGAGTCGGCGAACTGCTGGACGAAATACCTCACGAACTCCGGAATGTCTGCTTTCCTCTCGCGCAGCGGTGGCAGAAAAATCGGGAAGGCATTCAGCCGGTAGTACAAATCTTCGCGGAATTCGTGCTCTCGAACCATTTGCCTCAGGTCTCGGTTAGTCGCAACAACAACACGAACATCGACTCGCGTGGTGCGCGTGCTGCCCACCGCTTCGAACTCGCGCTCCTGCAGCACTCGGAGCAGTTTGGGCTGAAGTTCCAGTGGCATGTCTCCGATTTCATCAAGAAACAAAGTGCCACGATCCGCCAGGGCAAACCGGCCGACATGAGAATTGATGGCGCCCGTGAAGGCTCCCCGTTCATGCCCGAAGAGTTCGCTTTCGAGAAGGCCTGCAGGCATGGCTGCGCAGTTCACCTTGACAAGATTCCTGTTTCGTCGCGGGCTGAGTTCGTGAATCGCCCGCGCAATGACTTCCTTGCCCGTGCCCGTCTCGCCAGTGATCATGACGGTGGTATTGGTGGGCGCTACGGCTTCGACTTGCCTGAGGATCGTGCGCAGGCTGCCGCGGCGGCCGACAATGGTCTCTACAAACGGAGATTCCGCGAGTTCGGACTTGCGCTCGAACCGCTCATCAGCTCGATAAAGGATGTGATCCATTGGAGTGGCTTCGGGATAACGGCTTACCGACATGACGGAATTTCCGGATGAACTCATCTTCCTACTCCTCTCTTCCTCGCAGCGACCTTGCTGGCAAACAACGATGCTGAACTTAAGCTCGAACTTCCGAAGCCATAAGCGGTGTCGGGTTCGGTATGGGGAAATGAATTTTGGCGCCTGAAGACCGCTGTTCCTTGTCCTTTAGGAAGGCCAGCCCTTTGTCGCCGGGATGCCGATCGATAAGCAACACATCACCCGGCTGCACTTGCGCCGTGGCAAGCAGCCTTGCAAGCGGGCAGACTACATAGCGTTCGATAGAACGCTTCAGATGTCGGGCTCCATACCTCTGGTCGGTTCCCTCTTGCAACAGGAACTCCCGACCTTTGCTCGTTATTCGAAACAAGAAGGGCCGCGTCGTCGAATCCAAGATGCGCTTCTGTATTTGCGCTAGTTCGATTTCCAGCACCTCATCAAGTTCCTCTTGCTTCAACGGGTGAAACACCACCACTTTGTCCAATCGGTTCATGAACTCCGGCGAGAACTTACGCCTTGCCGCTTCCAGCGCCGTTCTTTCCACCTTCTGGTGCAATCCCGTTGTGTCCTTGTCCATCGGCTGGATGAACCCCATGCCTCCTTGCATCAAATCGGCGATCTGGCCGCTCCCCAGGTTCGAGGTCAGAAAAATGACGGTCCTCGACAAATCCACTTTGCGGTTATCGCCCAACGTCAGCGTCGCCTTATCCAGCATTCCAAGCAGCAGTTGCCACAGCGCGTCGCTCGCTTTTTCAATCTCGTCAAACAGTAGAAAGCTCAGTTTTTGCCCCTCGCGATAACTTGCAGCGAGTCCTTCCTGGGTGATGAGGGGGTGTGTTTCCCGGTGGCCAAGGTAGCCTGGAGGCGAGCCAATCAGCTTGGCGATTTCGTGAGAGTGTTGAAATTCAGCGCAATCCACCTTGATCACTGCTGTGCTGTCTCCGAACAGAATCTCGGCTGCGGCCTCGACCGTGCGCGTTTTGCCTGAACCGGTCGGCCCCAGAAAAAGGAAGTTTCCGACTGGGCGTCCGGGAGAATGCAGACCGGCACAAAACACTTGATAAAGATCGACGAGCACTTGCACGGCCTCTTCTTGGCCTACGATCTTTTCCTGCAGAGCTTCCTCGAAGTGGCAGGCTGCGGAACTCCGCTTTCTGGCGTCCAATGCTGTCCTGTGGGCTGTTTGTACTGCGGCTGGCATAACGTCTCCTTCACCGTCGTGATTCAAACTCAGCGAGTCGGCTTGGACACGACCTTCCAGTTCGTTCCGGGGAGGGACCACCCTGGTCCGCGAGTGAAGAAGTGCCGACGACGCTTCGTTCATTGCCGGCTCCTCGGACCTGACGCGCCGATAGTGGACCGAGTTTGTTCGTCAAACAACCCCAAATGGAGGCTTCACGGACTCACTTGAACGAGATACGTGCGGCCAACTCTTTAGAGATGGAGCGAAACAGTTCCAATCATTACGAATCGGGATGCGCTTTCGTTGGTATAGTTTTGGATCAACGGAACGAGAACCGGGCCCCAGGACGGCGAGCGCGACCACAAGCGCGGCCAAAAGAACGGCATTTTCGATGCCGTTCGCCTCTGCCAGAGTCATCGACAATTCAACAAGTTCAACGAGAAGCCCTGCAAACGGGTCCAAAGCCCTACCAGGAGGAGAAGTGCCGCCGTAATTGCAATTGACTGCAAGATGAGAGTTTGCGTTTGAGGTGTGAGGCACTCCAAGGGTCGTTGTCACAGCGCCGGAAATCACGAGAACGCTGCTTACCAGGCGCAGAAGGAGAAAGTCCTGCCCTCGGGCAAAGCATTCGCAAACATGGAGAAGAGGCGGTGTAGGGCGGACCTCATCAGCAAGGATAGATTCCAACGAACGTGAGGGTGACAGCCGCAATAAGGAGGTGCAGATTCACCTCTTTGGGGGATTACAGTTCGATGATTCCGCGCGTAAGCGCAATAGTGACTGCGTGGGTTCGGTCGCTAGCGCCCAGCTTGGATAGGATACTCTTTACATGGCCTTTGACCGTTCCTTCCGTTATGGAAAGATCGCTCGCCACCAGTTTGTTGGCCTTCCCGGCGGCAATTAATCGCAGGACTTCTATCTCCCGTGAGGTCAATGAGTCGTCTGCAGTATGTTCGG
>Ga0306920_100001561_pt1 | contig 28523 bp, 38 predicted proteins | sample flu12Cox44000170_FD_204666 | JGI IMG/M metagenome (GOLD analysis project Ga0306920, IMG submission 204666) | Lab enrichment of tropical soil microbial communities from Luquillo Experimental Forest, Puerto Rico - flux4day.12C.oxic.44.000.170 (v2)... | ecosystem: Environmental > Terrestrial >... | reverse complement strand
GCAAGGAAACGCAAGGGCTTCGGCTGGAAGCGGTGGAGTACGAAGTGGCTTTACCAAACACTCGGGCTGTTTAATCACTATCGCGTGTTGCGTTGCGAGCCACTCCCGAAAGCCATTCCTGTCCGATAGGTCTCATAACCCTTGATGAGAAGCAGTCAGGAAAGCCGAGTGCTCGAAATGGGCATGCTCGGTTTGATGCGGCGGGGTCTGGAAACCGGTTCACGGTTCGGCTAGTGAGTCCACTCCCAGAGGAAACGGGGAGCCCCAGGTAGGTCGGACCTACGGGACACGGCGCCAGACCTCGACCCGACCGCCGCGATGACTTCCCGATCGTTACGCAGAAAGGTGAGCCAACGCTTGGCTGGACCCGGGTTTGGGGAATCTCCTTTCATCCAGCGGGAAATGGTTCTATCGGAAACATCAAACCGAGCATGAGAAGTTCTCCATGGATGCGGGGAGCTCCCCAGTCGGGGTTCTCGGCTACCATTTGGAAGATGAGATCCCGAACCTCTTTCGATGTCGGCTTTCTGCCCACTGGTTTTCGAACCTTCGAAATCATCCTCCAGTACCAACGGAATCCCGCGCGGTGCCATCGGACGACGGTTTCGGGCGTGACGACGAGGAGTGCCTGTTTCCAGCCTGACACGCATCGGCGAACCAGCAGCCAGAAGAGTTTGTCGGACAAACCCAGCTTTGGGCGCGGATGACGCCGCTTGAGCACGACGAGTTGTTGACGAAGTGCCAGAGTCTCAAGAAGGAGACTGTGACGAGATCGAAAGAAACGAACCAGCGTTCCGAAGCAGAGTTTAAGGAAACAGAACATGGCGGAGAGTTATAGCAGAACACTGGTGGAGACGACAGCAGCTATGTTATTGATTCCAAAGCCAGCCGGAGTTTTGGAGAACAACAGGCATGTACGCTGGTGGGATCAGCGCTGCTATCGAGAGACTTGAGGTAGAATGGTCGGCAAAGTGCAGGCGCCTCAGCTGTGCAAAGGATATTCATCAGCTACCGCCGAGATGACTCCGCAGCCGATATGACGGATCGGGTTTATGAGCACCTTGTTCGGCGCTGGAAGGGGCGCGTTTTCATGGACATTGATAGCCTGAAAGCTGGCGATCTCTTCGCGAACACGATAGAAGAGAACCTTAAAAACTGCGCGGTTATGCTGGTGATGATGGGTCCTTACTGGGCTTCACTTACTGATGAGCAGGGGGCGCGCCGCATCGACAACCCTGGAGACTACCCGAGGATGGAAGTGGCCGCAGCACTGAAGCGTGGCATACGAGTGATTCCTGTACTTGTGGGCAACACTCCGCTCCCGAAGCGCGAAGAACTACCCAGCGACATCGCAGGATTAGTGGATCGGCAAGTTCTGCGTCTTTCGCGTGAAGACTTCGATGCAGATATGGAACGACTCATGTCTTCTGTGGTGCCAGACCTGCCTCGGAAAACTTGGACGGGGATGCCGTTGCAAGCTCTTGCTGTCGCAGCAGTATTGTTGTTGTTCGGCATACTCGCATACTTCAAACTTGGTCACAGCCTGCTTCCTCAGAAAAGCCGCACGGAAGTTAGTTCCTCATCTGCCAAAGTTCTGAACATATCAGGAAAGTGGGGAACGGCACTGATCCAAAACGTCTACTCGCCCGACGAGCGGTCAACCATCGTATTCGACTTTACCCAATCGGGAGATACAGTAATGGGTACCGTTACGGAAACGGCTGACGGCGCGAAAACTGTGGACACAAAAGGGATTGTTGACGGGAAGATACGTGACACTGTGGTTTCGTTCTATACGAAAGGGGAAACAACTTGGGACTCCGGTAACACGATTCCTTACAAGAAAATGTACACAGGAGTTCTCCAGAAGGCCGGACGAGAGATTGCCTTTCAGCGCTTTAACGATGTACCTAGTGGCGGTGAGGTGGAACGGTTTGTCGCTACGCCAAAGTGATCACGAGAAATTATGCTTTTCGATCCTGTCCATGGCGAATTACTGAATTGGGCCAATTAACTGGCTAATCTTTCGGCTCCCCGAACTGCGGCACTCGACCGCCAACGCGTACAGGTCGTACCTCAATCACCAGATCAAACCGCGGTGGGGCGAGTATCCGATTTCGAAGGTAAAGCCCTTCGCCGTGGAGGAGTGGCTGAAGGACCTCGATCTGGCTTCGAGAACCAAGGGGCACCTGCACAATCTCATGCGCGTGCTCTGGAACTGCGCGATGCGTTGGGAACTCATCGAGATCGGCGAGAACCCGATGAAGCTCGTGCGGGTCCGGGGCACGAGCAAACGCCGGCGCGAGCCAGTTGTGCTCGACGTCTCTCAATTCCGTCTCTTGCTCGAGGAACTCGACGACCCTTTCCACACAATGGTTATCCTCGATCTCGCCACGGGTCTCCGCTGCAGCGAGCTGTTCGCGTTGCGGTGGCGTGACGTGTTCTGGGATGAGCGCATGCTGCTCGTGCGGAGAGCGATCGTGGCCGGCGTACCGAGCGACGTGAAAACAAAATACTCCAACGCAGGGATGCCGCTTGATCCCGCATTGGCCGAGGTGCTGCGTAAATGGCAGCGCAAGACGCGCTTCCAGAATCCCGAGGATTGGGTGTTTGCGAGCCCGTTCAGGGCAGGCAGGACACCATGGGATCCCTGGAGCATCGAGCGACGCCATATCATTCCCGCAGCCCTGCGTTGTGGTATCGGACGCATCGGCTGGCACAGTTTCAGGCACACGTTCCGGACACTCTTGGATGAAACCGGAGCTCCGATGAAAGTGCAGCAAGAACTGATGCGCCACGCTGACATCCGCACCACGATGAACGTCTACGGCAAAGCTATGGATGCTAGCAAACGCGAAGCGCACGGCAAGGTAGTTCGCATGTTGCTGACTCCGAAAGTGGCTTAGTGCCCCTTAGTGCCCCTTGGAAGTTGTTGTAAGAAGTTGAAAAGAAAAAAGAAAGTTGGTGGAGCCGATGGGATTCGAACCCACGACCTCCTCGATGCCATCGAGGCGCGCTCCCAACTGCGCCACGGCCCCACTGTCCAATCGCTTTTTTAGTCTACCACACACTCTCCGAGATTTCGTCCCTCGCTTCGCAACCGTTCGAGAATTCGCCAAACCTTTATTCTCGAACGCCGCGATTCATGGTTCTCGTTGTCTCGGCCTATTCGGAGAAATACCGAAGGCATAACGTGTTGGCGCTGCGTCTCTCTAAATAACTTCTACGCGGAAGAAAAAGAACCACTTAGGGCCTCACCTGGTCGCGGTGACCCCCGTCACTTTTTTCCACAACCCATCGCTCTATCTTCGGGTAGACATTTTCACAGGCTTTTCTGTATGCTGCTAGGGCCTCGAAGCCCGTTTGAACCTGTCCAAGGAGTTTTTTCATGTCAGTTGATTCGCCCACGCAATCTTTCCGCGGTGTTCTTTGCCGCCATTGCGGTAAGCCGGTACGTATACCAAGTATCGTTCTGCGTAAAGACAATGAAGCTCATGGCAGATCTCAGGCCGACGACTCCGAGTTCCAACTGATCTCAAGAGTCTTTATTCTTCGCTGCCGCTCCTGCGAGCGCGAGTCCATTTATGCGATCAATCAGATCGTCGATTGCACTTTCGCGCAGACTCCGTCGCACGGTCACGCTAAGGCCGCGGCGCTTTAGCTTGCTTGTTTCGAACTTGCCTGTATGTCTTGAGCCGTTGCTGGTCTAGCAACCGAAGGGTTTGTCTTTATTTCACTCGACCTGCTGGAGATCTCCTCCGGGCTGTCTCTACTTGGTTTGTCTCCGAACCAACTCCACGGAGCACTTTGCGTGCAGTGCTACCGTCTCCGAGACGCTCCCCAGCACGATACGGTCAAACCCGCGCCGCCCGTGCGATCCCATTACGATCAAATCCGGCCCCCACGTCTCCGCTGCCGATAGGATTGCATAGGCCGGCGTTTCCTTTGGTTCAGTTACCTCAACCCCCGCTTTCAGCCCGGCCTTTGTCAGCAACTCCAATCCCTTCTCGACCGCCTCTTTCACCTGCTTCTCTCCCGCCTTGGCCAGTAGCGCCACTTGCTCCGGCGCATAGTAAGGATACTCGCCTGCCAGCACCGGGAACTCGGGGCTCGACAGAACTTTGAACTCGCTCCCTTTCGGCCAGGGCATTTCCGCTATGGAACGGAGCGCCATCATTGCGAGGTCGGACCCATCCGTCGGGATGAGCACTCGCATCCCCGGGGCGCCACCAGCTTCCTTTTTGGGAGAATTCCTCACGACCTCTACCGAACACTGCGAGTGACGCAGGACGGCCTGCGCTGTGCTGCCAAGCAGCAATCTTCCGATCGCACTTCGTCCGTGCGAACCAACCAAAATCAGATCCGCACGCCATTCGTTCGCGACGCGTGGCAATCCGTGACGGGGATTTTCCAGCACGACTTGCCTCTCTACCGTCCAACCTGCGCTTTCGAGTTGTTTGGCTTGTTCTTCCAGCTCTTCCAGCGAGCTTTTCTTCGCTTCTTCCAGCAACAGCGGCGCGTGCGTGAAGAAGAATGGATCCAGCGCCGTCACCGCAAGGAATTCCGTTCGCTCGGGCCAGGGGCGTCCAGCGGCTTCCTGAATTACCGCATCCGACGAACTCGATCCTTCCCAGGCCAGCAGGATCTTCATGGCGCCCTCCGGTTCCCAATTCCTGTGCTGTTCGATCTTATGCGATCGAATTATGTGCCTGCTAGCTGGTTCTAATTGACCCTGTTTGCCCGAAATGGCTTTCTTCTTGGGAAGAGTAGGCGTGGGGTTCCGCAGGAACTGGAGAGTGATGGAAAACCCCACGCCACACCGGTCCACACTCTGATATGCAATAAACTGGCCACCGCGCCCTGCAAAACACCGTCCTAATCCCTGTGTACTCAACGATTCTCTGCAGCTTACAGGACCCGTCTGTTGGAGGCCAGCGAGCCATTCCGCTTTATCTGTGCGGCCTTCCGCCCCCCTGTCGCATTGGCACAACTCTCCTCCAATCGCTAAACCTTCACTCTCGCTGTGCTGGTGCAGACGCCGCAACTATGATGAACTTGTTTCCTCAGGTTTCCTCAATCTATGAGTGATACCCAGCGCGATTTTCAATCCCTGATTCGCCGCCTGACCTTGATGCTGCTCGGTCTTCTTCTGCTTCTTTATCTTGTCGATTCTGCCTGGTACGAGTTACGCGTCCTCTCCCCCAGGCTTGGCCTCGCTAATGGGTCCGTTCATCGCACCCGCGTCTTGGCCATCGCCGAGAAAAACAATAAGGTGGAGTACGAGATCGATTCCAATCGTCCCGAGGAAGATGTTCCCTGCGCTCACTCCCTATTCCCACACGCCGGCAATCGCCCATGTTGGTACGTCGTTCGCCACGCCAACGATCCTATCCCAATCTGACATCCTCCCCCACCTAAAGGCAGCCTAAAGGCCGGGGATTCCTACTGGCTCGCCTGCTAAGCAGCGAGGCCTTCGGTGGGTTCCTGAGACGACGGGCTTACTTCACCCGAAGGATGCGACCACCAGGCTAACGAGGCGAGTCCCGCCTCTTTGATGTCGAGGTTGCTACCAAGTCTGCTGGCGCCCGGAATCCACAGGCAACACAGGCGAACCTTGCTTGTGTCTTGCGGTTCTCCGCTGCTACCTGGCCGCATTCCGGACAAAAGCGGCTGCTGTTCCCGGGAGGAATGGCTATCAGCAATCCTCCACGCCAGCGCATCTTGTACTCGAGTTGGCGACGAAGTTCAAACGGCGAGGCATCCAGGATCGAACGGCCGCTCCGCTCCAGCGCACTTACGACGGCTATTTCCGATTCTCCGCCGACGATCTTTTGGGAGCGGCCTTCCGCCTCCCCAAGCTTTAAAAGGACGCAGTCCACGCATTCTTGTCCGATTGATCTCTCCCTGCCAGAATATTTTCATGTACAATTCTCAATGGCTCGCCTGGGCGCGCCGTCTTCAAGCCATCGCCCAGTCTGGCCTCACCTATTGCCAGGATAAATTTGACATCCAGCGCTATCACGAGATCCGCTCGATCGCCGCGGAGATCATGGCCTCTGGCGCTGCGCTTCCAGCCATTCAGCCGGTCGCCGCGCTCTTCGACGGGCAAGCGGGCTACGCCACCCCTAAAGTCGACGTCCGTTCGGCCGTCTTTCACGACGGCCGGATACTCCTCGTCCGCGAACTTGACGACGGCGGCTGGACCCTACCCGGCGGCTGGGCCGATGTCGGTGAACCTCCTAGCCTCGCCGCCGCACGCGAAACCAGAGAAGAGTCCGGCTACCACGTTTGCATCACTAAGCTTGCGGCGCTTTACGACCGCGACCTCCAGGGCCACCCGCCTCATGCCTTTCACGCCTACAAACTTTTCTTCCTCGGTGAACTCCAAGGTGGTTCTGCTCAGGAGAGCCATGAAACCGCCGGCGCCCAGTTTTTTCCTGAGCACGAACTTCCGCCTCTCTCGCTTGCCCGCGTCACTCCGTCGCAAATCGCCCATATGTTCGAACACTTCCGCAATCCTGCCCTACCCACCTCCTTCGACTAATCCTTTTCTGGGTTCACTTACGCTATCCCGCGCTCCTGAAGCGCTATCGCGCCGGCACGCAAATCGGCTGCGGGCGAGTTGAACTTTGGCCAGCCTTATGTCGTTGATCGCACTATGCCGTTCTCCACGCGGGTGTGACGCACCACACTGAACTGCCTCGACGCCAATCGCGTTGGCATGACCTTCTCTTTCCTGTTCGCTCCTGCCGCGCTTACTTTCCTCGCTACCCAGCGTCGTCGCCGCAGCAGTTCTCGCGACCTCAACGCGCTTCGGTGCGGTTGTGGGAGTCCCTCAGGCCCCGGCGGCCTGCACTTCTCTCAGCCGTCTCTCCAAATACCGCTTTTCGCTCTCGTTTGTGGCCAATTCCAGCGCCCGCCGATAATCTTTTGCGGCTTCCTCTCGTAATCCAAGCCGCCGCAGCAAATCGGCCCGCGCCGCGTGCAGCAAGTGATAGTTGTCGAGGTCGTTGGCCGCGGAAAGCTCGTCTATCAGCACGAGTCCCCGTCGGGGACCATCCCGCATCGCAACCGCCACCGCCCGATTCAGCGACACGATCGGCGAAGGCTGAAGCCGCGACAACTCGTCATACAGCCCCACAATCTGCTCCCAGTCCGTGTCTTGTGCTCGTGCTGCCAGGCAGTGCACCGCTGCAATCGCAGCCTGCAACGAAAACGGCCCCGGCGCTCCCCGCAACGCCTCCCCGATAAGCGGCTGGGCTTCGGCAATCTGCTCCCGGTTCCACAGGCTCCGATCCTGCTCCTCCAAAACAATGATGTCTCCCTCCTCGTCTATCCGCGCTTCGCGCCTCGCGTCGTGCAGCAACATCAGCGCCAGCAGCCCCTTCGCCTCCGTAGGAGCCTGAGTTCCCATCAACGAAACTACCAGCCGGCCCAGCCGTATCGCTTCCGCGCAAAGGTCTGTTCGCACCAACGACGCCCCTCGTGTCGCCGCGTATCCTTCGTTGAACACCAGGTAGATCACGGTCAACACGGCTTCGACACGCTCAGCCATATCCTTCGTTTCCGGAACCGCGTACGGAATCCTCGCGTCCCGAATCTTGTGCTTGGCCCGCACCAGCCGTTGGGCCATCGTCGTCGTCGACACGAGAAATGCCCGCGCAATCTCGTCTGTTTCCAGTCCACACAGCGTCCGCAGCGTCAGGGGCACCTGCACTTCGTGCGACAGCGCTGGATGGCAGCATGTGAACATGAGTCGCAGCCGGTCGTCGGGAATCTCACTCGTGTCATAGTCCGGTTCCTCCATTTCCCGAGCCAATCCTGAACTGGTATACAATGCAAGCTTTTCCGCGTACCGCCCCTTGCGCCGGATGCGGTCAATCGCCTTGTGCCGTGCTGTCTGGATGATCCACGCCCGCGGGGCGTCCGGCACGCCCGAGGCTTCCCACTGATCCACGGCGGCCGCGAATGCTTCTTGCGCGCATTCTTCCGCCAGGTCAAAGTCGCCGATCAGGCGGATTAGCGTGGCTACGATCCGGCCCCACTCGGTTCGGTACACGGTTTCAACGGCTCTGGCTGCGTCGGCAGACATGGCTGATTATTTTACGGCACCCCGTCGATTCGGGCATTCGCGGTTCGACCTACTATAGGGAGGCAGTGCATGAAATATATGTTGCTCATTTACCTCGACGAAAACACCATCACCCAGGACCAGAGGGACCAGTGCTACAAAGACTCCGCTGCCTACGCCTGCAAGCTTCACGAAAGCGGCCATTTCCTGGGCACCGCGCCTCTTTACCCTACCTCCACCGCCACGAGCGTTCGCCTCAAGGACGGCAAACGCGTGGTCACCGATGGCCCCTTCGCAGAAACCCGTGAACAACTCGGCGGCTTCTTTCTCATCAATGCCAAGGACCTCGACGAGGCCATCGACATCGCCGGACGCGTTCCCGCCGGCCGCTGGGGCACCGTGGAGATTCGACCCGTCATCGAGGTGGAGGGTCTCCCGTCCACATAGTCCCCCTCTCGCTTTGGGCTTCAACCCGGCCCTTGGCCCAGCGTCTCGGCGGCCCTTTGCCGGAAAAATCCCCCTCCAACTTCGAAATTTGGGCTTAACTGTCCATTTCCTTTTCAAAAAATTTTGCGGTACGCTGTCGATTCCTGCCCGCCCCGTTCGACTCACCGGTAGAGAGCTGATCTTGACCCAGACCCGCTCAAAGGGGGATACCGGCATGCGATTCATGATGATCGTCAAGGCCAACAAGGACTCCGAGGCGGGAAAAATGCCGAGCGAGGAACTGCTTAACGCAATGGGCAAGTACAACGAGGAGCTGCTGAAGGGCGGCGTCTTACTCGACCTCGCGGGACTCCATCCCAGCTCCAGAGGGGCTCGCATCCAGTTTACGGATGGCAAACGCACGGTTATCGACGGGCCCTTCGCCGAAACCAAGGAACTCATTGCCGGATACTGGCTCATCCAGGTCAAGTCAAAGCAAGAAGCCGTCGATTGGGCCCTTCGTGTCCCCTGTCCTACCGAGCCACCCCAGGACGGCCACATTGAGCTCCGCCAGGTTTTCGAGCTCGGCGACTTCGCCCCCAGCCCGGCAATCGGTCGCACCTGCGCGCTCGGCGAGGAACTCGCCAAGCGCGCGAAAACCACACCCGGAGGACGATCATGAGCCAAGCGAAACGTCAAAGATCGCCAGAACCTTCCCTCGAAGGCCCGCGCATTGAAAGCACCGGCTCCTTTGTTATTGCTGGGTTGCGCCGACACTATACCGACGACCGAATCAGCAACATCCCCTCTCAGTGGCAACAGTTCGTCACCTACCTCGGTCGTATACCCGGACAGGTGGGCCACACCACCTACGGCGTGTGCCTGAGCCCCGCGAACGGAGCCGCAGGTATCGATTATCTATCCGGTGTTGAGGTTTCCAGCCCCGCAGGTCTACCGGACGAATTCAGTGTCGTCACCGTTTCCGCTCAGCCCCACGCTGTTTTTGTCCACCGCGGTCATGTTTCGCAACTTCGCGATTCTCTCGAAACGATCTGGCAGAAGCGTTTTCCGGAATCCGGCCATCAACTGAGCGCGCCTTCTGCTGATTCACTGGCTTTCTTCGAGCGCTACACGGAACGCTTTGATCCGCGAACCGCATCCGGAGAGGTCGAAGTTTGGATACCGGTTAAAGCATGAAGAGCAGGAACCAATAATAAGGAGCATTATATGCAGAAAATCACCCCTTTCCTGTGGTTCAACGACAACGCGGAGGAGGCCGCCAATTTTTATACCTCCATTTTCAAACACTCCAAGCTCGGAAACATTGCACGCTACGGCGAAGCCGGGCCCGGACCAAAGGGTTCAGTCATGTCCGTTACATTCCAGATCGAGGGTCAAGACTTCATCGCCCTCAATGGTGGCCCTCAATTTAAGTTCACGCCCGCGATCTCCTTCTTCGTCGACTGCCAGTCTCAGGAAGAAGTCGACAACTTGTGGGAGAAGCTCTCCGCCGGCGGAAGAAAGGACCACTGCGGCTGGCTCCAAGACAAATTCGGCGTCTCGTGGCAGATCATCCCAGCGGTTCTCGGCGAGCTGCTGCATTCAAAAGATCCGGATACGTCGCAACGGGTCATGCAGGCCATGCTGAAGATGGACAAAATTGACATCGAGGCCTTGAAGCGCGCGGCTTCTACGAGCGCCCTCGGCGCCAGCTCCTGATCTATGGAGTTAGACAACAGTTCAAGAATTCTAATTTCTCAAGGAGGGCAACATGCAATGCAATCCGTATCTCTATTTCAACGGCGACTGCGAGGAAGCTTTCAAGTTCTACGAGCAGCTTCTGAGCGGTAAAATCGAAGCCCTGTTTCGGCACGAGGGTTCCCCGGCCGCAAGCCACGTTCCTCCCGATTGGGGCCAAAAGATTCTCCACGCCCGCATGACAATTGGTCAGGCCGTGTTGATGGCCTCAGACGCACCCCCGGGCCACTACCACAAACCGCAGGGGTTCTCTATCAACATCGCCATCAACGATCCCGTAGAGGCCGAGCGCATCTTCCGCGCCTTAGAACAGGGTGGCACCGTTTCCATGCCTTTCCAGGAGACTTTCTGGGCCTTCCGCTTCGGCATGGTTTCGGACCGCTTCGGGGTTCCGTGGATGATTAACGTCGAAAAGGCCGGGCAGCAGGCTGCCTGAGTCGCTTGCGCCTCGACCGTCTCCAAAACCGTCGTCCAGCGCCCGCACGCTATGCGGGCCAAGAGCCTCAATGGCGTCTTGCGAAGGCCCAGGAAGATTGGGGCAAGGCAGAATTTCGCGCGTCAGCAAGGGTGGTCCTCGTGAACGAAGATGACATGTCGGAACTCGATCGCCGCACGTTCCTGAAGAGTACCACGGCTTCCGCCGCGCTTGCCTCGCCCGCGACTATTACTGCGGCACGGGCCCGCCCGAGCAGAACGACAGGGAGAAACCTGTCCATGAGCGCATCGGGATTATCGAGGGCTCGCCTCGACCGCCTGCACGATGTCATGGCGGGCTACGTTGATCGCGGCCAGGTCCCGGGCATCGTCGCCCTCATCAGTCGCCGTGGCGAACTCCACGTCGTTGCGCTCGGCACTCTAAGCGTCGGTGACAAATCCCCCGTCCAACACGACACCATCTTCCGCATCGCCTCGATGACCAAACCAATCACTGCCGTCGCTGCGATGATCCTGGTCGAGGAATGCAAACTCCGGCTCGACGAGCCCATCGATCGCCTCTTGCCCGAACTTGCCAATCGCAAGGTCCTCAAACGCTTTGACGGCCCGCTCGACGATACTGTCCTGGCGAAGCGTCCTATCACTGTGCGCGACCTTCTCACCTTCCGCATGGGCTTTGGCATCGTAGTCGCTCCGCCGGATGCCTATCCAGTTCTGAAAGCCGCCAACGACCTCCACATCGGTATGGGGCCACCCACCCCCGCGAGCATGGCCGCTCCCGACGAGTGGCTCCAGCGCTTGGCAAGCCTACCCCTCATGCACCAGCCGGGCAAAAAGTGGATGTACAACACCGGCTCTGACGTGCTGGGAGTTTTGGTCGCGCGTGCCTCCGGACAGCCTCTAGAGGTCTTTTTACGCGAGCGCATCTTCGATCCTCTCGGCATGAAGGACACCGGTTTCAGCGTTCCTCCCGAAAAAATCGGCCGCCTGGCGACATCGTACGCAACCAACCTTCAAACCGGCGCCCTTGGAGTCTACGACCCGGCCGCGAACGGCCAGTGGAGCCGCCCGCCAGCTTTCCCGTCCGGCGCCGGCGGACTTGTTTCAACCGCTGACGATTTTTTGACCTTCAGCCAGATGATGCTTAATAAGGGCAAACTCGGCAACGTGCGCATTCTCTCCCGGCCCTCTGTCGAACTAATGACCACCGACCAGCTAACGCCGGAACAGAAGGCTACGTCAGGTTTAACCGAGGACTTCTTTGAATCTCACGGGTGGGGATTCGGTGTGTCCATCGCCACTCGCCGCACCGAGCTCGCCGGGACGGTCGGAATGTACGGTTGGGACGGCGGTCTTGGTACCTCTTGGCGCGCCGACCCGGTGGAAAATCTCACCGGCATTCTGCTGACGCAATGCATGTGGACCTCGCCGAGAGGCCCTGACGTTTTTCTCGACTTTTGGGCTTCGTTGTACCAGTCTATTGACGACTGAAACTGGCGGAGTCCACGGAATTCTGCAGATTTTCGCAGCAATGGATCGATTCTCGCATGGGGGGAGAAATTCATGAGCAAGGTTCGGGTGCTGGTTGGTACTCGCAAAGGCGCATTCATTCTTACCTCGGACGGCAAGCGTAAGGACTGGAAAGTCGACGGTCCCCACTTTGCCGGATGGGAGATGTATCACCTGAAAGGATCGACCGCCGATCCAAATCGTCTCTACGCGTCGCAGACCAGCAGCTGGTTCGGCCAGATCATTCAGCGTTCCGACGACGGCGGCAAAACCTGGTTCCAACCAGGTACTCCTCCCGGCGAAACCACCGGGCCCGGCGGCATGCCCAAAGGCGAGAGCAATAAGTTCGTTTACGACTCCGCCAACGCACCACTTACGACGCATCAATGGTATGACGGCACCCAGCATCCCTGGGAATTCAAGCGCGTCTGGCATCTCGAACCTTCGCTCAGCGATCCCGACACTGTCTATGCCGGTGTCGAAGACGCCGCGTTGTTCCGCTCGACGGATGGCGGCAAATCCTGGCATGAGCTTTCGGGCCTGCGGGGTCATGGCACCGGCCCCAACTGGCAGCCGGGGGCGGGCGGCATGTGTCTTCACACGATCATTCTCGACCCGAAAGATCCGAAGCGGATATTCATCGCCATTTCCGCCGCCGGAGCGTTCCGCACCGACGATGGCGGCAAAACCTGGAAGCCTATCAATCGCGGCTTGTACTCGCAGTACATTCCCGATCCAAAGGCCGAGGTCGGCCATTGCGTTCATCACATCGCGATGAATGCTTCGCGTCCGGGCGTCCTGTTCATGCAGAAGCACTGGGACGTGATGCGCAGCGACGATGCGGGCGAGAATTGGCACGAAGTCAGTGGGAATCTGCCGACCGACTTCGGATTCGTCATTGATGTTCACGCTCACGAACCGGAAACCATCTACGTCGTTCCGATCAAGAGCGACGGCGAGCACTTCGTTGCCGAAGGCAAATTGCGTGTGTACCGGAGCCGCACGGGCGGCAACGAGTGGGAAGCGCTCACCAACGGTCTGCCGCAGAGCAACTGTTACGTGAATATCCTGCGCGACGCCATGGCGGTCGACTCACTCGATTCCTGCGGCATTTACTTTGGCACGACCGGAGGCCAGGTGTACTGCTCGGCCGACGCCGGAGACACGTGGAGCCCCATCGTGCGCGATCTCCCCGCCGTGTTGTCGGTCGAGGTCCAGACGATCGCATGAAGGCGGGTCCGATTCGCGTAGTGCTGCCGCCGCACCTGCGCGCGCTTGCGCACGTGGACAGCGAGATTCAGCTTGAAGTGAACGGCCCGGTCACGATCCGCTCGGTCGTCGACGCGGTCGAAGCAAGCTACCCGATGTTGCGGGGCACGATCCGCGACCATGTCACAGGTGAGCGACGACCCTTCCTGCGTTTCTTTGCGTGCTCGGAAGATCTCTCCCATGAATCAGCCGACAGCCCACTGCCGGAGGCGGTCGCCTCTGGTGTCGAACCTCTGCTGATTGTCGGAGCCATTGCCGGCGGTTAGTCTCGCACTGCGGCGGCGTGCCTGGATCGGCTCGGAAAAGACCAGTGTGGGGGTAACCCCCGTCTCTTTTCGTAAGGGTGGCAGCTAAGGACTTACGGGAGAGTGGCGCGTAAGAGTGCCCTGACAATTCAAATTGCTTGACTGCAAGATGAACCTCCTGAAAACGGGAAGCATAGCTGCAAGGTGACGCTCCGAGGTGTAGCAAGGCCACAACTTCGGACCCTCGCAGATAGCATATGCTTACCGTGCAGCTCTGGCAGAACCATGGGGCCCGGTTAAACGAACTTCGCTGAGCCGATTGCTGAGCGCCTACATCAACCTAACCTTAGATGCTCCGCCCTTAAGTCCGACGATTGCGTATAATCTGCTGCGTCTCTTTGAATTACAGTTCCCGCTCTCCGTGAACTACAACTAAGAGGAGAAACTAGGCATGTACAAGAAACTGTTAATCGTGATGCTGCTCTTTGTGACGTCCGGAAGTGCGACCAGAAGGCTTGTCGCTCAAACGAACAGTAGAGCGCAATCATCTTCCGTTGGCGCTCAAGAGAAGCCTAAGATTACTGACCAGGACATCGAACTTTTGCGGCAGGATCTTCGCTCCCAGAAGAAACAAATCGTGGCCGCTAACTTGAAACTCTCAGACGATCAGGCGACTCGATTTTGGCCTGTGTATGACCAATATATTGCAGAGCAGACAAAAATCCACGATCAGAAGTACGCGGTTATTAAGGAGTTCGCAACGTCCTGGGGAACAATATCGGATGCGCAAGCAGAAGATCTGACCAAGAGGGCGCTGGCCGTAGACAATCAAGTGGCGCAATTGCGGATCAAATACATGCCGAACTTCCTCAATGTGTTGCCAGGTAGACAGGTCGCAACGTTCTATCAAATCGATCGCCGCCTTCAAATGATGGTCGATTTGCAGCTGATGTCGCAGCTGCCCCTGGTCCAATCGCAATAATCACTTCCGGGTGGCCGAAGACACGCCACAATGCGTCTATGGTTCACGGTTTTGGTCATCATTGTTTCAGTAGAATGCTTTTCAGCCCAAGGACCTACCGCGGCTTTCAGTAATATTCTCGGGCCGAAAAGGAGGAAAGATGGCGAGAAGACTGTGGTTATTGCTTGCCTTCCTTCCGAACGCTGCCTTGGCCGTCGCGAACACATTGGTGATTAACGCCAATGTGATTACTGTAGACAAAAACCATCCATCCGCTCAGGCTTTCGCCTTCGATAATGGACGCATTACGGCCGTTGGAACGAATGAAGAGATCCTTAGGCTCAGGACACCCTCAACAGCGGTTATCGACCTCGAGGGTAGGACGGTGACTCCGGGGTTCAATGACGCGCATCTGCATCCGCAGGCGATTTTCGACGAGAACTCACCTTATTACAGAGTTTGGCTGGGCGGCGACCGCGTGAGGACCATGAGCGACCTGATCGCCGCGCTGCAACGAAAAGCCGCAATTACGCCCTCGGGTAAATTGATCAACGGGTATGGATACACCGACGTGTTATTGGGCCGGCATCCGAACCGCCGCGATTTGGACAAGGTGTCAACGACACAGCCGGTCATCATTACGCACGGCTCTGGGACATCACCGTGGTCAATAGCTTTGTATTGAACGAAGCAGGCATCACGAAGGACACGGTCGACCCTGCTGGCGGAGCTCTCGATCGCGATCCTGACGGAACTCCCAACGGAGTCATCAGGGAAAGCGCGCGTGCGCTGCTGCGGCAAGGCCGTGGGGTCGAGGAGCGGATGGCCATCCCCCATGACCAGGAGATCCAAGGCTATCTAAACTGCTTTCGGCAATACTCGGCCCGGGGCATTACCAGCGCGGTTATTGCTGGAGGAAGTCCGACGACATTCCGCTTGATGCAGGAAGTCCGGGATCTTGGGAATCCTGTGCGCGTTGCGTTCATGTTTAGCGCAGGATCGTTCGATCAGCTCGAGGCTGCCGCGATCGGGCGGGGCTTCGGTGACGATCGCCTGCGTATCACGGCGCTCAAAACCTTTCAAGGAAACTCGTTGAGCGGACGCACGGCATGGCTCAGCCAAGCTTACTCCGATCGGCCCGGCTACTTGGGCATCCCACCCGCGCGCAGTCAGCAACAGCTCGACGCCGACTACGAGAAGTGGTGCAACGCCGGATGGCAGGTTGCGACGCACTCGAATGGGGACCGCGAGGCTGACATGGTTTTGACTGCCATCGAGCGCGCGGCGGCGAGGAATCCTCGGCCCGATATGCGCTGGCGGATTGAACACGCGAGCGTGATGAATCAGGGCCTGCTGGATCGCGCCAAGAAGGATGGCGTGATTCTCGTGTTCCACTCATACATGTGGGAGTATGGAGAAATCCTCGCTTCTGGCGCGGAGAGGCTGTCGATGACGCACGCATATCGCACGGCGATCGACATGGGAATTCCGGTAGCGGGCCACTCCGATTCTCCCGTCTCCGCAGCCTATCCGCTGCGGAGAATCCAGGATATGGTGACACGGAAGGACTCGTCGGGCGTTGCTCGCGGAGAAAACCAGAGAATCAGCGTGGACGAAGCAATCAAAGCATGGACTCTCGACGGAGCCTATGCAACGTTCGAAGAAAATACAAAGGGCTCAATTACTCCGGGCAAATTGGCAGACTTCGCCGTTCTCGAAAAGGACCCGCGCAAGGTCGCACCGGATACTATTCAAGATATCGTGATCGAGGCGACTTACCTAGGCGGAGAAAAAGTGTATACAGCGCCGAGCAAATCTGTCGCCATGGTCCCGCAGCCTCCGCTTAATTATGGTGACGGTAATTACGGCGACGGTGATGAAGAAGAAAATCAGAGTCTTTGTGTTCACTAGTATCCTGGGCGAGTGACGGGCAAACCTTCCCTAATGCAGTTACGGGAGTTGACGAGAATTCGCCGTCAATCCCGGCTCCCTGTGTGCGATTGGCGATTCGGGCGCCTATCATGCACCGAGGACGAAGCCTCTCGCATCAAACTGCGCCAGGAGGAAGTGTTATGAAAGCTGCAGTTGTTCCCGCTGTCAGCAGTTCTTGGCAGATCAAAGACGTTCCGCAACCTCAACCCGGACCTAATCAGGTGCTGGTGAAAATGCATGCGAGCGGCATCTGCTACACCGACGTACATCTGACGCTCGGCCACTTTCCTGGGCCATTTCCCCGAATCTTAGGCCACGAGCCAGTGGGCGAGATCGTTGCCGCTGCTCCCGATGTCACGACGCGCAAGGTGGGCGACCGAGTGGGTACCGCGTGGATTCAATCCACCTGCGGGCGCTGCGAATGGTGCCAGCGTGGCCGCAGAATGTTCTGTCCCTACATGAAGGGCACAGGAATTGAGGCACAAGGCGGGCATGCCGAGTACATGCTGATGAATGCCGACGCAACCTATCTGATTCCCGAGAAGGTTTCCTACGAGCAAGCAGCGCCGATCTTCTGCGCGGGGTACACGGTCTACAGCGGGCTGCGCTGGGCCGATCCCCAGCCACACGAGCGCGTGGCCGTGCTTGGAATCGGCGGCCTTGGACACTTGGCAGTGCAGTACGCGAAGGCAGCGGGCTTTCAGACCATCGCCATTTCCCACTCCCCTGACAAAGACAAGTTGATCCGCGAGCTGGGGGCGGATGAAATTGTCCGCGACGGAAAGAGCCTTGCCGCAGCGGGCGGTGCCGACATCATCCTCAGCACGTCCAATTCGACGAAGTCCATGGTGGACAGCATTCAGGGATTACGGCCAGACGGCCGGCTGGTCGCTATGGGCGCGGACGTGGAGCCGCTTGCGGTCTCGCTGATGGATCTGATCATGAAGCGCATCCGCATCATCGGCAGCCAGCAGAACGGCCCTGAATATCTCTACGAAGCCCTTGATTTTGTGGCGCAAGGGAAAGTCAAAACGATCGTCGAGACTTACCCGTTGGCGGAGGCCGCCAAGGCCTACGAGCGTGTTGCGGAGGGCAAGGCCCGGTTCCGCGCCGTCCTCACCATGTAATCGGCGATCCGAGCAATCACCGCCGGTTTCGGGCGGGTCACGGGCAAACCTTCCGTAATGCCGTTACGGAAGTGTCGCTAGGGACTCGGGTTTTGGGTCGCCGCAATCATCGTGCAGCACCGGAAACGCATACTGAAGAGGCGGTGGAAGGTCGCTCGGCTGGACCGGTCCTTCTATGCACGGGATGGCACTCAAGTATTCGTAGATGGCCTCGATTTGATGATCGGTCATATGGTGAAACACCGGCCAGGGCATGACTTGGAGCAGATTTCCATCGACAGGAGGCGGAATGCAGTTCGCCGGCGTGGGAGTCCTCAAGCCGCTGTGCAGGTCGGATGGAGATGATCGAAATCCGTCCCGTTCCTCAGGGGGTTCCTTGAACTGTTCAAGCGTATTCCTCCTTCGGGCCGCCCGCTTTTATCCGGTGTCAAGTTGGGTGAAATGATCTCCGGTTGTGTGCGCCGACGCGTGGGGCGCAAATCGACTCCAACTCCGCACCAGGGCTATCGCGTTCGCTGAACAGTCCTTACCATCGTTTTCGATGGACCCATTCGGACCTGCGGGGCGCTCACCCGCAAGCGCCCGGTAAGTTTGAATGGATAGGTCGGGGGAAGAACGCTTGGTGTACAAAAAGCTCGACTCAGCACCCGTTGACGGCTGACCGCAAAACTCGCTCGTGGCGCCTATATTAACCCGGCAGCGCCGGTCTTATACCTATGCGCCCATGGGGGTGAGGTTGTAACACCGCGCAAGGTCATTGATGTTTGCGCGCAACGCCGCCCAGTAGCGTCCTGCCTGCGTCCCGTAATTCCCTTTAGTCATCACTTGATTGACGCGGCGCGCGCTGTCCATAACCTGCTGCATTTGTGCTTTCGTCTCCAAATAATTTGACGTCGGGTCGAACTTGCGCCGCAGACGGTTGGTGGAGCGATCCAAGTCGTCCATGGCGTCTTCGAGATCGTCCTTTGTTTGCTTGGCTTGACTCCTCCGAGTTCCTGTATCCCCTGAATTCGCATTCTGTCGGCGAGTGGTTGCTCCGCTACTCTGTGCCGATGCGGCTCGGTCCTTAGCGTCATCCCCACGGTTGTTTAGATACTTCTGGAATTCATCCACGCCGTCTTCCACTTTGCGGATGCGATCGGCTACCTGGGCCTTTGTAAATGGATTCGTCTGGGCACACGTCATCGTAGGAAGGCTGGGAGCGGAACAGATCAGTGTGCAGCAAAGTACAGTTCGCATTGTCCAGTGCATATCTTCCCCCTAAGAAAGACTTCGATCATCTCGACCTGGCGTCAAGGAGAAATTTTATTTAGCAGCCGGCCCCAGAAGTAACTAGGAGTTTCCCTAAGGTCATGTTTACGCTCCGTAGCAATCGAAAGTGAAGCTCCTAGTAAGCTCGAATGGCTAGGTCGAGGAGGAGCGCCTAACCAGAGTGCTGGGTGATTTGATGACTCACGGACGGCGACGGTTTCCGCCGCCACCGGAGCCGCGAGCCGGGCCCGAGCCTGCGCCGCGATTACGATCTCGTTCGAGTTGATCGCCACGCTCGCGCGAGCCCGCATCGTTTTGCAGTTGGCCCATAGTGTCTGAGGGGCCTAACGATCCTGAGGGGGGGTGTGTTTTGGCCAGAGCTGCGCTGGCCCCGGTCGCTGCTGTCCCGGCGGTTGGCATTGGAATTCTTATCTGCAGTCGAACCGAGATTTTTAGAAGAGCCGGGGGCCTGGTTGCCCGCTTTCTTGTTTTGTGCGTCGGTCTTTGCCTGAGCCTCAGCGGTGCTCAGATCCACGGGAGTCCAGCTGTCATTGTCCCACTTACTCCAGTTGCCGTTCGAATCCTTCTTGTAAACGTTGCCGTCAGCGCCAGCATAGACGTTATTGTTATTGGCATCCTTGGCCACGAAGCCGCTGTTGCCATTGGCGCTGGAGAAACCGGCACCAGCACTTCCTTTGGAGGTTCGGAAGGACCCTGTCTTGCCATTGGCGTTGGAGTGTGTTGCGCCTCGGCCCAGTTGTTACCGTTGTTCACGACAGTATATCCCGGCCCTAAAGGACCGGGGCTTTACGCCCGAACGGGTAATCTCCAGCGGGGTCCAGTCAGCATCCGCGACCAGACCTGGATTTCCGCCGCCAGCACGAACGGCCGTTACCGGACGCCAGAAGTTGTAAGTAAACTGGGCATCCCAGCAGCCAATAGCCGCGTCCGCGGCGCCGGTCCATAGAATGGCCATCAGACCACAGGCGAGGCCTCCGCGGCGGCTCTCACTGGCAATGGGCCAGCGCGGAAGCCGAGTACAAGCGCGCCATCGAGTTGAATCCGAACGACGCCGGTGCACACGTCGGATTTGCGACCTGGCTGCTGTGCCAAGGCCGCACCGAGGAAGCGGTCACGTGGTCCCGGCGTGCCCTTGAGCTTGATCCGCTTGGCGTTTCGAGCACCCTCGTTGGTATATTTTGTTTGAGGCTCGGCACTACGATGAAGCCATTCGGGAGATGCGCAGCGTAATAAGGTTGCACCCGAACGATGCGGCTGCTCATTGGTACCTTGGGTTCGCATTGATCGCCAACGATCAGCCTGAGGAAGCAATTCCGGTGTTGGAAAAGGCGGTTTCACTTACTGACCGCGGCCCTGGCGCGATCGGTGTGCTTGTCAGGGGGTACGCGCATGCTGGACGACCGAGCGACGCCCTTCGTCTCCTTGCGGAATTGAAAAGGCGCAACCGAACAGGTTACGTTCCGACTGGCGCCTTTCTGAATGCATATTTAGGACTCGGCGACTACGATCAGGCATTTGTCTGGTTTGAGCGGGCTTACCAGGAGCAGTCAAACATTTTGCAGTTCCTCAAGGTGCATCCCTTCTTTGATCCCGTGCGTGCTGATCCCCGCTTTCAGGATCTGATCCGGCGGTGGGGCTTGAGTAGGCCTTGTAGCCAGTGGTCAGGAGATGGTCCGCTGTATTTTGCGATGGGAATCTTAGTGTGGTCAGTGGCCGGAGAGGAAAACAACTTCGAGCTTGAATGAAATAAGTGGGCAGGCATAGCACCCAGTCTAGCGACACCCGGAATCACCGTACACCGCCCGCTGTCTTCCTTGAGGGTGCGCCGCCAGAAGGAAACCAGGCGTGAAACGGCCATCTTAATTGCGCTCGGAGCGATGATCTTTTTGTTTGGCTCTTCCATGCCCAGCGAGGGACAGGAACGAGCGACGGCCCAGGAGGTAGTCCAGAAGGTACGGGAAGCGGCGAAGAGCCTGTCGCAGTCAGGCGATGGCGGCCTGGCACAATTCGACAAGAAAGAAAGCCCCTGGGTTTGGAAAGACACCTACGTTTTCGTTTTTGACTGCGCCAAAGGAACCATAGCGGCCCACCCCTTTCGGCCCGATCTTGTGGGGAAGGACGACACCAAATTGAAGGGTACTAAGGGGACGGAATTCTTCCCAAAACTTTGTGAGGCGAGAAAGAGCCCCTCCGGCGTATGGGTCGAGTATTGGTGGCCAAAACCAGGCGAGAAAGAGGGGTCCCGCAAAGTCAGCTATGCGTTGATGGTAAGCAACACGCCCTACATTGTCGGCGCGGGTATTTACGACGACAAAGCTACCATCACTGAGTTGCAAAAACTGACCAGCCCCGGCAAATAGTGCCTGGCGCGGAAGTCATGGTCCCTTTTTCCCGTGATCAAGAGCGTGATGGCGGGCTGGAGGGCGAAATTCACGAGCGCACCTAATTGAACCGTGTGACGCGCCAAAGAGCAACTCCTCCGGCCACCAAGACCAGCAGCATCGCTGAGGTGAGCGCGGCGAGCCAGCCCCAGTGGATTTCCATTTCGGGAATGCTGGCCATCAAAGCAAAAGCAGCGAATATTAGGGTGGCCCCTGCGATTAGAAGCCAATCGATCAAGGTGCGCGCGTGGTTCTTCGCGTTAGGTTCCTTGCCCTCCATGCGCGCGGCTACGTAGGCGGGCTCGATGTTGTAAAGATCGCTCTCCCGCTGGGCCGCTTCTTTCCAACTCGAGTACTCTCCCTCTGTTGCGGACGAGAATGCAATCGCGACTGCGCCGATAGCCATTAATAGCGACCCTCCTATCACCTGCACATACACCGCACGCGTCAGACCGTGCAATTCACCGAAAACCAGGATTCCCCAGAGCAATCCCCAGAGCTGATTGGTGTTTGACAACGGAATGCCGCGGCTGATTCCTACGTATTTGGCGGCGTAATTCTGAAACAAGTCGCCCACTACCCACATGAATCCGCCCAGCAGCGGCCAGAAGACCACTCCCCGACTCTTGACGAGCTCGCGCCAGAAAGTCTCTGATCCGCCCGAGAAACTCACGGCCAGTACAGTCATTGTCGCCAACTCACCAACCGTGAAGAAGGTAATAAAGGTGAGCGGGTTCATGCCGGTGATGTAAGCCTTTCGATAGGGGATATACATCGAACCGAGGACGATGCCCGCTGCTATTGCGGCCACCACCCCGCGCATGGCGTGCCCGTGAGCGGCCTGAGACGTGGAAGCCAAAGATAGCAATATCGCACCTCCGAAAAGTACGAACCCCCCTCCGACAACTCCAGCCCAACGGAGCCAGCCCGCCCGGTGCAATTCCTTGAAGAACAGAATGCCCCATAGAATGCCGACCAAGCTGTTAGAGTTCCACAAGGGGAAGGCAATGCTGAGGCCGATATCTCTTATCGCCAAAATAGTTAAGGTATTCCCAACCGCCCAAAGGCACCCCGCCAACACCCCCCAGACGAGCAGGTGGGGCACCTGGCCAAGGTCGGCGCCGATGTCCGAAATTCCGCGGATCAACACAGGCAAGCTCCACCGCGAAACGAAGGCTCCAAGCACCATCATGAAGGAGATCACGAAGGGGGAGACGGCAACGGTTACCAATTTTGTCGGCGCCTCTGCCGCCGCGAGCCACAGTGCGGCAGAGAAGCCGCAGAAAATTCCGAGCGCCTGAAGCTTACGCTGGCGCGAACGCTCGGACAGACTTTCGGTAATGAGGGGATTCAAGTTATTGGGCTTGCCTCACTCGCAAGTCGCGTTAAGCGCGCATCGTACTCCTCTCCTGCCCTCGACACAACGTGCTCCCGCAGTGTTTACCAACAGCCTCATCGTCAGTCGGTCTTTTTGACTGCCTTGGCCAACGCCGGAATGGAGCTCAATAAGTTTACGTTGGTTACTGAAGCATTGGGCGTTGGCGTGGGTTTCGGGTTGCAGAATATTGTCAACAACTTCGCTTCAGGATTGATCCTTCTGTTCGAGCGTCCCATCCGTGTCGGCGATACCGTGGAGATGAAAGGGCTAGCCGGTATAGTCAAGCGAATCGGAGCACGCTCGAGCACAATCCAAACGGGTGAGGACGCAGAAGTGATCGTTCCCAACAGCAACCTAATTTCAAACGAAGTCATCAACTGGACGTTGTCTTCCCTGCGACGACGTGTCGCTATTCCGGTAGGTGTTGCCTACGGCACGGAGCCGGAGCGCGTCCTTTCGTTACTGATCGAAGTGGCAGCGGCACATCCTGGAGTGACAAGAAATCGAAAACTGGAGGCCTATTTCGTAGGTTTTGGCGATAGTGCGCTCGACTTTGAGTTTCGTTTCTGGACTTATCAAGAAGATTGGTTCCGGCTCAAAAGCGATGTGGCGGTGGGCCTCACGAAGGCGTTGCGGGAAGCGAACATAGAGATTCCATTCCCCAGCGCGAATTGCACATTCGCAGCGCCGGGGGGACGACGGGAGAACCGTATCCATCGATGACTGGCCGATCTCCGTTTTGAAGAGAAGGACGCAGTCATGAAACCGCACGACAAGTCTCACGATTCAACGTCACGTTTTAACCAAGGCTGTTCCGGCACGCGCGCTAATGGAGCTAACTGCCAAAAGGTCTCGCTCTCCGCGTCTTTCTCGATGAACGCCGTGAGTCGTGCTTGGAATGGTCAAGTCTTGGTAATCCGTACCCTCAAAAATTGCTCATAGTCCCACTTCGGCGGTAAGCCCGTTTGAACTAAGCCGCTGGCGCGGCCGCACGCCTCGGAAAATTTAGGGAACCGCCAAATGGGGGCGCAATCGGGCTGCTACCCCAGCGTTGATTGATTATGCCGGCTTCTGTCCCCCAATTCCCAGGAACGTAACCGAAAATCACCGGAGGCATTTAACTTGGGCTCATTGGCTGTTAACCGACAAGGAGCGAAACTGCCAGTAATCTCGTTCCATGGAAGCTTGGCGCCCGATAAATCTTTCTTTTACTTCCGTTTCTTGAAATCTGGGAAACAGTAGGCCGCCGTGAACGAAAAGAAGAACAACCAGAACTTTGTCCAGTCCATATTATTGCTATATCACGATGGCGGCACACTTTCCGACACCGACGTGGAGGTCGCTTGTCGCATGGACTGTTATCGAGTACGTGACAAAAGAAATCTGCCGAAGTGACCCCTCTTTGGCACAAACCTGTACAAAACACCTGCACATCACAGTTGTAAAGGAGATAGCGAGCAATACCGAGCTCGCGCGAATGCCTTCTGATGTTGGCGCACCCGTTCATTCGTTCAACTGCTTAATGCCGAAGTTCCGTGCTGTATCCCTGTCCCTCTTGTCGATCCACTTTTCAACACCTTACGCGCAAGTTGTTTAATACAGAAGTGTCTCATTACACGGGGTCACTCCAGGCACGTGTCCGCCTGGACGGCTGCCAAAGGATGCGTCAATGAGCCACCCTAGGAGTGATTGTCGGCTTGCGAACTCGGGTAGGGCAGTTGTTATCACCAAAAACTCGAACGTCCCTTCGGGTAAGGTTTTCCTCCGACCTGAATTCAGCCATGTAACAATGCACGCAGCATCGCCGTATCTTGTTGATTTTGAAATCGGTCGGAGTTTTTGCGAAACACAGCGGTTTCATTTGGAGAGGTATTGCTGCAAGAATTCGACTGTTGCGTAGAACTCGAAGTCCCGGTTTGCCTTTTTCTGAAAGCCGTGACCTTCATCTTTTGCCATTACGTACCAAACGACTGTGCCTTGTTTTTTCAGCGCCGCAACGATCTGGTCGCTCTCAGTTACTGGCACACGCGGATCGTTTTTTCCCGCTACTACCAACATTGGCTTCCTGATCTTTTCAACATTGTTCATCGGCGCGATTTTTTCCAAGAAGTCTCGCATTTTGGGATCGCGCTCGTCCCCATACTCGACTCGCCGCAAATCGCGCCGATAAGCTTCCGTGTTCTCCAAGAAGGTAACGAGGTTAGACGGCCCTACTATATCGATCGAACAACAAATTCGGTCGCTATAAAAAGTCGAAACCGCCAGCGTCATATGGCCACCATAACTTCCACCAGTCACCGCGATCCGACCGGCGTCTAAGTCCGACTGCGCGGCGATCCAGTCGATCAGCGCGTTTATGTCCTTGTAGCTACCCTCCCGCAAGAAACGGTTGTCTAGTTTTGAGAACGCTTTGCCATACCCCGTTGACCCACGTACATTTGGCAGCAGGATGGCGATGCCGAGTTCGTTCAGGAAATAGTTGTCCGACCCGAGAAACCCAGGGCGCGATTGCCCCTCAGGCCCCCCATGAATCTCGATCAGGACGGGTCGCTTGCCCTGGAACTTCGCCGGTGGACGGAAGAGGAAGCCCGATATGGTCCTCCCATCAAATGTCTTCCAGCGGACCAGCTCTGCGTCGTGAAGTCCGGAAGTGTTCACCGCCGTCTCGCTGGTAGTCCAGCGCTCAACTTTCCCAGTACTCACGTCCAACGAATAGCAATCACCAGGGTCTTTGGCTGTCGTCATTCCGAAGCCCAGGTCGCGGTTGTTGCGGTGCCAGATTAATCCTCCGATCACCCTGACGGGCAGAGTCGGCACGGGCTGTTCCTTTCGGGTCACCGCATCAATTAGGTGCAGTTTACTGATCCCGTCTTCGTTGCTCAGATACGCCAGCCACTTGCCATCCCAGGATTGCGCGAATTCGTCGACGTCCCACGAAAGATCCGGCGTCAAAACCTCCATATTTTTGGCCGACAAGTCAATATAAGCTAATCGCTGAAATTCCGAGTCCTTGTCTGTCGTAACGTAAACGCCCTTCCCATCCCGGCTGAATCGAGCGCTGCCGTAAGCAATCTGCACGTCGGTTTTTCGGGGCGTCAACTCAATCTTCTCGCCGGTAGTCGCGTCTACGAGCCAGAGATAAGTTTCGTTGACCGAAATTCCTTCCATGAGAAGAATCTTCTTGTCATCTGGTGACCAGCCCTGCGGCTCCCATCCGCCTCCACTCAATTGCAACAGCATGTGGTCTGTCTTGCGGTCGGACGGGTCCATCACCCAGAGATCGGTGTCTTGGTTGTTACGGCGCGTCGAAACATATGCAATTCGGTCACCACCCATCGACCATCGCTCCGACGTGTTGCGCGACTTCCCGTCTGTCAGGAGTGTGCTCTCACCCGTCGCCAGATCGTAGCGAAAGAACTGGTACCACTCGCCTCCACCAACGTCCTTGGTGTATAGGACATAATCAGCTCCCTTCGGGTGAAACGAACCCCCATACACCGGCTCCGGAAAGAAAGTGAGTTGACGTCGGGCGCCTTGTGGCATCGCCACAAGATGCGCTTGATAAGTGTTTCCGAAGCGAGTGCCGATGATCATTTCGCGTCGCGTCGGGTGCCAATCGGTCTGAAACGCCTCACGATTCTCCGTGTATCGCCCGACGGTTTCTGCAAGCGACGCTGAAATCTTCGGGACACCTTCCACTGCCAGATTTTCTCCTGGAGCGATCGCATCTTCTTGCGCATTTGACGAAAAGCCGGCCGCCAAGAACATTGCCACCAGAATGTATCGCTTCATTTACGCACCTCTATCTTCACACTTCTGAATCCTGCTTTATGCAAAAGCGAAGGACCTGGCTATTCCCCGGGCAGGATATTATCACCACAAGCAACGGCAATTTCCCATTATTGTCAGTACCCGCGGGAATCGCAGGCTTTCATCTAAAATGACCAAAATAGAGTTTGGGAGGTGACAGTTCATGTGCCCACACAATCCTCTTCAAGATCGAAGTGAAAAATAGAGTAGATAGCTTTCGACCAGGGTTATTAAGATCGGAGCGCTTCCGGCTAAGCGCCGACAAACGTGAGTATTGGCGCCCTGCCAATCGCATCAGACTCCGCACGGGCCACGCGGTTTTCGAATCCCTCCGGCGATTGATAACCAAGCGCGGAATGCAGGCGAAGCCGGTTGTAACAGCGATCTATGAATTCCGTCGGCTCCTGATGCAAGGATTGTCGGGGTAAGCAGTCGCATTGATCTGTTCACGCTTGAGCGTCCGCAGAAAGCTCTCACAAGTAGCGTTGTCATAGGGATTCGTGGGTCTGCTCATGCGCTCGGCGGTCACCCGCCGGTACCCATACCGCCAGCGGTGCCCCAGGACAAGATCCTGAATGGCTGATCGTAGGGTTAACTCCTCTTCGGCAGGCCATCTCGCCCGCAGTTAACGATAAAAACCAGACCGCGCCAAGTAACACATTCGCTCGACACTTAGACTGCCTTGCAAGGGTATCCTTGTTCTTATTTCGTCGTAGATACGTTGCCGCCAGAGGCAAATCCCTGCCGGCGTCAAGCCTCTACCCTTTGCAAGGCACGTCGGAAAAAATCCAGTTCGATCGTCTTGTTTGCCAGCATCCGTTTAAGAGCAAGAATCTGCTTGCGCAATATAAGCTCGCAGGAACGTCCAACTGGAGGATGTCCGTGCTCCAACCTGTCACGCCAGTGAGCTCCCGCGAAAGCCTCGAGATGTTGTCGCACGCGTTCATTTGCTCCACAGCTTGCTGTCGAAATTCCTTGCTGTATCGCTCCCCCTTTTTGTGGTCCACTGGGAACCTCCTTCCCGCAAAGTCTGCAATACAGGCGTGTCCCACTTTAGAGGGCAGAGTTCAACCACCTAGCTGCGGCCGTGGCCTGAGTGATTCGAGCGTGGAGGTGATAACATTCGTGGCTTATTTGGTCGAGTTCACAACAGAGTTCGCAAGAAAGGAGGCAAGAATGCGTCGCCGTATCATGATTTGGCCGGCTATTGTGCTGGCACTGGGCATTTTCACTTCCGCGCCGGGCGCGCCCGCCTTTGCACAACAGCCCGCCGAACACACCGGGCCTGCGAAAGCCAAACCTGCGGTGCTCATGGCTGGCTACGGCAATTGGCATCATCCGGTCTCCACGAAGAACGCACAAGCGCAATCCTTTTTCGATCAGGGCCTGCGCCAGGTTTACGCGTTCAATCACGACGAAGCCAAACGCTCGTTCGAGCGCGCCGGCGAGCTGGATCCCAAGCTGGCCATGGCGTTTTGGGGCGTCGCCGAAGCCGTCGGCCCGAATTACAACGATCCCGCCAGCGAAGACCGCTACCTGCAGGCCCACGCAGCGATCGAAAGAGCGCAGTCGCTGGCCGCCGACGCTTCGGACAGCGATAAAGCTTACATCGACGCCCTGGCCAAGCGTTTCCCTGCCGACCCCCAATCGGATTTGCGCGCCGCGGCGGAACAGTATCGTGACGCTATGCGCGAGGTGATGAAGCGTTTCCCGGATGACCTTGATGCCGCCACACTGTTTGCGGAGGCGGGAATGAACCTGCATCCCTGGGGACTCTGGCGGCCGGACGGCACGCCAGAAGAGGGCACAGAGGAAATTGTCTCCACGCTGGAGTCCGTGATTCGCCGCGAGCCCAATCACGTGGGTGCGATTCACTATTACATTCATTCGGTGGAAGCTTCGAACTCCCCCGAACGCGCGTTGGCTAGCGCAAACCGACTGGCAGAACT
>Ga0306920_100001560_pt1 | contig 28555 bp, 30 predicted proteins | sample flu12Cox44000170_FD_204666 | JGI IMG/M metagenome (GOLD analysis project Ga0306920, IMG submission 204666) | Lab enrichment of tropical soil microbial communities from Luquillo Experimental Forest, Puerto Rico - flux4day.12C.oxic.44.000.170 (v2)... | ecosystem: Environmental > Terrestrial >... | reverse complement strand
TGACGCGTTCATGGGAACCTGGAAACTCAACGAGGCCAAATCTAAGGTCATGCCGGGACAAGCGAAGAATCAAACCGTTGTCTACTCGGCAGAGGACGGTAGCGTGAAACTCGCCATCGATGGCGTCGATGCTAGCAGCAAGCCCTTTCATAGCGAGTGGACGGGCAAGTTCGACGGCAAGGACTACCCCATTACCGGCGACCCCGAGAACGACATGCGGGCACTTACGCGAGTCAATGATCAAACTCTGAGAGTGACTGAGAAGAAGGGCGGCAAGATCACGATAACGGGCCGGATCGTCGTGGCGGCGGACGGCAAAAGCCGTACGGTGACGACGACTTCAACCGACGCGAGCGGTAAGAAGACCACCAGCACGCGCTTTTACGACAAGCAGTAGTAGCGCACATTCCGAAAACAAACGAAGTGCGTCATTTGTCCGGAGCGAGTCCGCATTGAGGACTCCCCGGTAGCCATCCTCTGCAAACATGAAGACTCTTAGTGTGGCCTCGCTCACGTTACGAGGTCCAGTCCAACTTTACCGATAACCCGACGACACAGGAGCTAGCCTCGCCATTGTGATGTTTTCGAGAGGAATTGGAGTTTCCGACCTATCTTGAAGCGGACCTCCGTTGGAGTTTTTCATGCGGGACGACGTGATTCGTGTTGTTGAAGCGCACATGAATGGGCTTGGAGCAAGGAATGTTAGTGCTTCGCCATTTCACGAAGATATCGAGTTTGTAGGACCGATTGGGCCTCCAATCAAGGGGGGCAGCAGAGGTTCGCGCGGTTTTCACCGGATTTTTTCCTACGATAAAGGGCATCCACATCTACCGGCATATCGTGGATGGGGATTGGTGTGCCACGATTTTTGATTTCGATACTACTTTCGGCATCATCCCCATGATCGATGCTTTCACGTGGTAGACGGGCAGATCATGTCCATTCGCGTGTATTAGGACCCGTGCGCGATTTTGGAGGCCATGAGCAGGACCGCGGCGCCACCCTCATCCTAAACGTCCATCTTCGTACTGATACGAACTTTACCGATTTCCCGACTATCGGGCGTTGGGACCAGACGTACCCATCTGTGCTGTAATCTCCCGCTAGAGGTTGTGCCCAGAGATGTCCAATCTGTTCGCGATTATTTTCGCTCTAGCCTTTGTGTTCCACGCTCTCACCGTGAAGTACATCTTTCAGCTCGTGCGGGAAGTGAACGAGAGGACGACAGGCCAACGAGTGTCGATCTGGAGATGGAATAGGGGTTGGGGAACGCACAGGCAGTTTTACGCGACGAGTCCGGTCCGCCGCCGCATCGTCACCTCTATTGCTCTGACCGTTGTGTTCGGGCTCAAAAGCAATCGTCCAATAATGGCTGCACGCTATTGCTTTGGATTGCTGACGACTGCCGATGCCTCGACGTGATATTTCTTGTAATCTGAATACCGTGTCACTTCGTTGATGCGGAATCCTTTCACCAGCAGCAGACGCACGCCGCCGTGCGCTTCTTCATATGTAGGCAGCCAGACCTCGTTATTCACGTACTCCTGCTCGAAGACAAACCCGGTGCCCTTCTGAATCGTCGCTAGCAAGCCGTCCGCAATTTTTGCGTCACCCACAAAATACGCCTCGAGCCTCGCCACATCGTGCGCCTTTTCGTCCACCCACACGACGCCTGCTAGCTTCTGGACGATTCGCTCTTCCAGATTGCGTGGCTTGTATTCCGGATTCCCCTCGAAATCAAATGCCAGCACATCTTGGCCGCGGAACCGTTCCCGTCGCGGATTCACGAACTCGCATGTCCGCAAAAAGGTCTCAATCCCTACTTCGTCATCGTCCTTCTTTTGCTTCCCCTCTTCTTTCGCCTTTTTCTCGTGCCGCTTCTTGATTTCCTCCACGCGTTTATTGGCCTTTTCGATTTCCGTCTTTTCTTCATCATCGGAGAGCGCCTTGTCATCCTTCTTCGTCATCGTGGAGATTTCTTCGCCGTCGAAATAGAAGAAGGAGTACTCGTCCACCGTGTGTTTTTTGACCTTGCCGTTGGAATCCAATTGCGTCTCTTCCTCGGTGCGCGTGCCGGCATAGTTTTCCTTGATTTTGTCGATGGCCTTTTGGTTGTCGTCGATTTCCTTGAACAGCGTTTTCAGGTCCGGCAGCTTCACTTGTGAACTAAGCGGAAGATCAAACACTCGTTCGCCCAGCGGTTGATTGATCGTCGCGCTTGTTAACTCAATCGCATAAACGTCTGCGCCTCGGTGCAGCTCGATTTTTCGCGCGATTTGGACGCCGCTCTCAAGACGAAAGTCGCTGAAGAAAATCTGCTCGAGCGTGCTGCCTGTTGTCCTCGATTCCTTTACCAGCAGGCGGGTCTGCGGATCGAAGAACAACTCACGCTTCACGCGCGACGCGGACATCACTTCCACTTGCAGCGCGTCTTTGCCGCTCACGGTCGCGTGTCCCACGAAGGCCACATACAGGTGGTTCTTCTTCAAATCGAGCAGGTGCGTGTTCGCGATTTGCGCCTCGAACTGAGTTTCCAGCGCATCGTCGCTCACCATCGTCACCGGATTCCCCGACGCATCCTCATGCCACGCCGACTTGCCATTGTATGCCTCCATGAGATGCTTGCCGCCGTAGACGATTTCGGAGTAGTAGCGGTTCGGCTCCTTCGTGTCGAACGTGTATGTCCCAGAGTTGAGGTTGCTCGCGTCGGCGCCGGCATTCGCCTCCGAGCCGGTGCCGCTAGTATTCTCTGCACGCGTGACCGTTCCCTGAATCGACAGCGTCTGAATCCGCCCGAGCGCCCGCGCGCCCCCCGCCGACTTCACATACTGCGCGATAATCTTCGCCCCTTGCTGCGCGGCAATCTTCGCGCTTCCATTTCCCTTGTCGGCCTTTGCCTCGTCCTGCGTCCGAGCCCGCGCGCACACCGCCGCGGCGCTGATGAGCACGAAGATAGAGAGCACGCCTACACAAGGTCGTAGTCGCATCGGTACAAACTCTAATACGCCAAAACTCTTCCAAAGGTTGCCACCAATGTGAGAGCCCGAAGAATCATGCGTTTGTATGACATCCGGTTCACCTGAAGACGTTACCTGGATTTGTGCGGGTGTCACGGAAAGACAGAATCCGATTTCCACGACTGACCTGATTAACGCGCTAACCGGCCAAGTCAAGTACGGTGAGGAACCTTTCCGGTAACCCAACCTATACATTCAAACTTATCGGGACTTAGCGCCTGCCAAAGAATGACAGTAGTCCGCCACAAGCAAACATTGAGAACAATCACTCAGAATGCGAGAGGGTCAGAATGCCAGCGCAGTCGTCGTCTGGGTCAGGGACGGGTTGAAAGCCAAGGTTGGCGAGTTGGGCAGAAATTTCAGCAGCACGTTTCGGGGATTCGGCTTCGACGATGAGAGCGTGCGGGCCCCAGCCCATGACGGTGATATTGCGAGCACGGCAAAATTCGCGGGTGGTATCGAGCCACGGCGGATTCTTGGAGCGAGAGAAGAGAGACATAGAGAAAGTATCCCAAGTCCGAGATTGAAGGGTGCAACTCGCCCCCGAGCGTCGAGGAGCGTTGCCCTTACGCTAGAGCAACCTTGTAGAGCGCGACTAGCTTGCCCCAGGCGCGCTCGGCGTCGGGCATGTTGTAGATGGGCCCAGCCGGGCCTGCCGGCATGTCCGGCACGCACCAGCCGTGTTGCGAGTTTGGATAGACCTCGATTTCGCAGGGTACGTTGGCGGCAGCAAAGGCCTCCCGCAATTTATCTTTGGCGTCGGGCTGCCGCTGGTCGTCATTGGCCGCGATGGCGAAGTACATGCGCGCCTTGATCTTCGGTGCAAGCAGGTGCGGGCTCGTGGGCTGATCGGTGACCAAGCCGCCGCCATGGAACGAAGCACCGGCTCCGAGGCGGTCGGGTACCGCCGCGCAAGTCCTCACAACCAGCGGCCCGCCCATGCAATATCCCTGTGTGCCGATTTTCTTCTTCTTGTTCACTTCGTGTTGCGAATCGAGGAACGCGACGAAGGCTGTGCCATCCTTTTCCGCCGCGCCCGGTGCGCTGATTGAGCCCATGAGCGGCCGAAGCTTCGCCATCATCGACTGATCCTGAAAATTAAAATGGGCCACTTCGTCGGTTTGAAATACCGGCGCTTTGGCGACGCGATAAAACGGGTTCGGAACGAGTACGGAATAGCCCTCAGCAGAGATGCGCTTGCCGATTCCGCGCATCGACGGGCGCAGGCCGAAGGCATCGGACCATATGATCACCCCGGGATGCGAACCGCTCTTGGGGTGAATGAAGGCGGCGTCACAAGTACCGTCGGGCGTCCGCACCTCGACGTCGGTCTCGACAACCTCCATCTCGGCGCTCGCCGGAACGGCCGTGGCGGTAATGCCGGCAGCAACGGACATGGCCATAAAATCGCGGCGCGAAACATCGCCGGTTAGTTCTCGCGATATCACAGAATCGCGCGCTTCCTCAGTCATAAGCCTCCTCGCTCTTCACTTGGTTGCGATAGCTTTGCGTCGAAACGACCTCTCGCCGAGCACGATATGATGCCCCCGGCAGTGTGTCAACACTTAAGCGGCTTGACTCGCTTGTCTTCGCTTTGAACCGTTTTGAGCATGGAACTACTACAGTTTTGCTACAGCGCTGCGATCACTCCGCTCCGACAGCCTAGTACGAACTTTACCGATAAGGCGACGAACCAACCGCAACCGACGAGGCAAGACTTATCGTCCTGGCGTCCCTGCAAGGCGCGCAATCCATTAGGGTAAGAAACTATGACCTTGTTTCGTTCACGTCGCTGGAAGCTTGCTTCTGAGCCTGCTTGGCAGCGGCTTTGCTCTCGCTCGAAGTCATCGTAGGCTTCAGCGTCTGAATGGCTCCACCGAGGCTCGTGCTTTTGCTCGGTTGAGTTAGCGGTGATGGGCAAGCATCAGGCGTCGCAAGCTCGGTACACTTGAGCTGATTGAACGGAATGCGGAGATTGTGCGACACGTGCACGGCGGCAACAAACCCGCCCAGATTCTTGTAACCGCTGGCCGCAGCCTGGAGATCGGATCCCTTCGGAAGCAGGTTGCTCAGCTTCGTCGCGAGGTGCGGATTCTGAGTGAGCAGTTCGCCCGCCGTTTTCGGGCCCGCAGCATTGCTGCCTGCGTTCGATGAGCTTGCGCCTGAGTTGCTTGGCGTTCCCGTGTCATGCGAGTTGCCCGATGGCCCGATCGACCCGGCCGCGTGGCCCGCGCCCATTCCAGCGCCGGCGCCGCGACCCTGTGCAGCAGCTGCCGTCGACAAGGCCCAACACGCCGCAGCTACAAACATCATTCCGATCATGTTGCGTTTCATTGCTTCCCTCCTCCAGTTGTCGCACCGTGCAGCTCAGAAGCGAGCTACACGTACTGCATTACTGGACGCTACAAACTCGATCGCCGTAGGAGGTCGCGCATATTTACCGTAAGGCCGAAAGAGAAGATGTTCAGGCTGTAGTGCGTGCTGCGACTGTAGCCTAGCGTGAAGTCCGCCTTACCCGGCGACAAATCCACTTCGGTGGCGAAGCCGTTGTCCGCCGTCAAACTGGACCCTCCTGTAATTTTCTGTCCGTTGTTGAAAGGAGGCCCGTGCCCGCCCGAACTGCCAGCGCCTTTGCCAGCGACGCGGCTCTCGATCGTCTGCGAACCCCACGGCGCAACATCGAAACCCGATACGGCCACCCCGAGCCAGTCGAGAACTTGGTATTCGGTTCCCGCCTGGAAGTGAGAGAGCATGCCAAACGACGCGAACGGCCGGCGATAGATGAACGTATCTGGGAGGGAGTTGGCCAGACCGATTTCGAAAAATGGCGTCCACTGGTTCATTCCGCGATCCCAACGATTCGTCCAATCAAAGGTCGCGTGACCCGTTGAAATTCCATCCGACGTGCTGCCGGTCGGCGCCGTGCCAGTCAGTTGCGTCTTGAAGTTGATCACCGGACCGGGAAACGAGAGCTGCACGAGCCCGTGGAAATCCCCTAGAGCTGTGAACGAATTGGTTGCAGACGTTCCCGTGGCTGAGACGATCGTGGCGTGGACGAAATAGACGGGTAGCCCGGTGGTGACAAGTGTGTGCGACCCGAACGAGTAGCCCACCGAGGAATCCAGCGCCATCACCTGGCCGTCGCTGTTCGCACTTCCGTCGAACGATTCCGTCCACGAATATTGGTTCCGATTGCCGAGGGCTGAAATGACCGAACCCGAGGTTCCGCTGCCAGAAGATGTGGCGCCGAATTGCGCGGAGGACCGCGGAGCAAAGATCAGTGCCGCAGCTGCAACGAAGACTGCACCCGATAACCCGCCAAACTTTTTCTCAGACACAACCCGACAGTGCTCACAGACGGTTGGCGATTTGCTCATATTTTCGACACTTTGGTTGGGTTTCCGGTGCTTACCCTCGCCGGGCCAGTCCGGCTTCCCAAGGCGGGTGGCAGCGGCAACCCAACGCAGCGCCCCGGGAAGTCACCTCGGTGAAACGTGGTGAAGCAGGCCCGGGGCGGTTTTTGCCTTCCTGCGAAGGCTGACTAGAAGGTGATGAGAGCGTTGTTCAGCCTAACACTCTCGATCGTCAAGGAGCCCAGGCCGAACATCGCTTCGGCCACGGAGGCGTTTCCCGGCGTCGTGCCTGTCGTGCCCGTGGCGAGAGACACCTGGACTTTGATCGTGTGGTAGCCCACACCAACTGACGGCAAGATCCAGCTGAAACTATGGGCGCCGCTCGTATCCAAGATCAGCGTGATCTGTTCAGTGGTGGTAACCGTGCAGGGCAAGACCGTGCAACCCGTGAAGACGCCACCGATGGTCGCGTTGAGGGTCTGAATTCTTTGATCAAAGATCACGCCGACGGACTCTCCGTTCGTGTCGGGGGCAGCCGGATAAACGCCGGTGCCGGAAACGTCTCCATCGATAAGGACCCTGACTGCCACCGTTCCGGAAGCGACAGAACTGCTGCCGGTGGTTGTGCTGCCGGTGGTGCTCCCCTTGACCTGCGTCTCTGTGAATAATGCAGTGACCAGCGATGCGTTCACAAACAGGGCCTGCGAATTTGACACTTTGACCTGCTGGGACATGAGGTCGAGCCAGGCGGCATCGCCGGATGGGTTCTTACAAGGTCCGAGCACGGGCGGCGTGCCTGTGGTCGTTTGCGCACAGCCCGTCACAGTATTTATTTGTGCCGCCGCCTTGGCGCTCGCATTGGTCGAACTCTGAGCGAAGGCTGTGGCCGAGACTGAGAGCAAACACAGACCGACAAGCGCGCTTACGGAAAAGTGTTTCCACATCGTTGCCTCCAGTTGTGGGTACCCGTCCGGGCCGCAGCCTCTACTTTTTGTCAGGATCTCGGATTTGGCGGTGGCGACCACACGGCGGACCGTAGTCATACATTACTGGGCCCAGGCATGATGGAACTGTGGGGGGTGGACTTACTACTGCTCGTGGGACCAGTTTTGGACCAAGCGAAGAGAGTTGCCCTCACGGTTCATAAAACAGGTGCGACTTCTAAGGCGGGTCACATCTGAGTCCTCTAGAGCGGCATACCAACGAAGCGGCATTTGCCCACGCAAACGATTCGTGAACCGGGGTGAAGTACTTATGAAGAAGGTTCAACACGAGCTGCGGTTGGCTCAACCACGGACTGAAGGATAGTGATTCGTTCCCTTTGTGAAACAGGCCTACCGGAGGAGTTCGATGGCTAGCCGAGAAGGCTTCAGGCTATACTTTTGACTAAAGAGCGGATCTCAAGGTTGCGCGCCGTAGACAGTTTTGCCGCCCACGACCGTCCACAAAACCTTCGTATCGCGCGCGTCCTCAGCAGATACCGTCAAAACGTCGCGATCCAATAGCACAAAATCCGCCTGCTTGCCGGGAGCGATTGAACCGATGTGATCCTGAGCCATCAACGCCAATGCGGCGTTCCGCGTGTAGGCATACAGCATAGCCTCCCGCGGCACACGTTGAGTTTCGTCCAGCACGCCTTCAGGACCTTTGCGAGTTTCAGCCTGATAGATTGCACGGAATGGATTTGCGGTCGAAACAGGCCAGTCACTGGCGCCTGCAATCACGCCGCCCGCGTCCAGAATCGACCGCGCCGGATACTGCCATTCATACAAGGCAGAATCGATGTAGGGCTTCACCAGTTCGATCGTGTCTGTTTCCGCGCTTGCCCAGTAAAGCTGAAATGACGCAATCACACCGAGTTCGTGAAAACGCGGGATGTCTGCGGGCTTCACAAATTGCAGGTGTGTAATCGTATCGGGCAGACCGGAACTCCCGTTTGCCTTGCGTGCGGCCTCGAAACCATTGAGGGCCTCAGTGACAGCCCGGTCGCCGATCGCATGAACGTGAACGAGCAATCCCTCTTTATCCGCAGCAATCGCGATCTTCGCGAAATCCGCCGGGTCGAACAAGAGTTCGCCATTCCTTCCCGTATTCCGATACGGCTTGGAAAGGGCAGCGGTTTGCGAAGGATATTCCACAACGCCGTCCGCAAACACCTTGATTCCAACAATCTTGACGTCAGGAATATGATTGAACTCTTCCCGCCACTGGAGCGCTGCTGCCAACTGTTGGTTGGTATGCCCGCTCTTGAAGTCAATCACTGGAAGCGCCGCAATGTGAGTGCTCAGCTCACCTCTTTGCGCCAAATGCCGGTAGGTGGCTAGGATGTCTTCACTGGCAGCTGCGTCGAGCCAAGCCGTGATTCCTTGCTCGTGCATGTACTGAACCGCTGACCGGCCCGCCGCGAGCATTTGTTCCTCGCTCGGTTTCGGCACCACCGACCTCGCTTTGTCCGATCCCACATCAACCAGGAACCCGTTCGGCTCAAAATCTGGGCTGTATCCGTAATATCCACGGCCCAGCGAATCGAGACTACGAATGAATTCGCTAGTGATGCCAGCTCGTTTCAAGAGCGCTCGGTTTGCCCACGCCGTGTGATGGTCCATTCCTTCAAGCAAGACCGGCCGCTCGGCGTAGGATCCAGCATTGAAGCGCTCATTGAGTTCCTTGTTCTTCGACCAGAACGCCAGCGGAACTCCACTGAGAATCAAGATGTCGCCGTGCATTCCTCGTCCGCTTTTCCTGGCGACGTCAGCGAGCGCCACAAGTTGATCCATGGTGCGAGTGTCCTCTCCTACGCTGGCCGCGATCAGCAACAGCCCTCCGCCTATCGCGTGACAGTGGCTGTCGATCAGCCCCGGCATCAGGAAGTCACCCTTGAGATCAATGAACTGCGCATCGCTCGCTACGGCCTTGGAAACGTCTCCGCGACTGCCAACCGCAACGATCTTGTCACCCCGGATCGCCACCGCCTCAGCGTAGGGATGCTCGGGCTCGCCGGTGAAAACTTTTCCGTGGTAAAGGACGACATTATCCGCAGCTTGCGTTGGGGACACAGTGAGAACGCCAAAACAAAACAAGAACGCCAGCACCCACCTAGGCACTGATACGCCGAAAGGGACTTGCATGGTTCGGTCGGCCAACTTCCGATTGACACCGTCACCGACCAAGTGGGTACCCGTGTAGTTTTGGCTCTCCATATCGAAGAATAAGCAAGAGCTGGCGTGCATGCGTCGCATTTACTCTATGGTGGCGAAGGTTCCCGCGTCGCCAAAGCGTGCCCGTGTAGTTGATTTCAGCTCATCCAATCTTTTGACGAGCTCTTCCCATTTCTCTGGATATCTCTTGGTGGCATATGGTCTCTCAAGGTTGGAGTAATACGAGAGAATATCTTGTCGCAGAGCGCTGGAAATGCGTTTGCCGCTCACTCTCCTCAGCAACTCCGCATAGGTTTCATCCGTGAGTCTGTAGTCGGCAGCGGCGGTAGTCACACCTGTGTCGAGGTTGTCGTCCGGGAGTTCTAGTCGGTCCTCTTGCTGTGCACGGAGCAGCCCTCGGTAGCGGTCCAAGGCTTCATTGAAACTGCCCATAAAAAGGTGCTCTACCTCCAGCGTGGGCGGATGGAACGCGAGGCCGCTCAGCGGACCGACCTTGGGCATTACACGTAGGAAGAAGGCCTGGAGGCGTGCCCAGAATCCAGGCGTCTCGTAAATGTGGCCCCATTCCTTTTGATATTCCGAATTGGAGATAACGTAGATGAATTTGTCTTTGGTCTCGCTGGGATTGCTATGCTGAATTTCGTTCCTTTTGAGATGCCATGCAACTTTGGTCATTCGTGGAATGACAGTGGAGATGGCGTGGCGATAACTGCCAACGGCCAAATCCACAGAGAAAAATACGCTGGAAAGATCCAGTGAATAGGTCTTGGCGAAGGCTCTTTCCAGTACTGGTTCTGAGACCTCGAACCCAATGAAATCGTGATAGGCCTTCGGCGCGTAGTGTCCTTTTGATACCTGATCGACGTCGAACCCGTATTCGACCTTCATATGCGCGGACGGCTTATCTTCATACGTCACGATGGGCCCGTATTTGTGCGCCAGTCTCGGATATAAAATCGCAACCGAAAGGTTGGTGGCGAGCCGATGGCCCGAATTGTCAGCGGCGTAGTGAGCCAGCGCGCCGAGTGCGAAAGCATATTCGTTTAAATCGTGGGATTCCTCGATCAGTGCTAGAACAAAATCACCGGTTCGAACATAGTGCGTGAGGTCGCTGAAGAAGCGGTTGCCGAAAGGGTAGTAACCCAGATCCTGTATGATCGCGCCCCCATACACGTAGGCATGGGCCTTGAGCAGATCCTCGGGGGTCGCATTGGGGAATCGCTTCAATAGAAGAGGCTCGATGCTGTCTTTCCAGGCGGCGTCGATAATCGCTTCATGCGTGAGGATTGAATAAGCTGCACAATCGGGGACGCAAAAGAATATCAGGGAAAGCGCGAGGAGGAAACGCCCAAGCTTGAGATGCGACTTCATTATTCGACCCTCTCGCGCAATGCTGTTTTCCCTTACCGATTTTCCGACCTACCAGCCAAATTGAATTTCCTCCGGTTTGCCTGTGATCCGCCGAGCCCCGTCCTCAGTGGCCCAGTCCTCAAAAGCGAATAAAGACGATTTTGCGGAGGTAGCGCTAATTTGAGACCATGAGTTAGCTTCCGGTAAATTGATGGTTCCGCTCGCGCCAGCAAAGCATTTCTGCTGCCTGCCCCCATTATCCAAGTTAGACACTTGTGAGGAAAGAAGCCTGTCCTGTAAAGATGTTTTCGACGGCTTCGATGGTTCCGCCTGGAAATTAATCCGAACGCCTAATCCCCATATCGGTACAATGCTCGTCACGATTGAATCGCATTATTTCTGAGCGGTCTTGGCGGCATTCCAACGTGTTGAAACAATCTCTCGAGAAGTCCATGGCATTCCAACAGGCACTCCTGAAGAGTGAACGCCTTCGTATTTTTATTTTGCTCGCCGCAGTCGGAACGGCTTTCCTGGTGCGCTCCCTCCGCACGGCGGTCCATCCGAGCCGCGAAAATTTACATTTGTGGCTGCTCACGATCTTGGTCGTCGCGCTCTTCGTCGCGTATGAACTCCTGGTGCTCCGAGCAGTGAACGGCGCAATACAGCAAAGCAAGGAACTCTTGGGAGTGACATGGATTAGCAGCACCGTCATCGAAACGTCCTTGCCAGCTCTCGCGATTGCGTTGCTGGTCAGCAGTGCCATTGATCCCAGTTATAGGCCCGTGGCGAGTCCCGCTGTTCTTCTGTTTTTTATTTTCATCATCCTTTCCACACTTCGCTTGAATCCGGCTCTTTGCAGACTTTCCGGACTAGTGGCGGCGGTCAGTTATCTGATCGCTGCAGCGTATCTTGGCTGGAAGCCATCACTCGGTGGAGAAGCGTCTCTACTTTCTCCGGAGAGGATCGTGTTTGCCTATGCCATAACGTATGTTGTCGGCGGGTTTGTGGCTGGGGCAGTTGCCGGCGAGATCCGGAAACATGTCGATGCAGCTCTCCGGGAGGCAGAGTTGCGGAGCCAGGTGGAACGCATGGAGCACGACCTCGAAGTCGCGCGCTCGATTCAGCAATCTCTTCTCCCAACTGATGTGCCTCAGCTTGAGGGGTTTGATATTGCAGGTTGGAATCAACCTGCGGATCAAACGGGCGGGGATTATTTCGATTGGTATGCACTCCCGGATGGAAAGGTAGTGGTCGGTTTAGCTGATGTGACGGGCCACGGGATTGGTCCAGCACTTCTCGCAGTTGTGTGCCGCGCGTACGCGCGCGCGAATTTTACAGCGGAAAACGGCTTGTTCTCAGCAATGGAACGCCTTAACTCCTTGATTTCCGGAGACCTGCCAGAAGGGCGATTCGTCACGTTTGTCGCGGCCGTGTGCAGCCCGGGAAATTCACGCGTGGAATTGCTGTCCGCAGGACACGGGCCACTTTTTGTGTATTTCTTGAAACAGGATCGCTTCGACAAGCAGGAAGCACAGGGTCTCCCGCTTGGAATCTCGCCCAGTTTGGTGTCCGACCCGCCACTGATTCTCGACCTCAATTCCGGCGACATGCTCGTTCTGGCCACGGACGGTTTCTTTGAATGGGCCAACGCGCAGGACGAAATGTTCGGGACCAAAAGATTGGAAGAGACGATTCGGTCGTCGAGAGAAAAGCCCGCAAGCGAAATCATCTCGACTCTTTATCGAGCAGTGAATGCATTTTCTGGTGGCACGAAGCAACAGGACGACCTCACGGCCGTTGTTATCAAGCGTAAGTAGGTTCGCTCGGAAACGGAGGCTCCCGATTCCAGGAGGCCGCTCGCAAACCACAACCCATACGACACCGCGTTAAGTGGGGCAAGCATGACCGCCACGGTCGTGAACGATGGGTCCACAGTGATTGTGAGAAGCGCGGGCGGGCAAACTGCAACAACGAGGGATGCCATCGGACCATCTGAGGGCGCGCAGATATCCTCACGCGTTTCCATTTGGAGTGTACCAGAAGGACTGCCGATCCTAAGCGACTTCTGACAAAGTTTGGGGTTAAGCTGTAGAATCGCGGCATTTCGTATCTGCAAGAAAAGACGTTCTCTAAAGTTCATTACAAGCAAGCTTAGAGGAGAGCCTCACAATGCGATTGATTGTGTTTGCGTCATAGCCTCGGTTTTGGTTCCGTCTGTGGGCCGAGCCCAAAGTACTGAGGGAGTCCCTGCTTTCAAGGTTACGCCAGTAGAAAGGCGATTAAGTTCGACGTCGAAGCATCCGTTGCTATTAAAGATGAGTTCGATAAGTGGGATGCCTCGCTGACCTTTAAGTCTCCGGATGCATCGACGGGGGTGCTGGATATCAAGATTCAGGCGGACACTGTCGATACCGGAAGCGGGATGAAAAACGACAAATTGAAAGGCAAGGATTTCTTCGATGTGAAACAGAACCCCTATATTACGTTCCACTCAACGAAAATTGTTCAGACTGGACCAGATTCTTTTGAGGTGGACGGCGACTTTTCAATTCGCGGCGTATCAAAAGTCGAAAAACTCGCACTTAAGGTGGAAAGAGCAGGCACGGGTGCCGGCACGATTTACGGTACGATGGCGTTTGACTGGAAGCAATATGGGATGAACAGCGGCATCCCTTTCATTAAGATAGCCGACCGCGTCGAGGTCACCGTGAAGCTCAAGGCGGCGCGTGTTAGCGGACCTCCTGTGACCTTGAAGCACTTCTGAGCAATTAAATTCGATGAGCGCGACTGCGAGGGGTTCCTGCCACTGCGGATATTTCAGCTCCTGACTCGCGACACACTCCCAACATTCTTGCTCGGCTCATGCGGATCGCCACAGGGCGCCCGAGAGTCGAGCGATTCGTAGTCAAGACAGAAGTGAGCGCTCCACCTTCCAGACGAAATCCGAGATGAGTTGGGCAAGCTGCGATCGCAGCCCCGGAGGAAGGTTGTGCCCCATTCCGTCGATCAGGACGAGTTCCGCTCCGGGAATTGCATCCGCAGTTGCACGTCCACCGCTGACATCACACATGCGGTCCACAAGACCATGGACCACTAGAGCTGGGACATTTATACGCCGCAGCGCCTCCGTTCGATCACCGGAGGCCACCGTAGCAACTGCCTGACGTGCCGTTCCGGCCGGATCGTAACAACGGTCATAAGCGCGGCCCGCTCGCGCCGCAATTTCGTTTTCGTCGCTGGGATAGCTGGCCGATCCGGTGTATCGGGCGGCACGCAACATTTGTCCAATGACTTCCTCGCGAGTGACCGCTGGTGGACCTGCAAACAGTTCGCGGAGTACTTCGGGTGAAGGTTGGCCCACCTTCGTGTCGCCTGTTGTCGACATCATCGAGATGAGGGACCGGACGCGGTCTGGATGTTCGATCGCTATGGTTTGCGCGATCTGTCCGCCCATTGACGCGCCCACTATGTGCGCCTGCCCGATACCCAGGAAGTCCAGCAGCCCGGTTGTATCGTGAGCCATATCTGAAAGCGTGTACGAGACCGACGAATGATCTCCGGCTAGCACAGCGGGCCGGTTCGGAGTGGGCGCGTTATTTAGGTGCGTGGATAGCCCGGCGTCACGATTGTCGAAACGGATGACTTGCAGACCATGGTCGATGAGCGCGCGGCAAAATTGGTCTGGCCAATGAATCAATTGCGCGGCAACGCCCATGATGAGTAACACGGGAGGCGCTTCGTGGCTCCCAAGGCGCTGGTAGGCAATGTCAATTCCGGCTGGTCCAACCCGCGAAGCCTTTTCGCTTGAAATGGACATGTCGGATCCCTTCACGTTAGCAAGAATGCTGTTCTCTTTGGCTCCGCAGATGGGGTATGCGCGACCGCATTCGATGGCCAATCGGAAACGGGCCGTACTCAGCGAGGAGCGTTTCCAAAGACAATGCTACCGAAAACGGCGAACCAGATTCCACAAGTTAAGTGCTCTATTCAAATGGACGGTAACCCGACAATCGGGAGGTTGCTCCTACCGTACTCCCCAAACAGCCTGATGGAGAACCATTGCCACTTCGTGACAGCGGTACGTCGCTCCCAACTGCCATTTCCTAATTGCCATGTTTGTGCGACGCAATCTGCCACAGATTGCCCCAGGAGTCCCTTACCGTCGCTCTTCTGTCACCGTATGGAAGGTCTGACGGAAGTTCAAGCGTCTCCGCCCCCGCTTTGACTGCTCGCCGATAAGTCTCATCCACATCTTCAACGTAGACGTAAAGAAAGGCCGGCATCGGTTCCCGAAGGCCAGCCCCGTCACTGATCATAATCAGCGAATCGCCGACCCGGATTTCTGCCGGACGGTTGGTCCGGAACTCGCCCTGCCCACGAAAGACCTCTTTCACGAAGCGAACCATCTCTTCGGGTTTCGAAGTGATAATCCGCGGAGTCACTGTGTGCCAGCCGTCTGGTTGAAAGCTGCTCATAGGCGTTGCCTCTGTTCATTCAAGACCGTTCGCGCATTAACGGCCGAAAGCGGTTTTCCCAACGAGTGCCAGTAAACACAGTGCTGTCGCCGAAGGTTGATTGGGAAGCGACGTAGAATTCGGTGTTCCACCATGCGATAACGCGGTACTCGCTTTCCTTCCACGGAGCGATGAAATCTCCGCCCCCCTTTGGGCAGGATTCATTGGGTAGGTCCGCGCCAATTTCTTCCCAGGGGCGGGGTGCAAGGTCGCGCAATCCTCCGGCAGTAGCACGCACAGTGTGTCGGATCAACGGCATATTGCGTCCCTGTGGTTGTCTACCCAGCCCTGCCTGCGGACCTCATTTCTAGAGCAAAAGGTATACGCGCCTGAATTGTTGCTCCGCATTTCGGCTGCGAGTTGATGGAGAGGCTTCCATTCACTAGTTTCAGGCGCTCCCTCATGCTCGCTAGGCCAATTCCGCGCCCTTCCATAGCCGCTTCCGGGTTGAAGCCTTTCCCGTCATCCTGCACGGTCAAGTCAATCTCACTAGGTCCACCTCTTAGGGAAACGCGGAGGTACTTTGCGCCACTGTGCTTGATAGCGTTTTGCACAGCTTCTTGTAAAACACGAAAGAGACAAAGGGAGATTCCGTCCGACAATCCTTTCGGGATGTTCTCGGAGTGAAAGTCAATCTCCACCCTTTGTCGATCCGCAAGTTCTCTGCAGAAGCTTTCTGCCGCTCTTGCGAGCCCCAGATGCTCCAGCTTCGAAGAATGCAGCCTGTGTGACAGGGCTTGGATGTCACTCCCAAGCTCATCGACTTGTCCACTGGCCTCGTCGAGTGCCAGATTGAGGTGAGCCCCAGAAGATGGCAGATCCTGCTTTAGGGAATCAAGCTTCACGCGTACCAAAGCGAGCCGCTGATTAATGTCATCGTGAAGCTCCTGCGCGATTCGAGTGCGCTCTTCCTCCTGTGCCTGGATCAGCTTTTGACTGACTTTGGAAAGAGCCTCTTCGGCCAGCTTCCGTTCGGTTACATCGATGCACGAACCGATGTAGCCAGCAAACGAACCGTCCGTGTTGAATCTCGGAACGCCGGTATCGAGAACCCAGCGATATTCTCCATCGTACCGCCGAAGCCGGTATTCCATGCGAAAGCGTTCGCGCCGGTCAAATGCTTTCATATAAACATCTAGGCAGCGCCCCAGGTCGTCGGGGTGAACACCTTCGGCCCAGCCATTTCCCATCTCTCGTTCGAGAGAGCGTCCTGTAAACTCGAGCCAGGGCTGATTGAAGTAGTTGCAGAGCCTGTCCACGCCCGACATCCAAATCATCACCGGCGCTGTGTTCGCAACCAACCGGAAGCGTTCTTCGCTCTCCCGCACTGCCTTCTCAGCCTGCTGGCGCTGCGTATCGTCGCGAAAGCCTACAATGAGCCCGATCGTTTCACTGCCTTTTTTCAGAGGCGACGCACTTAAGACAACCGGAAAGAAACTACCATCCCTGCGAATAAACGTGTCCTCATGCTCGCGCAGTTCGACGCCTTTTTCGAGAACTTGCAAGCATGGGCAGTCGCTCGCCGGAAACAAAGTGCCATCGGGATGCTTGTAATGCGTCATGTCGTGCATCTTCTTGCCGAGCAACTCTTCCTGTGGCCATCCGAACATGGCTTCGGCAGCCGGATTGACGTAAGTAATCATTCCTTGCAGATCGAGCGTGCACACCCCGGAAGCAACATTGTTCATGGCCAGCCGGAATCGCTCTTCGCTTTCGCGCAAGGTTGCCGTTGCGCGTTTGAGTTCGCCAACGTCAATTACTGAGCCGAGGTAACCAGCAAACGAGCCGTCCGGATTAAATCGCGGCACTCCCGAGCCAAGGACCCAGCGGTATTCTCCGTCATGGCGCCGGAGCCGATATTCCCTCTGGAAGGGCTCCCTCCTCTCGAACGCGCGTTCATAGGTTTCGATGGCCCGCTGTCGATCGTCGGGATGAATTGCATCTGCCCAACCTTTACCTTTCGTTTCTTCCCGTGAGCGCCCCGTGAATTTTAGCCAGCGCTTATTGTTATATGTAGAGCGCCCGTCCACGCCTGACGTCCAGATCATGACGGGAACAGCGTCTGCCAAATAACGAAAGTGTTCTTCTGTCTCGCGCCGAACCAAGTCGGCCTGTCCTTGGTCCGTGATCATTGCGAGTACAAAAGGAAAGGCGCGATTTCCCAGCGACCAAACACTCCAGTGCGCCACAAAAAGGGACCCGTCGCGTCGTAAGCATCGCTTGTCCGAGTGAAAGTGATACGTCGAGCTCACTCGCAATTGCCCAAGGAGGGTCTGCTCCTTTCCTCGATCTTCAGGGGGAGACAATTTCATCCAGTTCCTGCCGCGCAATTCCTCCTCGCTGAAATCCAGCATCGAGCACAGGGCCTGGTTTGCGAAGCGTATGCGGCCGTCAAAGTCCGCCACTACAACCCCAATCGGAGTTGCCTTGAACACTTCATGCCAGGGCTGGAAATTAGGACCCGTCATTTGTAATGTCAGATCTACCATATAAGGGGGCCAAAGTGTCTGGAAGAGTTAGGTAGCGCGATGCGGGCTAGGACCCTCCGGGCCTCGTGTGGCGGATCCAAACACTTAACAGCTTGGCGGAAGCTGTGATGGAGGCAAACGGTCGCGAAATCGGTAACTTCGGCCATCACCGCGTTTGAAGTCCGTATGCAGGGCTGGATACATTTCGCATGTGCTACACTCACATGTCAGTCTGGTCAAGTTTTGCGAAGCCACACTCGGGTTAAAGACGCTGAACGCTCGCGATGCCCAATCCGATGGAATGACGGACTGCTTCAACCCACGAATCCGCGGTAAGAGTAGGGTTCGACTCAGCAAGCTTAGCTTAGTCGATGGCAAAGTCCTGATTTACGCGGAAACCAGACATCTTCGAGAACTTCGCAATTCGCACACTAGATTACGCATCGGGCAACGACGAGCGTAATATCATCGTGCTGCACGCCGCCGCTGAACTGACGGACGGCGTTAACCAGGGCATCTTTGAGCGGCTCAGGCGGGAGTTGTGACGAATCTCGCAGCGCTTCTATCAAGCGCGACTCGCCGAATTCCTCGCCTGCACGATTTTCAGCCTCCGTTACGCCGTCGGTGTAGAGCACCAAGGTGTCCCCGGGAGCAAGCATTACTTCAGCGACTTCGCTTCGCCACGCCTCAAACATCCCGAGCACAGTGCAGGTGGAGTGCAGACGTTCAACATCTTTTCCACCGTCGCGGACCAACAAGGGCGGGAGATGGCCGCAGTTCGAGTAGCGAAGGAGCCGAGTTGCATCGTTGTAATCTGCAAAAACCATGGTTGCGTAACTGGAATCATCGGTGTTTTGAAAGAACAGACGGTTGACCGAAGCCAAAAGCCCCGGCAGATCATCCACAGCCGTGGCATACTGGCTGCGCAAATTGGCTTGAAGATTGGCCATTAAGAGCGCACCGGGCACGCCCTTGCCCGCTATGTCGGCCAGAACAATTCCCAGACGGCCAGGACGCAATTCGAGAAAATCGTAATAATCGCCCCCGACAGTTTTTGCAGGAATGCAGCCGCCCGTGTACTTCAGGGTCCGGATCTCTGGAAGCTTCTGCGGAAACAGCTTCGTCTGTACCTGGCGGGCGAATTCCATTTCCTGGGCTGCACGCCGTTCCGCCTCGATGCGTTCAGCGACTTTTTCTCCCAGCCGGATGCTCTCGAGCGCAACTCCGGTTTGATTTGCCACCAAGGCCAGAAGCCGTTTGTCCTCGGCGGAGTACGGCTCCTCAGATCGTCGCACCCCTAACACGATAAGACCTGCCAACCGCGCGTCCCGGCCCAGGATTGGCACCAAGCATTCTGGGGGGTGTTCCGGTGAGCACAGCGGGATAAATAGATTCTCCGGACCTTCCTCTGTTACATCCCAAGGCTTGCCACGCCGTGCCAGCCCTTCAAGTGCAGGTTCGTTCGTGGAGAGTTCTTGGGACTGGGGAACGAGATCTCCCGCAGTCGCCGAGAGACAATTTTCACTGGTCTCCAGATACACTGCCAGCCAGCTTGGTTGAAGAGCGTCTTTCAAATGGTGTTCCAGCAAGGCTGCCAGTTCCGTCCGCTGCGTCGCGACGCGGGTCCTGTTAACAAGATCTTCGAGAATGACGCGTGCATCGTATGCACTTCGAAAGAATGCGCGATCAATTCGCAGCCCAACATCATGATGGACGCGGGTTCCCGTCCATAGCAGCAGTGTGCCGAAAATAGTCCCTAAAGCGATGCCACCTGGAACCGCAGCAGCCGTCAGCGACTGGAGATAGCGAGCAAAGAAAAGCGCAAACGCAGTGGTTACGGCAACACTTAAGAGCACCAACAGAAGCACAAACCCGCGCTGCACCAGTAGATAACGAGCGCTCCTCTGCAGCAAAACCGGAACTTCAAGCACGCGGTGCTTGACAACGGCGTAAGCGAAGGAGAGCGGGAACAGCCACAGTAGGGCGACAAGCGTCGCTCCGATCAGGATAGTTATGTGAAACCCGAAAAAATCGACAGCACCGACGGCCAGCACAGCGGGCACCACGCCCACCAGGGTTCCCCACACGATGACGCGGATCTTCCGGCGCGCGTCGGGGGAAGTAATGCTCTTGGCGTTCCAAATCAGGGAGATGAAGCCCAATATCAGCAAGCCGTAGCTGAAGAAGAGGGCAAACAACTTCCCATACGGTGGGTTCAGAACCAGGATCGACTGGCTGTTGTCGCCGGAAGTCAATATCGGCACTGCGATCAGCGCTCCAATAACCAGGGCGGCCCATTTGAGCCAGGGATACCGGCGGTCCAGAGGCGAGCGCGCGGGAAAGGTCGCGAAGAAAAAATAGAACAACGGGGCAACAAGATTGTTAAAGATGGCCCGGTATGCCGTCGCGAGTGGTCGCACCTGGGAGGGCACTCCGAGGAAAGAATACGAGAATTCCGGGATAGCGATGAACCCGCCAAACATCAGAGCGACCAACCAGGCGTTGCGATCATCTGGGCGCAGGAAAAGTAACGCGAGGCCTACGGTTACAAAAGCGACTGGAAACACGCGGACGATGCCTTGGCCAACACGGGCGGCGACTCCCGCCTCCGCCGTCGCCTCGCCGCTCGCTCGGAATGTTGCGTGTAGAACGATCGGACTTCGAATCCCTGGGCGGAGCACTGTGAGTTGAACTGCATCGCCCGGTTTATGCTGAGCCCAGATGCGCGTGAGAGAGTCCTCGCTCTGTAGCGGAGTTCCATAGATCGCAACGATGCGATCTTCCGACTTCAAACCGGCGCTCTCGGCGGGACTGCCAGGCACAACACTTTCCACAAGCTGGGAGCGTTCAGCGGATACGTACTTGTTGTCGAAGCCCAATTCAACAGGGACCCCACGGCTGCCGAAAAAGATCCACATGGCCGCATAAAAAATGCTGGCAGCGGCAAACAGCACCGCCAACGCGATCGACAGCGACCTTGGCAGAGAAGGAAAGGCCATAACCCGGGGATCAGTGTATTCTCACAACATTCCCCTGAACAAGAACGGCAGTTTGATCGCAGGAGGTTTGCATCAGGCATGCGCCCTTCCCGACCGCCTCTTTTCGGTTTCGCCAGCGAAAATCTGAAGTCCGCCGTGGAAGGCTGCACAGAATTCTCCGCTATGATCATCTTGGTCGAAAGCCCCGCCGCTTAATGGTGGAAAAAACGTTGGCGATTCGGAGGACGGTCCTGAACGCAGCCCTGCGAAAGCCGTAAGAGGAAATGATGAACGTCACTGATCCCGTAGGCGCTTTCCTATTCGCATATTTTGCAGCGAGAGCGCCGAGGTTCCCGAGGTACGGTCTCCGACAGGGCACAAATTCCATCTATGTTTTCGCTTTGCCGGAACCAAATCCACAGCGCGGGAGTCTTAACTGTATGCAATGGTATTATCCGGCCTGTGTGCCAAGCGGCTCATGAGCCGCGATAGGAGCGAGGGCAAACCATGAAGATCAATCGACGAAAGCTGTTGTCGCTGCTCGGTGTTTCTCCCGCCGTTTTGGCTGGCTCCCCAACTCTTGCGGAACCCGCAAAGAAGAATGCTGTCGCGAAACCGACGGAAACGAAGATCGAGACTCTCAATCCCAAAGGCTTACCGCCCCCGATCCAGCTCATTCCCATGGCGCCACGCCTTTCGAGCCTTGACGGTAAGACGATTTTCCTAGTATCTGACGGCTTCGCCGGTGCCGATCGCTTCCTCAACCAGATTGCCATCTGGTTCCAGAAGAACATGCCCAACGTGAAGACAGTGTACCGCCTGAAAGCTGGGTCGTATTTCGACGACGACCCCAAGCTAACGGCGGAAATGAAAGCCAGCGGCAACGCCATGGTCATGGCGTATGGGCATTGAAGCACCTGCACACCAGCGACCGTCGGTCACTGCGCACAAGTTGAGAAAATGGGTCTCCCCACCGCCCCCCTGGTTACGATCGCCTTCAAAGATCTCGCCAAGACCAACGCCGCGAACCGCGGCATGCCCGGCGAGCGCATCTGCTTCCTCCCTCACCCCATGACCAACAAGACGGACGAGGAGATGTACGCCGTTCTCGATGGCAAGGACCCCGTCACCGGCAAGCCGCTCATGCCGGAAATCATAGACGCGCTCACAAAGCCCCTCACGGCTGAAGAGCAAAAGAGCGGCACGGTAACCCCCGACACCGGCCCGGCTACGTATGTGGACACGCCGGAGAATCTCCAGCGGATCTACCTCGATAACAACATGACCGACTTCATGCCCATCATCCTGCCCACGGAAGAAAAAGTGGAAGCGATGCTCAAGGGCACAAGCCATAAGCCCGACGAGGTTATCGGCAAGTTGAGCGCCGCGCGTGGGGCTCAACCTTCGTGGTCCTTTACGGTCAGGCACGTGGCCATCAATGCCGTCATGGCTGGCGCGAGCCCGGAGTACCTGCCCGTCATTCTGGCCATCGCCTCAACCGAGCAACCTGCCCTGTTCAGTTCCACGTCCTCATTCTCCCGCATGTTGCTGCTGAATGGCCCCATCTCCGACCAGATCAAGATGAACTACGGCATCGGCGCGATGGGTCCGTTCGCCGAGCCCAATGCTGTGATTGGCCGCGCATGGACGATCCTTTCGAAAAACCTCGGCGGCTGCGGCATGCCCGGACTCAGCTACATGGGCAGTCTGGGATCCAACTTCAATTACAACAACCTCTGCATCGCAGAAACGGAAAACAAGCTTCCGGATGGCTGGAGGCCGTTCCACGTGCAAAAGGGCTTCAAGCCAGGCGACAGCGTGGTCAGCGTCTTTAGCGGCTGGAGCCTGAACAACGTCGCCTGGTTCCCCGCCATGCCCTACCACGAACTGATCAACAACTGGCTGACGCATTTCTTCTCGTTCGGGACCGGAGCAGCCACGTTGTTGCTCGATCCAACTGTCGCCCGCGACGCGAAGAGCCACGGATACAACTCGAAGGAAGAGTTAAGCGACTACTGGTCGAAGAACTCGAAGACGCCGGCGTGGCTCTACTGGGACACGCACCGGAACGAGTTGAAGCAGGCACAGGCGGGCGTAGAGCCCTACGCCTCTTATCTGAAGATGGGCGACGGCGACATTCCATTCCAGCGCTTCTACCGCCGCGGCCGTCCGGGTGCGCCGCCCGATCCCAACCCCAAGTCCTCCATTGAGGTAATCGTACTGGGCGGCGAAACAAACACTTACTGGGCTGGCGGCGATTTCAGTTACGTCACGAGCGCTTCCGTCGATAAGTGGCGCTGATAAAGCTTTAGCGCAAGGTGGCGCGAAACCTCTACTCGGGCCGTCGCGAGGTCCTTATGACATCCAGCGCCGACGTAGGTACTGGTTCCTACTTTTCCGGTTTCCCGTGCCGTCAAACGGTCGATGCAGGCTCCTTGAGAGAGAAACAATGATTTAGTGAGCGTTAACGTAAACCTTCAACGCAAAAAACAGCATCGGTTGATGAAATTTGCTTTGCTTGCGCGAGAGGTTCGAACGAATGAACACCGTTCTTAAACAACCGCCAGCCATCATGCCCGCGATGTCCGAGCGTTTTACCGCGCACGGGCGTGCCGCAATCAATCTGCTAGGCCGCGGTCCTGTTCTCTCGCGGACAGGGAATCTATGGCTCGACGGGTGGCTTCAACGAGGTTGCGTAGCCCATTCGGCTTTGACAGAACAATATCAGCGAGTTTGGATCGAGCGCAAATCTTCGCGAGCCAATGCCCGCGGAGATTGAAGCGGCACGTGATCATCGCGCCGGAGCACAAAGTCGTCAAAGCTCGCGGCATAGGCTCGGCAGCCCGGGGTAGCCGTTTCGTCGGCGCGCACGATGTGGGCTGCGGTGCACATTTGTACGCTGCCTAACCTAAGGGGCCGCTCGATGAGCGCGACTTGCAGCTCGATTGCTGTCCCGACATCGATCTGACGCCGCGCGAGGAAACAGACGCCGCTCGAACTGATGTTGCGAGTAATCAGCCTGATGGACGGTGTCTCTTTGACTCCACTGATTTTCGTAAGGAGCAACGGCAGGCACAGCGATGCGCGAGGAAACTCCCGCCGCTCCTTCGCCACGCCGACTGCATGGGTGGGGACGCGCGTAAACCGCCGCGGTCCTGACTTTTTTGTTTCGGTGCGGCTTTCAGGTTCTCGAATCGCAGCACAAACACTACGGCCCCGAATAGTTTCCATCACACTGCCCTCCACAATAGCCGAGACAGACAACCAAAACTTGGTCACCGAACATGCGTTAGGCTACGAATCGGTGGCACGGAAAGCTGAGCACGCATGAATTTGAACTTGAACTGGATGAGAGACCGGTCGCCCTTCGGCACATTCAGACTGCCAGCCACCCGCGAAAGTTGCGCGTTGGAATCGGATAGTCCCGGCCCCGCTTTTAAAATTGGCCTAGTCTAAACAGGCGCAGCCGCTTCGACGGGGAATTCAGTCGATGCTTCGAAAGATAAGCATGGTAGTTGGTGCCAGTTTGGTCGCTCAGCCTTGCAGGCTGGCGCTTATGACATTCGTGCAACGAAAAGGAAGCCGACGCAAGAACCTGAAATGGGGTAGCGTGGCGCGGCACCACAACAATCTGAAACGAAAGGCCCAAAAATGAGGTGGGCTTGGGCCTTTCGTCTGCTCTTTTCGCAATGTAACTGTATTCACTTTCTGCAACTCAACGGCAAGGCCTCGCTGTTATGCTTACTCTACCGAGCGTTGATTTTCCGGGCAGGCTCGCATCGCCCCAGTTGGCCCCGGCCGACAACGATCTTTGGTTCAGTTCCACTACAGGATTTAGTGCGCTACAGTGAGATCCATACGCGCCATCACATTAAGCAGATGGCCGCGCGTCAGTAGGCACGGGCTCCTCGAGCGGATTCGAGCGGCGCTCGACGGCTGCTAGGGGCGAGGGTGTCAGCTTGCGGGATTCGTGACGGGCGGGCGACCGGCCTGATTACCTGTCCGCCCGGGACCCAGTCGGGGTTTCAGCGCGATGCTCGAATCGACTGCTGCATCACGGCCATGCCCTCAAGTGCGGACCGCGCAGCTGGCGCACCAAGCGCCGCCGCTTCGTAAGTAACGCAGCTTCTTTACGTGGGGACTCTGTCCCCATACCCCTGGGATTTATCGCTTGCTCGCCAGGATTCCTGGGCCAGGAGAGCGAGCCTCCACAGGGTTGTTGCGGAAACAATTCCCGATAAACTGGACGGGTAGGTGTGGGCACCCATTCTAGGTGCCTTGAGAGTTTCACCGCATCCAATGATGCTTTCGGATTTATAGCCATGCTGAGACGCCTGTTCGCTCACTACATCGCCGAAGAAGTGCGGCCCATGCTGCGCCTTGCGATCCCGCTCGTGCTCGCGGAGCTCGGCTGGATGACCATGGCCATCGTGGATACGATGATGGTGGGCCGCCAGGCGAATAGCGCGGAAGCCATCGGAGCCGTGAGCCTCGGCAGCATCCTCTTCATGGCTGTCGCGATTTTTGGCACAAGCTTGATGCTCGGCCTCGATACGCTCGTGTCTCACTCCTACGGCGCGGGCGACATGGCGGATTGCCATCGCTCGCTTGTGAACGGTGTGTATCTGAGCCTGGGCATTGCTCCCGTGTTGATGGGCTTGATCCGGCTGATAGAGCCGGTGTTGCGCTCCGTCGGGATTCAAGCGCCAGTGCTGAATCAGACGATTCCGTATTTGCGCGCACTCAATTGGGGCATGCTGCCGCTGCTCTTTTATTTTGTTTTTCGCCGGTATCTTCAGGGAATGAACCACGTCCGGTCGGTAATGTTCGCGCTGGTGACGGCGAACATCGTGAACTTGGTAGGGAATTGGGCGCTGATTTACGGGCATCTCGGACTTCCGCGCCTCGGGACGGTTGGTTCAGGATGGTCCACCTGCATCGCGCGGACATATATGATGAGCGTGCTGCTCGCGTTTGCACTTTATTATGACCATCGGTATCAGACTGGCCTGCGCGTCGCCGAGCGCCGGCCGAATTTCTTCCGCTTGTGGCGGTTGGTGCAACTCGGGTTTCCGGCGGCGATGCAATTCGGCATGGAAGTGGGAGTCTTCGCCGTGGCGACAACGTTGATCGGCAAACTCGGCGCAGTCCCACTCGCGAGCCATCAAGTGGCGCTTAACACAGTGAGCCTCACGTACATGGTGCCGCTCGGAATCGCTTCGGCGGCGGCTATCCGCGTAGGCCACTCGCTCGGCCGGCAGGATCCCCACGGAGCGAACCGCGCCGGATGGACCGCCCTCGCGCTCGGCACGGGATTCATGACTGTGATGGGGATTCTGTTTCTGATTGTGCCGCAGTATATCGTGCGCGTTTACACGCCGGATCCGGCGGTGATTCGTGCGGCAAGCTCTCTGCTGTTTGTCGCCGCGTTTTTTCAGTTGTTCGATGGAATGCAGACAGTAGCCACGGGAGCTTTGCGCGGCGCGGGCGACACACGCACAGCAATGGCGTGCCACATCTTTTTTTACTGGTTCATCGGTTTGCCTCTTGGCGCGTGGCTATGTTTCCGGCTCGGATGGGGCGCGCCCGGGCTATGGACGGGGCTCTGCGTCGCGTTGATATTGATCGGCAGCGCGCTGCTTATTTTCTGGCATCGCAAAGAGCGGTCGTTCGGCGCGCCGGTGGTCACGCGCGAAAAAGTTCGCGCCGCGGTTTCTTAGCGCACGCCGGAGTCCCGTTATTTGCTGCGCACTTTGCCTGCTTTCCCCTGCCTGCGCGCGTTGGCTGCGCTACAATCGCTGGGGTTCCATCCGTTGCGGCGGAGTCTCCGCGCTCCGTGCCGCACGACCGACTCGCGATGCCCAATCCGTTCATGTCCCGCGCCGTCGAACTCGCGCTCGAAAATATAAAATCGAGCCGCGGCGGGCCGTTTGCGGCAGTGATTGTGAAGAACGAAAAAATCCTATAACTACTCTTGTCCTGGCTCCGCTCCGTTGGCCAGTTTTGAAGTGTCCACCTATGGCCGGTTTTCAGGTGTCCACCGAGGAGTTAGGTCCTGATTACGGCGTTACCGTCCACTTGGCTCGTAGTACGAACATGGACGACAACCCCGACTTACCGGGCACTGGGTCCAAGATTTCGCGTAGCCTTCACGTGGTGTACCTACAGATGGGTACCCGGCGCAGCGGCATCTAATCAAGTCGATTTAAGCTGAACGCCAGTTTCCACGAGTCGCCATCCTTCACATACACCGACGTGCCATAGATCGGGACCGGCGAGAGCTTCTGCCCGTTGCAGCTTCCCTCGGCAGTTCCCGTACGGTTAAGGATGCCAATTACTGGCGAGAGCAATATGCCTTCGCCATCGGTCACAGTGACGCTTTTGATGTCGCAATATGCCGAGGTCCAGTTTTTCAGTGTATCCGCCTTGTTGGCAAAATAGGTGCCATATATGTTTTGGAACGAGAGGTCTGGTGTCGTCAGCTCTTGGAGCTTCGCGCCGTCCTTTGCCATCCAGGCGTCCCAAACGCTTTTTTCAACCGCCATCATGGCCACAGTACTCGGGTCGGTGGCGATCTTGGCGTGTGTCGAGGCTCTATCGTCCTTCTTCGATTCCTGCTCGCCGACGGCCCTTGCGAGCGAAGGTGGGTTCTTGGGATCAAAGATCGGATCTTGGCCGTGGAACGCGGCTCGCCACTCGTCACCCGCTCGAACCCAAACAGTCGCAGCGCGGACCGGGCTCGGGATCTTCATCGGCTTGCCGTTTGAGCCGATACAGCTTCCGTCGAACGTTCCCCGGTAACTAAGCACGTAGGCGTCCGCATTGATCCTGGCCATCAGCGGGTCTTCGAGCTTCCAGTCTTTGACGTTGCATTTGTGGCCAGCAATCAATTTCACAATCGCCGCCTTGTCCATCTGTCGGCCATCTTCGCGCATGACGAACTTCTCGTTTAGCATTCCCTCGAAGAACTTCGGATCACTCATCAGATAGGCTGCGTTGGCCTGTTTATCGAGTGCGAGCAGCGCGTCAGGGGTCGTCACTGCGGCGGTTGGCTTGGTTGGGGCTGCACTCGTCTCAATGTCTGTTGACTTTGTTGGGGTCCCACATGCCGCGAGTACGAGAGCTGATAAGCCGAGAAATAGGTTGATGAAGGCGGATTTCATGTCCCGTCTCCTTAATCCGTCGGGGGAAGGAATCGGGAGAGTCTACTACAGTAGTTCTTCCTTGCGATTGAGCTGAATGAACGCCGGTGAAAAAGCGTCAGGCGATGCGTTCGAGCGCTAGCGTTCTAGAATCGTCCTCTAGGGCGCGCCATTCTTCTTAAAATCATCCTCAATTCGACTTTGTTTTTCTGCCGCGCTTTGCTCTGTCACGGACGACCAAAAGGCGCCCTTCGCTGTGGTTACCTTTTTTCAGCCGGAGGAGGAGCTGGATGCAGCACAGCCGATGACGAAGACCGACCTCCTGGCGATGATTGAGAAGGCGGCGGACGCCTACCTCTTCAGCGCGGTGAGGGTGGATGGCATTTTCGATGAAGTCCGTACACGAACAGTGCAACGTCAGACCAGGCCGTTTCCTCCGCACAGAAGCAGCGAAATATCAGTCCCAGAGAGTCTTTACCAGCGTGCAGGGGACCTTGGCCGGATTTCGTTCTCCGACTTACGCACAGGGCATCGGCGTGGCGGGGGTTCACCTACACTTCCTGCCTTAGGATAAA
>Ga0306920_100001559_pt1 | contig 28559 bp, 24 predicted proteins | sample flu12Cox44000170_FD_204666 | JGI IMG/M metagenome (GOLD analysis project Ga0306920, IMG submission 204666) | Lab enrichment of tropical soil microbial communities from Luquillo Experimental Forest, Puerto Rico - flux4day.12C.oxic.44.000.170 (v2)... | ecosystem: Environmental > Terrestrial >... | reverse complement strand
GCTTAGCGTGACCATGCTCTGGCCGCCGAAGTTGACGGCGCCAAGTGCGGCGGTGCCCGGCCCCGGTTTGTCGAGCCGCAGCAGCGCGTTGTACGGACTCTGGCTGACGTGCTCCACCTCGCCGCTGAGCGCCGGGACCCCCGCCGGGGCGGTCCAACGCCGCCCGGCGCTCACGCCTTGCAGCCCCAATGCCGCGGTCAGCGTTTCCCAGGCCTCCGCTTCGGTTCCCGCGGCGGGGGCTGTCCACTGCATCATCGCGGAGCGTTGGCCACGGAAGTGCGTGAGATAGATCCGCAGGATGCGGAAGAAGCCAGGCCAGCCGGACTCGGTTCCTTCCAGCTGGTTGTCCCAGTCGTCCGTGCTGGCGAAGAGGCTATGCACCACGCGGACGACGCAGATGCCTCCCCCGCGCGCTTCGACGCTCCACTCGTCCGCTATGATCGGCGAGCCAGGGGCCCAGCCAGGGGCCTCGGCGGCAAACATCCGCGGCGGATCCCAGGCCGTCACGACGGAACGGGACTCCATGCCCGGGCCGAAGTTCAACTTCACCACAACGGGCTTCCCGTCGTGCTCCTCGAACTCAGTCGGCACAAACCAGGATGAAATACCCGGCCCGGTGGCGATGGCCTGCCAGACTTCCTCCGGCGTGCCGGGGACCTCGACTTCGACCTGGACTGAACGGCGTCCGGAGGCTTCTTTCTTCACGCTCATGATGGCTCCTTGGGATCGGATTTCTGCGGCAGAGGGTGCGCCACGACCAACAGGCGATGCGCGCGACCGCCGGGGGCGGATTCATCGTGGTACTTCGAAACCAGTTTCGTGATGGCCTCGGTGAGTTCGTTGCTGAAAGCCGCCCGGTCCGTCGCCGACCGGAAGCGAACCTCTGTATCCACCGCCAGGGTCGCCAGGCGCTTGCCCGCCTCTTTCGCACGACGAACAAGATCGCCCACCTCGCGGACGACCCGTGCGCCCATCGCGATGAGATAGCTCGCGGACAGCCTATCGATTTCCCGATTCGGATCCGCGGCAACCGGACCCAGCGCGCTCGGTGAAACGACGTAGGAAGCGGCCGTCGCCACGAGCAGCCGTTCCGTCAGCCCGCCCCACTTGCGTACCTGGGCCAGCCGGACCAGCCCATGCGCCTCCAGCGCGTGCAGGTGGTAGTTGACTTTCTGCCGAGCCAGGCCAACGCGCGTGGCCAACGTCGCCGCCGAGGCGGGCACGACTAGCTCGGAGAGGAGTCGACTCCGCATGGGCTCCAAAGCCACCGTCGCCGCTGCCGGATCATCGATGATTTGGATGTCGAGCACGAGGAGATGTTCTCGTTGACAACTTTTATTGTCAAGCACATTGTTTATGACGTGAGATTCGTCAATAGCGTGCACCCCTTAGACCGTGAGGCGTATACCGCTGCAGGAATTCAGGTTACTCCTGAGAATCCCGCCTATAAAATCAGCTATCGGGTATTGCGGCCCGACGGTAGCGTAATTTGGCTGGAGGTACGCGGACACGCTTTGTTCGACCAAAAGGGCCGGAAGCTGGGCGTTAGGGGCATGGTGGCCGATGTTACCGAGCGCAAGCTCGCGGAAGAGGCCCTCTCGAGCCTGAGCCGGCGACTGATTGAGACTCAAGAACAGGAACGCACGAGCATTGCCCGAGAGTTACACGACGACTTGAGTCAACGGATGGCTTTGCTGCAAATCGGTCTGGAGGAATTCGAGCAGGATACCGCGGAGCTCACATCAAAGGCTCGAAAACAGTTGCACCACCTCACGGAAGTAGCATCGGAAGTGTCGAGCGATCTTCACAGCATCTCTCACCGACTTCACCCAGCGAAACTGGACCTTCAGGGTCTGGTGGGCGCGACGGAAAGCTTCTGCAGAGAACTTTCCAGTAAGCACGAATTGCAAATCAAGTTTCTCTATCATGACGTTCCTGGTCAGATCCCGAAGGATGTGGCCCTGTGCCTCTTTCGGATAGTCCAAGAAGCTCTGAGGAACGTTGTGAAACATGGCAAGACCTCGGAGGCCAAGGTTGAACTGTCTGGACATGGCGATGGAATCGATCTCTGTATCTCCGATCGGGGTGTGGGATTCGACCTTGAGTCTGCAAAGGGAGAAGCTGGACTTGGTTTAATCAGCATGCGCGAGCGGCTGCGGTTGGTCGGGGGATACCTTTCGGTCGAATCAGATCCCTCGCGAGGTACAAGAATCTTTGCACGCGCCCCGCTGTTCGAGATCAGCGTCCAAGCCACGGATGAGGCGAAGGAGCATGCTGCAAATGCGTGAGCATGTTACCGCTGGAAGTCGTCCGATTTCCTTTTAAACATGAAAACGTGGTGTGGGATTGCGCCCAACGGAAACTCTGAATTTTGTGAAGAAACACTAATTTTTATTTTGGCCATGCGAAATGAACCGAGCTGGCCGCGACGTTAGTATTTGAACTGCTCCAGATTTTGCTGAAGATGCTCGGATGACCTTTCACGGAAAGAATCGAAACAGGGCCTTCACTCACATGCTATAGTCCAACCTCTCACACCGATTTCCAGGAATGAAGATGGAACTCACACAGGTCGACGCTTCTCTCTACAATCCTGACTTGGCCCCGATTCCCCCGGAGAAACGCTCGTGGGTCACCTACAACTATGCGTCGCTGTGGGCGGCCATGAGCGTTTGCATTCCCACGTACATGCTGGCGTCCGGATTGATTGCGGGCGGCATGAGCTGGAAGCAGGCAGTGCTCACGATTCTGCTGGGGAATCTGATTGTGCTGATTCCCATGTTGCTGAATGCGCACGCGGGCACGCGCTACGGCATCCCGTTTCCGGTGTTCGTGCGCGCGTCGTTTGGCGTGCGTGGAGCGAATGTTCCGGCAATTTTGCGCGCGCTCGTGGCGTGCGGCTGGTTCGGCATCCAGGCGTGGATTGGCGGGCAAGCGATCTACTCGATGTTGCGGATCGTGTGGCCACGCGCGGCAAATCTTCCCGGCAGCAGTTGGGCGTGCTTCTTTCTTTTCTGGGCGATCAATATGATGGTGATCTGGAGGGGGATCGAAACGATCAAGTTCCTTCAGGGGATTGGCGCGCCTTTCATGCTCGCGGTGGGGTTGCTGCTACTTTTCTGGATTACGCGCAAGGCGGGAGGATTCGGGCCGGTGCTGCGCACACCGAGCAAATTCCAGAGCACTGCGGAATTTGTGCGCTTCTTCATTCCTGCGCTGACGGGGATGGTCGGATTTTGGGCTACGGTGGCGCTGAATATTCCGGACTTTACGCGGTACGCCAAATCGCAACGCGCGCAAATGGTGGGGCAGGCGCTTGGACTGCCCACGGCGATGACGCTGTATTCTTTCATTGGTGTCGCGGTTACTTCAGCGTCGGCGGTAATTTTTGGCGAGGCCATCTGGGATCCGGTAGTGCTGCTTGGGCGATTCAACCAACCCCTTGTGGCGCTGATCGCGCTGGTTGCTCTGCTGCTTGCGACACTGAACACCAATGTGGCTGCCAACGTAGTGTCTCCTTCCAACGATTTTTCCAATTTGCGGCCGAGCCTAATTTCCTTCCGGACAGGCGGGCTCATCACCGGTGTGGTGGGAATTTTGATGATGCCGTGGAGACTGCTCCATGATTTCAGTTCGTACATTTTTGGCTGGCTGGTGGGTTGTTCGGCGCTTCTCGGACCGATTGCGGGAATCATGATTTGCGACTACTACATGGTGCGGCGCCGCAATCTTGTGCTGGAAGATTTATATCGCCGGGGTGGGACCTACGAATATCGTCACGGATTCAACGCAAGGGCCATGGTGGCGTTAGCGGCGGGAATTGCAACCGCGCTGATCGGCCTGGCAGGGCCCGCCGTGCGCTGGCTTTTTGACTACGCGTGGTTTGTAGGTTTCCTTGTTTCCGGAGGATTGTATTTTCTGCTGATGCCGAGGCAAGCCCCGGTGCTGAAGTAGGTTGCTGCTTGTGGAATATCTATTGAAAGAGGCCGCTTTCGCTTCTAACCTTTCTCATTTAGGGGTTGGCGATCCGGAGGATGCGTTGACGGATGTTCAGCAAAGAACGGCGCGTGCGAATGGACTCGAGGAAGCGCTGCCGCCGTTAACGCGGAATGAAGCCGCCGTCGAGGCGGCGCGATGCCTGATGTGCTACGACGCTCCCTGCACGCACGCCTGCCCCACGCACATTGACATACCCAAGTTCATCAAGAAAATTGCTACGGAAAACCTGAGAGGTTCGGCGCGCACGATTCTGGAGTCCAATCTGCTCGGCGCCACGTGCGCGCGGGTGTGTCCGGTACAGGAATTGTGCGAAGGCGCTTGCGTGCTGGGCGCGGAACATAAGCCCATCGCTATTGGCCGGCTGCAGCGACACGCCATGGATTTCGTTTATGCAAAGGGAATCGACATGTTCCGGCCGGGGAAAGCCACCGGCAAGAAAGTGGCGGTGATTGGCGCCGGCCCCGCAGGCCTCTCTTGCGCTGGTGAACTCTCGAAATGCGGGCACAGTGTGACGCTCTTTGAACGGCGGGATTTGGCGGGCGGGCTTTCCACCTATGGAATCATCGGCCTTCGCGAACCGGTGGAAGTGGCGCGCGCGGAAGTAACGATGATCGAAAAGCTGGGCGTGAAGGTGGAGACGGGCAGGGAACTGGGAACGAATCTGACGTTGGCTGATCTGCAAGCGAACTTCGGGGCCGTGTTTCTCAGTGTGGGTCTCGGTAGCACGCCGGGTTTGGGAATCCCCGGCGAAGAGCACATCATTGACGGACTGGAATACATCGAGCAAAGCAAACTGGATGCGCCGAACCTCGTGATTGGCCGGAGTGTGGTGGTGATCGGTGCGGGCAATACATCGATTGATTGCGCCACGATTGCGAAGCGTCTGGGCGCCAGCCAGGTCACCATGGTTTACCGGCGCACGGAAAACGAAATGACGGCGTATGCGCACGAGTACGACTTCATCAAACGCGAGGGCGTGAGCTTCTGTTTCTTGACGCAGCCCGTACGTGTCCACACGGAAAATGGAACGGTGAAGTCGCTGGAGTGCTTGCGAATGAGTTTAGGGCCGGCGGATACCACGGGACGCCCTGCGCCGCGGCCTGTAGCCGGCTCCGAATTCTTTCTAGCGGCGGACCAGGTGGTGAAGGCCATCGGGCAACACAAACCATCGCTCGCTTCCCAATTGAAGCTAAAAACGGAAAGAGGATTTATCCAAGTAAACGCTGGTTTCGAGACGAGCTTGCCGGGCGTTTACGCTGGGGGAGACTGCATCCGCGCGCGCGGCGCTGCTTCCACGGTGATGGCCGTGCAAGACGGCAAACTGGCGGCCCGTTCGATTCATGAAAGGTTGGTGGCAGGTGGCTGACCTGAGTATCCATTTTGCGGGGATTCGCTCGCCGAATCCGTTTTGGCTGGCGTCCGCACCGCCGAGTAATTCCGGCATGCAGGTGCATCGCGCGTTTGAAGCGGGTTGGGGAGGCGCGGTGTGGAAGACGATTGGCGCTCCGGTGCTGAACGTTTCCAATCGCTACGGGGCGTGGCACTACGGCGGCCAGAAAATGCTGGCGATTAATAATGTCGAGTTGATCTCCGACCGGCCGCTGGATGTGAATCTTCGCGAAATTGCGGAGGTAAAGCGCGCATGGCCGGACCGCGCCGTGGTCGTCTCGGCGATGGTGGAGTCCAAGCCGGAAAGCTGGCATGACATCATTCGCCGCATTCAGGATACGGGGGCCGACGGGATCGAATTGAACTACGGTTGCCCGCACGGGATGAGCGAGCGAGGCATGGGCAGCGCGGTGGGGCAGGTGCCGGAGTATTGCGAACAGATCACGCGATGGGTCATGGAAGTGGCCAAGATGCCGGTGATTGTGAAGCTCACGCCTAATATTTCGGATATCGTGATGCCGGCGCGCGCGGCGGTGGCGGCCGGCGCGAATGCGGTGTCGCTCATCAACACGCTGAATTCTATTATCGGCGTGGATCTGAAGACGCTCGAAATCACGCCCAGCATCGGCGGCAAAGGTGGCCATGGAGGCTATGCCGGCCCCGCGGTAAAACCCATCGCGCTCAATATGCTGGCCGCGCTTGGCCGCGATGCGGTGGTGGGCGGTTCGAAGCTGCCGATCTCGGGAATGGGAGGGATTTCTACGTGGCGCGACGCGGCGGAGTTTCTGCTGCTGGGGGCGAGCAGCCTGCAGGTGTGCACGGCGGTGATGCACTATGGTTTCCGTATCATCGAGGATTTGTGTGACGGGTTATCCAACTGGATGGACGAAAGAGATTTCGCAAAAGTGCCCGACGTGGTGGGGCGCAGCTTGCACCGCGTGTCGGACTTTAATCAATTTGACCTATCATTTCGCGCGATCGCGAGGATCGACCAGGAGAAATGCATCCGATGCAATCTTTGCTATGTCGCCTGCAACGACACGGCCCACCAGTGCATTGATCTGATTGCAAAGGATGGGAGCGTCGTGCAGCCGCAGGCGTATGACATTCGGGCGAAAGGCAAGGAAGAAGCGGTGAGCTCGCGCCCCAGCGTGTACGTTCGCGAAGAGGATTGTGTGGGCTGCCGCCTCTGCTATAACGTTTGCCCGGTGGAAGATTGCATCCGGATGATCGAAGAACCGTCGGGGAGGGCGTCGGTTACCTGGGGACAACTCTCGGAGTCAGAACGTGAAGTGACGGAGGAATGGGAGAAAATGCAGAAATACCGCGAAAAGATGGGCATTCATATTCACTGAGGATGAAGTGACGCGCCGCGGGAGCAAGACATGCCTTTGCTGATCCGGAATGGGGAAATCGTGACGGTTGGTTCGCGCATTCGGGCGGACATCTACGCTGAAAACGAGATCATCACGCGCATCGGCAAAGATCTTGAAGTTCCACCCAATACCGAAGTGATAGACGCCACGGGAAAACCTGTGTTTCCAGGCTTCATTGATCCTCATGTGCACATTTACCTGCCGTTCATGGCGACGTTTGCTAAGGACACGCACGAGAGCGGGAGCATTGCGGCGCTCATTGGCGGAACGACGACGTATATCGAAATGTGCTGTCCTAACCGCAACGACGATGCGCTGGAAGGTTATCAACTGTGGAAATCGAAGGCCGATTGCAAGAGCGCATGCGACTACGCTTTCCACATGTCTGTTACGAAATTCGTCAAGGAAACGGAAGCGCAGCTGCGACAGATTGTGGCCGACGGCACGGCTTCGTTCAAAATCTTTCTGGCGTATAAAAACTTTTTCGGCGTGGATGACGGGGAAATGTACCAGACTCTCGAATTGGCCAAGCGACTCGGCGCGATTGTCACTGCGCATTGCGAGAACGCGGAACTGGTGGCGCGCTTGCAGCAGAAGCTGCTCGCGGAAGGGAAGACTGGCCCGGAATGGCATGAACCCAGCCGACCGGAATCGGTCGAAGCAGAAGGCACGGGACGATTTGCAACGTTCCTCGAAAATACCGGAGCAACTGGCTACGTGGTCCATCTGTCGTGTGAGAAGGCGTTGCACGTCGCGCTCGCCGCGAAATCGCGGGGCGTGAAGATTCATGTGGAATCGGTGCTGCCGCACTTTTTGCTCGATAAAACGTTTGCGGAGCGGCCCGGAGTGGAAGGCATGAAGCATGTGATGTCGCCGCCCTTGCGCGCGAAGCACAACCAAGCCGGGCTGTGGAATGCCCTGGCTGCAGGCTCGATCGATACGGTGGGAACGGATCATTGCCCGTTCGACACCGAACAAAAACTTCTCGGCAAGGATTCCTTCGTCAATATTCCCAACGGAATTCCGGGAATCGAGGACCGCGTCAATCTTCTGTACACGCAGGGAGTAAAACGCGGGAGGCTGGATCTAAATCGCTTCGTGGATGCGGCAAGCACGCGCGCAGCGAAGCTTTTCGGGCTTTTCCCGCGCAAGGGCACGATTGCCGTGGGCAGTGATGCCGACCTGGTGGTCTACGACACGGATTACCGCGGCACAATCTCCGCAAAATCGCAACACGTGAACAACGATTACAATGGTTTCGAAGGAATGGAGATCGAGGGCCGCCCATCGGTCGTGACCGTGCGAGGCAACGTACAGGTACGCGACGGCAAATTCATTGGCGAAGGTGGCCGCGGCAGGATGCTGAAGCGCGAACCTTCTTTTTTCTGACCGATCTTATGAGCCTGGACCCCAAACGCACGGTTGCTGAATTGAAGGAGCTTCGCGAGCTGACAAGCGATGATAATGGCGCGCAACGCGTGGCCTGGACGGACACCTGGCGGAAAGCGCGCGACTGGTTTGCCGCAAAGGTAAAGGAATTGCCCGTTGACCATCATTACGACGTGGCAGGAAACAATTGGGTCACTTTGCGGGGTGCTTCCGACAAATCTTTGCTGATCGGCGGGCATCTGGATTCCGTGCCCAATGGCGGCTGGCTCGACGGTTCACTGAATGTGCTGGCGGGCCTCGAAGTGTTTCGCCGGATTGCCACAGAATTTAGCTGCCGTCCGCCGGTCACGGTTCGACTCGTGGATTGGGCTGATGAAGAAGGCGCGCGCTTTGGCCGCAGCTTGCTGGGTTCCTCGGCGTTTGCGGGAACGCATTCCATTGAAGCAGACCGGAGCCGCACGGACCGCGACGGCGTGAAATTGGAAGATGCGTTGCGGCGTTGCGGCGTGGAGATCGACGGATTCCCGGACGCCCGGAAAGAACAAAAGAACGCCGCCGCCTATCTTGAATTGCACATCGAGCAGGGGCCTGTGCTCGAGCGCTTGGGCTTGCCTCTCGGTGTGGTGCTGGGCACGAAAGGCGTGGAGCGGCACACTATTACGTTTCACGGGCAGGAAGCGCACTCCGGCTCGACGCCGATGAACGCGCGGCGCGACGCGCTCGCGGCTGCGGCAAAGCTGGCGCTGGAAATCCGCAACATCGCCAAGAAGCACGAGGACGCGGTCTGCACCATGGGCAGCGTGAAGACGTTTCCAGGAATCGTCACTGCCGTCGTGGGGCGCTGCGAAGTGACATTGGACCAGCGCGATCTGGATACCCATGTCCTTGCGCAGATGTATCGTGAAGCACAGGAAGCGAGCCAGCGCTTTGCCGCCGAAGAGAAGTGCACGGTGGGCTGGTCGCGGCTCTGGAACATCGAGCCCGTGCCGTTTCATCCGCACTTGTTGGGTTTATGCGAGCAGGCCGTGCGGGAAACCTCGGGCGCTTCGCATCGTATGCCGTCGGGCCCGCTGCACGACGCGGCCGAAGTGTCGCGGGCGGGAATTCCCACAGTGATGATGTTTGTGCAATCGCTAAAAGGCATCAGCCACAATAAGATTGAAGACACAAAGGAAGAGCATCTAGAAATGTCGGTTGTGGCACTGGATCGCCTGGCGTCCAAGATGATGGATTGGATTCTGAAGCAAGGCTGAGGCTTGCAAGTTTCAGGGGCAGGTTTCACGAGAGGATGGGCAGCTTATGGATTCTCGCAAAGTCGTGCAGGAAAACCGGGACTACACGATGTTCTCCTGGTCCGTGCAGGGAGCTTCGGCGCCGATGCATATGAAGCGTGGGCAGGGAGTGTGGTTCTGGGATGGCGACGGCAATCGCTGGCTGGATTTCAGCTCGCAGCTCATCAATTTAAACGTCGGCCACCAACATCCCAAAATGCTGGAAGCCATCAAAAAGCAAGTGGACGAGCTCTGTTTCGCGGGGCCGGGCTTCGCGACGGAGCCGCGCGGCCAGCTCGGCAAGAAGCTCGCTGAGGTCACGGGGCTGGCAAAAGCGTTTTTTACACTCGGAGGCTCGGAAGCCAACGAAAACGCCATGAAAATGGCAAAACTCTTTACCGGCCGCGAGAAAATCGTTACGCGTTATCGCTCTTATCACGGCGCCACCATGGGTTCGATGAGCGCTTCTGGCGATCCGCGACGCTGGCCTGCGGAGCCGGGTCTTCCGGGAATCGTTCGCGTCTTCGATCCTTACTGCTATCGCTGCCCGTTCGGGCAAAAAGTGGAGACCTGTCATCGCGAATGCGTTTCCCACATTGATGAAGTCATCCAGATGGAAGGCCCAGACATGATTGCGGCGATTCTGGTGGAAGGCATCACCGGGTCGAACGGGTTACTTGCTCCTCCGGACGATTATTATCCGAAACTGCGCGCGCTCTGCGACAAATACGGCATCCTGCTGATCGACGACGAGGTCATGAGCGGTTTCGGCCGCACCGGTAAATGGCTCGCCACGCAGCATTACGGAATCCGCCCGGATATCGTGACTTGCGCGAAGGGGTTGACGAGCGGCTATCTCCCTCTCGGCGCGGTGATTGTTTCCGATGCGATCGCCCAGCATTTTGAGACCAACATGCTTTGGGGCGGGCTCACGTACAGCGGCCACCCCGTTTGTTGCGCCGCCGCTGTAGCGAACCTGAGGATCTACGAAGAAGAGAAAATCTTTGCCAACGTCGAGCGACAGGGACGCTATCTCGGCTCGCGCCTCGAAGCCATGAAGGAGAAATACCGCTGCGTCGGCGACGTTCGCTGCAAGGGGCTTTTCAGCGTGCTGGAACTGGTGAAGGACAAAGCGACACGGGAGCCGCTGGCGCCGTTCAATGGCAGCAGTCCGGAGATGAACAAGCTTGCCGGATATTTGAAGGGCGAGTATCTCTACGCCTTCAGCCGTTTCAATATGTTGTGGGTTTGCCCGCCGCTCATCATCGGTGAGGCAGAACTTCGTCACGGCCTCGACATTGTGGAAGAAGGATTGGCTCGGGTGGATGCCGCGCTGCGTGCAGCGCCCGCCGAGCAACCTGCCGAAGTTGCGGCGCGAAAGTAAATCTGCAATGGCAGGAGGATGCGTCCTAAATTAAACCCAAGACCCACCCTTGCATAAGCCAACCCTCAAGGATGGGGCACTCGCGCTGTCACTGCCACGACTTGTCCGGTTACGCTGTTTGCTCGATTGCTGTTGCCGATAATGTTAGTGTAGCTGACCATTTCTCCTCTTCGCTTCCCACAACCGCCGTTCGTGGCGGCTCACGGACCCCGTAACATGGCTCTCACTGCTCGACAGCGGCGTAGTCTAATCATGTCAGGGGTGATGACACTCACAGCCGCCGCAGGTTAATCTCAATCCCAAGGAGAAATTTATGACGAAGCGGTCTTCGCTTGCGCTGGTTGCGATCGGTCTGCTTGCCGTTGTCGGAACCAGTCCTTACAGCCACGGCCAACAGCAGAACCAAGCTCCGCGTCCTGCACGTTCCCGAGCAGACGAGACACTGGAAATGTGGAACGAGATCGGGAACAAACTCATCGCCATGGCCCAGGATTTTCCCGAAGACAAGTACGATTTCAAGCTGCAGAAGGACCAGCGCACCTTTGCGCAAAATCTTCTACATGTTGCCGCAGTCGACTACGATTTGATGAGCTCGGTTTCCGGATCAAATATCGGGCCCGACTTTGGCAAGAATAAGCACAACCCGTCGCGGGAGGTTTACAAGACGAAGGCCGACGTTGTGAAGCTGATTCAGGAGGCGGTCGAGGGCGGAGCGAACCTGATTCAACGGCAGGGCGACGTGGGGCTGGAGAAAACAACGAAATTTGCGTGGGGCAACAAGCTCGTCCACAACTCCTACACCTGGATGTGGGCCATCGAGCACAGCGGCGAGCACTACGGCCAGCTGGTAGTCTACTATCGCGCGAACAACTTGGTGCCCCCGGACTCGCGGCGGTAATGCAGTAATGGGTCCTTGAAAGTTTTCGGACAAGTCGGACTTGAGAGCGGCGACGGACATGGGAAGCCGCTTGCGAGGTGGCAGAATAGGGCTGCATCCCAGTTGAGACGAAACTCGAAATGGGTAGCCGGTCGGGTGAGAGCGATATTCTTTTCCACATTAGATGATTTAGCAGGAGGACACCAGGAATCGAGAACGGGCGCTGAAGGTTGCATTGGTATCGGTGGGATTCCGGTTAGCGCGTTGATCAGAAGTTGAGGTCGCCCACAATTCCGCGGCTCGGCTTTTTCGGAGGACCGCTACGAGCGTGATGGGAATACGCGCCGTGGTGCGGAAGCGACCGCAGCAAAGATTGTTACTTAATACCGATGACCATCGAGTCCGGGCCAAACAAATGTTCTACCCGAGTTTCGCGGAATCCTGCTTTTTTCATCCACTCCGCGCAGTCGGCCCCGGTATAGTCAAACCCGCCAGAAGTTTCAATCAGCATATTCAGGCTCATGAGCAACCCAAAAGCGTTGGTTGAGCGATCATCGTCGATAATGCTTTCGTATACGATGTAGGCGCCGCCCTCCGGAAGCGCTTCATAGGCTTTGCGAACCAGCATTTGCTTTTCTTCCAGGTTCCAGTCGTGCAGAATGTGGCCCATCATCACGACGTCGGCTTTCGGTAATGGCTGAATCAAGAAACTGCCGGGCGAAAATTTCACTCGGCCTGAAAGTCCGTTGGCTGCCACGTAGTCTTCGAAAACCGGCCCCACTTCCGGCAGATCAAAGCCGGTTCCTCCGATATGAGGATTTGCCAGGGCGACCTGGGTAATCAGGTCGCCCTGGGCGGTCCCGACATCCACCGCAGTCCGATATTTGTTCCAAGGAAACTTGCGGGCAATGGTCATATTCCCAACATGGCTCACGCCGGTCATGGCCCGGAGAAACTCCTTCAAACGCGCCGGGTCAGCATAGAGAACCAAGAAAGGGTTGGGGCCGCCGTCTTTAGTTTCGTTTTGCGGGAGCCCGGTGCGCAGCGCCGCTGTGAGATTTCCCCAAAACGGATAGAGCCGGTGGTTGGCCATCTCGAGGAGGCCGCCGATGTAGGACTGCTTGCGCTTGTCGAGGAAGAAATCGGTGGACGGCGTGTTGTAGTATCTGCCATCGCGGCGTTCGAGAAACTTCAAAGCCACGAGCGCATCGAGAAAATCGCGCGCCGACCGCGGATGGAGGCCGAGCCGTCCCCGAAGGGTCTCGAGATCTTCGGGATGCTTGGCCAGTTCCGTGAACAGTTCCATTTCCACGGCGCTCAACAGCGTCTTTGACGCCCAGAAGCCCAGGCCAACTTGCAGAAGGTGATCGGGTAGTGGTTCATTCATTTGTGTTGCGGCCTCCGCGGTCAGTATGCTCGGCTCCGTAGCGAGAGTCTTAGCAGCGGAAGAGAGATTAAGCCAGGTGCGTGTCTAAAATCTACGAGCTTGTAACTGGCCGAAAAAATCGCAACCCTTATTCGGGATAGCTCCCAGTAAGTCGGCTAACCGGGTGCGCCGTGAAAGGTGGTGGTCCACAGCGGGAGATAAACCCGCCTGCTGAAGCCTCTGGTGTAAAGAGTCGCTAGGCGACTTGGCGAGCGTGCAGGCCGTAGCGTGAGTGAACGCGGAGCAGGCCTCGAAAAGACTAATGCAGGAGCCGACCCGTTCCGGTTTCGGGGAAAGCGTCTTGCTGCATACATTGTTAATTATGCTGATGACTTGGTGATCTGCTGCCGAGGCCGAGCGGAAGAAGCGTTAGCTCGGATGCGACATCATGACCAAGCTGAAGTTAACGTGAATGAGAAAGCTCAACCGCACGATGATTGGGTGGGCCAACTACTCTTGTCTCGGACCGGTCAGTAAAGCCTATCGGACGGTCGATCAACACGCTCGCAAGAGGCTACGTCAGTGGTTGTGGGTTAAGCGTAAAGTGCAGGGACAGGTGACCAAGCGGTTTTCGGAAGCCTCCCTGCACCAAGTGAGGCCTCGTCTGTCTTAATAAGCGGACGAACAACTTTCCGCGGGCGACATCGTGAACCGGATGCGTTAAATGCGCCTGTCCGGTTCGATGAGCGGGGTGTGAAGACGGAAGCATGGTCCAGCTCGTGAGGCACCGACAGACGAAAGGGTCGGCAACCGATAGGCTGCACCTAAACCACCACGTCACACCTTCTAGACGTCGAGATGCGGCGCAGTTGCGGGTCGGGGTAAGCGGAAGGCGGCCCCTACAAAGGCAACCCAAGAGGACAGTCAGGAGTGACTGTGCTAACCAAGAAGCTCCTTCTCCTCAGGGCGAAGAGGACGGTGCGCGCCCTTCGCGAGATCTCCAAGCCGCAAAGGGCCAATCGCCACGCGGACGAGGCGCAACACCTCGATGCCCAGAGCGTCGAACATGCGGCGAATCTGGCGATTTTTCCCTTCATCGACGATCATTTCGAGCCAGGAGTTTTTTTCGCCGGAGCGAAGCGGGCTGACTCGCTTGGCGCGCAACAATTCCCCTGTTTCGGTTTCGATGCCGCGCTCCAGTGCTTCGATGAATTGCGGGCTGGCTTTTGCGGCAATGTGGATGTGATAGGTCTTGTCCAGATGCGAGGCGGGATCGGTGATGCGACCGGCCCACTCGGAATCATTGGTGAAGAGAAGCAAACCTTCGCTGGCCTTGTCGAGACGCCCAACGGGCGCGAGCCATGAACGATCACGAGGCAAAAGCGAGTAAACCGTGTCGCGGCCCTTCTCGTCGGTCGTGGTTGTAACAATGCCTCGCGGCTTGTTCAGCATGACGTAAACCCTCTCTGCCGCAGCAATCCGCTTTCCTTCTACCTCGATCCGATCTTTCCCCAAGCGCACCGGCGTTTCGGGATTTCTTGCCGTCGCGCCGTTGAGCCGGACATTGCCATCGCGGATGAATGCAAAGGCCCGCGAACGGGAACAATAGCCGAGCTTGGAGAGCGCTCGCGCGAGTCCCACTGTTTTTGTTTTTTCGATCTTGCCGGAAGGGCGATGTCGTCTAGGCTTCACGATGGACGCGAGACAACTTCAGCTTTTCTTGTCCGTGGTCTCGGGGTGCTTCACTTCGCCGTAGCGTTGGGCGAGCCAGGCGCGGACTTCCTTAGGGTCATATTTGAAAGGCCCGTTGCCGCCTTTATAGGAAATGTGCCCGTTCTCGTCGAGGATGTAAAGGCGTTCAGGCCAAGCGGAGTAAGCGTCGTTGGCGGCGTTGTTCATCTCGTCGATGCCGAAGGGCAGATCGAATTTGTAGCGCTTGGTGAAATCGTTGGCGATGGACACACGCTGCTCCATGGTTTTGGGCTGCGCGTAGCAGACGTCGTCCTTTACGTTGGATTTCATCTGCCATTCGTCGGTCGGGTGGGCTTCGCGCACGTAAATGGTCAGGAAGTCGGCGTGGTCTTTGTAATCCTCGTAGATTTTTACGACGTCGCCAACCTGGCGACGAAAGGGTGGTCAAGTAAAGCTGCCGAAGACGAGGACCAGCGGCCGACCGTTCGTGCGTTCGCGCAAGTGAAAACGTGTGGATCCATCGAGGGCCACCAGGCGCGCATCGGGCGCTTGATCGCCGACTTTCAGATTACCGCGGTGCATATGGGGCAGCGCATAACGCACCATGTAGGCAGCATCTTTTGGACTGCCCGCCAGGATGCTTAGGCCGACCACCGCGGCAACCACGAGCCCGGCGAGACCAAGCAGAGTCCACTTGAGAAAGGGATTCAATTCGAAGTCCTTTCAGTGAGGTTCGCCCGCAATTAGTTTATCGCGAAGCTCTTTGTAACGCGCGAGCGATTTCTCAATTACGGAAAGCGCCGCGTAGGCTGGCCGGATGTCTTCCACCTGGACCTGTTTGCCTTCGAGCTGCTTATAGTCTTGGAAAAAGCGCCTCAGGACGAGCAAGCGGTGCGGTGGCAGGTCGCGAGCTTCGAGATAATCGCTGAACTCCGGATCGTTTGTCGCTACCGCGATGATTTTGTCATCGCTGGCGCCGGAATCAATCATGGTCATCATGCCGATGGCGCGGGCCTTAATGAGCGCGAGCGGCTGCACCGCCTCCTGGCAAAGCACCAGCACGTCCAGCGGGTCGTTGTCCTCGGCGTACGTCTGCGGAATGAAGCCATAATTGGCGGGGTAGAAAACCGCGGAGTGGATTACGCGGTCAACCCTGAGCAAGCCGGTGGGTTTGTCGAGCTCGTATTTGACGTTTGAGCCCAGCGGGATTTCGATCAGCGCTTGAAAATCACGGGGTAGTTCGTTGCCAGGGGAGACGTCGTGCCATGGGTGCATGAAGAAAGTGGTCCTCGCCGTTCGATGCGACTCCCACTATTATCCCCGAGAAGCGCGCGAAACGTAAGGTCAGGCCGTTTTCTTTTTCCAGGCGCCGAGAATCGCGCCCATCAGGACGAGTCCGGCGAGCGGATAAAACTGATTGATGGCGAAGAGTTCTTTCGGCCGCATTTCGTACATGTAAGTGGTAAAGGTGATGGGCCCGATGAATCCGATCCAGAGGAGAACACCGACCGAAGCGCCGCGGCTGGCAGTATTGGCGTTTCGCCAGATGCAGACTTGCGCGAGCGCATAGGCGATCAGGATATTCAGCGCCAGGGAGATGATATGGGGGAGTGGACCAGCGCTCTTGGCTTGCTCCTCCGTCAGGTGCTCAAGCGTCATCCAGGGCTGGCTGAACAGGACGGCGTACCAGACGGCTCCGAGAATCCAGTAAGCGATCGCTGCCACAATCACCGCAGGCCAATTGGTTTTCATTCGGGATCCCCTTGAGCGCACCGCGAGGAAATGACCCGGAATGGACGGTGCCGCGATGGGCAGAGTCTGCTTTTATCCGCAGTGGTTGTCAAGCGGCTTGAAGCGCTATGGAAGTTGTTAATGATCCGTTATGGGTCTCGTTGTGGGTGTTGTTGTTGACGCGTTATGGCTATTTCTGAACAAGCAGAAGGTACTGCGTGAGAACGGTGTACTTACGCGCGGGCTTTGTCGAGCATTTCTTCCCAGATACCCTTGGATTTCAGGATCAGTTCGATGGCTTCGCGGATCGCACCGCGGCCGGCATGGGCTTTTGTGGTGAAGTGCGCGGCCTTTTTTACTTCCGGGACCGCGTCTCCGACGGCGACGGCGAGACCCACTCTTCGCATGAGGGGGATATCGGGAAGATCATCGCCAATGTAGGCGACGGTGGATTCCGGAAGGCCAGTTTTGCGCAGGATTTCCTCGTAGGCCGGAATTTTCAGCGGCTGCTTCATGTACACGAATTCCATGCGCATTTCGCTGGCGCGGTGGGATAATGCAGCGCTTTCGCGGCCGGTGATGCAACCCGTGCGGATGCCGGCGGCATGGGCAAGCGTGAGGCCCTGACCGTCGTGCGCGTCGAAAACCTTGATTTCGAGCGCGGTGCCATCCGGTTGAGAGAGCAAAACGACTCCACCGTTCGTCATCGTGCCGTCTACGTCCATGAGCAGGACCTGGATTTGTGCCGCGCGCTTCTTGAGCGCAGCGGAAATCTTAGGGGAACGTGTCAAGGCCACCTCCGGCAATTTCGAAACTCAAAACTTATTAGAACTCGTCTTACAAATGGTTGCGCGCAGTTCCGGAGCGCCCTCAGGGGCTAAAGCCCTTGCACTTACTGACGCTTTACGGCACGGCTGAAGCCGTGCCCTGCCGGGCAGCACTTATGAGATGACTTCTACCCACTGCCGATCACTTAGAACAACTCCAGGGTCCACAGGTCATGCAGGTGCACCACGCCAATTGCCTTTTTTGCGTCGTCCACAACCACTACGGATGTAATTTTCTTTTTTTCCATCAGGTTCAGGGCTTCGCTGGCGAGAACTCTTGGGCTAATGGTCTGCGGCGAGCGCACCATGCAGTCGCCCGCGGTCATGGAAAGCGTGGCGCCGCCGTGCTTTTCCATGAGGCGGCGAAGGTCGCCGTCGGTGAGAATGCCGGCCAGTTTTCCATCGGGCGTTGTTACGGTGGTCATCCCCAATTTTTTCGCTGACATTTCGTGAAATGCAGTGGGCATGGGCGTTTCGGGAGAGACGCGGGGAAGGGCCTCGCCCGCGTGCATGAGATGCTCGACGCGAAGGAGCTTGTTACCGAGGCGGCCAGCGGGATGAAGCGCGGCGAAATCGTCGGGTCGAAAGCCGCGGCGTTCGAGTAAGGAGATGGCCAGAGCGTCACCAATGGCCATCGCTACGGTAGTGCTGGCCGTGGGCGCGAGATTCAGGGAGCAAGCTTCTTCTCTTACGCTGACGTCGAGGGCAACGTCGCTGGCTTCGACCAGCGTGGATTTGACATTGCCCGTGAGCGTGACAATGCGCATCTCGAGGCGCTTCAGTGTCTCGAGCAGGTTCAGGATTTCTTGCGTTTCGCCGCCGTAGCTGATCGCCAGCAGCGCGTCACCGCGGGCCAACATGCCCAGGTCGCCGTGCAAGGCTTCGGCAGGATGAAGAAAAAAGGAAGGTGTGCCGGTACTGGAGAGCGTGCCGGAAATTTTTCGTCCCACGAGGCCGGACTTGCCCATGCCGGTGACGACGACGCGACCTTTACAGGTAAAGAGCAGTTCGACGGCGCGTTCGAAGGAAGCGTCCAGACGCGCGAGCAGGTCCTGGATCGCTTGCGCTTCAATGCGGAGAACGCGGCGGGCGGTTTCGAGGCTCATGTGTTGCTCCAGCGGCGGACGAGAGTGGAGAGTTCCTTGAGTCGCGCGAGGAGCTGGGGGAGTTGCGCAAGGGGCTGGGCATTGGGGCCGTCGGAAAGGGCGGCGGCGGGATTGTCGTGGGTTTCGAGAAAAATGCCGTCAACACCGGCGGCAACACCCGCGCACCCGAGCGGCTCAATGAATTCAGGCTGGCCGCCGCTGGCATGCCCTTGCCCGCCGGGAAGCTGCACGGAGTGGGTAACGTCATACACCACGGGATAGCCGAGCTTTTGCAGGACGGGGAATGCGCGCATGTCTACGACAAGGTTGTTGTAGCCGAAACTGGCGCCGCGCTCGGTGAGAATGATCTTTGAATTGCCGGCGGCGGCGATTTTTTCGGCGACGTTGCCCATGTCCCACGGCGAAAGAAATTGCGCCTTCTTCACATTGACGATCCGGCCGGTTTTGGCCGCGGCAAGTAGGAGATCGGTCTGGCGCGAGAGGAAGGCCGGAATTTGCAGAATGTCCACAACCTGGGCGGCGGGAACAGCCTGCGAAGCTTCATGAATGTCGGTGAGAATGGGGAGATGGAGGTCCGCTTTGATCTTCCCCAGGATGCGCAAGCCTTCGGCCAGCCCCGGACCGCGAAACGATTTCATCGACGAGCGATTCGCCTTGTCATAAGAAGCTTTGAAGATAAACGGCACGCCGGCATTGGCGGCAGTCTTCGCAATCCGCTCCGCCATCATCCGGGCATGCGATTCCGACTCAATCACACAGGGCCCCGCGATGAGAAAAAGCGGATTGCCCCCGCCAAGGCGCAGGGAATCTAGAGAGATTTCGCGAGTGTGAGCCATTGGAAACAAACAAGATATCACAAGGAAGATATACTCACCGAGCGATGTAACCTGAAATCATGCGACCGGCTAGAATCGCCACCAAGTTCCTGCTCATCTATGTGATCACCTTCGTCGGTGTGTATTTGATGCCCGAATTTATTCATCGGAGAGATTTCGCTCAAGCATTCTGGGCTTGGTACAGGAACCCCACAGAGGAGAAGGAAGCCACACTCCAAAAAGAGCAGTGAAGAAACCAAATGATAAAAGTGGAAGATTCTGCTACCGGCGCGGCAATCCTCGTGGTGGTCGGATACGCAGTCTACGCGGGCTTGCATCGAAGGAAGAAGCCGCAGTAGCGTCTTAGGCGGCGGCGTGGGGGGTGACGCGCAGGGCGGGTGCCGGAGGCTTGGATTCGCCGGCGGACGGGGTGGCTGCGGGGCGCTGCTTTTGGAGCTTGTGCTCGAGCGAAGCGCCAATGAACGCCGCGAAGAGCGGGTGCGGTTCGAATGGCTTGGACTTGAACTCCGGGTGAAATTGACACCCGAGGAACCAGGGATGATTGGGCACCTCGACGATTTCCACGTAATTTTCGTCGGGAGTGCGGCCGGTGATGCGCAAGCTCGCAGCTGTCAGAATTTTTTCGTACTCGCGATTGAACTCGTAGCGATGGCGGTGCCGCTCGCTGATTTCCGTCTTGCCGTAAGCTTTGTGAGCGAAGGAGCCGGGTTCGAGCCTGCAGGGCCACGCGCCCAGGCGCATGGTGCCGCCCATTTCATCCACGCCGAGGAGTTCGCGCAGTTTGTAAATCACGCGGTGAGGCGTCTGCTGGTCAAATTCGGTACTGTCCGCTTGCTGCAGGTTCGCCACATCGCGCGCGTATTCAATCGTTGCGCACTGCATGCCGAGGCAAATGCCGAAGAACGGTACTTTATGCTCACGGGCATACTGAATGGTGTGGACCATTCCCTGAATACCGCGTTTGCCGAACCCGCCCGGAACGAGGATGCCGTCGTAGCCCTTCAGGCGCTTCTCCGCGGTTTCGGGCGAATCAATCTCTTCGGATTCGATCCAGTCAATGACGGTCTTGTGATTGTGCGCCAGCCCGCCATGTAGTAAGGCTTCGCGAAGGCTCTTGTAGGCATCTTCCAGTTGCACGTACTTGCCGACAATGCCGATGCGCACTTCGCCATGCGGATGATGCAGGCGATGGAGCATATCGAGCCACGGTTCCATGCTGGCAGGCCGCTCTTCCAGCCTCAGCAAGCGAAGAATTTGCGCGTCCAAGCCTTCCTTGCTCAGTTCCACGGGGACTTCGTAAATCGTTTTCACGTCTTCCATGGAAATGACACAAGACTCCGCCACGTTGCAGAAGAGGGCAATCTTTTTCTTGAGTTCTGCGGGAATGTGATGATCGCTGCGGCAAAGCAAAACGTCCGGCTGAATCCCGATGCCGAGCATTTCTTTTACGCTGTGCTGGGTCGGCTTGGTTTTCAATTCTCCCGCAGCTGCGATATAGGGGACCAGCGTAACATGCACGAATAGCGTATTTTCCGCGCCCAGCTCGAGGCGCATCTGGCGAATGGCTTCGAGGAAGGGAAGTGATTCGATGTCTCCGACCGTACCGCCGATTTCTACGATGACAATGTCCACGCCTTCGGAGACGCGCTTGATGCAGCGCTTGATTTCGTCGGTGACGTGGGGAATGACCTGGACGGTTTTGCCGAGATAATCGCCGCGGCGTTCCTTGGAGAGAATGGTTTCGTAGATTCGGCCGGTGGTCCAGTTATTGTCTCTACTGAGCTTGACGTGGGTGAAGCGCTCGTAATGGCCGAGGTCGAGGTCGGTCTCCGCGCCGTCGTCGGTGACGAAGACTTCGCCATGCTGGAACGGGCTCATCGTACCGGGATCCACGTTCAGGTACGGATCGCATTTCTGGATGGTGATTTTAAAGCCGCGACTTTCGAGGAGACAGCCGATGGAGGAGGCCGCTACGCCTTTACCGAGAGAGGAAACAACACCGCCGGTTACAAAGATATATTTTGGCGCCATCCGGGTCGCTCGCTTCCGCACCAAGCGGATTTGAGCCTTGTCGAACCTCCGCAGGATTGACGTACATACAATTATGTTCGGAAGCCGAAATTGTGTCAATGCAATCTCTTTTCTGGCAAGAATGGAAAACTTTTCTTGGCGCGAACCTCAGGGCTACTCGGGATTCGAAAGCGATAGGGAAGTGCGGTAAGGTAAGGGCTGCTGAGCGAGCAGCAACGCTCTTCCGTCCGAGTAGAAATGAGAATGACCGGCATGATTCGATTGATTTATTCGCTTATCTTTATCTTCGGCGCTGGCCTTCTTGTTGCCTGCAGCGGCGGCGGGTCAAGTGGGACTCCGCCTCCGCAAAATCCGCCGTTCTCGAAGGCCAGCCTGCATGGTCAATATGCGTTCTCAGCGAGCGGCGTAAGTGCAATCTGTGGCGGGGCGTCGAGTTGTGGTGCGTATGTCGCGCGTGTTGGCAGTTTCATAGCGGATGGCAACGGGAACATCACTGCCGCGATTGAGGATGTGCTCGATGTGAGCGCCAGCACGCCGGAAACTCTGGTTACGTTTACCGGTGGAACCTATTCGATCGGGGCGGATGGCCGCGGAAGCATCACTTTACACGCAGGAAACGGAAGCACGTTGCAGTTGAACGTGGCGCTACAATCCACGAGCCGCGGATTCCTGGTCGAGACGGATTTGAACGCCGCATGCAGCGGCAGTTTCAATCTGCAGGTTCCCGGCGATTTTGCGACCTCCGCCATCAACAACAACTATGTGTTTGAGGTTTCTGGCGTCTCCTTCTCGGGAGTCAACTCGGCGCCCATCTCGATCATCGGTCAGATGATTACCGATGGGAACGGAAACGTGACCGGCGGAACAGAAGATTTGAACAGCGGGAATCAAACTGCGCCTTCCGGGCCGCTTGCCGTCACCGCCGGAGCCTACCAACTAGATCCCAATACGAACGGAACGAATTTCGGACGCGGCACGATGTCCTTCGGCGGATACTCCTACGTTTTCTACATCGTGGATAAGACCCACCTGAAACTCGTAGAGAAGGACAACCTGGGAGGGACGGCGGGTGATGCCTTGCAACAGTTAAGTTCTATTCCCACGCAAGTTCCGGGATTCACCGGCAGCTTTGCCTACCTGCTTAGCGGCTCCAAAGTGACGAACACCACCGGCCCTTCTGCGAGCGTGGGACGCTTTACTGCCGATGGCAAAGGGGGGATCGGTGCGATCTCCCTCGACCGCAACAATAACGGGAACACCAATCAGATCACCCAAGGATCTAACATTTCCGCTGCGACCTATACGATCGACACGGCTCATTTGGGAAGCGGCCGGGGAACATTTACGTTCAAGAATTCCGGCCAGAGCAATCCCTTCACCTACGTCTTTTACATGAGTTCTTCCACTCAGGCCGTTTTGCAGGATACAACCCCCAGCATTGTCGCCACTGGAACCATGCTCGCGCAGACTGGGAGTCCTTTTGCTGTGGCGGGGTCCGCGGGCAACTATGCCTTTCGCTGGAGCGGCGTCGGGCTCAATTTGAACGGCGCCATTCCCTTCAATGAGGATTTTGTGGGGCAGTACGGGCTTTCCAACACGATGAACAACAACATCGGCGGCCTAGTAGACTACACCGAGCTGGGATTGAGCAGGAGCACCCTGTTCAGCAATGTGGGCATTTCAGGAACATTGTCCATAAAGGGAGACGGCACCGTGTCCAACGCCTTGCGCATTGCCGTGAGCGGTTCATCGTCCACTACGCTCAACTTTGCCGCGTACGTCGTGGATGCCAGCACCGTGCTGGTCATGACCACGGATTCATCCGAGGTGACCACCGGGATCGCTGTTCAGCAACAACCAATGCAGTGAATGGCGGCGGCTCCTCGCGTTTCGGGTCGAATTATTTTTGGAGGAGTTTTTCCACGCGGGCTACGTCTTCCGGCACGTCCACGCTGACCGCGTCGTGCTCTACTTCCGCAACCCGGATTTTCCAGCCGTTTTCCAGCCAGCGTAGTTGCTCGAGTTGCTCGATCTTTTCCAGCTCTCCCTGCGGGAGCGTAGGATATTCCAGCAAGGCATCGCGCTGAAAAGCGTACAGACCCAGATGCTTCCAGTATTTCACGTGGATTTTCTGCCGCGTTTCGCGGATCCAGGGAATCGGCGCGCGCGAAAAATAAAGCGCATTTTCCTCAAAATCGAGCACCGTTTTCACGACGTTGGGGTCCATGATGTCCCCGGCATGGCGAATTGGTGTCGCTACCGTGGCGATTTGCGCAACGGGCTCTTCGAGGAGCGCACCGATGGCGATGTCGATCGCGAGCGGATCGATGAGAGGCTCGTCGCCCTGCACATTCACGAAAACGTCGCCTTCCTCGTGCGCTGCCACTTCCGCGATCCGCTCCGTGCCCGTGCGGTGATCGGGGCGCGTCATGCGGGCCTCGCCTCCGAAAGCCTGCACTGCTTCCATGATCCGCTGATCGTCGGTTGCGACCAGGACGCGATGAACGGTTTGCGCCTCCTTGGCGCGCTCGTAGACCCGCTGCACCATCGGCTTGCCCGCCAACCGCACAAGTGGCTTTCCCGGCAGCCGCGTGGAAGCGTACCTTGCCGGAATCACAACAACGACTTTGGGGTCACTCATACCCGCAACCTCTCGCAACCGGATGAAAGGCGATGCTAGCACAGGGTGTGGGTCTGCCCGAGACGTGCTTGAAATCTACATTCCAAGGGGCTTGCCTTCCGGACAACGAGTGTTATGATGAGTGCTCCGCGCGGCCCTTCCGGCGAACCGGAAGGATGGGGGAGCCGTGAAACGCGACAGGAGCACGATTCGCGTCATTACCTACCTAGCGATCTGTCGCCCAATCGCTTGCTTGCTTCTGTTGTGCCTGGCACCTCCCCTACGCGCCCAAGATAATCCAAATTTAGTACCTTCCGGAACGCTGGTGGCCCCCCCAAAGCTCGGCAAGACGGGACACGACTCGCCGGGAGTAAAGATTGAGCCGGGCAAAGCGATTCGTACCGATGTAGACCTAGCACTGGTAAACGTCACGGTTACCGACCCCTATAATCGCCTGGTTACGGGCCTGGACCAGGACAATTTCCGCGTGTATGAAGACAACGTTGAGCAAGAGGTCACCACCTTTTCCGCCGAAGATGTGCCCATTTCCATCGGGGTCATCTTCGACTTCAGCGGGAGCATGTCCAACAAGGTAGACAAGGCCCGCGAGGCGGCGGTGGAATTTTTCAAGACCGCCAACCCCCAGGATGAGTTTTTCCTGGTGACGTTTAATGAGCGCGCCGAACTCACCAGTACCTTTACCAATAGCGTGGAAGACCTGCAGAGCCGCATGATGATGACCGCGCCAAAAGGCAGAACCGCCCTGCTCGACGCCATCTATCTTGGCCTGAGCCAGATGAGGGGTGCACACAACGCCAAACGCGCCTTGCTCATCCTTTCGGATGGAGGCGATAATCATAGTAGGTACAACGAGAACGATATCAAACGGCTGGTCAAGGAAGCAGACACCCAGCTCTATGCCATCGGCATTTATGACCCGCTCGGATATCGCAATCGGACGATTGAAGAACTCAACGGGCCTTCGCTGCTCACCGAACTGACCGAACTGACGGGTGGCCGCGTGTTCGCCGTCGAGCATCTAAATGATCTGCCGGACATCGCGTCCAAGATCGGCATGGAGCTGCGCAACCAATATGTCCTGGGATACAAACCAACGAATCGCGTGCATGACGCACGCTGGCGCAAGATCAAGGTCAAGCTGCGCGCCCCGAAAGGACTCCCACCCCTCACGGTCTACTCCAAGACCGGCTATTACGCACCCGCGCACTGAGACTCCCCGGGTTTGGCGCGCTGCGCTTTTTGCCTCGATCGCAATCCTCCTGAAACTGGTGCTCGGTGCGAGCGTGGCGCTTGCGCAAATTCCCGTGGAAACTCCGCCGCCTCCACCTCCGAGTCAGGACACCGGCAAGGCTCAAACCGGTAGCCACATCAAAATTGATGTAAACCTGGTGGTGTTGCACACCACGGTTTTGGATGACCGCGGAAAATTCGTGGATGGCCTGGTGCAGGACAATTTCCGCATCTACGAAGACAAGGTCGAGCAGAAACTCTCGGTCTTTAAGCGCGAGGACATTCCCGTCAGCATGGGCCTGGTGATTGACAATAGCGGCAGCATGCGCGACAAGCGTCCCCGCGTGAACGAAGCGGCTCTAACCCTCGTTCAGAGCAGCAATCCTCAGGACGAAGCTTTCGTCGTCAATTTCAACGACGATTTCTACCTTGACCTGGACAAAGATTTCACCAGCAGCATCCCCGAATTGAAGGAAGCCCTCGAACGCATTGACGCTCGCGGCAGCACCGCGCTCTATGACGCGATTATCGGTTCGCTCGACCACCTCAAAAAAGGTAAGAAGGAAAAGAAGGTCCTGCTGATCGTGACCGACGGGGAAGACAACACCAGCCGCAATTCCCTGGAGAAAACCATTCGCGAAATACAGAAGACCGACACAGTCATCTATACCATCGGGCTGCTCGGCCAGGAAAACAAACGCAGCGCCAAAAGCGCCAAGAGAGCGCTCGCGGAAATTGCGCAAGCCTCCGGCGGTGTTGCGTATTTCCCGGAGAATGTAGACGACGTGCACGCCATCTGCGAGCAGGTCGCGCATGACATCCGCCACCAGTACACGCTGGGCTACTATCCCTCGAACACGGCGCGTGACGGAAGCTATCGCACCGTGCATGTGGACGTGATCCCGCCGCGCGGCAAGGGCAAGCTCGTTGCTCGCACGCGTAACGGCTACTATGCTCCCTCGGCCAGTCCCGCGGTGTCAGGTAAGTAGCGGAAGAAAACTCTTTCCGTGGGGAATCACACCCCCGAAAATTTCGGCGATGGTTTGGCCCATGTCCGCAAGGGTATCGCGCACGCCCAGATTTGCTCCCTCTTTGCTCGCTGGTGCATAGGCAAGAATCGGGACATATTCACGGGAATGGTCTGTGGTTTCCCAACGGGGATCGGGATCGCAGCCGTGGTCAGCCGTGATGATCAGCAGGTCGCGGTCACCTAGCAACGACAAGTAGGCAGCCAGGCTGAGGTCAAACTCCTCCAGAGAGCGCGCAAAGCCCTCCACATCTTTGCGGTGGCCGAAGAGCATGTCGAAATCCACCAGATTGCAGAAGATCAATCCATGTTTGCGCTCTCGCGCTGCGGCGGTCAGTTTTTCCATACCGTCGGCATTTGATTTTGTCGTGACGTAGTCGTTGACGCCGCGACCGTTGTAAATGTCGTGGATTTTTCCGATGCCAAATACTGGCACGTTGCGTTCCTCTAAAACATCAAGCAGCATCGGTTTCGGCGGGTCCACGGCGTAGTCGTGCCGGCGTGGCGTGCGCGCGAAGTTTCCGGCTGTGCCGGTAAAGGGCCGCGCGATGACGCGCCCCACGCGATGCTTCCCGTCCAACAGTTTGCGCGCGATTTCGCACATGCGGTAAAGCTCGGCGATGGGAATCACGTCTTCGTGCGCCGCAATTTGAAAAACGCTGTCGCCCGAGGTGTACACGATCGGCTTCCCCGTGCGGACGTGCTCTTCCCCCAATTCCTTGATGATTTCCGTGCCGGAGGCCGGCTTGTTGCCCAGCGTTTTGCGCCCGATTTGTACTTCAAACGGCTCCAGGACTTCGGGAGGGAAGCCCTGCTTGTAAACCGGAAACGCCTGGTCGAGCCAGACTCCCGCCATTTCCCAGTGGCCTGTAGTGGTGTCTTTTCCCGGTGAGCGCGTGACGCCTTTGCCGAACGATGCCCGGGGCGCCAGCGCGGGACATAAGTGCATCAAGGGCGCAATATTCGCAATACCGAGACGGGCGAGTGTAGGAATGCGCAGCCGCCGGGATTCGGCAATGTGGCCGAGCGTGGTGCGCCCTACGTCGTCATAGTCCGCGGCATCGGGAAGCGCGCCAATCCCGACGCTGTCGAGAACCACCCAGATTACGCGTTCGAAATTCGGCATAACTCATCGCACTGTAGCATATTGCCTCAGGGTGCAGGGAGTTGACCCAGAGCGAATCGCGGCCTACGATGTCCGCAACGGTCGGGTGAACTTTTCCTCATTTTCTGCGTATGAAATAGATAGAAGGAGTTGCCATGTCACGAGACGGCCGGGTGCGAAGCGGTTCGGTGGTGTTTCCGCTTCTGCTGATCGCTGTAGGTTTTTTATTTTTGCTGTGGCGTTGGCTGCCTAATTTCGATCCCTGGCCGGTCCTCATGCAGTACTGGCCGCTGCTGCTCATCCTGATCGGCGCGGGCATGTTCTGGGACCGCGTGCAGCGGCAGCGCCATCCCGAGTCCGCGCGGGCGTTTCCTGTTGGTTCTACTTTCGGCACCATCGCGTTCCTTATCGTCCTCGCCTTTCTGCTCTGGCACGGCCGGGCTTTTGCGGGAGCCAGGTGGCGGATCCCGGTTGACGGGAAGAACGTCTCCACGAGCCGGAGTCATGAATCAAAAACACTGGAACTGCAGGGTGCGAAGGCCGTGCACATGACGGTCGAGATGCCCGCCGGCGAACTTCGTCTCGACGGCGGCTCCAATCATTTGCTGGAAGCTGATTTTTCCTACAGCAGTTCCTGGGGGGCTCCGGAAGTGGATTATTCCGTTTCCGATGGAGTGGGCGAACTGAGCATCAACCAGGACAAGGGGGGAACCCTGATCGGCAACTCTGAAAATACCTGGACCCTCAAGGTGAATGACACCACGCCCCTGGAACTGAAAGTGGACGTGGGCGCGGGCCGCGGCGACTTCCGTCTCGCCCAGGTGAATTTGACTCGACTCGAACTGAATATCGGCGCGGGGCAAGCCAACGTGGACCTCACCGGAGAACGCGCCAAGGATCTCCGGGCAGAGATTCAAGGAGGCGTCGGCGAGGCCATAGTACGCCTGCCGAGGAATATCGGCGTGGTTGCCGAGGTTCATGGCGGCCTGGGTTCCGTGGATGTTCACGGCTTGAAGGAAGAAGACGGCCAATACGTCAACGAAGCTTACGGCAAAGCACCCAACACTATCCGCCTCTCGGTTCAAGGCGGTATCGGCCACATCAAGCTCGAGCAGGAATAGAGTCACGCGGACCAATCGAACTTCGGCAGCAACTCATTTCTTGCCGAATGATCGGTGTCGCTTATACGCGCTAACGAGTAGATTCACACTATTCGGCTCAAGCTTTCTCACCATCTTAATATCGTTTCTGTATTTCTTATTCTATCTGCGCTCAGGGGACG
>Ga0306920_100001558_pt1 | contig 28564 bp, 26 predicted proteins | sample flu12Cox44000170_FD_204666 | JGI IMG/M metagenome (GOLD analysis project Ga0306920, IMG submission 204666) | Lab enrichment of tropical soil microbial communities from Luquillo Experimental Forest, Puerto Rico - flux4day.12C.oxic.44.000.170 (v2)... | ecosystem: Environmental > Terrestrial >... | reverse complement strand
CGTGCGGAGCGGGGGAGTGATTGTGTTTGCGACCGGTCCCGGGGACAACGCCGATGCCGCGGTAGGGATCATGAACAGTAATGGAGCAGCGGGAAGCGGAGAGGTCGGCGGCGACGTGCAGCTGCCCGGCGCCGCCCGGAGCGCTGCCGCTCCGGACCGCGATACGACAGTACTGACGGGCAGGTCTACGTCACCGGCGGGCGGCGCGCAACTGTTCGTCTGGTAGTTGTTTCGCGCACATCGAGTGGCTGTGGCATTCCTGGATCTCTTGAGAGGCGACAGGGAATTTCACTTGCCGGTGGTTGGTAACCTTGCGCTTGTGTGAATTGGGGGGTCAGCGTGAGCCACGCGAAAGATATTCTGCAATCGATGTCGGAGCGGTTCGCAACCAGTGCGAACGTAAGACAAGTTTTCGGCGAGCCGATTACGGCCGGCGGAAAAACCGTTGTACCGGTTGCCCATGTGCATTATCGCCTAGGCGGAGGTTGGGGCGGAGGCGAGCAGGGAAGCGGCACTGTGGACCATCCACTGGCTGCCGGGGCCGGCGGTGGTGGAGGGCTGGTGACAGCCTCTCCGGTGGGCGCACTCGAAATCACCGATGCCGGTGTTCGCTTCATACATTTCTTCAATCCCGGAGAGATTGCGAAGGCGTGCGTAGGTGGAGCAGTGGCGCTTCTTGTCCTTGGGCGTCTGCTTGGGCGCAGAAAATAGACGTCTTGCCAATCATCGCCGTGAATCCGCAGACTAGATGGTGGTGGGACCCTCAGCCAAGAACGATCTGTTTCGTTTAGTCCCGTCTGTAGATGATCTCCTGCGTAGAACGGACGTTCAGACGTTCATTCAGCAGGAAGGACACGCTGCGACGGTGGAAGCAGTGCGATCGTTTCAGCGCGATCTGAGGTCGCAGATTGCCACAGGTGAGATGACGGAAGAACGGATTCGAGCGGCGGTCGAAGCCGCTTCCCGGAAGATCGAACAGCGGTTGCGAGATCGAATGGCGTATTCGCTCCGTCCGGTGATCAATGCGACCGGCGTGATTCTGCACACTAACCTGGGACGGGCGCCGCTGAGCCGCGAGGCCCTCGAGCATGTGCTGGAAATCTCACGGGGATATTCCAATCTTGAGATGGATTTGGCAAGTGGGGCGCGGGGCGAGCGGGACGTCCATGTCGATCGGCTGTTCGCGAAATTGCTGAACAACCACCCCACCCCGCCAAAGGAAGGCGGAGGGGGGCGCCCAGAGTTCGCCCCATCCCAAGTGGCGACCATTGTCGTCAATAACAATGCCGCGGCGGTGCTGCTCACGCTGAATGCGCTGGCCGAGGGCGGCGAAGTCATTGTCTCGCGCGGCGAGCTGGTGGAGATTGGCGGATCGTTTCGCATTCCTGACGTGATGGCGAAGTCCGGCGCGGTGCTGCGCGAGGTGGGGACAACCAACCGCACGCGCATCGGCGATTATGAGCAGGCGATCAATGAGAAGACCAGGCTGCTGTTGCGCGTCCACCGGTCGAATTTTGAGATCACAGGCTTCACGGACCAGCCGTCGCTGGACGAGTTGTCGGCTCTAGGGCGGAAGCGCGGCGTGCCCTTGATGGAGGACTTGGGCAGCGGCGACATTTTTGATCTGCGCACTGTGGGTGTGTACGGCGAGCCGACCATTGCAGCCAGTTTGCGCGCGGGCGTTAACATCGTGACCTTCAGCGGCGACAAGCTGCTGGGTGGTCCGCAGGCGGGACTGATCACTGGCAATCGCGAATTGGTGGCGAGGGTGAGGAAGAATCCGCTGTTTCGTGCGCTGCGGGTAGACAAGATGTTCTATGCCGCTCTGGAGGCCACACTACTGGCTTATTTGCGCGAGGATTACGATGCGATTCCGGCTCTGCGCATGATGCGGCTGACGGAAGAGCAAATCTCCAAGCGGGCGGAGCAGCTGATGCGCAAGCTGCACATCGGCATGCCGCAGCTGAACATCGAAGTGGTTAAGACGCAATCGGTGATTGGGGGTGGGTCGGCTCCTGGGGCAACGCTTCCCAGCCGGGCGTTAGCGATTTCGTCGTCCGATCTGAGCGCGAATGAGATTGCACGTAGGCTGCGTAGTTCGGAGACACCGATCATCGCGCGGGTGGAAGAGGGGCGCGTGTTGCTGGATCTGCGCACGGTGAAACCGGAGCAGGATGAGGCCGTGTTGACGACGGTAGAGAGTATGAGCAGCTAGCCGTTAGCAATTGGCGCTTGCGTTCGGTAGTTATGTCAAACTTCTTTGAGCTCACATCTCAGAGTGTGATACGCCACCAGGGGGTCCTTCGACTCCGGCAGCGCAAAAAGCGCGCGCCTGCGCTCAGGATGACAGATCGCGGAATTTGCGATGACGATTTACACCGTGGGGCACTCGACGCGCGGCTTTGACGAGTTGGTCGCTGCACTACGAGGCCACGGAATTACGACGCTGGTCGATATCCGTTCGTTTCCTGTGTCACGAAGGATGCCGCACTTCAATCGCGAATATCTTCAAGTGGAGTTGCCGAAACGAGGCATTACCTATGTCTGGCTGAAGGAGCTAGGAGGACGGCGGAAGAAAGTTCTGAAAGATTCGCCGAATAGCGCGTTACGCAATGAGTCTTTTCGGAACTACGCGGATTACATGATGACGGAGGAGTTTGAGAGAGGCATTGTGGAGTTGCTAAGCATCGTCGCCCAAACCGACGATCCCACCCTATCGCCCGCCGCGGCGGGCGATCAGGGTGGGGCACCCGGCAAAGCTGGCACGGCAATCATGTGCGCCGAGCGAATGTACTTTCAATGTCACCGCATGCTGGTGAGCGACTTTCTGACCGCGCACGGACACACGGTGCTGCACGTCGACGACGAAAGCCGGCCATTGCGGCAGCATACGTTGATGGCGGAGGCGCGGCCGGTCGATGGGAAGCTGGTTTATGACGGGGGAAAGCTGTTGTGACTTGGTATGGCTGAGAAACTCAAAAGACCCACTCAAGCAAACGACGCTTGAGTGCGGCACCCGTCTGCCGCTATCCTCGATTTAACACATGAAACAAGCCGTTTTCCGGGAGCGCAACAAGGGGTACTACCGGATTCTCCATACTCCTATCTGGATATGGGTTTTCTGGGTGCTGCCGGGGTGGCCACTCACTTACGACCTCTACACGCACGGGCCCGACCCACGACATTGGATCTGGCTGGCTGTCGTCGCCGCGGTCGTGTTCTGGCGGGGCTGGCTGGGGCGCGTGCCGGGGTGCGAGCAGCGTCCCTATATTCACTACTACGGAGTGCATCAGCCGAATCTCTGGTACCGCGTGGTATGTTACACCGCAGCCTGGATCGACATCCTGGTTCCGTTTGCCGTGAATGTTGCAGGTCTGTGCATTGGGGCTGTGACGGGGCAGTGGATGCTCAAGGAGATGTATCAGTACGCGTACTACCCCCTGGCACTGCTTGTGGTGCTGGGGACGGCGTTGGATCTGACTCCGCGCGCCAGGCGCGACACATTTGGCGAGGGTGCCGAGCGGGCATGGTTCTACGTCGCGATCTGGACGGTGGTGCCGACTCAGGTCGTCAACTGGGCGGCGTGGCGGATGGGAAAGTACATGGGGCTGGCTCCGCTACCCCTGGCGCGGACGCGCCTGGTGATCTGCCTGCTGTCCACGGCATTCTTCTTTTTGCTGGGATATGCAGCGAAACTGCCGAGAACGCAGCGGTACTACTCGGGAGTGGCGGCGGCCGGGGTGTGAAACGCTCGAAACCGATCTTGAACCACGAAAAAGGCGGCCCGAAATCGGACCGCCTTGTCGCAAACCTGCGCTCGAGTGCTTACAGAGGCTGTACGTTCTCCGCCTGCCAGCCCTTGGGGCCCTTGATGACGTTGAACTGAACGGTCTGACCTTCCTGAAGACTGCGGAAGCCCCCGGCCTGAATCGCCGAGTAGTGAACGAATACATCTTCGCCGTTCTGCCGGCTGATGAAGCCGTAGCCCTTCGCGTCATTGAACCACTTAACTGTTCCTTGTTCCATTGTGTTGCATGTTCCTTCGGTGTTGATATAGCTGCAATTCGACCGGAATTGTGAAGCAGGCAGGGATGCTGCTAGGCAGGAACTGCTGCGTACAACGTCGATCAATCGAGCACTTTGATCATAGCAGCCGCAATGTAAAAACACCAAGTACAAATGTCACCGACCGTACACGAAAGCGGTATACGAGAAGATAAACGCTTTGATATTAATGACTTGCGGTTCGTTCCAATAGGTAGTAGTGCAATGTTCCAGGAAGGCATCCGGGGGCCACAATGTTGTAAGGTGGTCCTATGATCGTCGGGACAGGAATAGACATCGCTGAAGTAGATCGGATCCGGCAAACCATTAAGCGCTTTGGCCGGAGGTTCACAGAGCGGGTATTTACCGCCGACGAGATCCGCTACTGCGAGTCGAAGGCCAATAAGGTCGAGCGTTATGCCGCCCGCTTTGCCGCCAAGGAGGCCGCCATGAAGGCAATCGGTACCGGCTGGAACCGCGGAGTCACATGGCGCGATGTAGAAGTACGACGGTCACCCGGGCAGCGTCCGACCATGGCTTTTCACGGAAGGGCCGGTGAGTTTTTCGCTAAGTTGGGTGCGACGCGTGCTCATTTGTCTTTGACGCACACAAATGATTTCGCAATGGCGCAAGTGATTCTGGAAAGTGAGTAGCGAGTCGCACGTAGCCGGAAACTCGTCGCTGGCCGAAAGCTAGCGATTCATTCTTGATTCGTCGTCTGCCAAGCCGTCTCCTCTTGCAACAGGAGAAGTGCTTAAGCCGACGATCCCACTGGGTAATTTGGTTGTGACCACAGCGAGCGCGTTTGAGTGCACCAATGGCGAGGCAATTTGCGTTCGAAGTGCGCGCCTCCTAACGAGAGTGCGTTGATTACTTGCAAAGCGATGAAGATGAGTTGTTATAATCACCGACTTGGGTGATTTACGTCACACCTGATTGGTCGCAAGCTGCACAACTGCAAGAACCTGGACCCGGCGGGGTAGCCGGCTCCATGCCCGCAACACTGGAAAGCTTCGTACATGGCACAAATTTTTCATCGAAGTGCGAATAGCGTTTCGCGGCTGTCGATGCTGGCGGCGGTTGTGGTGGTGAGTGTCCTGCTTGGGTTGGCGCTGGAGCTGCAACAGTCCCCGTACGCCACGTATCAGGGGATGCGCCAGGCGCAGCCGGTGCCGTTCAGTCATATGCACCACAATGCCGGGCTGGGAATTGACTGCCGGTACTGCCACACCTCGGTGGAGCAGTCGAGCTATGCGGGTATCCCTCCTACGAAGACCTGCATGAACTGCCATTCGCAGATCTGGACGAATGCGGCGATGCTGGAGCCGGTCCGGGAGAGCTACCGGACGGGCCAGTCGCTCATGTGGACCAAGGTCAATTACCTGCCGGACTACGTTTACTTCAACCACAGCATTCACATCAATAAAGGCGTCGGCTGCTTCAGTTGTCACGGGCCGGTCAATAAGATGCCGTTCATGTACCAGGAATCGTCCATGCGGATGTCATGGTGCCTGGAGTGCCATCGCGAGCCAGAAAAGTTTCTGCGGCCGCGCGACCAGGTATTCAACATGAATTACGAGCAGCCCTCGTCGGCGCACCCGGCGGTGTTGGCGGACGGAACGAAGTACGCCGACCAGATGGAGCTGGGTAATGCGCTCAAAGCGCAATATCACGTGCGAACGATACAGGACATTACGAGCTGCAACACCTGCCATCGGTAGGGCGGGGGCTGCATTTCGAGTTAGAGATTCGTAGCGGAATCGACGAGAAGATGGATAAAGAGAGTCAGGGTAAGTCGGAAGCGGTTTGTCCCGGCAAGCTGGAGCTGGCACAGGTACGCGATAAGCTGTCGCGCGCCAGGAGCGGCCCGCAGTACTGGCGGAGCCTGGAAGAGCTGGCGCAGACCGATGGATTCTTCGAGATGGTGCACCGCGAGTTTCCGCGCCAGGCTTCGGTGTGGCCAGAGGGAACGTCGCGGCGCGACTTCATGAAGTTGATGACGGCGTCGATGGCGCTGGCGGGATTGTCGGCTTGCGTGAAGCAGCCGATCGAACCCATCGTTCCCTATGTCCGTCAGCCGGAACCAATCGTGCTGGGGATTCCGCTGTACTTCGCGAGCGCGATGCCATTTGCGGGATACGCGACTCCGGTGCTGGTCGAGAGCCACGAAGGGCGTCCGACTAAGGTTGAGGGCAATCCGGACCACCCAGCCGGCGTGGGCAGCGACGTTTTCGCCCAGGCGTCTATTCTCGATATGTACGATCCGGACCGCTCCCAGTCGGTTACCTACACCGGCAATATCCGGTCCTGGAGCGATTACGCGACGGCGATCGCGGGTCCGCTGAACTCGCAGAACGCGGTGCAAGGTGCGGGATTCCGGATCCTGACTCGGACGGTCAGTTCTCCGACGCTGGCGGCGCAGTTGAGTGCGGTGTTGGCGGCTTATCCGCAGGCGAAGTGGGTGCAGTACGACCCTCTGAATCGCGACAATATGCGCGCCGGTGCACACATGGCGTTCGGACAATACGTCGAGACGCGTTATGCGCTCGACAAGGCCGACGTCATACTCTCCCTCGATGGCGATTTCCTTTCCAGCGGATATCCGGGATTTCTGCTGTATGCGCGGCAGTTTGCATCGCAGCGCAGTCCTGACTTGAAAGAGAAGATGTCCCGCTTCTACATGGTGGAAAGCTCGCCGACGAACACTGGCGGTAAGGCCGATCATCGCCTGCCGGTGCGAGCGTCGGAAGTCGAACAGGTGGCGCGAGCGATTGCTGCGGGACTGGGAGTTGGCAGCGGAACGGCAAAACCCGGGCAGCAGAAGTTCGTAGCGGCGCTGGTGAAGGACCTCGAGGCGCACAAGGGTACGGCGGTGGTGATAGCCGGTGACCATCAGCCTCCCGCGGTGCATGCACTGGCGCACGCGATGAATGCTGCACTAGGCGCGGTGGGTAACACAGTGATCTACACCGATCCCGTGGAAGCGAAGCCGGAAGACCAGACCACGGCGCTAGAGGAACTGGTCGACGACATGAACGGCGGCAAGGTGGACCTGCTGCTGATCGTGGGCGGCAACCCGGTGTACGACGCTCCCGCAGACTTCAAGTTCGGGGAAGCGTTGGGCAAAGTGCAGTTGCGGGTGCAGCACAGCGTTTTCCAGAACGAGACCACCGATTTCGTGCACTGGCACATCAACGCGACACACTATTTGGAACAGTGGGGAGACGGGCGCAGCATCGATGGCACAGCCACGCTGACCCAGCCGTTGATCGCTCCACTTTACGACGGCAAGAGCGAATACGAATTTATCGAGGCGATAACCGGCTCGTCGGACACAACGGGTTATGAGATCGTCCGGAAGTACTGGCAGGGCAAGATGTCGGGCGACTTCGAGCCGTCGTGGCGCAAGGCGCTGCACGACGGATTTGTTGCGGGTACAGCGTATCCGACCAAGGCGGTTTCGGCCAAGGGCAGCGTTCCGGCTGCGAATGCCGGCAGCACGGGTGCCCTGGAAGTAATGTTCCGGCGTGATCCCACTATCTACGACGGGACATTCTCGAACAACGCCTGGTTGCAGGAAACTCCCAAGCCGATGACGCAGATCTGCTGGGACAACGCCGTGCAGATTAGCGTCAAGACCGCAGAGAAACTGGGACTGAAGACAGAGGACATCGTCGAGCTCGATGTGAACGGCCAGAAAGTGAGGGGCGGCGTATGGCGCACGCCCGGGCACCCGGATGATGCAGTAACCGTATTTTTTGGCTACGGCCGCACTAAGAGCGGGCGCGTCGGAACCAACATTGGCTTTAACGCCTACCCGCTGCGCACCAGCGATGCGCAGTATTTCGCCGCAGGAAAGATCCGCAAGGTGGGCGACGGCTACGGGTTCGCGAATCCGCAGGGTTGGCAGTACATCGACCAGTCAGGGATTCCGGGCGCCGAGAACATGAGCGATCGCCACATCGTCCGCAAGGCGACGCTGGAAGACTTCATCAAGCGCCCGGACTTCGCGCGCGAAGAAGGCGAGGCACCGTCGCCGGAGTTCACCCTGTATAAGGACATTCACGGCGGGCCGCTCTACCAATACACAGAAGCCAAGTGGGGCATGGCCATCGACATGAACTCGTGCGTTGGCTGCAAGACGTGCGTGGTGGCGTGCCAGGCGGAGAACAACATTCCGGTAGTAGGCAAAGAGCAGGTGATGCATGGCCGCCACATGAATTGGCTGCGTGTCGATGTGTACTACGAAGGCGGGACGGAAAATCCTTCGGCGTACTACCAGCCGATTCCGTGCCAGCAGTGCGAGAACGCGCCGTGCGAGGTGGTGTGTCCGGTGGGTGCGACGGTGCACTCGACGGAAGGCCTGAACGACATGGTCTATAACCGCTGCGTGGGCACGCGCTACTGCTCGAACAACTGTCCGTATAAGGTGCGGCGGTTCAACTTCCTGCTGTGGCAGGACTGGGAGACCCCGCAGTACAAAATGATGCGCAATCCCGAAGTCAGCGTGCGCAGCCGCGGCGTCATGGAGAAGTGTACGTACTGCATCCAGCGCATCACGCATGGGCGCATCGCCGCGGAGAGGGAAAACCGCAAGCTACGTGACGGCGAGGTTATCACTGCGTGCCAGCAGGCGTGCCCGGCTGGGGCGATCACCTTCGGCGACCTGAACGATCCCGAGAGCCGGGTATCGAAACTGCGGGCGGATGGCCGCAATTACGGACTGCTGGAAGACCTGAACACGCGTCCTCGCACTACGTATATGGCGGTGGTGCAAAACCCGAATCCTGAACTTGCAGAGTCGGAGCAAAGCTAGATGGCGGGAGTAGAGGAAAGCAAGCTGGCGGTGCTTGAGGAAGCGCCGGTAATCGGTCCGGGGCAGACATTCGACTCGGTTACTGACACCATCAGCGGCATCGTCCTGAAGCGGCCGATTGGCCTGGGATGGCTGGCGGGGCTGGGGATCGCCATGGCCTTCGTAGCGATCCTGGGTATGGCCGTGACGTATCTGTTCCTGCGCGGCGTCGGGATCTGGGGCATCGAGATTCCGGTTGGGTGGGGCTTCGCCATCATCAATTTCGTATGGTGGATCGGTATCGGCCATGCCGGCACCCTGATCTCGGCAATTCTTCTGCTGTTCAAACAAACGTGGCGCAACTCGATCAACCGTTTCGCAGAAGCCATGACGCTGTTCGCGGTGGCTTGCGCCGGAATGTTCCCGCTGTTGCACATGGGCCGTCCATGGCTCGCCTATTGGATGTTCCCCTACCCGAGTTCTATGGGCGTCTGGCCGCAGTTCCGCAGCCCGCTGGTGTGGGACGTCTTTGCAGTCTCAACTTATTTCACGATCTCACTGGTGTTCTGGTATGTGGGCTTAGTGCCGGACCTTGCCACCATGCGGGAAGAGGCGAAGAACCCGTGGACGAAGCGGGTCTACGGAGTATTGTCGCTGGGCTGGCGCGGATCGGCGCGACACTGGACGCGCTATGAGTCCCTGTACATCCTGCTGGCCGGCATTTCGACGCCGCTCGTGCTCTCCGTGCACACGGTGGTGAGTTTCGACTTTGCGATTTCCGTTTTACCGGGATGGCATACCACGATCTTTCCGCCGTACTTTGTGGCGGGCGCAATTTACTCCGGCTTTGCCATGGTGCTGGTGCTGGCGATTCCCATCCGCAAGTATTACGGCTTGGAGAATATGATCACGATGCGGCACCTGCAAAACTCGGCCAAGGTGATGCTGGCAACGGGGCTCATTGTGGCCTACGGCTATTTCTTTGAAGCCTTCATCGGACTGTACAGTGGATCGACGTACGAGCGGTTCATGATCCACAACCGCTGGTTTGGGCCGTACGCTATGTTCTACTGGTCGCTCATCCTGTTCAACATACTGACTCCGCAATTGTTGTGGTGGCCGAAAGTGCGGTCCAATATCCGCGCGCTGTTTGGAATTTCCCTGATCGTTCTGCTAGGCATGTGGCTGGAGCGCTTCGTCATCATCATCACCAGCCTGCATCGAGATTTCCTGCCATCCTCCTGGGGCCATTACGTGGCGACACGCTGGGACTTCGCCACCTATTTCGGCACGATCGGGTTCTTCACCATGGCGATTTACATCTTCATCCGGATTATCCCCGCGATTTCGATCTTTGAGATGCGCATGCTGCTGCCGCAGTCGGAGGTGAAGGAATGAGCCACGCTGCGACAGTGCCCGCGCTTTACGGGTTGATGGCTGAGTTCGAGACTCCCACCGAACTGGTGAATGCGTGCAAGGCGGCTTATGCCGAAGGCTATCGCGATATGGACGCCTATAGCCCGTTCCCGATCGAAGAGGCGAGCGAGGCGATCGGATTCCACAAAACAGCGGTACCGCTGGTGACGTTAGTGGGAGGCCTTCTTGGCGGGCTTTCGGGATTCGCGCTGCAGTACTGGATCAATGTGATTTCGTATCCATTGAATATTGGCGGAAAGCCATACGATTCGTGGCCGGCATTCATCGTTCCGACATTCGAGATGACCATCCTGTTCGCAGGAATCGTCGGTATGTTTGGCATGTTTGCGCTGAACGGACTGCCGCAGCCCTATCATCCGGTGTTCAACGTTGACCGATTTTCCAAGGTGACGCGCGATCGCTTCTTCCTGTGCGTGGAAGCCGCCGACCCAAAATTCGACCTGACGAGCACCCATCAATTCATGGAACGACTGAAGCCGCTATCGATTTCGGAGGTGCCGCATTAATCGGACATCTCACACCGTCGTGAAGTTGCTGCTTGCGGCGGCAGCATCACTGCTGCTGGCAGGATGCCGGGCAGACATGCAGAACCAGCCGTACAAGCGTCCGCTGGCGGAAAGCGATTTCTTTGCCGACAAGCGCTCAGCAAGGCTGCTGGTAGAAGGAACGGTGGCGCGCAGCGATCTGCGGGCAGACACGTATTTTTACACCGGCAAGATCGGTAGCGAAGACGGAGACTATATGCCGTTTCCGGTTACCGCAGAAGTGTTGAAGCGGGGACAGCAGCGCTTCAACATTTACTGCTCGCCCTGCCACGGTGAAACCGGCGACGGCCAGGGCATGATCGTGCAGCGTGGGTTAAAGCGGCCACCTTCGTACCACAACGAGCGGCTGCGCAAAGTTCCGATTGGGTATTTGTTCGACGTGATGACCAACGGTTTTGGAGCGATGCTGGATTATTCGCAGCAGGTTTCGCCGCAGGACCGCTGGGCGATTGCCGCCTACATTCGCGCGCTGCAGTTAAGCCAGGGCGCGACTCGCGCGGATGTTCCCGCAGGACAGCAAATTGCCAATCAGCCACCTGCCGGCGTCGTGATCAATCCTCCGTATGACACACAGGGCGCCAATCAGCAAGCGCCGACTGGGCCGCAGACAGGAGGGCAGAATCAATGAGCCATCCTGAAGTGCAGCTGAATCACGCGAATTATGCCATGCCGGCACAGGCGTCAAAGTGGCAGACGACCTGTCTGGGAATCGGCGTCTTGGCGGCTCTGCTGTGTGTTGCGGGTTTTGTGATGGAGTCGCAGCGAGAGCAGGTGATGCGCGGCTACCTCATCGGCTTCATGCTGTGGCTAGGGCTGAGCCTGGGATGCATGGCGATGCTGATGGTACAGCACTTGTCAGGCGGACTGTGGGGTCTTTCGATCCGGCGAATTCTCGAGGCAGCGACCAAGGGACTGCCGCTGATGCTGGTGCTATGGATTCCGCTCGTACTGGGAAGGCACTACCTCTATGGATGGATGAGCGGCGAAGGAGTAAACCAGGGCAATTCCTGGTACCTGAACATGCCGTTCTGGTGGTTGCGCCAGGTGATCTACTTCGCGTCCTGGCTGGGCATGATGTATGTGCTGAACAAGCGCTCGGCATTGCAGGATGAACCAGGAAACCGTCCGCGTTTCCAGCTGATCAGTGGTCTCGGCATCCTGATCTATGCGCTGACGATCTCGTTCGCTGCGGTGGATTGGGTGATGTCGCTTGATCCACACTGGGGATCAACCATCTACGGAATGATCTTCATGGCGGGCGAAGGGCTTTCGGCTCTGGCCTTCTCCATCATTGTGCTGACCGTGCTGACGGAATACAACCCGATGCGCGAGATCATCAAGCCGGAACAGTTTCACGACATAGCCAAGCTGATGCTGGCTTTTGTGATGCTGTTCGCTTACTTCTCGTTCTCCCAGTGGTTGATCATTTGGGCAGGCAACCTGCCGGACGAGATTAGTTGGTTCCTGAATCGCATCCACGGCGGATGGGGCGTTGTGGCGTTAGCGATCATCCTGTTTCACTTCGCATTGCCGTTGGCGCTGTTGCTTTCGCGAAACCTCAAGCGCGATGGCCATAAGATGATCGGCTTGGCGGTGCTGCTGATGTTCATGCGGCTGGTGGACATCTACTGGTACGTTGTGCCCAACTTCGCGCACGCGCGCGGACATTTCTACTTCAGCCCCTGGTACCTGGTTGCGCCGATCGCGGTGGGGGGACTGTGGCTGGGGTTCTTTTTCTACAACCTGCGGCAGCGGCCGATTTTGCCGATGTATGAGCCGCAGATGCCGAGTTTGCTGCATCAAGGGTCGGGACATGGCCACTAATCACGACGACTACGATCTGTTGAAAAATCCGACGGTGGATTACGACCGCACCGACCTGAGTCCGCGCGGAATTCTGCTTTTCCTGATCGGACTGCTGATCGCCGGTGTTTTTGTGGAGATCGTGCTGTGGGGCATGTTCCACTTCCTGGCCCGAAGTCCGTTTTTTGCCAAGGGCAATCCAAGTCCGATGCTGAATGTGCAGAAAGAGCCGCCTCTGACAGCGGCAGGCAAGGACTTCGAAAACACGAGCAACGTGAACCCGGTGAGCTTTCCCGAACCTCGGTTGCAGACCAACGAAGCGCTCGACATGGACCAGTTCCTCGAGTCAGAGCACAAGATCCTTTACGCGGATGGGCCGTTCGTGGATCAGAACGGAACAGTACATTTGCCGATCAACGACGCGATGAAATTGATCGTGGAGCGGGGCTTGCCGGTAAAGCCTGCGAGCACTCCGACAGCCACCGCACAGAAGGCGCCAGTGGCGCCCAAAGCGACCGCATCGCCCGGAGCGGAGTAAGGCAAGTCTTTCGGCTCGGTTGCCACAGCGACCTGGCTCAGGATAACAAGGAGTTATGAAGTACGCAGTTCGCAAGTTAATGTTTGGAGCGCTGGTGCTGGCCGGCGCAGTTGCGATGGCACAGCCGCCGTCCGCATTTATGCGCGATGCCAGCAAGCCGTCCGCGCAAGTTAGCCCGGACGATCTGAAGAACGTGGGAATCGATCAGCGGCTCGATCAGCAGGTGCCGCTGGCGCTGCAATTCCAGGATGAAACCGGCAAGACGGTGAAGCTGGGTGATTACTTTCAGTCAGGACGCCCGGTGATCCTGAACCTGGTGTACTACACCTGCCCGATGCTGTGCGGAGAAGAACTGGCCGGATTATCCAGCGCTCTGGGTGTGCTCCGATTCACTCCCGGCAACGAATACGAAGTGGTGACCGTGAGCATCAATCCCGACGAGACGCCCGAGGTGGCGGCTGAGAAAAAGAAAGTGTTCGTCGACCGAATGAACGAACGGCTGGAGAAGAAGAGTGACGGCAAGGGATGGCACTTCCTGACCGGGCAGCAGGCAGAGATCCAGCAGTTGGCCGATGCAGTGGGATTTCACTACAAGCGCGATGCCCAGACCGGGCAGTTCATTCACTCCGCGGCGATCATGATCGTCACGCCGCAAGGCAAGCTTGCCCAGTATTACTACGGCGTGGAGTACTCGCCCAAAGATTTGCGCCTTGGCTTGATCGAGGCATCGCGCAACAAGATCGGCAACCTGGTGGATCAGATCCAGCTGTATTGCTTTCATTACGACCCCAAGAACGGGCGATACGGCGCGACCATCACCAGCCTTCTGCGATTGGGGGGAGCGGCCACAGTGCTGCTGCTGGGCGGACTCCTGATCGTGATGTATCGACGTGAACGTGAACCTCATGATTCCCGCAAGGGAGCTGGACGGGCCTGAACGATATGTGGAAGAACTTGCCACTGTTTCCCGAGCAAGCGTCGTCGATGGCGGCACAGGTGGATGGACTCTACTTTTTCCTGATAGCGGTGTCGGCATTCTTTACGCTGCTCATTTTCGTGATGATATTCATCTTTGCGGTTAAATACCGCAAGAACGCGCATCCGAAAGCCGAGCACATCGAGGGCTCGCTGCCGCTGGAGTTGACCTGGACGCTGATTCCCCTGGGCATCTGCATGATCTTTTTTGCCTGGGGAGCGCTGATTTACTTCCAGGAGGCGCGACCGCCGCGCGGTGCGATGGAAGTATATGCAGTCGGCAAGCAGTGGATGTGGAAGTTTGAGCACGAGACCGGGCAGCGCGAGATCGATGCACTGCACATTCCGGTAGGCCGCGACATCAAGATGATCATGAGCTCGCAGGACGTGATTCACAGCTTCTACGTGCCTGCCTTCCGGATCAAGGCCGACGTTCTGCCCGGTCGCTATACGTCAACCTGGTTTCATCCGACGAAGACCGGAACCTATCACCTGTTCTGCGCCGAGTACTGCGGAACACAACACTCGGGCATGATTGGCGAAGTCGTGGTGATGGAGCCGGCGGCGTACCAGTCCTGGTTGGCCAGCGGCGGGGCTACTCCGACCATGGCGGCGAATGGCAAGGAGCTGTTTACGCAACTGGGCTGTGCGACCTGCCACCGCACCGATACCCAGGGCCGTGGCCCGAATCTGGCGGGAATTTTCGGCAAGCGGGTGCAACTGGAAGACGGCCGCACGGTGACGGCGGATGAGAACTACATTCGCGAGTCGATCCTGAACCCGCAGGCAAAGATCGTAGCGGGATTCAAGCCCATCATGCCGACGTTCCAGGGACAAGTGACGGAAGAGAGTCTGGGAGCGCTGGTGAGTTACGTAAAGTCGCTCTCGCAGCCGCAACAGAAGGCCGAGGGCGGAGCTCCACGGCCGGTCGCGGCGAACGAGAGCAATTAGGTTCAAGCCGAAGGTGCGAGCAATGGCAACTGCAGTACAAACAGTCGAGCGCGAAACCTACCTCAACAACGGCTATAGCCTCAAGTCGTGGCTGCTGACGAAGGACCACAAGCGGATCGCGATCCTGTATCTGATTTCGATCACCGGAATGTTCTTCGTGGGCGGCTTCTTTGCCATGCTGATCCGGCTGGAGCTGCTAACTCCAGCCGGCGACCTGGTAACCTCGGATACCTACAACAAGCTGTTCAGCATGCATGGCATCGTGATGGTTTTCTTCTTTCTGATTCCATCCGTACCAGCTGTGCTGGGCAACTTCTGTATTCCACTCATGGTGGGCGCCAAGGACCTGGCGTTTCCGCGGGTCAACCTGCTGAGCTGGTACCTCTATATCGCGGGAGCGATGTTTGCGCTGGTGTCGATGGCGCTGGGTGGAGTCGACACGGGCTGGACGTTCTACACGCCGTTTAGTACCCACTACTCCAACACGCACGTGGTTGGGATGGCGTTGGGCGTCTTTATTGCGGGCTTCTCGTCAATTCTCACCGGGCTGAATTTCATTGTCACGATCCACCGGATGCGTGCGCCCGGACTGACCTGGTCGCGATTGCCCCTGTTCTGCTGGTCACACTATGCCACCAGCATCATCATGATTCTGGGTACGCCGGTGATTGCCATTACCCTGCTGTTAGTGGCGCTGGAGCGTCTCCTCCATATAGGCATATTCAATCCTGCCATGGGGGGCGATCCGGTGCTGTTCCAGCACCTGTTCTGGTTCTACTCGCATCCGGCCGTTTACATCATGATCCTGCCGGGCATGGGCGTGATCAGCGAGGTCGTGACCTGCTTCTCGCACAAGCGGGTGTTTGGCTATGAGTTCGTAGCGCTGGCGTCGATTGCGATCGCCGTTCTGGGCTTCTTGGTCTGGGCGCACCACATGTTCGTGGCGGGTATCTCAGTTTACGCCGCGCTGGTGTTTTCACTGCTGAGTTACCTGGTAGCGATCCCATCGGCGGTGAAGGTCTTTAACTGGACGGCCACTCTCTTCAAGGGATCGATAAGCTACGACACGCCGATGCTGTACGCCTTCGGCTTTATCGGCCTGTTTACGATGGGCGGCCTGACCGGAGTATTTCTCGCCTCCCTGGGTATCGACGTCCACGTGACGGATACCTATTTCGTCGTAGCCCACTTCCACTACGTAATGGTGGGCGGCATGGTGATGGCCTACATGGCCGGGCTGCACTTCTGGTGGCCAAAGATGACCGGCAAGCTCTATCCGGAAGGGTGGGCGAAGCTGTCGGCGCTGCTTGTGTTTGTCGGCTTCAACCTGACGTTCTTCCCACAGTTTGTTCTCGGCTACATGGGCATGCCGCGCCGCTATCACGCCTATCCGCCGGAGTTCCAGGTGCTCAATGTGCTGTCGACTGCGGGTGCTTCAGTATTGGCGGTGGGGTATGTGCTACCCATGATTTATTTCTTATGGTCGCTGCGCTACGGTGAAGATGCTGGGCCGAACCCTTGGAACGCAGTGGGGTTGGAGTGGATGACGCCTTCTCCTCCGCCTACGGAGAATTTTGAGGAGACGCCGGTCGTGACCTGGGAAGCCTACGACTACGAGCACATGCCTGAGGAGGTCTCCGTTGGCCACTAGCGATATCGAAATCGCTGAACACGCATTACGGCACCACTTCGCCAGCATGGACCAGCAGCGGGAGACGTCCACCTTTGGCATGTGGCTGTTCCTGCTGACGGAGATCATGTTCTTTGGCGGTATGTTCTGCGCCTACCTGGTATATCGTGCGACTTACTACCAGGCCTTCGTCGAGGGCAGCCAGGCGATGAACATCTGGCTGGGCGCAACCAACACCGCAGTCCTCATCTGCAGCTCGCTGACCATGGCACTGGCTGTGCGCTGTGCTCAGACCGACAACCGTAAACTAATGGGCGTACTGCTGATCATTACCATGCTCTTCGGGCTGGCGTTTTTGGGCATCAAAGCGATCGAGTACCACGAGCACTGGACACACCACCAGTTTCCCGGACCCAATTTCTCTTTTCCGCAAGCTGAGGCGGCAGGCGTAAACCCGCAAAATGTGTCGATTTACTTCTCCTTGTACTGGGCGATGACCGGACTCCACGCTCTGCACATGGTGATCGGCGTGGCGCTGGTTCTGTGGATCACGATTACCGCTGCGCGTGGCATCTATAGTGCTGACTATTACTCTCCCGTCGAGAACGTGGGATTGTACTGGCACTTTGTCGACCTGGTCTGGATATATCTTTTTCCGCTGCTCTACCTGATCAGCAAGAAACACGGCGGTTAAGCGAGGAACCATGTCATCGGAAGAACATCGGCAACACGTAATACCGATCGGCGTCTACGTCGGCATCTGGGCCATATTGATGTTCCTGACGGGACTCACGGTTTTTGTGTCCTTCCTTGAGCTGCACGACTGGAATATTGTCCTGGCTCTGGTAATCGCCACCATCAAGGGGACGCTCGTGGTGCTGTTTTTCATGCATCTGTTCTATAGCTCAAAACTGACTAAGGTTACGGTGATTGCGGCATTGTTCTTTCTGTTCCTGCTGCTGTCGCTCAGTATGACCGACTATCTGACGCGCGGCTGGCTGACGAACCCGCTGCATTGAGCAATTAGCAACTAGCACTAGAGAAGTTTGGTTACTGCTGTAGTCGAGTCCGTTGTGGTTGAGCCCCGTAGGGCGACATTGTGTAAGCCGTGGGTTCGGCCCGCCGACAAGAGTTTCTCAGAATCCAAAGCCGGCCTCAGCTGGCGGCACAAAACCCCTCCATCGGCTACACCAAAAACTAAGAGAGCCGGGTTTCTAGCTGGGTGGGCGCGCTGGCCAACATGATCTCTCAAACAGCTTCGACGCGTCCCCGCTCGTCCGCTACGCTGAACTGCAGCCGGACTTCCGGCGCTGTTCGACGAATTATGTATCCCGGAGTCGCAGCACTGGTGTTCTTCAGTATTGGGCTGCCGAGTTCTCGAAGCAATGAGGGCCTCGTCGCAAATTCGACCGCGGCAACTGCTGTGGGTTCGGTGTTATTGACGTCGGCAGCGAGTGAAGCTGGGTTTGCCGGAATCGATGAGCAGCAAAGGGCAGCCAACCACCGCAACTCGAACCAGGACTCTGCAATCAGAAGATTGTTCGCGCACAGTTGGCTCACCGGCCAGCCCGGGGGACTTGAGGGCGCGCGAAAACCTGCGGAGTAGGATACCCTCACTTTTCGAGGTCGCGGGTTCGGTAACAAACTGTCGAGAATTCGGGCCGTCGCGCATGCTTGCACGACTCGTAACGATGTTGGCCGAGCGTTCATCAAACCTTCATAACCTTGTAACAATCAACGATGTAACGTTGCTGTGTCATGCTAGGACACGAGAGCTCTACCAATAACGGCGTCGGCTACAATACTGCGGTGAAACAGACCATTTTTGCCGTGGAAGATGACACGGACATTTCCCGGCTGGTCCGCCACCATCTGGAGGCGGCAGGCTACGGGGTACGTTCGTTCTCATCGGCGGCGGGCGTGATAGCCGAGGGCGAAAAACAGGCGCCGGCACTGTTTCTACTAGACATCATGCTTCCCGGAGGCGACGGCTTGGAATTGTGCCGGCGCATCCGCCAGACGCCTACTCTGGCTATGATTCCCGTCATCTTCTTGACGGCAAAGACAACAGAATCCGATAAGATCATCGGCCTCGAATTGGGTGCGGACGACTATATCCCCAAGCCCTTCAGTCCACGCGAACTGGTGGCGCGAGTGCGGGCCGTACTGCGTCGGTTCGAACGTCCATTAGCACCGGCGGTTGTGAAGGCTGGTGATATCGAGATCGACAGTGGCGGTATGGCCCTGACCGTCCGCGGCGCGTTGACCCAGACCACCGCTACTGAGTTCCGACTGCTGGAATACATGGCCCGCCATCCCGGCCGAGTATTCACCCGCGACCAGCTGCTTGATGCGGTATGGCGCGACACACACTACGTGACGCCGCGCTCGGTGGACGTCTACGTTCGCCGCATTCGTGAGAAGATCGAAGTAAATCCAGATGAACCCCGCTACCTTAAAACGGTGCGCGGAGCTGGATACCGCTTCGAGGTTCCCAAACCGTGAAGAGTCGCATTTTTCTGAAGCTGTTTGCCGCTTCTTTGGTGTTGATTGCGGCATGCATGCTTACGATGAATGTGCTGATCCAAAGAGCCTGGGAAGGAATGTTGCGTAGCGAGATCGAAAGCTCGCTGCGCGAGAAAACGCTGCTCTTTGCCCAGCAGGTCAGAAACACTCCGCGCGATTCGCTTCAACCAATCACCAGGCAAGCCGCAAAAGAAGCGAATGAGCGAGCTACGGTAATTGACTCGTCGGGCAAGGTCCTGGCTGATTCCGAGGCCGATCCGGCAACAATGGAGAATCATGCCGGTCGCCCGGAGTTTGCTCAGGCACTGCAAGGTCAAATGGGCACGGCGACGCGCTCGTCGGCCACTGTGGGAGTTGATTTCTTGTATGCCGCTGTGCCGATTCCTGGCGGTGCCGTGAGGCTGGCGCATCCGCTTTCTGCGGTTCGCGACGCCAACCGTCGGGTTCGAAATGATGTGCTGAAGAGTTCCGCCGTTGCTGCTCTGATCGCACTCGTGTTGGCTTTTACCGCAACGCAGCTGATCGGCAGACGGTTGGCGCGCATCACGGACTTTGCCGAGCGAATCGCCGCGGGAGACTTGTCTGCGCGCATCCAGGAGGAATCCGGCGACGAAATTGCGCACGTAGCGTCTGCACTGGACAAGACAGCGCGCAAGCTGGAGGAGGGTTTCCGGGCCGTCGATTCAAGCCGCCAAACCCTCGAGACCCTGCTGAACTCCATGCAGGAAGCCGTTATTGCCGTGTCCGAAGACGGTCGCGTGTTATGGGCCAACCAACGCATGGAACGGCTGCTGCCAAGCGGAATCCGGATGGGCGAGCCACTGGTGCAGTCCGCCCGAGATCCGGAGATTTTGCGGGCCGTGCAGGCGGCGATCGAGTCGCGCGACATCGTAGTAGCCAGAGCAGCGAAGATCTTTTCCGGACGAGTTTTCGATCTGACGGCAGCACCCATGCCCGGCGGCGGAGTGGTAGCCGTAATGCACGATCAAACCGAGATCGAGCGGGTGGAAAAGACGCGGCGGGATTTCATCGCCAATGTGTCGCACGAATTGAGGACCCCGCTGACCTCCATCCAGGGCTACGCCGAGACGGTTCTCGAGCACGAGCAGCTCACTGATACCGCCACGGAGTTCGTTGAGATCATCCGCAAAAATGCTATGCGAATGGCGCGCCTGACGGAAGACCTGCTGGTGTTGGCGCGCGTGGAGTCAGGCGAGCGCAACTTCAAGCTGCAATCGGCCACCCCCCAGGAGCTGTTGGAAGAAGCCGTTCAAACATTTCAGGAGATTGCCGATAGTCGCGGCATCGAGCTGGCAGTGATGAACACGGCGACAGCCTCGGTTTTAGTGGATCGCGACGCAATTCATCAGGTGTTTGGCAATCTGATCGACAACGCCATGAAGTATGGCGAGGAAGGCCGGAAGATCCTGGTCGGCGCCTGTGAAACGGAGGATGGCGTGCAATTCTACGTCCGCGATTTTGGTGCCGGAATCTCCAGCGAGCATCTGCCGCGGTTGTTCGAGCGCTTCTACCGGGTGGACAAGGCGCGCTCCCGCGAATCCGGTGGAACCGGCCTCGGGCTGGCGATCGCCAAGCACGTCGTGCGCGCCCACGGCGGAGCGATTAATGCCGAAAGCGAGCTGAACCACGGCTCGACGTTCTACTTCACCCTGCCAAGGGAGGAAGTGTCGGTCCGCGCGTAAGAAAGTCCGACTTGAGCAAGTTCGAGACAACTTCCTGTGAATTCTGGCGAAATTGACCAGGAATTGAGCGAAAATTTAAGAAATAGGCGTATATACGTTCGAGCAGCTCAGACTTTAGCATGCGCCGGTCTGTCGCAACACGCCGCGAAGAACAGAAGTTGGGAGACGAAGATGAGCGTGACTGATTCAGTGCCACCCAATCCAGAAGAGGTATGTGCCCATCTACAGGAGCAGACGCTCGAAGCCTGCAAGGTGGCGCAAATGGCGGCTGGAATCGTGGCGGAGTGCGTCGCCACGGGCGTGCCGTCCCTACTCGACGGGGTTCGGCAGCGCGAAAAGGAACTGGACGCCATCGATCGCGAGATCGACCAGGGCGTGACTTCCGTCATCACCAAGGTCACCGAAGCCCACGCGCGTGAATTGCTGGCCTGCTTGAAATTCATCATCGGGCTGGAGCGCATCGGCGACCTGCTGTTGAACTGCAGTAATCGGGCGGCCGCGGTCGGGAGCCGCATCGATCTGCAGGACATCCGCGATCTGACCCTGATGGCTTCGCGGCTGGAGAAGATGCTGGGCGATGTACACGATGCGCTACGGCAGCGCGATCTCAATCTTGCGTTGACAGTGTTGCGCGCCGATGCCGAAATGGACCGCCTGCGTAATCTCGTCTTCATGCGCCATCTCGAGCATCACGATAATTCACCGCGCGCTGAGAGTTTCCACGTACTGTTCATGACGCAATCCCTGGAGCGCGCCGGCGACCATACCAAGAACTTGGCCGAAGAAGTATGCCATCTGGTGAGTGGGCACACTGTCCGCCACGTGTTGCGCTCCTACGATAAGCCGGTCGAGCAGATGTTTATCGAGGACCTAAAGCGGAAACACGGAGCACAGTAGCTTCTGCCCCCATGGCAGACAATCCCGCGGTGAGCGAGGGCGTCACGGGCAGTCCCGGAAAAAATTCAACCGAAATAAAGATGTTGAGCCGCGATTTTCGGTCAGCACCGCACTTTAGTGGTCTTTAATCTCTTTTCACTGAGTTGTAACAAATCCGTAACAACCACAGCGTAGAAACTCCAGTGAGGGGTCGTCAGGAGGAAAACTACGTGATTCGCTCTCTCAGGGTGATTCTCTGCATTGTTGCGCTTACTGTCTGCGCCTTGGGGCAGACTACTCTTAACGGTGCCGGAGCCACTTTCCCATATCCCATCTATTCGAAGTGGTTCAGCGAGTACCACAATCTGCACTCTGATATTCAGGTCAACTACCAGTCCATCGGAAGCGGCGGCGGCATCCGGCAGGTGCAGGCGGGCACCGTGGATTTCGGCGCGACCGACGGTCCCATGACCGACGAGCAGATCACCGCTTCGAAGGTGAAAGTGCTGCACGTTCCAACGGTGCTGGGAGCGGTCGTCCCGGCTTACAACATCCCCGGAGTCGGCGGCGAAGTAAAATTCACACCGGAAATACTTGCGGGAATTTTCCTCGGGAAGATTGCTAATTGGTCCGATCCAGCGATCTCGAAGGTGAATCCCGACCTCAAGTTCCCCAACCAGAACATTACCGTCGTACACCGCTCCGACGGCAGTGGCACCACTTACATTTTCACCGACTATCTTTCAAAAATCAGCCCCGACTGGCAAAGCGCGGTCGGAAAAAGTACATCTGTAAAGTGGCCTGTGGGGGTTGGCGGTAAGGGCAACGAAGGCGTCGCCGGCATGATTCGCCAGCTCCCCGGATCGATCGGCTATATCGAGCTGATCTACGCGTTGCAGAACAAGATCGGCTATGGAAGCGTCAAGAATTCGTCCGGTCAGTTCATTAAGGCGAGTCTCGACAGCACGACAGCCGCAGCGGCAGGCGTAAAAATGCCGGCTGACTTCCGAGTGTCAATCACCAACCCTCCGGGTAAGACGGCCTATCCGATTGCGAGCTTTACATGGTTGCTGATTCCCACCAATCCTGCTGACAAGAACAAAGGCAAGATGGTGAAGGACCTGGTGCTCTGGGCGCTAGAGAACGGCGAGCCAATGGCGGCAAGCTTGTCCTATGCTCCGCTGCCGAAAGAGGTCGCTGACAAAGCGAAGGCTGCTGTTAATCAGCAGGTCAAGTAACAAGCTACGCGGGATGAAGTTCGAGGGCGCCAACTCCCGCCTGTAAAGACGGGGAGTTGGCGATTCTTTCGAAACTGATTCCAGAGCGGCTGTATATGATGCCCGATAGCGAAAAACCCACTAAGTCGCCTAGTCCCATCGAGCAGACGCCGAAACCCGTCACCGCGATCCCAACTCTTGCCCAGGCGGCCACCGAACGCAAGCCGGTCGTACGATCCTCGGTCCTCGACCGCATACGCAAGACGCATCCGGCCAGCAGCCGCATTCCCGATGCGGTATTTCGCGTACTTATCTTGCTGACCGCCATCTCCGTCTTCGCCATCGTCGCCTTCATCGTCTACGAGCTGATCGCAAAGTCGCAGCCCACGTTGCACGCCTTCGGGATGCACTTCTTCTATAACGACGAGTGGGATCCTGTGAATGACGTCTACGGAGCGCGACCGTTCATCTACGGCACGCTGGTTTCCTCTTTTCTGGGATTACTCCTCGCCGTGCCCCTCTCGATTGGAGTCGCCGTGTACGTAACCGAGATGTGTCCCATTCTCTTGCGTCCCATAATTTCGTTCCTCGTGGAACTGCTGGCGGCAATTCCCAGTGTCATTTACGGATTGTGGGGCATCTTCGTTCTAGCTCCGCTGCTGCGCGACTACCTGCAGCCGTTCCTGGCAAAAACGCTGGGCTGGACAGGACTGTTCACCGGAGCGTCGCTTGGCATTGGCATGCTGGCTGCCGGGATCATTTTGGCAATCATGGTGTTGCCGATCATCTCTTCCATCACACGCGAAGTGTTGACCGCTGTTCCGCAAAACCAGCGGGAGGCCGTCCTGGCACTCGGCGCCACGCGCTGGGAAATGATCCGCATGGGCGTTCTGCGCAATGCCCGCATCGGCATTGTCGGCGGAATCATTCTTGGTCTGGGGCGCGCCTTCGGCGAAACCATGGCCGTGACCATGGTGATCGGCAATAGCAACGAGATCTCGAAGTCGCTATTTGCTCCCGGCAACACCATGGCCAGCGTTATCGCCAACGAATTCAGCGAGGCGACCGGAGACCTTCACCTGGCAGCGCTCGTAGAAATCGGCCTTGCGCTGTTCCTGGTGACGCTTGTCGTCAATGCGCTAGCCCGATTGCTGGTATGGAGCATCACTGGCCCCACGGGGAGGACACGTGCCTAACTCGAATTACAACTCCCCTTCCAAGGAAATCAGCGTATTCCGGCGCCTGACGAATGTCCTCGCCACGGCATTTGCGATCACCGCGGCGGTACTGGTGATACTGCCTCTCCTGGCGATATTTATCTACTTGCTGACCAAAGGCGTGCAGTCGCTCAATTGGGCGTTTCTGACGCAGCTCCCCAAGCCGCCCGGCGAAGTCGGTGGCGGCATGGCCAACGCGATCGTCGGTTCGGGCATGATTCTCGCGATTGCCAGCCTGGTGGGAATCCCCATGGGAATCGGGGCCGGCATCTATCTTGCCGAATACGGGCGAAATTTGTTTGGTGACGTCGTTCGATTCACCTCCGATGTGCTCAATGGAGTGCCTTCCATCGTCATCGGTATTGCCGTGTACTCGCTGATTGTAGTGCGGCAGAAACACTTTTCGGCGCTTGCCGGATCCGTGGCGCTCGCCATCATGATGGTCCCGACAGTGGCGCGCGCGACCGAAGAGATGCTGCTCATGGTGCCCAATAACATCCGTGAGGCAGCGCTTGGCCTGGGGATACCCAAATGGCGCACTGCGTTGTCCATTTCGTTGCGCACTGCTTCGGCCGGTGTCATCACCGGATGCATGCTGGCCTTCGCTCGCGTTGCGGGCGAAACCGCTCCCCTGCTGTTCACCACCCTGGGCAATCAGTACTGGAGTAAAAGCCTGAATCAGCCGACAGCTGCGATGCCGCTACAAATCTATACTTACGCGCTGTCCCCTTATGACGACTGGCACAAGCAGGCGTGGGCAGGTGCATTGATTCTTATCATCATGATCGTCGCGGCGGTCGCAGCCGTGCGCATGGTTACCAGCCGTGGAACATTGAAGGGAGCGTCCTAGTCAGCATGGGTGTTGGAATCGAAGTGCATAGACTAAACGCATGGTATGGCAAGAACCAGGCGCTGAAGTCCATCGACATGGCAGTGCCCGCCAATCACGTTACGGCTGTGATCGGACCCTCGGGTTGCGGGAAAAGCACGTTTGTCCGTTGCTTGAATCGAATGCATGAAACGATTCCCGAAGCCCGCGCTGAGGGTGAAGTCAAGGTTGGTGACATGGAAGTGTACGGCCCGGATACCGATCCCGTTGAAATCCGTCGCCGTATCGGAATGGTTTTTCAGAAACCCAATCCCTTCCCGACCATGTCGATCTACGATAATGTGGCGGCTGGGCTTAAGCTCAACGGTTTCAGGAACCGGAAGCAGACGAACGAATTGGTCGAGCGCTCGTTGAAGCTCGCTGCATTATGGGACGAAGTTAAGGATACGTTGCACAAGAAATCTGGCGCCAGCCTGTCTGGTGGACAGCAGCAGCGGCTGTGCATCGCTCGGTCGCTGGCGGTGGAGCCACAGGTCCTGCTCATGGACGAACCCGCATCGGCGCTGGATCCCATCTCCACCAGCAAGATCGAGGAACTCATCTTCCAGCTCAAGCAGCACTACACGGTCGTCATCGTCACCCACAACATGCAGCAGGCGGCGCGTGTGGCCGAGTTAACGGGATTCTTTTTGATGGGCAGCCTCATCGAGTACGACAAGACGGAGAAGATCTTTACCACCCCCGCCGACAAGCGGACGGAGGATTACATCACAGGCAGGTTCGGATGACACGAAGTCGCTTTCAACAGGGGTTGGACGAACTCAGGGACAAACTTTTACGCATGGGCGGTCTGGCCGAGCAGGCCATTGATCGCTCGATCGAGGCATACCGCACCCGCGATTCGAAGTACTGCCAGATGGTTTTGACGGGCGAAAACGACATCAACCAAGCCGAGCGCGAGATTGACGAGTTGGCGCTCGATCTTCTGGCGATGCAGCAGCCTATGGCGGTGGATCTGCGGTTCGTCATGGCGGTAGTCAAGATCAACGCGGATCTGGAACGCGTCGGCGATCAGACCGTTAACATTGCACAACGTGTGCTCGACCTCATCAGTGAACCGGAAGTACAGCTGCCGGTCGACGTTCCGCGCATGGCCGAGAGTGTCAGCACCATGGTGCAGCGCGCTTTGGAGTCGTTCCTCGACGGCAGGGCCGAAATCGCCGAAGCTGTCCTGCAGATGGATAACATCGTCGACCGCATGAAGGATGAGGCGTTCGTGGTGTTGGTCCAGAGGATGATCAGTAACTCCCATTCGGCTCGCGCTGCCCTGAATGTGCTGCTGATCACGCGCGCGCTGGAGCGCATCGCCGACCACGCCACCAACATCGCCGAGGACGTGATCTTCTGGGTCCGCGGCGCCGATGTCCGCCATGGCGGTGCGCACTACCGGGCCTGAGCTCGCATTGACCGATAGCGCGCCCACCCGAGTGTCATCCTCAGCCAACCGCTCGCCGTCTCGCGCCGGTGGAAGCACCAGGCAAAGCGTGGTTTACCAGGAAATCGTAGCAATAACTGCAAGAAACCCAGCAACATGCAAATAACATGTGGCCTAAGTCCATGATTCTAAAAGAACGGGGAAAAGAAATCTAAGATCTTTCACCCTTGCCCCGTTTCGAGAAATAGGAGGATGAGGTACTGGGGCGCTGCAATTCCGCCTGATACACTCAACTCCCATGACTCGATATTCTCGCCGCCGTTTTCTCCAAACCGGGGTCACTGCGGCTGCAGTCGCTGCCGTCCCAACGATCGCCTCCGGGGAACGCAGTTCGACCCTGCCGCCCTCCATAGCTAGCCTCACGTCCATGAAGGGCCAGGCTGTTGCGATTACCGTTGAGGAACGGAACGCTCGCGGCGAGCGCGCGCGCGAGCTGATGGCTACAAACAACTTGCAGGCCATCGTCATCACGACTGGAAGTTCCCTGACCTACTACAGCGCATTGAAATGGTGGACCAGCGAGCGGCTTTTCGCCATGGTCCTGCCGGCTAAGGGCAAGGCCTTCTTCGTCTGTCCCGCCTTCGAGCAAGGCCGGGCGCAGGAGCAACTTGCCCTCGGACCCTTCGGCGCGGACCCGGATATCCGTACTTGGCAGGAGAACGAAGATCCCTACCAGCGTGTGGCCGAAGGCCTGCGCGATCTTGGTATCAGCACCGGCACGCTCGGGATCGAGGAAAAGACCCAGTACGTATTCAGCGATGGCATCGCTAAGCACCTTCCCGCCATGCCAACCGCTAGCGCGACTCCCGTCACAGCGGGCTGCCGGATGATCAAAAGCGACAACGAAATCGCACTGATGAGGCTGGCGGCGAAAGTTTCGATCACTGCGTATGAAGCCGCATACCGCGCGCTGAAGGTTGGGATGACCCAGTCTGACTTCGAAGGACTGGTGGAGTCGGCGCACACGCAGCTGGGTTTCCATGGAGGGGCTGATGTGCAGGTTGGTGCGCACTCCGCCGCGCCTCACGGATCGATCGCCCCTCAGAAGATCGTGGAAGGGACAATCGTGATGATGGACGGCGGCTGCAGCGTCGAAGGCTACGCGTCCGATATCACTCGTACGTTCGTCCTGGGAAAACCCACACCCAAGATGCAGCAGATTTTCGAGATCGTCTACCGGGCCCAGAGTGCCGCTCTGGCAGTCGCGAAGCCTGGTGTGGAGTGCCAGTCCGTCGACGCAGCGGCGCGCAAGGTTATAGTCGATGCGGGCTATGGACCGGGCTTCAAGTACTTCACCCACCGGCTCGGCCACGGTATGGGAATGGATGGCCACGAATGGCCGTATCTGGTACCGGGCAACACCTTGCCGCTACGCGCCAACATGACGTTCAGTGACGAGCCTGGAATCTATCTGCCCGCTGAGTTCGGCGTGCGCATCGAAGACGACATGCACATCCTCGCCGACAGCGCCGAGTTGTTTACACCACGCAGTCCATCGCTTGAGCACCCGTTCGGGCTGGCGTAAGCCGCAGCATGTTCTCGAGTTCAATTCGGGAAACGCGGCGCCAAAAAACCGAAAACTAATGTCGGCTCCCGATTCGTTTGCGCGATATTTATTACGGATCGATACAAGGTCTTTCTAAACTTAAACCCGACGACTGTGTAATTTGAGGCTGTTCGTTGGGAGAGTGCGATGTGATATAAATTCGTCACATCCAAACAGCGATGGTAGTTCGATGTCTCGTGCGGTTTTGTGGCGGATTATGTCCCGAGCAGCACCGCATGAGTCTGATTCACTGCCCTTACTGCAATTTTGACGAATTGCTGTGTAATGAATCCGGCAAAGAATGGAGAGAGCTTGAAGGAGTACAGCCGATGAATATTTGCCAGTCGTCGCGTCAGCGCCGGACGGGTGCATTGGGGTGAGGGTGGCTGCGAACGGAGTTAAAGACCGTTAGCATCCCGGGGGAGTTTGTGGGAAGG
>Ga0306920_100001557_pt1 | contig 28581 bp, 18 predicted proteins | sample flu12Cox44000170_FD_204666 | JGI IMG/M metagenome (GOLD analysis project Ga0306920, IMG submission 204666) | Lab enrichment of tropical soil microbial communities from Luquillo Experimental Forest, Puerto Rico - flux4day.12C.oxic.44.000.170 (v2)... | ecosystem: Environmental > Terrestrial >... | reverse complement strand
TCAGGCGCTTGCCACCCATCTCGGTTTCGATGCGCACGGCCGTAGCGCCAGCGTCCAGGGCGTTTTCGACCAGCTCCTTCACGACCGAAGCGGGGCGCTCCACGACTTCGCCCGCCGCGATCTTGTTCGCCACCGCCTCCGGCAATATGCGGATTCTGCTCATTGGTTCTTAATCCGTATTCCGAGCTGATCCAATTGCTCTTTGTCCACTTCGCTCGGAGATTCTGCCATTAAATCCTGCGCGGCTGTTGTCTTGCCGAAGGCAATCACTTCGCGAATCGACTTTTCAGCTGAAAGCAGCATGGCGATGCGGTCCACACCCAGAGCGATGCCTCCATGCGGAGGAGTGCCGTACGTCAGCGCGTCCAGGAAAAAGCCAAAGCGATGGCGCAATTGCGCCTCGGTCAGGCCGAGCGCCTTGAATACGCGCTCCTGAACGTCCTGCCGGTGAATTCGAATGCTGCCCGAGCCCAACTCGTAACCGTTCAGCACCAGGTCGTAACCTTTCGAACGCACTTCCCACGGTGCGGTTTCGAGCTTATCCAAATCCTCATCAACGATTCCCGTGAACGGATGCTGAGCGCTGACCCACGTCTTGTCAGAGTCGCTCCATTCGAAGAGCGGGAAACCGGTGAGCCAGACAAATTTCCACTTTGTGCGATCGATCTGGTTCAGGGCTTCACCGAGATGAAGGCGCATTTGGCCAGCGACCAGGGCCGCGGCCTCGGTACCCTTGATCTCCTGCTTCGCCGAGACTGCCACCACCAGGTCGCCGGTCTTTGCACCGCAGGCTTCGGCCAGTTTCTTCACGTTTTCGGCGCCAATCAATTTTTCGACGGTCGACATCGTCCCCTCGGCCGCGACTTTCACAAAATATGCGCCTCGCGCTCCGACGGACTTTGCCTTCTCCGTCAACTCATCCATTTGCTTGCGCGAATATGCAGCTCCACCCGGCGCGGCGAGCGCAAAGACGCTTCCCTCAATTTGAAGCTTCTGTTTCGCTTCGGCGGGAAAGCAATCTGTCACTTCGTGTAGTTCCATTCCAAAGCGCAAATCGGGCTTGTCGCTTCCATATTTGCGAATCGCGTCCTTGTACAGCATGTGCGGGAAGGGTGCCTGCACCTGAATGCCCGCCACCGCGCAGGAGCGGACCATCACGTTTTCAATGACGCCGAAAATGTCTTCCTGGCGCGGAAACGACATCTCGAGATCCAGTTGCGTGAACTCGGGCTGACGGTCGGCGCGCAGGTCCTCGTCGCGGAAACACTTCACGATCTGGAAGTAGCGGTCGAGGCCGCCAATCATCAGAATCTGCTTGAAGATCTGCGGGGACTGCGGCAGGGCGTAGAACTGGCCATGATGTACGCGGCTTGGCACGAGATAGTCGCGCGCGCCCTCGGGCGTCGAGCGCGTGAGCATCGGGGTTTCCACCTCGATGAAGCCCATTTCGTCCATGGCCTTGCGCATTTCGAGGACAATCTTGTGGCGCAATACAAGGTTGCGGTGCGGCTTGGGGCGCCGAAGGTCGAGATAGCGGTAACGCAGCCGCGTCTCTTCCGCGGCGTTGATTTCGTCTTCGATCGGAAATGGCGGCGTTTTCGCGGTGTTGAGGATGTATAGCTTGCTCGCAACCAGTTCAACTTCACCGGTTGGAATCTCCGGATTGGCCTTCTCGCGCTTGACGACTTTTCCTTCGACGGCCACGACATACTCGCTGCGTGCTTGTTCGGCTTTCGCGTGCGCCTCGGGCTGTGTTTCTCTGTTGAAGACTACCTGGACGATGCCGGCGCGGTCGCGCAAATCCAGGAAAAGCAAATTACCCAGATCGCGGCGACGATGGACCCAGCCCATCACCGTTGCCTCGCGGCCTGCGTCGGCGGCGCGCAACGCTCCGCAATAGTGTGTCCGTTTCAAATTCCCCAAAAAGTCGAGCACGTTAGTCCGTCTCCCCGATTTGTGCAGCCTGTCAACCTGAATCCGCGGTTTCTTGCCAGTGAAGGATCGACAGCCGATCAACCTCGACACATCTTCGCTTGAGATCCTTCCTTCGCCTGCCTACCGGCCGGCAGGCTCAGGATGATAATTGCTTTTGCTTGCTCAAAAACTCGAATAACTCTGCTTCTGTGTACTTTTGCTGCGAACCATCGGCCAGGGTTTTCACTGTCCAATGGCCGCTCGTCACTTCATCTTCGCCGAGAATCAGGGCATAGCGCGAGCCCAGTTTATCCGCTTGACCCAAAGCTTTGCCAAATTTCTGTTCCGTTGGCGGCAGTTCCACGCGGAAGCCTGCGTTTCGCAGTTTCTGGGCGACGGCAATCGCGGCACGTTGCGCTTTTTCGCCCATCCACGCGATGTAAACGTCGCGGCCTAGCGCGACGCTGCCTTTTCCCGCTTCCTGCAACGAAAGAACCAGTCGGTCTTGGCCAATGGCGAAGCCAATTCCCTTCGTTGGCGGGCCGCCGAGGAGCTCCACTAGCCCGTCGTAGCGCCCGCCGCCGCAGATGGCATTTTGCGAACCCAAGCCCTTGGCGGTGATTTCAAACGTTGTGCGCATGTAGTAGTCGAGACCGCGGACGAGCCTCCAATTCTCCTTGAACGCAACCCCTCGCAGTTCCAGTTGCCGTTTTACTTCCTTGTAGTGTTTTGCGCATTCGTCGCAGAGGTGGTCACCAATCCGCGGCAGGTTCGCGATGACTGCCTGCTCACTCTCGAGTTTCGAATCGAGCACGCGCAGCGGATTTGTCTCAATGCGGCGTTTGCTGTCTTCGCCAAGGTGCTCCTTCACCCTTTCGAGTGCCGCTTTCAGTTTCTCCACGTACCCGCGGCGGCATTCCGGCGCGTTATGTCCAATCGAATTGATCTCGAGTTGCACACCTTCGAGGCCAAGACGCGCGAAAAACGACATGACCATTTCGATGACTTGCGCGTCAATACCCGGTGCATCGGTTCCTCCCAGAATCTCAGCGCCAATTTGGTAGAACTGGCGGTAGCGGCCTTTCTGGGGACGCTCCCGGCGGAACATCGGGCCGAGGTAGTACAGCTTCACCGGCGCCGGCAGTTGCTGCATGTTGTGCTCGATGTAGGCGCGGCAAACCGAGGCCGTGGCTTCAGGCCGCAGACTCACTGAGGTGTCATCGCGATCTTCGAACGAATACATTTCCTTGGAGACGATGTCGGTCTCGCCGCCCACAGCCCGGGCGAACAAATCCGTAGGCTCAAAGATGGGTGGGCGGATTTCGCCGAAGCCGAACGTGGCAAATACTTCATGAGCAGTCTGCTCGACGCGGTTCCAGAGTTCTGTTTCCGGGGGCAGGAGATCGCGGGTGCCTTTGATCGCCTGGAATTTTGCTTTTGTCGCCATCAGTCTGTAAGAGGGATTCCTCGCTTCGCTCGGAATGACCCGGCTATTTGTGGCCGCTGAGACGAATCGAAAGCTCGAGCCAAGTTCGTTGCCCATGGCAGCCGGACAACAAAGCGCCAGTCACGAGCCACCAGTCACGGATTTCCAGCTAGCCGCTGCTTCGTCCTTGTAAATGTTCTTGTACTCGACGTAGCGTTTCGCATAGGCGTCAATCGCCGCATGATCGATCGCTGTCAGCGAGCGCTTCACCTTGCCGGGAGAGCCCATCACCAGACTTCCGGCAGGAACGACCGAGCGTTCGGTCACCAGGGCCCCCGCAGCGATGATGCTGCCGCCGCCAATCATCGCGCCGTTCAAGATGATGCAACCCATCCCAATGAGGACATGCGACTCGATGGTGCAGCCGTGCAGCGTCACAGAATGGCCGACGGTCACGTCGTCGCCGAGGATAAGCGGGTACTGATCCTTCATCACGTGGAGCACGCACCCGTCCTGAATATTTGTGCGGCTACCGATGAGGATGTAATGCACGTCGCCGCGCACGACGGTCCTCGGCCAGACGCTGGCGTCTTCGCCGATGACGACGTCGCCGATGATGACCGCCGACGGATCGATGTAGGCCGAAGCCGCGATCCGCGGAGATTTGCCGCGATGCGGGCGAATGTCAGGTTCACGGTACAAAGGTTTGGAGTCCCGGTAAGTTATTGCAGAGGAAAGATATATGCCGCCCTGCAAGTTTTCGCGTGCCCACCGCGAATACATCAAGATAGCATCCGCGTCATGGTGCTGACAAGGCAGACGGCAGGAGCGCTCAATTCCAGCGCTTGATTTGCGGCCAGACTTGCGCAAGCGAGCCGAATTTCGGCTTGCGACAAAGAAAAACATCGAAATGCTCATAGGGCATGGACAACGGATGGTCGACGGTGCCCACTTTTTCCACCTCGTTGAACAGTTCTTGCAACCGGCCCTGGCGGTCTCCCATCACGATCATGCATGCGCCCGTGTATCCGCGGGGACCCCAGTAGTAGTAATTCTGATGGCCGGAAATGGCATTCGGTAGCCCCATCTTGGCTCCAAAGAAATCAATAGCGCCGGCCTGGCCGTAATTCTGGCTAAAAATCGCGCACGACGTTCGCTCTTCGAGGGGCAGTTTGTGGTATGCATCCGCGACTACCTGGGCCATTTCCTTCCAGCCAAACTGATCGGCGTAGATCTGCGGCAGGGGGCCCATGCGGTGAGTTTCGATCCGCGGAGGCTCAAAATGCCAGAATCGCGCGTAAGCGATGTACTGATCCACGGTGAGCATCGGGAAGTACGCGAACGGTGCAAGGGCGATGCCGGTAATGAACAGTAGCGTGACCCACGTGGGCTTCAGCCACCGCCCGCTTTCGATCCGCGAGAGCCAACGGTCAAACGCCACTCCGCCCGCGGCGAAGAGCATTGGGTAGGCGGGGGCGGGATAGTACATGCGTCCGTGCATCGTGAGCATGCAGACCATGATCACGATCCAGGTGATGCCCAGAACGCGCCACCCTCTATTGTGGCGGTCGCGCAACAATTCCACGAGGCCGGCAATCCACACGGGCGCGGCCAGCGGATGAAGAATCAACGCTTGGACGGCCATGAACATCAATGGCCCAAGTTCAGTGTTCCTTCCGCTGCGTTGCACGTTGCGCAGCAGTTGGATCATCGGAAAATCGCGGTGGAGCTGCCACAAAAAGTTCGGCAGGAAAATCAGCAGGGCGATAAGGGCGCCGATCCACAGCCAGGGCTGGCGTAGTTGCTTTCTTTGATTCGTGAGCAGCAGGCCTACAAATAAGCCAAATCCGAAAAACAACATGGAGTCCTTGTTCAGCAGGCCGACGCCGCAGACGAAGCCGAACAACAACCAGAGTTCCGGGCCGGCGCCATTGAAGATTTTCAGCGCGATCAGCGCGCCACCCATCCAGAATAGCGATTCGAAGACGTTCATGGTGAGCAGCGAATCGAGGCCCAGATAAATTGGGGCCACCGCCACGCACCCGCAGGCCAATACCAGTCCGAATCGCCGGGCGTCCAGCTCGCGTGCGATCAGGCCGGTGAAGAGAACGCGCAATCCCGCCGCGACCGCGGGCAAAAAGTGCAGGGCGGTCAGCGAGTCGCCCAAGGTGACGCGTTCGAGCCAGGTGATGACCGCAATCAGGGGCGGCTGGTCAACGTAACCCCAGGCGAGATGATGGCTGCACGCCAGATAATACAATTCGTCGACGAAATACCCGTAGCGGCCGCTGACAAGCATGTGCGCGGCGAAGACCACAAAAGACAGCCCGCCCAGAAGTGCCCATTCTCCCCGACGGGCGTCTGGGTTGCGTTCTGAAGGAAGGGATACGACCGGTTCGGATCCGCCCATCCAAGCGACCTTAACTCGAATAACGATGAAAAATGAAGGAATGTTCCCCAAGGAAACGGAAGCGAAAGAACAGGCCCGCCGCCTCAGTCGATCTGGACTCTTGGTCCGCGCCCAGCTGCGGCCACTTCCTCGAGCCGTGCGGTGACCGCTTTCGCTACGCGATACAAGCTTTGTGCCGCTGGCGCCGCCTCACCCTGCGCGGCTACCGGCTTCCCGCTGTCGCCACCGAGACGAATGCGCGGGTCGATCTCGATCTCCCCGAGCACGGGTACGCCGTACTCGATCGCGGTCTTGGCGCCTTCACCGTGGCCGAAGATGTCCACGGGCTTGCCGCAGTGTGGGCAAACGAATGTGCTCATGTTTTCCACCACGCCGAGCACCTCCACGCTTACCTGGCGGAACATTTCGATGGCCTTGCGGACATCCGCGAGCGCAACGGCCGAAGGAGTGGTCACAACAACCGCACCGGTCACGGCCACGGTTTGGATCAGGGTCAGTTGTACATCGCCCGTGCCCGGCGGGAGATCGATGATCAGGTAGTCCAACTCGCCCCATTCCACGCTGCGCAGAAATTGCGTGATCACGCTATGCAGCATGGGACCACGCCAAATGACGGGTTTGTCTCCAGGGTTTAGCAGGCCCATCGAAATCATTTTCACGCCCTGCGCGACCACGGGAATAATCCGCTGCTGCGCCGTCGCGGTTGGCTCTGCCGTCGAACCCAGCATGATCGGCACATTCGGTCCATAGACATCTGCGTCGAGCAAGCCGACCTTGTAGCCGAGCTTCGCCAACGCCAGAGCCACATTGACCGCAACCGTGGTTTTTCCGACACCGCCCTTTCCGCTAGCGACCGCTACGAGATTCTTTATTCCCGGAATCGCATGGCGTTCCGGCATTTGTCCTGGCATTGTCCCCGGTGGCATGGCTGGATGGTCTCCCCCGAAATTATCAGTTTTTCGCTACTCCCTCACTCGGCTCCTCGGTAGCGCGTTGCTTCCTTCTTCAGACATTTGCGCCGTGGCACTTCTTATACTTCTTGCCCGAGCCGCAAGGACAAGGATCGTTGCGGCCAACCTTCGCACCCGCACGCACCGGCTTCGGGGCTTCCGCCTGGGCGGGGCCAGTCTGATATTGCAGATCCCTTTGCTGCCGTTCCTGCTTGCGTTCGAGGGCTCGCGCAAAGTCGGGCAAGCGTTGTGCCGTCTCTTCCGCGCGTGCCGCGGCGCTTGCCGCAGCCACTGCCGCGGCTGGCGCCGATCCCAACGCTCGCTGAGGCTCAGGGCGTGGCTGGCGGGGCTGCTCGGCTGGCGGTTCGCCCTGTTGGATTTGCACGTGGAAGAGATAGCGTACGGTTTCATTGTCGATGCGCGTCATCATGTCTTCGAACAGGATGAAGGCTTCCTTCTTGAATTCGACCAGCGGATCTTTCTGCCCGTAGCCGCGCAGGCCGATGCCTTCCTTCAAGTGGTCCAGCGAGAGCAAATGGTCTTTCCACTGCGTATCGACGACATCCAGGATGATTCGGCGCTCGAGCCAACGCAGGAGTTCCGCGCTGAACAGCTTTTCCTTCTCGGCGTAGCGGTTTCGCACCGCTTCCACCGTAGCTTCGGCTAACTTATCGTGGTTCAGCGTTGTGGCATCCGCTCCAGCCGCCTTCGCGTCAATTCCAAACTGACTGTGTATCTCGGCCAAGAATTGTGCGGTATTCCACTGGCCGGGATGCTGCTCGCGCGGGCAGTAGGTTTCGACGACCTCGAGCGCCACATCCTCTGCTATGCCGAGGACGTAATCGCGCTGGTCTTTGCCCTCGAGCGCGGACCGCCGAATGGCATAAATGGTCTCGCGCTGCTTGTTCATCACGTCGTCGTACTCGAGCAAATGCTTGCGAGCGTCGAAGTTCTGTGCCTCGACCGACTTTTGCGCGTTCTCAATGCGGTTCGAGATCAGCCTCGATTCGATCGGCACGCCCTCGGTCATGCCCAAGCGGAACATCAGCTGCTTCACGCGCTCGCCGCCGAAAATCCGCATGAGATCGTCTTCGAGAGAAAGGAAGAACCGCGAGGAGCCGGGGTCACCCTGGCGCCCGGCGCGGCCCCGCAACTGGTTGTCGATGCGCCGAGCCTCGTGACGCTCGGTGCCAAGGATATGCAGGCCGCCAAGCGCCACGACTTCATCGTGCTCGGCTTTGCATTGTTCCGCGAACTGCTCGAAGACCGGCTTCCACTGCTCTTGAGGCACCTGGAAGATCTTACCTTCGTGCTGGAAAAGCACCATCGGGACCGTGGTTGCCTGTGCCGAATCGCCGTTGGCGCTTTCCGCGCCGATCACCGCGGGCGCTGCCGCGTACGGCATCGCCAGTCTGTTTTTCAGAAAGTGCTCGCGCGTCAAAAACTCGGGATTACCGCCGAGCAGAATGTCAGTACCGCGGCCGGCCATGTTGGTGGCCACGGTGACAGCGCCCTTGCGGCCCGCCTGAGCAACGATGCGGGACTCGCGTTCGTGCTGTTTGGCGTTCAGCACCTGGTGCGGAATGCCGGCTTTCTTGAGCAATTCCGCAATGGTCTCGGACTTTTCAATCGAGATCGTGCCCACGAGCACGGGCTGGCCCCGCTCGTGATAGTGGCGAATCCCGTGCGCCACGCTGTTGTCTTCCTGGAGAATTCCGCTCACGACCGCTTCAAACTTTTCCGGCTCGGTGCGGTAGACGACGTCCGGATTTTCGATTCGGATCAGCGTGCGATTCGTCGGGACCACGACGACGTCGAGGTTGTAAATTTTGCTGAATTCGGCCGCTTCGGTTTCCGCTGTACCGGTCATGCCCGAGAGCTTTTTGTACATGCGGAAATAATTCTGGAACGTGATGGTCGCGAGCGTCTGGTTCTCGCGCTCGATCTTGACGCCTTCCTTGGCTTCCACGGCTTGGTGCAAACCGTCGGACCAACGCCGTCCGGGCATCTGGCGCCCGGTGAACTCATCGACGATGATAACTTCGCCGTCCTTTACGACGTAGTCCACGTCGCGCTTGTAGAGGGTGTGAGCACGCAACGCCTGATAGACGTGGTGGATCGTCTCCATGTGTGCGGGGTCATACAAGTTGCCAAGACTGAGGAGCCGCTCGCACTTGCTGACACCTTCCTCGGTCAGGGTGGCGGTGCGGTGCTTTTCATCGAGGGTGTAGTCGATTTCCTGGATGAGCTTGGGGATGATCTTGTCGATCTTGAAATACTTGTCGGTAGATTCTTCCGAAGGGCCGGAAATGATCAGGGGCGTGCGGGCTTCGTCGATCAGAATTGAGTCCACTTCGTCAACGATGGCGAACTGGTGGCCGCGCTGCACGCAACTCGCCAAGTCGTACTTCATGTTGTCGCGGAGGTAATCGAATCCGAATTCGTTGTTTGTGCCGTAGGTCAGGTCGGCGCCATACGCCGCTCGTCGCTGATTGTCGTCCAGGTCGTGAACGATCACGCCGACAGTCAATCCCAACGCACGATAGAGCGGGCTCATCCATTCCGCGTCACGCCGTGCCAGGTAGTCGTTTACGGTAACGATGTGTACGCCGCGCCCCGCCAGGGCGTTCAAGGCGGCAGGCAACGTGGCGACGAGCGTCTTTCCTTCGCCCGTCTTCATTTCGGCAATTTTTCCGGCGTTCAGCACCATCCCGCCGATGAGCTGGACGTCAAAATGACGCATCTTCAGGAAGCGCCGTCCCGCTTCGCGCACCAGGGCAAAAGCCGGAACCACCGCAGGCTCTAAGGCCCGCTCCAAGTCGTCTTTATAGGCGGGTTCGGTCGGATCGCTGTCTTTCAGGCGCTCTTGCACCTGCGTTTTCAGCGCGGCAAAGCCTTCTTTCAACTGCGCGTCGCTGAGCGCATGGACTTCCGCTTCCCGGGCGTTGATCGCAGCGACGAGCGGCTGCATCCTCTTGATGTCGCGCTCGTGCTTGGTACCGATAAATTTGGCCACCACGCGATCGAGTATTTGGGCTGCTTCCATGTAGGCTTTGCCGTTTCCTGACGTAGTCGCCGCCGGTCTAGCGCGGCTTCTCTTTGGCTGTGAACAGGCCAGTTTCTGAGGCCTCGTGCAAACACTTCATTGTAACTGGTTGGATGCGCCAGCGCCAAGAAAGGCCACGGCTATGCAAATGCAGCGGACTGCCGGCACGCTCGCCAGAAAACCGGAGTCGAAAGCAGATCCCTGCGCCTCGGGCTGCGGGAGGACCGCTTTTGAGGGTCCAGATGGCATCGGTGCTGTGCGAGAAAAAGTCAAACTCCTGGGAAGTTAGCTCCAAAAAGTGGCGAGCCTGCCTAGCGCTCGCAGGCTCTCGATGACAAGGCGTTGTCATTAGAGCGGACGGGTGACTTATGCACCGGCTGTTCACGCGGGCCGGACGAAACGGCCTGCGCGCAGCGTCTGACAAATCCAAGCTGCGTGCGGCAGGCCCGAGCTTAGCAGCGCCTGAGCTTCGCGCTCAACGTCGTAGTCGACCCGTCGAATCGATGCACTGGTGCCATCCAGAATCAGATAAGACGCGCGCACATCGCCATCGTAGGAGAGGCTGACGCTGCCGGTATTCGCTACAGTCATTGCAGCAAGCTCTCGAACAAATGGGCGGTGAACGTGGCCGTAAACGGCGACGGACGAAGCCAGCGAATTGAAAGTAGCGGCCAGTTCATCATCGCTTGCGTCGGGTAGGGGAGCACGCCAGAGATCGCCTGGGCTGGCGTGCACCAAGGCCACTGGGCCACGACCTTGTACGAGCGGAAGCGTCTTCAGCCATTCGATTCGGTCGTCTCCAAGCAGTGCGCAGGTCGCCGGAATCATCTCTTCGATCGCGGCGAAAAGGGGTTGCAGTTTCGGTACTCTGACGGCGAACTTGTGCAATTCCTCGGGTGCCCACAGCATTTGATCGGTATTGCCACAAACGCCGGGCCAACCGAGTTCGCGGATGCGGTCGACCACTTCAGCAGGACGCGACCCACCGTGCGCCAGGTCTCCACCATGAAGGACCTGGTCAGGAGAAGTAAGCGTCAAGTCGGCCAGAACGGCTTCGAGCGCCGTGAGATTGCCGTGAATGTCCGATACAATCGCGATTCGCATATACTCGGAATGGCGGTTTTGAAGGCCCGCTTCCCCACGGTCCCTTTGAGGCAGCGTGCCAGACTGGCCAAGCCTGATTATCCCGCACTGGATCAGATGACTTGCACCAAATCGGGCGGGCAATCGCGGAGGTTCTCTATAGTCATGCTTTTGCGTGAGCGGAAGACGTTTGCGGCGGGGACCAGGCCGACGGTGCGGTTCCGCCCTTCGCGTTTGGCCATGTAGAGCGCCTTGTCGGCCAGCTCAATTACATTCTCGATCGACAAGTGTCCGTCGTCATCCTTGAACCAAGGGAACGGCGCCCAGCCAATCGAGCAGGTCTTATGTACTTTGACCCCGTTACCCACATCAAAGGGCAGGTTGCGAACTGCCTCGAGCACACGAGCGAAGAGCAGCGGAGCACTCTCACGATCGGTTGAACGGCACACGAGCAAGAATTCTTCTCCGCCCCAGCGGACCAGGTCATCGGTGCCTCGCTTTACCGATTCGATGCGTTTCGCGACTTCCTGCAAGAGCTTGTCGCCTGCCGCGTGGCCAAGTTCGTCATTCACGCGCTTGAACCGGTCGATATCTACAAGCGCGAAAATGAGATCCTGCTCGGGAGCCGGGGTGGACTGCGCAGCAGGGGTTTTCAGATGAGAACGCAAGACCTGAGCGATATCGGTCGAGATGGTCTCGTAGAAGTAGCGCCGGTTGCGGGTCGCTGTGAGGGGGTCGGTGAGCGAAATCTCTTCCAGTTCCCTGTTTTTTTCGATGAGCTCGGCGTTGCGCTGCTCGACGGCCTGCTCAAGTTCGAGTCTCCGGCGCACCAGCGCTCGCGTACGCAAGGAGACAAATCCCCAGAAACAGCCGAGCAGAATCACGACTCCTGCGGCTCGCGCCCACCACGTCTGCCAGAGGTAGGGCAACACGCGAAACTTGAAGGTGGCGGGCGCCGAGGCAATGCGCGAACCCGGGTCCTGGCACTGCACCCAGAATTCGTAATTTCCTGCCGGCAGGCCACCGTAGCGCACCTCGCGCAAAGGAGTTTCGTTGACTTGCTTCTCGAGTCCCCGGAGTTGATAGAAGCAGGAGACGTTCGCAGGGCCATCCAGAATCAACGGAGTAAATTCGACGGTCAGCGCGCCTTCGGAAGGCCGCACCACCGGAGCGTCATTAACCCGGCGAGTCTGTCCACCGAGAGTCACAGAGGTCAGCTGGACAGTGGTTCGTTTGCCGGTTTGCGTTGTGGTTCGCGGCCGGTACAGCGCCAATCCGCGTGAAGTAGCGATGACAAAGGCGCCGTCGGCTTCCTCGCGCACACCGATCCACGGGCTGACGTCGTCCCACACCAATCCCTGCGCGTGATTGATGGTCTGCTGCCGGCCATCGGGCGAGAGAATCATGAGGCCGTCGGTTCCGTCGAACCACAGGCGCTTCTGGGAATCGCGGCCGACGATGAACAAATCCCAGTTGAAGTGTTCGAATTTGGTGCTTCCGTTTTCCTCAAGGAAAAGACGGCTTACGGCCACTACATCGTTGTAGGCGACCCAGGCCTCACGGTCGCTCAAAGCAAAGAGGCTCGTGATGGCCTGTCCCCGCGAGCCGTCTTTTGCCGCCACTATACTCCAATGGTTCCCCTCAAAGCGGCACACTTCGCCGGTCGAGGCAGCCCAGAGGCTTCCTTCGGGCGAAAAGGACAGAAATGTTAGTTCGTTGTCCACCGTGCCGGGGAGAGGAAAGTCGGTGGGAACGTCGTTCGGCTTCGAGGCGTCGAATCGCAGCACGTGCTGTCGCGACGTCGCCCAGATTTTGCCGTCCGGCGCAGCATAGATCATTTGAAATGGCCGGCCCCAATAGGAGGCCTGGATCGTGGTTGAAAAATCATCCGGATTAATGCGCAGGATCGCACCAGTGACCGTGAGCGCCCAGACGGCGCCGTCTCCGGCGAGCTGAATCTGGCGGACTTCTGACCGCAAGTGGCCCGAAGGGGGCCCGACTTTTTCCCAGCGATGTGAGTGGCCGTCCCAAACCGCGATGCCACGCGCCGTGCTGACCCACAATCTGCCCTTGTGATCCCGCAACGTCGCCCAGGTGGCGTTGTCGGGCAGGCCTTCGGCGGTGGTCCAGTTGGACCATTCGTGAACGCCGGGAAGACGATCCAAACCGGTTCCCGATCCTGCCACCCACAGGGTTCCTTCAAGGTCTTCCAAAGCGAACTGGATATCGTTGCTGGCGAGCCCCTGCTTGTCGGTGATCACGCGCCAGTGCCCGTCATCGTGCCAATACAGGCCGGTGGAGCTGGGCACCAGCAACCGCCCATGACCGTCGAGACTTGGCTTGCCTTCTTCCTCATCGGTCGGGCCCATGGCGATCGGTTCCAGGATGATGGTGTGGTCGTTTGGTTCGAGCCGCGCCAATTTTGTGGCGCTTCGCAGCCACATGGTTTGTGTCCCATCGATGACGAGCGCAACCACACGCTCATGGGGGATTCGAATTTTCGGATCGATCTCGGCCTTCGTAGATAAGGCGGGCAAGCGAGCCAGACGGGTGCCTACGGTGAACCAAATGGTGTCGGCTTCGTCGCGCACAATGCCGAGCGGGTTGTCTTTAATCCCGGCGCCTTCTCCGAGCACGATCGCATTTGAGGGATTACTAGGATCGATGCGTAAAATGCCGTGACCGAATTGCAAAACAAAGACGACGCCCTTGCTGTCTACAGCCAGGATTTGGCCTGCCGTCGCGAGCGGCATCGCCGAAGCGGGGATGGGCAGCGCCTCAAATTGACCGTCCCGGTAGTGAGCGACTCCGCGGTTTCCGGCAAACCAAGGCGTGCCGTCGGGAGCAATCACCATGTCGAGGATGTAGTGGCCGGTGATCGTCTCAACGTCCGTCATCTTCCGAGCGCGCGCCCCGTCGTATCGGTAGAGCCCAGTTTGCGTTCCGATCCACAGGAAACCTTCGGCGTCTTGTCCCATTGTGGTGACCGTAACCGCCCCAAGCCCGAATTGCTCTTCGAGCCGCTGCACGGTAAAGCGCGGATGGTCCGGGTAGCTGACCTGAGCTTCAGCACGTGCGCAAGCCGATAGAGATGCGAGCAGGCCGCAGAGCGCCACGATTCGAAGCTGTCGAGAAATACACACGGGCATGTACCTACACGAAGACTCGACGGTTGGGATTCCAAGCACGATGCTTCGCGCCAGTCGATGCTAAGAGCTTGTAAGGCGAGCGTAAATCTAACTTAAGTACCGTGGTGTAGTACTAACGAATCGTTACTAGTCTTTTAATAAAAGCCTTGCAGCGCTGGCGAACTGCGCTCGACTCACGAGCATCGCGGAGTAGGCGCGAGCAGGCAGCAGCCGGCAAGCGGCTAATCCCCCGATGCGCCACCCCTGGCCATATTGTCAAGAAGCAGTTTGCGGAACTTCGTGCGCTCTTCCAATCCCATATCAACAATTTCAAAGGCCATGTCTTGCGCCCGGTAGTCGCGCATCAAGGTGCTAGCCTGAAAGTTGCGCAGGCCCACTTGCATCCGCAGTTGTACATGAGTGCCTGGGGCCAAGTGCATATTGGTCGACGCCAGGCCTCCCGCCAGGCTGGCGGTCTTGATCTCCAACCGGCAATTCTGCTTCAGGTTGGTGCTTACAGCCGAGACGGTCCGCTGCAACCGCACGCGGGTGTGACGTCTCTGCCTGACGAAGATGGAGTCGCGTTGGGTGTCAAGCGGGGCGAGACCGAGGTCATTATGTTCGATTCCGCTCATCGGCAGATATTCTCTAGCCCAGTCCGGATCCAGTTTCTCGAGGACCTGGAGAGCCGCGATCCGCAATTCCTGCGCGTGAGTCCAACCAAACACTTTTCGCGACTCCAGAATTCGTTTGAGCGCGCTCAGCGATTCCGGGGCTTCGAGCCGCCCGAGCGCTTCAATGGCCTTCACGCGCAGAAACTGTCCGGAGCCGGCCGGCAAGTCGCCGTCAGCCAGTGTCAGCAGACGTCCCAGCGCCTCGCGGTCGCCAGTCATGCCTATCTCGTCGACCGCGAGGGGCATTACGAGCGGGTCCACATGATCCAGCAGGTTCAGGAGGATGCGGCAGCGTTCGGGCGCACCGCAGGCGGAAATCTGTCGAATCATACGGTCCTGGCCGGGACGCGGAAAATCCTTAATGCGCCCCGGGAGAAACATCTGGGCCGCCTGGGGATCAAGGCGCGCCAACATGCCGACCATCTCGATCGCATCGGCGTGGGGACCGCCGCGGACGCTGCTGCGGAGATATTGGAGCGCTTCTTCGCCAAGGTCCTGGGCGAGGTTCGCGACATTGTCCGGGTCTTCGCGATACTGGCAGCGGTTGAATCGCATCGCTAATTGCTCCATCGCAGTCTGCGGCAGTTGTTTCAGCACACCTGCAAGACCCGCTGAAACTTGCCTCGCACGAAGCGCTTCTTCCACGAACTCCGGCACGCGTTCTTCGATGCCCATCTTCGGCCGCAATGATTTTGCGATACCGGGCCGTTGCGTTTCGACACCTGCCAACAGATCGAGCGCCTGCTCCATCGCCAGGAAGCATCGCTTAGCCGCTGCTTCCTGGCTGAGGCGCACGAAGGCAGCGCTCACGAGCGACTGCAGGTCCTGGTCCTGCTCCACGCTGAGCCGGAGACCGACATGCCGGAGCGCGTCGGCGAGCAGCCTTGGATCGGCCTGAGCGTACAGCTCCGCAAGTTCTGATAATCCCGTGGCGGCCCGTTTTCGGGCGTCGGGTTCCTCGCTGTCGGCGCATCTGGCGTAGTTTTGAAGGATGCTAATCGCTTCGGCGATGTCGCCATGGGCGATCAATTCCGCCACATACGACTGAACATTCTTCGGAGGAATGCACCAGGCATCCTCGGAAAGCAGCACCTGGCGCTTGGCGTTGTCCGGAACACTCGCCCAGAACTGGCGGTCGAGAATCTCGCGATGCGACTCGACCAGGATTCCCACTTCGGTCATGCGGTCCTCGTGCTGGCCAAGAATCTTCCGCAATTCTTCGATCTCGTGGTTCATGCGGTCAAGCATCTGCCTTACCGCATTCACTTTGACTTCTCCACTCTCAAATTTTTCGAGCGCGAAGCGGATGGAGAGATGCTCAGCGAGCTGGACGAGCACAGCTTGGTCGAGCTTTTTGTTCCTCCCCTCTTCGACGAGTCCAGCCAGCGCGTCTCGCAGCGTATCTTGCGCGCGCGCTGGCATGTGCGTGACCTGGTCCTGGAATTCTATGGCCGCGGCTGTGGGGTTCTGCGTGGTTCCCATTCGTCCGAATGTGGAGAGGGCGCGGAGGATGCCATAAATGTCGTCCTCGACGGGTTCGCCTAGTCTGGCGCCGCCGCGGCCATTTCCACCGCCGGGCGCCGGTCCGAGGCCACCCTCGGTCGCACCAGCCGTCCCTCCATCCGCGTCACCTGCTGCTGCGTTTCCATTTTCCCCATGGGCAACACCGGTATCCGGCCCACTTCCATAGCCGTCGCCATAACCATTGCCAGGGCCATCTTTATGGCCAGTAGCGTAGCCGCTGCCGGTGCCATTTCCGGTTCCGTTGCCGTTCCCGTTTCCGCTTTCCCCGGGGCCCTTCCCGTCTCCGCCTTCGTTTGCCGACTTCTTCCCCTCCGCCGCAGCAATCAATTCCAGAAGTTTCTGGGGATCGTTCAACATCTTGCGGAACTGGTCCTGCTCCTCGCCGAGCGCCGCCGCGGCAAGCTGCGCCGCCACGCTTGTCTCCTTCAGTCTCGAGTCGGTGGCGACGAAACAGATCTCATTCACACGGATACCGCGTGCGTGCGCGAGTGCGGCTTTCAGTTGTTGGGCCAGTTCGGATGGTTTGGATTTTCCAGTCGGGAACGCGTGGGCAAAGCTGGCAAGCTCTTCTTCCGAAATACCGGGATAGAACTGGATACTCGCGAGGCCCGCCATCGAGAGCAACTGCGCAAACTGTTTTTCTGCAGGCGCGCCTTCGAGGGGAACGCCATCCAGCAAGAGTTGGGAGCCAGTCGCGCCGAGCAGCAGGCCCGACTCGGTTTCTTCCGGTATTGCCTCGCGCAACTCTTCCCAGGCGACCCGCAGCCGTTCGGCGGTTCGGACGTGCTCGTATCCGTAAAGCCGAGCGAACTTCAAGAGAATATTCAGGCTTCGCACGAACGCCCGGCCTGCCGCCGCTTTTGGGTCCGCCGTTTTCATGCTGCCGTCGCCCTATTTTTCGGTTTCCGTCAATAATCCAACTGGCCGTCGCCGTGGTACACCCTCGTCTACTACGGTAGGGGCGACGTGCGCGGGCCACAATGGTACAGACGTTCCATGTGACTCGAGCGCTAGCTCGTCTTTCGGACAGGGTGCGCCCTGCTCGAATGGACGGTTCGAGCAAGGTCAGTACAGGTTGTCTGCTGCTCACAATCCTGATTCAGGCGGGATTACTTGGTCAGGGCGACGCGGCCCTGGCGTCGGGCACGATTCACAACGCTTGCTGGCTGCGGCAGTCCGCCCAGTTCCAGCAGCATCTTCCTCATTCTGGAGCGTTCGTCGAGGTCCATCTCGACAATTTCGAAAGCCATGGCTTGGGGGCGCGCGCCTCGGACGACGGCCTGAGCGCGGATATTCCGTACGCCGTGAGAAAACTTGATGGTCAACAAGGATCCCGGGGCCAAATGACGGTCCGCGGCTCCGATGCCCCCGCCCATGTTCAGTTCGGCGACAGAGAGTCGCAAGTTTTCGCGCAAATTAGTGGTCATCGCCGGCACATGCTTTGACAGTTTCAGTCGCGCGTAACGGCGCTGCCGGATCACGGGCGCATTGGGCTCGGGATCGATGGGTTCGAGCAAGAGTTCCCGGCGATCGAGGCCGCTTGCCGCAATTTTCTCCATCGCCAAGGCAGGTTCGATCTTTTGGAGCGCTTGCGCTGCCGCGAGGCGTAACTCAGGGTGATAAACCCGACGCCAAACCTGTTTGGCTTCCAGCATCTGCTGCAGCGGCGCACTGGCGGCGCTGGCGCGGAGCCTGCCGGCAGCCTCGATGGCCTTGATACGAGTGAACCCGGGCAGACTATCGTCGCGGATCAGATCCACCAGTTTGGGGATGCACTGCGGCTGCCCGCTCATACCCATCTCATCGAGCGCCAGCGGCCGGATCAGCGGATCGAGCGAATCGTAGAGCGCAACGAGCAGCCTTGCGCGCTGCTCCGCGGGACTCGAAGACAATTGCCGGATGGTGCGGTCATGCGAAACACGCGGCCACTGCGCCAGTCGAGTCGGCAGCACCCTTTGCACGGCTTCCGGAGAGAGTTGGCTTAGCAGTCCGATCACTTCGGTGGCTTCGGTGGCGGGCGCGCTCTGGAGAATTTCCACCAGTCGTTGCGTCGCCTCTTCTCCCAGTCCGGCGACAAGATGTCCCAACAACTCGCAGTCTTCACGGAAACCACAATTGGCGAAGCGGTTCGTCACGTAGTGCAATGTGGCTTTGGGCATCAGCGCCAGGATGTCGAGCAAGCCGTCCTGAATCTGTCCTGTGCGCATCGTGTCTTCAACGAATTCGGGCAGGCGATCCTCGGCGCCGATCCTTTGGCGCAAATTGTTTGTCGTGCCGGGCCGAAGCGCTTCGACGCTGTCGAGGGAGGCCAGAGCCTGCTGCATGGCGGGATAAAACCTCTTCGCGCCCGCTTCCCGGCTCATACGCACGAAGGCAGCACCGACCAAGGTCTGCAAGTCGGCTTCGCGTTCCACCGCCAACTGGTTTCCGAGACGCTGGATGACATCGATCAGCGGGCTGCCATCGCCGCTCCCGTAAAATTCCGCGAGGTCGGCCAAGCCAATTGCTGTCGTCCTTCTGGCCTCCGGCGCCTCGAGGGCTACGCATGCGGCATACCTGGTGAGGATCTCGTTGACCATCTTCAACTCACCTCGGCGAAGCATTTCTTCCAAAAATGCGCGGACGTTCCTCGGCGGCACGCACCACGCTTCATCCGAGGTCAGAACCTCTTTCTTGTTTTCCTCCGGGACTTGCGCCCAGAATTCCTGGTCCAGCAATTCCGTATAGGACTGCATCTGGATGCCGGCGCTGGCCATGGTCTCTTCCTGCTGAGTTAGGATCTTGCGGAGAGCCTCAATCTCGGTGTTCATGCGGTCGAGCAGTTGTTTGACGGCATTTACACGCAACTCGCCTCGTTCGTAACTATCGAGGGCGAACCGGATGGCTACGTGTTCCGCGAGCTTGAGAAGCATCGGTTTATCGGGCTTGTCCATCGGCGCCTGGGCAGCCAGGCCTGCCAGCGCTTGTTGCAATGTGTACTGCGCGCGCACAGGCATGGCGGTGAGCCGCGACTGGAAGGTTGCCGAGTCCATTCGGCTGTCGGGATCCTTGCGGGCCTTTCCGAGTTGCGCGAATAATCCGATCATCGAGCGGACTTCCTCTTCAGCGACTGAAAAAACACCGGCCTCGCCACCTCCGGCTAGGCCTGCGCCTGCACCACCTGCTGCCCTGATCCCGCCCATCATTGCGCCGCGCAGCATGGCCGAGGCGGTCATCCACTTACCGGGTTCCCTTACCTCGCCCGTACCACCAACAGCACCGCTGACACTACCGCCGCCGCCGACACTACTACCGCCTCCGCCGGGCCCTCCGCCGCCCGGTCCACCGCTACCAGTTCCTGAACCGCCGCCGGGGCCGTCAGTTCCACCGCCGACACCGGTGCCGCCTGAGCCGCCGGTCCCCGCTCCTGTTCCTCCCGAACCGCCCCCCGGCCCACCGCCGACACCGGTGCCGCCTGAACCGCCGGTCCCCGCTCCTGTTCCTCCCGAACCGCCCCCCGGCCCACCGCCTACGCCGCCGCCCGTTCCTCCTCCAACTCCTCCGCCACCACCACCTCCGAAACCGCCGCCCGCTGAGGCTTTGCCCACTTCCCAGAGGCTCCCGCTGCTGTCGGCGCCTCCGCTCCAGCTACTGCCGGTGATGGACGACGTGCCCGAGCCTCCGCCACCGGGCCCGGGTCCGAATCCGGGGCCGCTGCCGCCTCCGCCCCCACCGGCCCCGCGACTGCTCTCCGCCGCAAGAATCAGTTGCAGCATCTTTTGGGGATCTTCGAAGATGTCGCGGAACTTGTCGCCCTGACTTCCCAGCATCTTGGCCGTCAATTGCGCGGCGACCTTGATACCCGCAACCGATTGATCTTCGGCCACGAAGCGGATTTCATTGATTTTAATCGAGGTGTCGCCGGCCAGAGCGGTTTTTAGCTGCTCGGCTAAAGCGGTGGCTTTGGTGCCGCTGGCCGGGAATGCCCTCACAAAACGCGAGAATTGTGCCTGAGTGGTGTTTGGCGCGAAATGGATACTGGCAATACCCGACGAAGTGAGGAGTTGCGCAAAACTTTTCTCCGCAGCAGCAGCTCCCAACGGTACTCCATCCAACAGGATCTGATTTCCGGAGGCACCCAGTAGCAACCCTGTGTCACCGCTTTCGTCCAGCGCAGCCCTCAGTTCTTTCCACGCGGCCTCAAACTGCGCGGCGGTTCGGACGTGCCCAAACTCGTACAGGCGCGCAAACTTCAGCAGAATGTTCAGGGTGCGAACAAAGGATCGAGCCGTTGCTCGGGTATCGCTCGTCATTTCAGCGGATTTACCCCCGATACCTCTTGCTTACTACACTAGAACGCTGGCGCACGCGAAACAAGCCCCCCGCGTGTTCTTTCACCTTGTCAATAACACGGTGGCGCTGGCTGTGTCGTCGCACGACACGCAAGCTCGTTTTTTCCTTCTGCGGGAGCCAACTCATCGGTAGAATATTTATAGAACTAACGGGCACATGGCCTTATCTTCGGTTTTTTCGCTCCGGCTGGTTCAGCCCTTAAGGATCCTTAGGCCGGCGATGACTGCTAGCTCTCCATATTCACGGCTCAAGCCGGACATGCCGCAAATCCCCGGCTTGGCATCCTCGTCGAAGCCTCCACGTCGCAATCCGCTTCTGCCGTTGATCCTTGGTTTTGCCGTGGTTGGCGTGCTGATTCTGCTGTCCGGCCACTGGCTCACTCACTCTCGCACGGTCGAGCCGGTTCGTGCGGAACCACCCGCGCAAATTGAGGTTCCCCCGCCTCTCCCCGACCCTTCGGCTTCGCTTCCTCATGCGGATGAGAATAATGCGGTAATCGCGAATATTTCCGATCTTTCCGCACCGTGGTCTTCCGCAGACTTCTTCATAAGGAGCAAGCTCAGCGGCGAGAACATCCCCGCAACGATCATTCGCCTTCCTGGTGGTTCCGGGGGTTCGTCATCCGGTTATTGGGCGTATTCGAGGAAGGCGCCCTACGGCTCCTGCGAGCTTGAGTATGTCCGCGACCTCGACAAGTTGCGCACGGAGTATGGCTTTCAGGCCGCGAAGCATCCCCTTGTCGGGAATCCGTGCAGCCGGACACTCTACGACCCGTTAAAAACCGCGAACCTGCCTGGCAACATCTGGATCCGTGGAGGCATTGTTCAGGGCAGCGATCTTCGCCCTCCCTTCGAAGTTGAAATCAAAATCCAAGGCAAACAAATCCTGGCGATTCGGAGCGAATAAGAAAAGTCGTAGTCCTTCGCCAGTCACGAATCAGGAGGCGCCATTCAGGCGTTTGACCTCTTCGTTCATTCTGCCCGCCAGCATCATTCCGACCATCTTCTGATCCGCCAGCCACGACCACAGTGGATGCCCAAACGTCGCTGGTTTGTTGTGTTCCACATAGAAATGCGAGATCCACGCCAACGCATAAGGCACGATCAGCGCCAGCGCGATCCACCACCATTCGCGCTTCACGATCGCCGCCACGAAGATTCCCCATCCCAACAGCGTTCCAACACAATGCATCAGTCGGGTTGTTTCTTCGCTATGGGCCCGCACGTACAGCGGCCAAAACTCCTGAAAGGTCACCCGCGCCACTGTTCCCTCCCCGAACAAATGAGGTCGCACGCCAGACTGGCACGCCGATTCTATTCTTTTTGAGGCTGCAGTCCATCTTTTCTGTTCGTCATGATCCGCGTTCTTGAGGCCGAAGCGAGAGAGGTGCCCCCGAACCGGAGGGTCGAGTGAAACAGTATTTTCGGCGCAGATTTGCTTTCTCCCCGGTCCTTACCGCACACTTTTCAGTGGACGGCTAAATCGTAAAGCCCGGCATCTTACAATATCGAGGGCTCCGCGTCCCCGCAGGTCGGTTCCAGCCGAGAGACCCGCTCGCGGCGTCGCCTCCAGGAGGCTTGATGTTTCGAAGGCGGTACCTTCCCTTTCTGTCTTTGTCGCTTCTCTTTTGCCTTGCCTGCAACAAAACGAACGACGCCACCATTACAACCGCCATACAGGCGAAGATGTTTGCTGATCCGCTGCTTAAATCGGCGTCAATCGCCATCTCGACGAAAGACGGCGTCGTCACTCTTTCTGGTCAAGTGCCCAGTGATGCGGCTCGGGCTGCCGCGCGAAACATCGCTTCGCAGACTCGCGGCGTGAAGCAGGTAATCGATTCCACTTCGACGGTGCCACCGGCTCCGGCTGCTCCTGCCACGGACGCTTCCACTCAAAGCCTGCCGCCGCCTCCTCCCGCTGAGCCCAAGCCGCCACGCGAGAAACGCTCATCGGAGAAAAAGACGGTCGTGGAACCGGCCACTCCTGCAGCTGAGCCACCGGCTCCGGTTCCGGCAGCACCCGCGGTGGGCTCCGCACAAGCTGCGCCGCCAACGCCTCCGGCTGGGCCGCCCGCGCCCGTAACTCCGCCTCCGCCACAACCTCCTCAGCCCATCACCGTGACCATTCCCGAAAGCACCATCGTTACGGTCCGAACCATTGATGCGATTGACTCTTCCACAAGCTCCACCGGGCAGATGTTTCGCGGCTCCCTCGACGCGCCCATCGTCGTGGGCGACCAGGTGGTCGTTCCGAAGGGCCTGAATGTGACATTGAAACTCGTTAATGCGAGTTCCGCGGGAAAGTTCAAGGGGAGCAGCGAACTTACCGTTTCGCTCGAAAGCTTTACGTATCAGGGAAAGACTTACACGCTCTCGACAAGCGACGTTCAAGAGAAGGGGGCTTCTCGGGGTAAGCGCTCCGCTGCGGTTATTGGTGGCGGCGCTGCTCTCGGCGCCCTGATCGGCGGCCTTGCCGGCGGAGGAAAGGGCGCGGCGATTGGAGCAGGCGTCGGAGCCGGAGGAGGAACTGCTGTTCAAGCCATGACCAAGGGCCAGCAAGTGAAGATCCCGTCGGAGACACGGCTTGACTTTACTCTGCACGCGCCCGTTGCCGTGACGTATGTGCCGCATCAAAAAGCTTCTCGTGCGGCACCGGCCAGCACTGACGCTTCGCAACCAGCGAATCCGTCTGCGCCTCAATGATTAAGGCGCGCGATGAAATGGCAGGGCGTCAAGACGCGCAACGGAGATCCTTTGCGGCCCGTGTCTTCCCGGGCTGAGGCAGGCGCAGAGGGGCTCAAGTAGACAAGCGCATCGGTAGCGCGGCAGAGGCGGCAGCAAGGCTGCCGCACTCCAAATGTATTTCGGAGTACAAAGGCCCCTTTGCGAGGGGTCAGTGCGCCTTGACATGCCGCGTCGTACCATCTCATCCTCGTAGCCCATGACACGAACCATTCCGTTTTTCTCTCGTCGTCGATTTCTCCAGTCCTCCGCTGCAGCTTCCAGCCTTGCATTTGCTTCGCCAGCGCACGCTCGAACGCAGCAACCTCCGGCGTTCCCCAACCTCAAGCCTCTCGGCGATCGCGTCCATCCGATAACTCCTGACGAATTCCACAGCCGCCTAGTTCACGCGCAGGAGTGGATGTCCCTACTGGAGCCGAAATTCGAAGCGCTCATCCTTGGCCCAGGCACCTCGCTCTACTATTTCACCGGCATTCGATGGGGACTCAGCGAACGCCTCCTCGCTCTCGTTCTGCCGCGCACTGGCCAACCGCTTCTGATTTCGCCCGCCTTCGAAGAATCTCGCATGCGCGAACTCATGCGCTACCCTCTCGAGGTCCGCGTATGGCAGGAGGATGAAAGTCCCACCAAGCTCATGGCCAGCTCACTTGCCGAACGCGGCATCCGTTCCGGGCGCGTCGGCATCGAGGAAGCACTTCCCTTCACCTTCTATGACCTTTTCCGCGCCGCGGCGCCGGGCTTCGATTGTGTTTCGGCCGATCCAGTTACTATCGCCTGCCGCGGCGTGAAATCTCAGCACGAGCTCGAGCTTATGCGGCTCGCCTGTGAGGCCACTTGCGACGTTTATCGGGAAGTCTTTCTTACTTTGAAAGAGGGAGTGCACGAAGAAGAGGTAGTGCGGCTGATCAATGCGGGCTACACAAGAATGAACCTGCGCGGCTATGCGCTCGTTCTGCTTGGCGCTTCCGCCGCCCTACCCCACGGCACGGCAAAAGAGCAAACGCTGCGGGAGGGCGACGTCGTTCTCATCGATGGTGGCTGCGCCGTCGAGGGCTACTGGTCTGATGTCACTCGCACCGGCGTTCTCGGCAAGCCTTCCGAAAAAATACAGCGCGTCTATGAAATCGTCCGCAAGGCACAGGGCGCGGCCCTCGACGCCGCGCGCGCCGGAAAACTCTCGGGCTCGGTTGACGACGCCGCCCGAGCCGTGGTCACGTCTGCCGGCTACGGCCCTGACTACAAATTCTTCACGCATCGCCTGGGCCATGGGATCGGCCTCGACGGCCACGAGCATCCTTATCTCGTGCGCGCGAGCAAAACGGTGCTTGCACCAGGGATGACTTTTTCGAACGAGCCGGGCATCTACGTTCCGGGCGAATTCGGTGTTCGCTGTGAGGACGTGATGGTCATTATGGCCGACGGTCCTGCGCAGATCCTTACCCCGAGCTTCCAACTATCCCTGGAAAAGCCGGTAGGCTAATCCATTAAGCAATGATCCGCGAGCGCCCATATCAGATCTCTGCGATCAGTGTGCGTTGCCGAATGGTTTATCGATTGCCATCCAACGCCGCCACGAATTCGACCACTCGCTGTTCCGCCCAGAACCTTTCGGCTCCACTCCATCTCGAGACAAACCCGCAGTGCCCACCGTGATCGGGCGCGACAAACCTAACGCACGGATTTTCGTCGACACGCGCCCGCAAAAACAACTCATATGGCACGAACGGGTCATCCTGCGCTGTAATCAAAAGCAGCGGCACCGCCACCTGCGCAATCACTTTCTTCGCTCCTGCCGCCCGGTAGTATTCTTCCGCGTTCTTGTACCCGAAATGCGGCGCGGTGATCGCGTCGTCAAATTCTCTCACGGTTCGAATCGGCCCGAATCCGTTGCGCGCGTACTTGTCGGGGAACAGATTCGCTTTGCGCCGGTATCGAGCCATCAGTCCTTTCACAAAATGCCGTTGGTACAAGTAATTTTCATTTTTCTGCAGCGCGTCGGCGCACGCCGATAAATCCAGCGCGGGGCACACGACCGCGACTCCTCGCAGCTGCTTCGGAGCCGCCTCGCCCAGTTCGCCAGCCATTTTGGTGACGAGATTTCCGCCCATCGAATAGCCAGCGAAAAAGATCTGCTCGAATCCTTCACCGGCGAGGTCCATCAACACCGCACGGTAATCCCCGCTTAATCCGCTGTTATAGAGCGTCGGCGTCAATCGTTCGGTGCCGCCGCAATTCCTCTGGTTTAAGCGGACGGAGTGAAATCCCCGTGCAAACGCCTTGTCAGCGATTCCTCTTGAGTAGTTCGAATCGCTCGATCCTTCGAGCCCGTGCACAATTACGATCACGGGCAGGTCGGGCCGTTTTCCCTCTTGCCAGTGGCAGAGGCCTTTCAGCTGCGTCTCCGCATCAACGCGGAACAGCTGGTCTTCTCCTGCCGGCAGCGCGAACCTCCTCGGCGCAAACGCGGCCGCAATCGTCTGCGCGTGCCCGCTTCTCATCCACCTGTGCGGCTCAAACTCTCTTAACTTCTGCATTCCTTCTACCTTAGCAGCTCCGCCCGGGGCTCTCGTCCTTACGCCCCTGGCCCCATTCCATTGTATTGTTAACACCGCGCCCCTTTCCCGCGTCTATCGAATGAAACAGATTCTGGACCCCATCGGCGTAACCGTGGCCAACCAACTTGAGTTACGCACACCACTCCCCGGTCGGCTTGGCATGAACCCGCCCACGGGCAGTTTCGGCGCCGACGAAGCCCTGGTCCGAGCCGCGCAGCTGGGCGACCGGTCTGCGTTCGGCGCACTTTATTCGCGCTACGCGCGCATGGTCCACGGTATTCTCCTGTGCCGTGTGCCGCGCGCGGCCGTCGAAGACCTTGTCCAGGATGTCTTCCTCCAGGCTCTGCCCGGTCTTGGGTCCCTGCGCGATGTGTCCCGTTTTCCGGGCTGGCTTGCCGCGATTGCCCGGAATCGCGCCATGGATTTTCACCGCCACTCGCATACGCACGACGAGTTCAACGACGAATCTGCCGGGGACGGCCGTAACACGACGCCGGCAAACCGGCACATTCCTCACACGAACGTGGAAGCACAAGCCGTGCTCAACGCCATCCTATCCCTGCCCGAAGCCTACCGCGAGCCGCTCATCCTCCGGCTCGTTGAAGGCATGACCGGTCCGGAAATTGCCGCGCGCACCGGCCTCACGCACGGTTCGGTCCGCGTCAATCTTCATCGCGGCATGCAGCAGCTCCGCGAAATTCTCGGCCACAAGGCCACTCAGGCCGCGCTGTCGGCCTCCAGCGGTGACTTATGAAAAAGGATCAGCGTCAGACTCCGGAAGAAGGACCAATGAACGATTACCTGTGGGACGGTTCGGGCACACCCGACTCCGAAATCCAGCGCTTCGAATCGCTTCTGTCGGAGTTTCAGCTTTCCTACCGGCCGCTCGCGCTGCCCACGGAGCTTCCCGCGGCTCCAGGCAGATTTCGCCGCTTGCTGTTGCAGATGCCCTGGGTGCCTCGCCTTGCCGCAGCCACCGCCATCCTTGTTGCTCTCGCGGCCGGCGTTTTCTTGTCGCTGGAGTTTCGCCATGCGCCAGTGGCCGGCGCTGGTTGGGAGGTGGCGACACTTCAGGGCGCTCCGCAGATCGGCTCACAGACTCTTTCCGGCAACCACGTCACCAGCAAGCTCCACGTTGGGCAGACGCTCGTCACCAACTCCGATTCCCGAGCGTCGATCTCCGATAAGGATCTCGGCGAAATCAAGGTAGATCCCAACTCGCGCGTCCGCTTACTCGAAACCGACGAGCGCCGTAAACGCATTCAACTGGAAGTCGGCACCATTCACGCCGCTATCTGGGCTCCCGCGGGCCAATTCGTTGTGGACACGCCTTCCGCCGTCGCTGTCGATCTCGGGTGTGCGTACACGCTTCAAGTCGCGCCCGACGGTTCGGGCACGATTCGCACGACGCTCGGCTGGGTCGGCTTTCGTCTAAATGAGCGCGATTCTTTCATCCCGGCCGGCGCGATGTGTTCCACGCTTCCGCGCTCCGGACCCGGCATTCCATATTTTGAGGACGCCTCGCCCTCGTTCCGCGAAGCAATTGCCCGCTTTGACTCTTCGCCAAACAATTCTCAGGATCGCGCCGATGCTCTCGCCCAAATCCTGTCACAAGCGCGCGCTCGCGATGCGCTCTCGATCTGGCACCTTCTTTCGCGCACCGACGGCGCCGCGCGCGAGCGTGTCTACGATCACCTTGCTTCCCTCGTTCCTCCTCCTTCTGGTGTCACACGCGAAGGCATTGTCTCGCTCGATTCGCAAATGCTCGATCTGTACTGGAACGCACTCGATCTTGGCGACATTTCCGTGTGGCGTTTCTGGGAGCAATCCTCTGCTCCGAGCGAATGAAGCTTGAGGAGGCTGGGCGCATGGGGTGCTGGCGCAGCGCATCTGTCAAGCTGATCTTGCGCCTGTTGCGGGCAAAGCATTTCAACGCCCGTGCCTTGTCGAACATCCGCGTTCGTCTCAATTCTCGTTTCGATTCCCGAATTCCCTTTGCCGGTTAACACTCGCTCGCCGATACCGTCTTTCCGTCCGAACGTGTTTTCACACAAAAGGAGGTTCTCCCCGTCATGAAATGCACACTCTTCGGGATTCGTCGCTTCGCGGCCACTCTTGTTCTGACACCTTTTCTTTTCACCACGTCCGCCATCGCGGGCCCACCACTCATCTGTCACACCATTGACATCGGCAACGCCAACTCGCTTCCTTGGATCAGCCACAACTGGAATCTCAGCGGCAGCGAATGCTACGACACCAAAAATCTCATCTCCGATACCATCGCTATTCTCGACTCCGATCCCACTGTCCTCGTCCACATGGAAACCCTTCGCCGCGCCACGCTTTACGCGCAGAGCGATTCGAGAACTTCGAAGCAACTTCTTCTCAAACTCGTCGCCCGTTCGAACTCTGCCGGAAACTCCGCTGAAGCCGCGCTCGCTTCCTTTGACGCCGGCTATCTCGCCGAGACTCTGAACCAGTGGCAGCGGATCCACAAAGGATCCGCCAATCCGGCCCAAGGCTTCGACGGCTTCGCTTTCATCAAAAAGGCCATTCAGCTTCGTGGCGACGATGCGGAAATGTTTTTCGCCGCCGCCCTCATCACGCTGGAGGGTCCCGCTGCCGAGCATCAGGACTACGCGCAGAAAGCTATCGCTGGGGCAAAATCCGACTCTCTTCTCGCGCGGGTCGGGATAGAGCCGAGACGCGCGCACCTTGTCATAAATGACGAGGTCACGTTTTCTCGGGCCCCCCTGCAAGCCCGGAAGGTCGGATTTCCCGATTCCGGTTTTGACCTT